>Ga0209060_10001266_pt1 | contig 29122 bp, 26 predicted proteins | sample Coa_R1_8_FD_187155 | JGI IMG/M metagenome (GOLD analysis project Ga0209060, IMG submission 187155) | Surface soil microbial communities from Centralia Pennsylvania, which are recovering from an underground coalmine fire - Coalmine... | ecosystem: Environmental > Terrestrial > Soil >...
AGCGCTTACTCACCTCTTCAATCGTCAAGTCCATGGGTGTCCTCGCTTTCTGTCCAGTCGTATCTATGCTCCGAAGGTGTTGCGGAAGCGTTGGAAGGTGAAGGCCGCCAGCACCACCAGCAGGAGGCTCAAGCATGCGAGAATCAGGTGCGGCGCGAGCCAGGCCCCAAGGTCGGATAACCGATTCTCAATCGTGAGGATGGCAGTCTGAAATTGTGCCGCGCCGGTAGGGTTGGCAGTCAGGTTCTGGAAGTCAATGGTATTCTGGAAGAGCATCCCTTTTGCGGTGGCCGCGCTGGTTGGGTCCCACGCGCTGTACCAGGCAGGGGGAGCGGTCTGGTCGCCCAGCCCGGCGGGGAGCATGATCGCCCCCACGAACCACACGACCAGCATGCCGATCTTGATCAGCAGAGACAGGCGTGGGAACAGGGTGCCCAGCGCAAAGCTGACGCTGCTGACCAGGATGGTCGCTGGCACAACCATGCCACCCCAGAGAATCAGTACGTTGCCAATCTCCGGCGCTGGATAGTTGGGGACGGTCAGGTGCAGCAGCAGGCCCATCAAGAGGATGGCAAAGAGCAGCAGCACGGCCAGCCCCAGGCTCACGAGCAGGCCTATCAGGTAGCGGCCCCAGACATATGCCCAGGTCGGCAGCGCGGTCGTCATCAAGAGTTCGTGGGTGCGGCGTTGTAAATCCCGTGTCACGCTATCTGCAGCGACAAAGGGCAGCAGCAGCGCCAACAGCACTAACAGACCGGTGGGCAGGATGTGAAGCAGTCCCCAGGCGCTGGTTCCTGCCACAAAGCCGTTGAAAGTGTTAAAGCCGAACTGGTCTGGCTCCCGCCCAACCCAGATGACGAAGAGCACAAGCACAAAGAAGCAGAGCGCCTGAATCCAAAAGAGTCGGCTGGCGAGCAAGCGCCGCAGCTCCCAGGTCAAGACGCTCAGGAGTGGATGCGGGCGCTCGATGGCCTGCGTAGACTTTCGGGCGCTGGTCAAGGTAGCGGTACTCATAGGACATTCTCCTTAGCAAAGCAATGTTGGTCCATTTCTTGGGCCTCGCGGACACTGTAGGCGAAAAAGATGACACTGAAATGAAAGGGCGTTTCATGTTTCTGTCATCTTTCTGGCGCATACTGGAAGAGCCAGAAAGGAAGCGCCACCCATGCGCATTCTCATCATCGAGGACGACCATCATCTGAGCCAGGCATTGAAAAAGAGCCTGGTCGAAGAGGGCTATGCCACAGATGCGGTGTATGATGGGGTGGAGGGGGAAGCATACGCCGAAAGCACCCCCTATGACGCGATCATCCTCGACATTCTCCTGCCGCGCAAAGATGGGGTCGCGGTCTGTCGGGCGCTGCGCCAGCGCCACATCACCACGCCCATCTTGATGCTCACCGCCCGCGATACCATCGAAGATCGCGTCCAGGGACTTGACAGCGGGGCCGATGATTACCTGGTCAAGCCCTTTGCCTTACATGAACTGCTGGCTCGCTTGCGCGCGTTGTTCAGACGCGCCTCTCTGCACAAAAGCGGGGTGCTGGTGGTTGGGGAAGTGGTCCTGAACCCGGCCACGCACGAGGTCACACGCGCGGGAGAACGCATCATCTTGAATGCCAAAGAATTTGCCCTGCTGGAGTATTTCATGCGCCATCCCAATCAGGTGCTCACCCGCGACATGATCGAGCGCCATATCTGGAGTTATGATTTCATCAGCGTATCAAATGTGGTCGATGTCTATGTCAGGCGTCTGCGCCGCAAACTCGACGACCCATTTGTTGAAAAGCTGCTGGAGACCGTCTATGGAGCAGGGTATCGCCTGCGTGTGCTGGAAAGCAGATGAGGAGAGACCCGATGCCAACGATGGGTTCTGTACACGGGCCGACCAAACGTCTGCCTCGCTCCTGGTACACCTTGCGCTTCCGGTTGATGCTCTGGTATCTCCTGATTCTGGGAATCGTGCTCTGCACCTTCAGCGCGGCAATTTACGTGATCGAAGAACATTCGCTCTATCAAAGCCTGGACAGCCTCCTTATGACGACCCTTGATCAACTGGCTCCCTCCTATGATCCGCAACTGGGGCAGGTGACAGGTAATAATATCGTAGCGCTGATAATCCTCGAAAATCCCAAGGGACAGATCACTCAGATCAGTTCCAACATGCCTCCTGATGCGCTCTCTGCGCTCCCTCGCTCCTTCTCCCAGGTGCAGGGGTGGGGCAACGGCCCGTTTTGGGGCAACAGCGAGTCTTCCACTACCTCCACCGCTTCCAATGGTCAGGTGCTCAGTTTTACGAGTTCAGGTGCGCCGGTGTTCGCCAAGCTGCTGGACGGCCAGAGTTCCTACGCCATGCAGCGATTTACCATCGCCACCCGACAGAATCAACTGGTTGGCTTCATGTACATCGGCGTTCCCAGCGATCTGCCAGACCAATTGCAACAACTGCTAATAGCATTGGTCGTCGTCACGCCGCTGCTGCTGCTGCTCTCCAGTGTGGGAGGCTACTGGCTGGCCTCCAGGGCCACCCGTCCCGTCCAAACCATCACGCGCACCGCGCAAGAGATCAGCGCCACCGATCTACACCGTCGCCTCCATCTGCGCCAGCACGACGAAATCGGAGAACTGGCAAGAACGTTTGACCAGATGCTAGACCGCCTGGAGGCAGCGTTCGAGCGCCAGCAGCAGTTTACCGCCGATGCCAGTCACGAGTTGCGCACGCCGCTCTCTATCGTGACTACCGAGGTTGAGCGTGTGTTGCAACGCCCTCACACTGCTCAGGAATATGTCCAGGCGCTCGTGATTATCCACCAGGAGCATCAGCGGATGAGCCGGTTGGTGGGTGACTTGCTCATCCTGGCCCGCGCCGATCAAGGGCATGCCGTGCTCAAACGCGAACGCGCCGATCTGAGCGAGATTGTCGTTGACGCAGCCGAAGCCCTCTCCGCTCTGGCAGAGCACCATGGCATCGAGATTCGCTTGTCTGGCCTGGACGAGCTTGTGGTCTGGGGAGATCGCCTCTACCTGAAGCACCTCTGCACCAATCTGCTGGAAAACGCCATCAAATACAGCGCAGGCGTGGGCAAACAGGTCGAGGTGCATCTGGACCGAGCGCCGCACCAGGCGCGCCTCCAGGTCATCGACGAAGGGCCAGGCATCGAGGCTGCGCACCTGCCGCACCTCTTCGAGCGCTTCTATCGGGTCGACTCGTCCCGCACGCATAACCTCTCACCTGCCTGCGCGAGCAGTCCCGCTGGCAGCGGCCTGGGGCTGTCCATTTCGCGCTGGATTGTACGCGAACACGGCGGCTCCATCCAGGTGCGCTCCGTTCCAGGCATGGGCGCGGTTTTTGAGGTCTGTCTCCCCCTCTAAAGACGCCTGGCTTTCTCAGGCGCGGGGCACATTTCCTGCGCGCTGGGAACGCTGGAAGCGGCTGGACTCTCTGGTCAACTCATCCAGGCCGCTCCGGTTGACCACTGGATTGCTAGCAGCAAAAGGAGACAGACAATGAGTGATCTGGTTGCCATCGCGTATCCCGATATCAACAAAGCCGAGCAGGTATTGGAAAAGCTAGGGCAGATGCGCACAGCCCAATTGATCGACATGGATGACGCGGTGTACGTGACCAAGGATGCCAATGGCAAAGTGAAGCTCCATCAGGCGGTGAACATGGTGAGGGCTGGCGCTGGCTATGGCGCGCTGTGGGGTGGCCTTTGGGGCCTGCTTTTGGGAGCGCTGGTGCTTCAGCCGATTGCAGGCGCGGCCATCGGCGCGAGCGTTGGCGCTGGCTCCGGGGCCATCGCGGGCAGCCTGAACGACTATGGCATCGATGACAACTTCATCAGGCAGCTTGGACAAACCCTCACGCCCAACAGTTCCGCCATCTTCGTGCTGGTACGCAGCGTCACGCCTGATAAAGTCATCCCCGAGGTGAGCAAATTCGGCGGCAGAGTGCTGCAAAGCTCGCTTTCCCACGAAGCCGAGGCGCGGCTGCAAACGGCGCTGTCGCAGCATCCGCCATCCGAGCCTGCGCAGCCCCAGACCGACACGAGCGCGCAGCCAACCATGTAGCGCGGCCCTGAAGAACTTCGCGTCAGGAAGCGCAGCAGTGTACAGCGTCGCTGTGCTGGCGGCGCTGCACACTGCTGCGCCTGTTCTCGTAGAGAGGCGTTACACGTCGCCAGCTTCGTTCGCCATACGCACGATGCGCGGCGTGAACTTGCCCAGAATCTCGATCAAGTCGTCCTGGGCAGCGATAACCTCCTCGATGTTTTTATAGGCTTGTGGCGCTTCATCCAGCCCGCCGCCCAGCAGCGTGATGCCCCGCTCGCGCAAATAGGCATCGCGCTCCTTCTTCGCAATCGACTGCAACGCGCCGCGTCGGCTCATCTTGCGGCCCGCGCCATGCGCCGCCGAATTGAGCGAACCCGGCACGCCTCTGCCGCGCACCAGATAGCCAGCATCCCCCATCGAGCCAGGGATGATGCCCAGCACATCTGGCCCGGCAGGCGTGGCCCCTTTGCGATGGATAATCGCCTCGCTTCCATCGGGCAGCGTCTCACGCCAGGCAAAGTTATGATGGTTTTCGACGTGGGCAATCTCCTTCAGGCCCACCGCGCCAGCCACGCGATGATGAAGGACGAAATGATTCGCCGAAGCGAAACGCCCGGCCAGTTCCATCGACAGCCAATATTCCTGCCCAGCCTCGGCCTCCAGCGGCAGCCACGAAAGATGCCGCAGCGACTCATCCAGCATCGGATGCAGGCGGCGCGCCACATCGCTGTAGGTTTGGGCAATCTTGAAGCCGACGCCCCGCGAGCCGCTGTGCGAAAGCAGCGCCAGATATTCGCCCGCCTTCAGCCCCAACGCCTCGTCATCTTTGGGCAAGCGCAAAAGGCCCCACTCGACAAAATGGTTGCCGGTGCCCGACGTACCCAATTGCTCCTGCGCCTTGCCCTGGAGCGACCTGAGCAGCGGTGTCGCGCTCCAGGCTGGGTCATCCAGCACCGCGTGGCTGGGCCGATTGCCCCTTTCCCAGCCCGCGCCACTGCCAAAGCGCGTCTGCTCCATCAAAGCGCGAGAAAACTGCTCTTTACGCTGGCTCAGCAGTTCCGGCGGCGCTTCGTAGACCGACAGGCGCATACGACAGGCAATATCTACGCCCACCGCAAAGGGGATGACAGCCTGATCGGTTGCCAGCACCCCGCCAATCGGCAGGCCATAGCCCACGTGCGCATCGGGCATCAGCGCGCCCGCGACAGCAACCGGCAGCCGCAAAGCGTTTTCCATCTGTGCCCGCGCGCCCTGCTCGATCTGCTCGGCTCCCCACGTCTGATAGACTGCCGGTTGAGCGCGCAGGCTTTCAGGCCCAGGCTTTGGCTGCGCGCGGCGCAAGCACTCGCGCGCCAGTTCACCCAGCACCGGGTCGTTGAGGTAGTCGCCGGGCATCATGCGCACCAGGTCCAGCGAAAGCAGCACCGACTCCTGGTTATCGTCGGTCTGTGCCAGAATGATGGCGGCAGCCTTGGCAAGCCCGGTAATCTTGCCGTCCGGCCAGCCGCGCAGTTTAAGAATCTTTCCGGTAATCATACAGCCCTTTCTTGGCAACAAAAAACGCGGATGTCTTCAGTCTGACACCCGCGCCCGGAAGTACGATCTTTTCAGCGGCTGATACGCCTTCTCCGTACAAGACCGGCATGGGAGGCAGACTGATAGCTTCTCGTGAACAGGTTCATCGGCAAACTTCTACGTGTTTTCGATACCACCAGCATAGGCGCTGCCTCCTCTCATCAATTCTTTTGATCTCTTCGCCCCAGCACCAACCAGTATAGCAATCTGATAGCGAATTGTCAAGCAGCCCCAACCGCAGCGGCGCAGCCAGACGGCCTCAGCGCGCATCCAGGCGCAGCCGGGCATCATCTATAGTGCCTGCGGGCATCACATACACATCGAAAAAGTCTTGCCAGGCTTCATCAGCGTCTTCCTGCGCGTGCAGCAAAAGATTGACGCCTTGGTTAGGGCTAAAGTTTACTACTATTCCTGTCCTATCTCTACTATACTCAGGATCATCGGCAACAACAATTGTGGCATCTAAACGAAGTCGCAGGCCGCTTGGAAATTCTTGGGCCAGCGCCTGACGATCTGCCTTGAGAATATCGACCAGTTTCGCCTGCGCCGCTTTGCCGGGCTTCCGTTTCTCCGCGCCTGTAGTCGTCCAACGCTCGACATTGCGCCGAGCGGCTTTATAAGCTTTGCTCTTGCGGTCCGTGGTACCCGCCAGCCGCTCAGCAACCTGTTGTTTGCTAAAGACACCCAGCGCCTGTTGCAAAGCATTGGTTGGCAAGAAATGAGCATCAAGCAAATCCCTTACCCGTTCAGTCATCTCAGCGCGCGTTGCCGCTGACTGTTCAAACTCAGCCACTTTCTCCCATCTCCTTAGCGCCAAGTTCTCTGAGCCGTTTCCTAAGCGTTCCAAGGCTTGATGTAAATACATCAGGGCCAATATCTGCAAGGCGGAAAGAATCCACATACTTGAACTTGCCAATACCCTGCTCTTCTGTCACCAAGCCAGGGATAGCTTGAAGAGGGTCAGCTTCTTTGCTCACAAAATACAAAGCGTCGGTCTGCACAGCAACAGGCCGATAGCCAGAACGAGCAAGCTCAGCAATCTTCAAGAAAATCAGCGCTTTGCTTAAGGTGACAATCCCAAACCACCAGTCTGGGCGATACAAACTGTCCCCCTTCTCTGCCCGCGCCTGTTCGGCTAGCTTGCCCAGGCTACCGGTATAGATATGTTTCAGCGCCTTATAAGCAACGTCCTGGGCCTGCGCATTCTTAAAAGCGCCTGGTGTGCGAAACTGCTGGCGCGCCTGTGAGATCAGTTCGTACCATGGTCGCAGGGTTTGATGATGTTCAGGAAAAAAGATGCCTTCCCGAATCGTCACTTGATAGCCAAGCTGCTGCGACAGGTGAACCATCGTGGTGTGCTGCCAGGAATCCGTTTGCATCCCCGTAGGATGAGGGAGATCACGGCCATTAAACGCGCTTTCGCCTTCGAGGGTGATGTGCCAAAGCCCAGGCACTTTGGCATCAAACGTTGGTCGAACCTGAGAGACGTACTCACCAGCCCCTAAATTAGCGCCACCAGCAGCAGCAACATAGGCATTATTTTTGTCGTAACGATGCAACCAGCCACAACTGCGCTCGTCATCTGTTAGGGGCCGGGACCACAGCAAATCGCTGTGATGATACTCGCTCGCATAGGACATAAATAGTCCCAAATCGCTTTCGGAGAGACGTATATACGCATTTCGGCGCGGCGTCTGATTGACTTGCTTTATGAGATCAAGGCCAACGTGGCCTGGCCCCCATTCGATAGGCGTCTTCAGGATGTCTTGCAGATACTTGATAGCGGCATAGAGAGCAATGGTATCGCTGCATTCCCGAAAGGCATTCCAGCGTTTGCTGCGGGCCGGAATCCCTAGCTGCACCTCCGGCCTATCCCGCAGCCGACCTGATATGAAGGCATTATCATTGGTGGCCCAGATGTCCCAACCAGCAGCGCGGCCTGCCTCGACAAACGCCCGCGCGTTCGCCTCATCGGCGGCCAGCGCGGAAGACAAAGCACTGCCCGGCACGAGCCAGATGCGCGCAAGCTCGTGCTCCAGCGCCAGCGCCAGCACCTCACCCGCGTGGGCTGTCCCACGCGGTGGCACGCACAGCCAGCGCTCATTGCGCAAAAAATGCAGACCGGCATCATCAAGGACGCCATGATTGAACTGGTTCATTGCTTGTAAGTATATCGCGGTTTTGGGGCGCTTTCAAGGCAGCGAGCGCGCCTCTTAAACACTGCCTTGACAATGCTTGCCGACGGGCGGCATAATAACCTTATGCGCTACTTCATTTTGTAAAGTAGTCGGCTCTTACCAGATTCAAGGAGCAGCTTGCGTGGAGTTGCGAATTATTCCGGTTCAAGGAATCGGTGAAATACACCCCGGCGATGATCTGGCAGCAGTGATTCTTGACGCGCTTGGGCAGCAGGGCGAGACGCTGCACGACAACGATATCATGGTCGTCACCCAGAAGATTGTTTCCAAGGCGGAGGGACGCATCGTAGACCCCAGCACCATCGAACCTTCCGCCTTCGCGCAGGAGCTAGCCCAGCAAGGGCGCAAGGACGCCCATCACTACGAGGTGGTGCTGCGCGAAAGTCGGCGCGTCGTGCGCATGGATCGTGGCGTCCTGATCACCGAAACCAAGCACGGCCTGATCTGCGCCAACTCTGGTGTGGACGAATCCAACGTGGGTGGCGGCCACCTGCTTACCCTCCTGCCCGAAGACCCCGATGCCTCTGCCGCCAGCCTGCGCGCCGCCTTTGCCGAGCGCGCAGGCGCGCAGGTCGCCGTCATCATCTCCGATACCTTTGGGCGGCCCTGGCGCGTCGGTCAGGTCAATTTTGCCATTGGCCTGGCGGGCATGGACCCGGTGCATGACTACGTGGGGCAGCGCGACACCTACGGCTATGAACTGCATGTCAGCGTGATTGCCACAGCCGACGAGCTTGCCAGCGCTGCCGAACTGGTCATGGGCAAAACAGATAAGGTGCCCGTCGCGCTCATTCGTGGCTTTGCGTATACTCCCAGCGACGGTACTGCTCGCAGCCTCATTCGCGACGCCGCCAGCGATCTCTTCCGCTAGAAAGGATGGCGTGGCGATGGCAGCTCCGATTGAGCAGCAGCGTCCCCAGGATTTCGGCAGCGTCGTGCGTGGCCGCCGCAGCGTGCGCTATTACCAGGAGCGCGAGGTATCCAGGCAGCTTATCGAAGAAGTCATCGAAGCGGCGCGCTGGGCACCTTCGCCACATGGGCGGCAGCCCTGGCGCTTCGTCGTCCTGACACGGCCAGACCTCAAAGAGCGTCTGGCCGACGCAATGGGCGCAACCTGGCGCGCCAACCTGGCAATGGACCGCGAGCCGGAAGAAATCATCAACAACCGCCTGGTGGCATCCCGTCACCGGCTGCTGCACGCGCCCGTCTTGATTATCCCGTGCTTGTATCTGCAAGAACTGGATGTGTATCCCGACGCGCAGCGCCAGCAGGCCGAAACCATCATGGCAATTCAGAGCCTGGGCGCTGCCGTGGAAAACTTGATGCTGGCGGCCTGGAGTCTGGGTCTGGACAGCGGCTGGATGTGCGCCCCATTGTTCTGTCCCGAAATCGTCGTCCAGGCGCTTGACCTGGACCCCGCGCTGACGCCGCACGCCCTGATTACGTTGGGCTATCTTGGTCGTGAATCGAAGCGCCGGGAACACCGGCCCATCGAAAAACTGATTGTACGCTGGGACTGAGGAAATCTCGTATGATTGTGACTCTGGCTGGTGGCGTCGGCGCGGCGCGCTTCCTGGAAGGCCTGGCGCGCGTGGTGCAGCCCTCCAATGTAACCGTCATCGTCAACACCGGCGACGATATTGACCTGTATGGCCTGCGCATCTCGCCCGATCTGGATATTGTCATGTACACCCTGGCCGGGCTGGTCGATGCAAAACAGGGCTGGGGCATCGCGGGCGACACCTATCACACGCTTGACATGCTCAAACGCTATGGGCACGACACCTGGTTCCTGCTGGGTGATCGTGACCTGGCAACACATATTCACCGCACCCGCCTTATGCAGCAGGGGCACACGCTCGCCGAAGTGAGCGACCAGATTCGGCGCTCGCTCGGCCTGGAAACGCGCTTCCTGCCCATGAGCAATGAGCCGGTGACGACGCGCATCCTCACTCCCGATGGCTCGCTGCACTTCGAAGAATATTTTGTCCAGCACCGCGCCAGCGATCCTGTGGAGGGCGTACAATTTGCCGGAATCGAGACCGCGCGCCCGGCTCCGGGCGTGCTGGAGGCCATCGCCGAGGCCGAGGCGATCATCCTCGCGCCCAGCAACCCGATTGTCAGCATCGGGACCATTCTGGCAGTGCCAGGCGTGCGCGAAGCCATACGCGCCACTCCCGCGCCGATTGTAGCCATCAGCCCGATTGTCGGGGGCGCGCCGATCAAAGGCCCAGCCGATAAGTTGATGGGCGGCCTGGACCTGGAAGTCTCGGCGCGCGGCGTGGCTGAATGCTACCGCGATTTTCTGGACGTGTTGATTATCGATCATGTCGACGCAGCCCTCGCGCCGGATATCGAAGCGCTGGGGCTGCGTGTCATCGTCATGGATACAATTATGCGCGGGCTGCCTGAAAAAGAGGCGCTGGCCCGCGCAGCAGTGGCGGCGATTCAACGATGATTTGGGCCATCGTCCCAGCCAAAATGCTGGAACAAGCAAAAACCCGTCTGGCGCAGGCGCTCAGTCCTGCCGAGCGCCAAACACTGAGCCTGGCAATGCTGCGCGACGTGCTCAGCGCGCTAAAAGGCGCGGAAAATCTCGATCATGTGGCTGTCATCACCGCCGACGCCGCCCTGGCCGCCACCGCCAGCGCGATGAGGGTCGAAGTCATTGCTGAACGTACCACCGGCCAGAACGAAGCCCTGGCAGCGGGCGTGGCCTATGCCCGCGAGCAGGGAGCCGACACTGTGCTGATCGTCTCGGCTGATCTTCCACTTTTAAGCGCGGCAACTGTTGAGCAGATCATCGAACGGACGCTGCTGGCCGAACAATACCCGCTGGTCTTGCTGGCTCCCTCGCACGACGGCGCTGGCACCAACGCCATGCTGCAACGCCCGCCAGGCATCATCCCCTTGTTGTTTGGCGCCAACAGCCTCGAGCGGCATCAACAAGCCGCCGCCGAGTATGGCATGCCGGTCGAATTGTTCCGGGCCGAGGGGCTGGCCTTCGATGTAGACCTGCCCGCCGACCTCATCGCACTCAGCAGCAGCCCGGAGCAAACATATACGCAGATCGCCCTGATGCAGATGGGCCTGCCGCAGCGGCTACGGGAAAGCCCCCATCACGAACGCTCTTTCCCAGAGCCCCACATCAAGGCTTCTATTGAATAAACAGTCATGTATTCCCAAACAAGCAGGAGTAGCAGTGTATGGCAGAATTGACACCCGCCGCGCGTGCCTTCTTGAGCGAACTGCGCTTTGCCGCCCTCGCCACCATCAACAAGGACGGCACACCCCAGCAATCAACCATGTGGTATGACCTCGACGGCGAGACCATCCTGATGAATACCGCTGCCGGGCGCGTGAAGTATCGCAACCTGCTGCGCGACCCGCGCGCATCCATCTGCGTGGTAGATGGCTATCGCTGGGTCACGATTTCGGGCACGGTGGAGTTAAACGACGATCAGACCGTTGCCCAGGCGGACATCAAGCGCCTGGCGATTCGTTATCACGGCCCCGAAAAGGGCGAGCAGCAGTCCCGCGACAGCTTTTCCAAGCAGCAGCGCGTCACCATCCGCCTCAGGATGGAGCGGATTGTCGAAGACCTCTAAGTGTTTTTCTTAAATTGATAGACCTTTCAGAACACGCAAGAAACGAGGAACAGCAAGATGCGAGTTGGATTACACATTCCCAATTTTACCTGGGCAGGCGGCCCGGCTGAAATCCGCGACCGCCTGGCAACCATTGTGCGCACGGCAGATGACGCTGGCTTCAGCTTCATCACCGTTATGGACCATTTCTTTCAGATTGGGGTACAGGGGCCGGTGGAAATGGAGATGCTGGAAGGCTACAGCGCGCTGGCCTACATCGCGGGGGCGACAAGAAAAGTTCGCCTGGGCACGATGGTTACGGGCGTCACCTATCGCCATCCTGGCGTGCTTGTCAAAACGGTCACCACCGTTGATGTTCTTTCGGGCGGCAGGGCGTTTCTGGGGCTTGGCGCGGCCTGGTTCGAACGTGAGCATCTGGGCCTGGGCGTTCCCTATCCGCCCTTGAAAGAGCGCTTCGAGCGATTGGAAGAAACCCTCCAGATCGCGCACCAGATGTTCGCCGCCAACCTGGACCCCTATCAAGGCCAGCACTATCAACTGGCCGAACCGCTCTTGAAGCCTGCCCCGCTGTCGCAGCCCCGCATCCCCATTCTGATCGGTGGCAGCGGTGAGCAAAAAACGCTGCGGCTGGTTGCCAAATATGCCGATGGCTGCAACCTCTTTGGCGACCCGGAGACTGCGCGCCAGAAACTGGCTATCCTCAAGCAGCACTGCGAAGAGGTCGGTCGGCCCTATCAGGACATCTTACGCACCGTCAACAGCCGCATCGCCGTAACCGCCAACGGAGCAAACGATACCTTGACGCCCGCCCAGGCCGTGGAACAGATACGCGCGCTGGGCGAGGCGGGCGTGCAACTTGTCAACTTCAGCATGCCCAACGTCTCCACAATTGAGCCGCTGGAACTCTTCGGGCGAGAGATTATCCCCGCCATCGCCGACCTTGGCGATCCCGCGCCTGCCATCTGGTGGGGCTAAAAGTGTGAACTTGCTCACATGTTGCCTGTGTTTCGCCACAGGCAACATGTTCTTAATATTTGCTTGATGCTGATTTAATCTCCGGCGCGCATAACTGAAACCAGAAGACGAAAGAAGAAGAAGAAGAAAGAAGAAACGCGACGGAGAAAATCAGATGATTACGTATCGTGGCAGTTCGGCAGCACCAGCCCGTAAATCCGGCGCACTTGGTTGTCTCATCATCGCTGCTGTGATCGTGCTGATTATGGGCAGCGTTGGCTACTTTGCGCTCTACCCCGCGTGGAATGCCCGGCTGAATGGCATCCAGACCCAGGGCAACGTCATTAATGTGAGTGTCTGCCAGGATGATAGTGGTGGCGATACTGTGGTCCGCCCCTATCTGGCGCAAGACAGCGGCAACAGCGTGACAGCGGAGATTGTCTTTACCGACCTTCGCGGCCAGAAGCAGGACGTATGGGAAAACAACTGTGGCGACTACACGCAAGGCCAGACCGTCGCGCTGTGGTATCTGCCCAATGACCCGCAAACCTTCACCACCGACCAGCAGCTTAATGGCACCATCATTGCAGCCGTTGTGATGAGCATTATAGGCGGCCCATCGGTCATTGTCCTGCTGATCGCGCTGCTCAGGCTGCTCTTCTTCGTGCCGTTCGCGCTGCTGGTTGCTGCGCGCCAATCCAGACAACCCCAACCTGCTTATGCCTCGCCAGCCTATCAGCCCCCATCCGTCGCCAACGCGGCATATTATCCATCAGCCGCCGCGAGCGCCTACAGCCCATCAACACCAGCATCAGCAGCACCGCAGTTGGCTCCCGCTACGACCCGCATCACCTATCGTGTCGGCCAGACGGCGGAGATTAATAATCTCTGCGCAGCAACGCTCACGCGCGTCACCACCTCTTACGGCGACGTAACGTCGCTGCCCGCGCCCGGCCAGGTCTATCTGCTGGTCAGCGTGGCGCTGCGCAACCGCTCCAGCCAGCCGCTGGACGCCTTCTCGGCTGGGCGCTTTCAGCTTTGGGACACGCAGAGCCGCGAATATCAGCCAACCCTCTTGCCCGGCACAGTCTTCTATCTCACCGATATGCTAGAGCCAGGCCAACAGCAGGATGAGCAGCTAGCCTTCAGTGTACCAGCCGCCATCCATGAATATCGCCTGACCTTTCAGCGTGACCGCTCCGGCGCGCCGCTGGCAACCTGGGAGATTACCGTCTAGCCAGTGGCGCACCGTCTGTAGAGAAGATTAGCGCAGCCAACGCATCTGTATTTCAGCCGTTCCCAGCCCATACACGCTAATAATCTGCTCGTCGCCGGGCAGCAGGTCCAGCATGTTATCATCCCAGCGCACGCCTGGCCCGGCCTCCAGCCAGATGCCCTTCACCGGACGCCTGGCCCGCAGGCGCAGCCGGTTCTCGCCAACGCGCCCGATGCTTAGTTGCGGGTGCGGCAGTGTCAGATACTTGAACGGCTCCGGCCAGAGAGTGGCTCGCGCCACAATACCATCCTTCATCACAAGCTGTGCGCTGACAATCAGCAGGCTTTCTGGCTCATAGGCAAAGTGACCAAGCTCTGTGGCCCGATTGGGCGCTAACACGACCTGGCGGCGCTCCTCATGTACCGGCAGGCCGTCCAACGTCCACAGGCGCAGCACAAGTTCTGCCTCCACCGCAGCTTGCAGGCCGTTGACGGACCAAACCTCCGCGCCATCCGCTGCGTGCGCCAGTTCCACCGCCAGCGGAGCCAGCGCGCGCTTGATGACATACCAGGCTGGCTTGGGCTGAAAGAGCGAGTCCACAATGGCCCAGCTTGTCACCGGCCAGCAGTCATTCAACTGCCAGACCAGCGCGCCCGCCGTCGCGTAGCGCCCCGGCCCACCCCAGCGCCGCCGCCAGCCGCGATACGCCGCCGCCAGCGCCTCGGCTTGCATAAGCTGCGTCGCATAGATGTAATCTTCCAGCCGTTCTGGGATGCGCACCGTGTCATTCAAATACGCGGTCAGGCGGCGCGGGCCATCCGTCGCCTTGTTGTGGAACTCCAGCGTGCGGCTCTGCGGAAAGCGCTCCTCCGGCGGTGTGCTGGCGGCAATCGCCTCCAGCGATGGCAACGATTGCATGCCAAATTCGCTGACAAAGCGCCCGGCAAAGCGCGGATACTCGTGATAATCGGCCATCTGCCCATGCCAGACATCCCAGGTATGGCGATCACCGATAGTCTGGTCGCGCGTATTGGCCCCGCCATAGGGACTGCCCGGCCAGTAGGGGCGCGTCGGATCGAGCGCGGCACAGATCGAGGGTAGCAGCCGCTCGTAGATTTCGCGCGCCGGAAAGCGCGTCTGGGTAAAGTCACCCTCAAACGCTGGATCATACGCGCCTACCGATTCGGCCACCTGATAATCTTCGTTGTTGCCGCACCACAGCGCGAGCGACGGATGATGGCGCAGGCGGCGCACTGCCGCTTCAGCCTCAGCCTTGACGCTGGCCTGGAACCAATCGAGCGCCGGATAGATGCCGCAGGCAAAGGCAAAATCCTGCCAGACCAGCAGGCCCAATTCGTCGCAGGCATCGTAAAAGGCATCAGACTCGTAGATACCACCGCCCCACACGCGCAGCATGTTCATGTTGGCATCGGCGGCTGCCTGCACCTGCGCCCGATAGCGCTCCGGCGTGATGCGCGGCAAAAACGAATCATCGGGAATCCAGTTCGCGCCGCCGCAGAAGATCGGCCTGTTGTTGACCTCGAACAAGAAGGTCGTGCCCGGCTCATCGGCCAGCGGCTCCTGCACCAGACGCAGGCGGCGCAGGCCCAGCCGCAGTTCATGCCGATCAAGCGTTTCATCTCCCTGCTGAAGCGTCGCCACCAGCCGATAGAGCGGCTGTTCTCCAGACCCACGCGGCCACCAGAGTTGGGGGGCGGCCACCTCGAAGCGGTGCTCTAGCTGATTTCCGGCTATAGGAAGCATCGCAGCGTCGACCATGTCATTGTCAGGGCTAAATAGTTCCAGACGCACCGCCAGGCCAGCGCCATCTCCCCCTGCCAGCGTCATGGTAACCGGCAGCGTGGCATGGCCCAGGTCGAGCGCAACCTCAACTGGGCAGTTGATCTCATCGATGCGCTGCGTGTAGGCTTCCAGGCGAATGGGCAGCCAGGGTCCGGCAGTAATCAGGCAAGGCCCCCAGTCCCAGCCGAACGCATACTGCGCCTTGCGTACATAGAGGCGGCTGAAATCGCCGTTCCAGGCGGTCAGCACGCTGTATTCGGCCTGGCGCTGCTGGCCCCGGCGCAGCGCCGACTCGAAGAGCAGGCGCAGTTCGTTTTGCCCAGGCCGCAGCAGCCCCGTCACCGAAAGCCGCTGCGGAATAAACATATTGTCGCTGCTGAGTATCTGCTGGCCGTTCAGCCAGACGGTGGCAAATGTATCCAGCCCATCCAGGCAGAGGTCAAGCTGCGCCGCGTCCAGAAACGCCGGGTCCAGATCGAAAGCGCAGCGATAGAGCCAGTCGGCCTCGCCAACCCATTGCACATCGCGCTCGTTGAGGCCCACAAACGGATCGGGAATGCGTCCGGCGGCAAGCAAATCCTGGTGGACGGTGCCAGGCACACTGGCTGGCAGCCAGCCATCAGGCGCGGCAAAATCTTCGGCAAGAGAACGAGCAGAATCGCGTTGCTTCAAGAGCCAGTTGGCCGAAAGCACAAGCTGTTTCACCCTGACCTCCAGACAGGTTACAATACGCTGCGGCTTTCAGTATAACATGGCTCAGCACCTCATTTGCGCATCCCGGCCATATGCGCCAGCACCTGGAACAGCACGGCAAAGTCGCGCTCGCCTAGCCCCATCGCCCGCGCCATCGTCAGAAACTCGGTGACGAGGGCGGCGGTGGGCAGCGGCGCACCGACTTCCCGGCTCAGTTCCTGCGCCAGTATCATATCTTTCTGCATCATCTCCACATCGAACTGCGCTTTCTCCGGCATTTTGATGACAAAAGGTCCACGCAGCTTCAGGGCAGGCGAAGCAATGGTCCCGCTGAGCAGCACCTCAACGGCTTTTTCGCGTGGGATGCCGCCGCGCTCGGCCAGCAGCATACCCTCGCTAAACGCCTGAAGCTGTACCGGCAGGTTCAGGTTGACAGCCAGTTTCATCACCAGGCCCTGGCCGTTCCCGCCCATATAGATCACCGTTGGCCCGATGTTCTGCAAAATGGGTCGGACCTGCTCAAAGGCGCTCTGGTCGCCACCAGCCATAAGAACCGCCTGACCCTGCTCCAGCGTGACGGGGCTGCCGGAGACGGGCACGTCGAGCATGTGGGCGTTCTTTTCTGCGGCGCGTGCGGCCAGCATCCGCGACAGCGCCGGGCTGACCGTGCTCATATCAGCATAGACCTCGCCGCGCCGCAGCCCACCCAGGATGCCGTCCGGCCCATCGAATATGTCGCCCAGGGCCGCGTTATCCGTCACCATGCTGAAGAGCACATCGGCGGCTTCGGCCACCATGCGCGGCGAATCGCCCCAACGCATCCCAGCATCCAGCAGCCACTGCGCGTGCGATCTGGTGCGGTTATAGCCGCTCACCGTGTGCCCGGCATCTAGCAGCCGTTTGGCAGCGCGGCCTCCCATTGTTCCCAGGCCAACGAAACCAACTTGAGCCATGCATTCCCTCCTGCGCTCTGCGACCTGGCAGCCACGCCAGGTCTGTATGGGCAATCGCACGAACAAACGCTCGCAGGTTCAGGGCCAGGAGAGAGGTATATATGTTGGGCCGTTCTGGTTGATGTTCGGCCACCACCGTAAACGATGCAGGCGCTGTAAACGCTGGAGATTCTTTCAACTTCTGGAGGGAAAAAGGGGGTACCGTAGATGGTGTAGTTTTTGTAGATTCTTGAAGATCAGCATACGCTCTGCCAAGAGGGCCAAATCTATTAGTACCCTGCTGTTTGCCGCACGGGTCATGCGCAGCCTATAATGTTGGCACAGAGGCAACGCAAGTCAGGAGTCATCATGCCCGAAGATACTTCCACCGCCCAAAGCAGTTCATTACACGCGGCAGCAGCAACCAATTCACCCGAAGCCACATACCAACAGCGCTGCCAGCAATTCGAGCAGCAGCGCGCGCGCTACGATCATCTCAGCAACATCAACGCCAACATCAACGTCGTTCTGGTCATTGCGGCCTTGCTGTTCCTCGCGCTGGGCATCTGGCTGGGCGGCATCGCCTTCTATCTCCTGGCCGGAGTGTTCGCCGCTGGCTTTGTCGCGGCCTATATCAATCTCGGCAGGCTGAACGAGCAGGAAGAGCGCTATCGAACGCTTCTCGCCATCAATGATGAAGGGCTGCACCGGCTGCGGCGCGATTGGGCCAAACTGCCGCTGCGCCAGCCGCCGCAGAGCGACCTGAACCATCCCTATGCCGCCGACCTCGACCTGCTCGGCCATGCTTCTGTGCAACATTTACTCAACACACCCAATACGCCCATCGGCCAGGCCACCCTGCAAGACTGGCTGCTGCATCTAGCCTCGCCCGCTGTTGCCGCGAAGCGCCAGGCCGCTGCCGCCGAATTAGCCCCACAGAATGACTTTCGCGATACCTTCGCGCTCAGCGGGCGGCTGATGGGCAGGGCACAGCCCACGTATGAGCGCTTTCTGGACTGGGCCGAGGGCGAATCGTGGCTGCCACAGCGGCCCTGGCTCATCTGGCTGGCGCGGCTGCTGCCCATCCTCACCATTGGCCTGCTCGTCGTGCAGCTTGCCGGGCTGACGCACTATCCCATCTGGCTGCCCTTCCTGTTCGCCAACCTGACCCTGCTCGCGCTCTACTTGCGCCCCGTGAACGCGGCCATCAATGGCGCAATCGAGCGCCAGCGCATCTTTCGCACCTATGCCGAACTGTTCCGGCAAATCACCGCCCATACCTGGACCTCACCCGCGCTGCAACGGCTTCAGGCTGAGCTTTCCGCAGATAACTTACGCGCCGATCAACAGATGCTGCGCCTGGCGCGCATGATGCCGCTGGCCGACATCCGCCGCGCCTATTTCTTCTTCCTGATGGAGTGGTTTCTGCTCTGGGACTTCCATCTGCTCTGGCTGCTGGAGCGCTGGCAGCGCCGCGCCGGGAAGCATGCCCGCGCCTGGCTGGCCGCACTGGGCGAAATCGAGGCGCTGATGGCGCTGGGCACGCTGGCGCATGACCACCCCGCCTGGGCGTTCCCCAGCATCGGGCAGGAGACGCCAAAGCCGCTTGTCGCGCAGAACCTGGGCCATCCCCTGCTGCCACCGGCAGTCTGCGTGGGCAGCGATGTCGGCATCGGGCCGCCGGGCACCTTCTTACTCGTCACCGGCTCCAATATGTCGGGCAAAAGCACGCTGCTGCGCGCCATCGGCGTCAATGTGGCGCTGGCGCAGGCGGGCGGGCCGGTCTGCGCGGCGCAGATGGCAATGCAGCCTATCACCCTGGCGACTAGCATTCGCGTGCAAGATTCGCTGGAGCAAGGCGTCTCATATTTCATGGCCGAACTCAAGCGGCTCAAGCAGGTCGTTGACCGCGCCGAACAGACACGCGCCGCTGGCGATTCGACACTGCTCTTTTTGCTGGATGAGATTCTGCACGGCACCAACACCCGCGAGCGTCAGATTGCGGTACGCCAGATCGTGCGCCATTTGCTCAAGCAGGGAGCAACCGGGGCCATCTCCACGCACGATCTCAGCCTGGCCGACGCGCCAGAGTTCAAGCAGTTCAGCCAGGCCGTCTACTTCACCGAAAGCTTCAAACAGACGCCAGAAGGGCTGGTCATGCAGTTCGATTACAAGCTGCGCCAGGGCATCGCCACGTCCACCAACGCGCTGAAACTGCTGGAGATCGTCGGCCTGCCCATCGAAGATTTGCAGGCGTGAGCGCGCTCACGCCTGCACCCGACAAACGCAAGCTATACCTGCACCTGTGGCAGCACGCTTTCGGCAAAGGCGCGAATACCCTCCACATCGTCCTGGTCGAACCATTGCAGCATGATTTCCTGCACGCCCGCCTGGGCATAAGCCTTGATCTGCTGCGCCACCATATCGGGCGTGCCAACGATAGCCCGGCCTTCGGACTGCAAGCTCGCTATGAAGGCATCGAGCGGCTGTTCCGCCAGTTCCGGCCTGCGCTGTCTCCAGCTTAGTCGCTGGTCAACCTCGTCCAGCGTGCGACCAAAATACAGCGTAATCATCATCGTGCGCTTGATATCGGCTGGCTGGCGGCCTTGCGCCACCAGCAACTCATCGAGCATGCGCGAGCGCTCCTGAAAACCCTGTGGCGTCAGATAGAGAGCGTTCCAGATGTCGGCAAAGCGGGCCACCAGTGGCAAGGTCTTCTTCGGTCCGTTGCCGCCGATCAGGATGGGCGGCCCACCGGCTCGCGTTGGGCGCGGCAGCAGCACGGCATCGCGCAGTTGGAAAAACGTGCCCTCGTAGGTTGCTGGCTCATCGCGCTTTAGCAGCCGCGTGATGACCTCCAGCCCTTCTTCAAAGCGGGCCATACGCCGCTGCACATCGCCCAGGTCCAGCCCAAACATCGTATGCTCGCGCTCCTGCCAGCCAGCACCCAGGCCAAGCACCATACGACCACCGCTCAGATCATCCAGCGCTGCCGCCTGGCGCGCCAGCATCGCGGGCGCACGGAACGAAAGCGGAGCCACCAGCGGGCCAAAGTGCAGGTGCCGCGTGTGGTCGGCCAGATAGGCCAGGGAAACGATCATCTCCAGCGAGTCTTTTTCGGGCGGCCTGGGGTTGGTATAGTGGTCGGAGCGAAACAGCCCGGCAAACCCGCCTTCTTCTGCCGCGGCCACGAGCCGCTGCCAGCGCGGCCAATCCAATCCATCCTGCCCTTCGATCATCAGGGAAAGCTCTATCATGCTTTTTGGCTTCTCCTCGCTGCGCATTTCATGCTTTCGGATAGCGTCACGTTACTGGTGGTGCCACCAGCACGCCAGGCACATGAAAGCACATACGCACGCTGAGAAGCAAGCCGATGCGAGCTTTTAGGGCAGAAAAACACCCCCGTTGCAGGTTGAGGACTGCAACGGGGGCTGAACTCATCCCTCTTGCGCGGTGTAGTCTATAGTCAGCAGCACCTTGTTTTGAGAAATAGCGATGTTGGCAAGGTTGGGCGGCTGGATGCCAAAATCGGTCATATAGATGGTGCTGGTAGCAACGCCGGTGGTTGTGTTGCCCACCAGTTTGCCCTGCACATCAAAGACCTCCTTGTTGGTTTTGCCATGCAGCGTCAGGTTGCCGGTAATCTGAAAATGCGCCGTTTCCCCATCCACATAATTGACCGGCAGATTGCTGGCGCAGGTCGAGACAAACGTTGCCGTGGGATACTGGTCGGTCTGCAAATAGTTTTGCCTCACGAAGTCATCGCGGCGGGACGAATCGGTCTGCAAGGTGCGAAGATCGACGCTAACATTCATCGATGCCACCAGCGGGTCAGCGCCGGTCCGAATCGAGAATGAGCCTTGCTCGGTGTGCGTCGTGCCAACGGCCAGGTTATTCGGCTTATTTTCTAAAACCAGGTCTTCATATACGCTGTATGAGACAGTTGTTTGCGCGGGCACAATCTGAAACGTGCGCAGGCCGGTGGTGGATACCGGCGTGCCGCAGGGCGTGGCTGTGCCCACCGCCGTGTGCGCCTGCGACTGGCTGACGGAGCGTGCAAAATTGGAGGCATACACCTCGAACCCAACCACTCCGGCAACAATCACGACCAGGGCCACGCCTGCGCCGATCAGCCAACGATACCGTCTCATACAACGACTCCTTTACGAATACGAATAGGTCTTATCTCTTATCCCTAACCCACCGGGCGCTCGCCCAGCGTCACCTTGACCGTCTGCTGCGAGGAGCCGCGTTCGATGGTCAGCGTCACCTGCGTGCCCGGCGTCTGGTTGAGCAAGGCCGCAGCCAGGTCATCATTGCCGCTGATTTGCTGCCCATTGACCGCGATAATCACATCCCCTGCGCGCAGTCCGGCCTGCTGGGCAGGGCTGATGCCAGAGGCATCATCGGCAAAGCCGGTCACCAGCACGCCCTGCTGTGCCGAAAGATTATCAGCGGCGGCAAGCTGAGCCGTCACATCCTGCCCCTGGATGCCCAGGAAGCCCTGGCCGCTGCTGGTCAGCTTGCCCGATGCGATCAACTGATCGGTGACAAACTTGATGCGGTTGGACGGAATAGCAAAGCCAATCCCATCAGCCGTCGAACCATTCTCGCTGTTTGTAGCGCCCAATGTGGGCATGCCGATCAACTGGCCTTGCAGATTGACCAGCGCCCCACCGCTGTTGCCAGGATTGATGGCGGCGCTCGTCTGGATGAGGCCAGTCAGTTCCGACGCCGGGCCGCTGGGCGCTTCGCTTTCGGTGCGATTGACCGCGCTGACAATGCCAAAGGTCGTGGAGTTTTCCAGGCCCAGCGGGCTGCCCAACGCCAGGGCAAACTCGCCCACTTCCACCTTCGATGAATCGGCAAAGGTGATCGGCTTCAGGTTCGTCGCAGCAATCTTCAGCACCGCCAGATCGTCCTGCGCGTCCTGCCCCACAAGCTGGGCTGAATACTTCGTGCCATTAGAAAGCGTGACGGTAAAGCTGTTGTAGCCGCTGACCACATGGTCGTTGGTGACGATATAGCCATTGCTGGTCAAGATGACGCCGGAGCCAATGGCCTCGCTGCTCTGGCCCACGCTGGTAACCTCAACCACAGACGGCTGCACCTGATTGGACACTTCGATGATCGTTTGCTGCAAATCGGTGACGCTGGCGGGCAGTGTCACGTTGGAAGCGCTGCCAGGCGTGTTACCAGAAGAGCCGGATGGTTTGTTCACCAGCGCGCTCCCCACACCAAAGCTGGCAAGCATCAGAATCAGCAGCACCACCCCACCCAGCGCGTAGGCTTTCCACGAACGCCGACGCGCTGGCGGCTGCACGCCCGCGCCCGCGTTCATGGGCGCGATGACGTTTGGCTGGGTCACATCGGCTGGCTGTGCATAGCCGGGCTGCAATGGCACAGTATAGTCATTATCTGGGGACAGATACGAAGGTGTTTCTGGCTCGAGCGCGGGCATATATTGTTCTGAAGGCGCGCCCTGAAGCGGCTGCGATAAATCAGTATGCTTTTCTGGAGACTCCATAGGTATCCTCCTGAGTCGATCAGCAAAGACCACGAGATGTATCTCATCTCTTCGCTTGTAACGATACCCGGAGTCTATGAGAAAACTTTTTGAGAAAGATGTGAGCGTTCACATCTTTTACGCCTGAACCCCGCTGCCCCGTGCCGGAGGCAGCAGAATCCTGGCAGTGGTGCCCTGCCCGGCCACGCTGGAAAGCGTGAGGGAACCGCCATGCGAAGCAGCAATGCCGCGCGCAATGGACAGGCCCAGGCCAGCGCCGCCCGCCTCGCGCGAGCGTGCCTTATCCACGCGATAAAAGCGTTCGCCCAGATGGGAAAGGTGTTCGGAGGCAATGCCGATACCGGTATCACTGACCTCCAGATAGGCTTGCCCCTGGAGCAGCCCGGCGCGCAGGGTAAGGCTGCCGCCCGCGCGATTGTATTTGATGGCGTTATCCACCAGAATCATCGTCGCCTGCTCTAAAAGACTCTTATCACCAATCACTAATGCCTGGCCTGCCTCCGGCTGCTCCACGCACAGTGTCACCTGCTTTTCCTGCGCAAAAGCGTGCGCCCGGTGCGCCGCCCTGGTGGCGACAGCCGCCAGATCAATCACTTCTTGTTCCTGATGAAACTGCCCGGCATCCAGACGCGCCAGCGTCAGCATATTATTCGCCAGCACCCCCATATGCCCAGCCTCGGTGACAATATCTTCCAGCAGCAGCGCGTCATCCGGGTCCAGGCGTTCGCGCCCGGCCAGCAAGACCTCCGCGTCGGCGCGCATCAGCGTCAGAGGCGTGCGCAGTTCATGTGAGGCATCGGCAATGAAGGCTTGCTGGCGCGTAAAGGCCAGGCGTGTCGGTTCCAACGCCCGATCAGCCAGCAGCAGACCACCCAGCGCCGCAGCAGCCAACGTACCCGCACCCAGAATGAGCAGCAGCACAAGCAGCAGGTTCAGCACGGTCTCCTGCGTGTGGATGGATTCGCCCACCTGCACCACGCCCAACACATTCCCTGACGGGTCCGCCACCGCCACGGCATAGGTATAAACATCGCCATAATTGTTATCGTTCCTAATAATCCCTGTTGCTGGGCCATTCTCCAATGCCTGACTCACCAGCGAATTGGTCACAAAGGGGGTCTTTGCCCCATCAGGATCGCTTACTTGCAAAAGGTTTCCGTTTGCATCAAAACAAGCAACCAGTATGGACTCTCCCCCAGAGATAAAGGAGGGCGGAGGCTTATTATCATTGGAAGGGAAACCGTTCTGATCCCCTTGCCAACAGGGCTGGCTCTGGAAAGGCTGCCAATGCGTTGCATAAAAATATGCCCGGCTGCTTACATCTTCCGGTACAGACCTATACAGCAACTGCTGGACACTGAAGTAGAGCGCGATGCCAAAGATAATCAGCATCCCCGCCAGCACAGCCGTATACCAGAAGGTAAGCTGCCTTCTGACACGAGTAAACATCTCGCCGCCTGCCTCTTGAGACAGGCTGTGATGCCAGGGCCAAAGCGATTGGAGGGCAGCAACGACGCGGCTCATCGCGCCGCCTCCACGGCCTTTTCGGCTGCTTCGATCTTATACCCGACGCCGCGCACCGTTTTGATGAGCGGGCGGGCGTGGCCTTGATCGACTTTCTCGCGCAGATAGTGAATATAGAGGTCTACGACGTTGGAAAGCGCCTCCAGATCATAGCGCCAGACGTGATCGATAATCTGCGTGCGCGAAAGCACCTGCCCCGGGTGGCGCATCAGATATTCCAACAGGGCAAACTCTTTGGCCGTCAGTTCAATCAACCGCCCGGCGCGGCGCGCTTCGTGGCGCACCAGATCAAGCGTCAGATCGCCCACGCGAAGCTGCGAGCCATTATTCAAGCCGCGCCCGCGCCGCCGCAGCAGCGCGTTGATGCGCGCCAACAGTTCGGCCATGGCAAACGGCTTCACCAGATAGTCATCTGCCCCCACGTTCAGCCCATTGACGCGATCTTCCACCGCGCCCCGCGCCGTCAACATCAAGACCGCCGATTCTATGGCATGCTGACGCATCTGACGGCAAATTTCCAGGCCGTCAACGTCCGGCAGCATCAGATCAAGCACGACCACATCATAGGTATCGCTCAACGCCAGATCAAGGCCGGTGCGGCCATCAAAGGCCAGATCAACGGCATGGCGTTCTTCCGAAAGCATGCGGCGCAGCAAGACTGCCAGACGCTTCTCATCTTCAACAACTAAAATGTGCATAACTGCCGCTCTCTTCTTCTTCCCTGACAAAAACTGCCTGCTATCCCAGATAGCTTGAAGATACTGTACTACAATTCATTAGAGCAGGGAAAAATTGGAGCAGCATTAGAAAAGCACATCCCTGGCGCTAGAGCAGCAGTTCGGCCATCACGCGCAGCGCTTCCGGCTGGGAAGTCCCGCAGACAATGGTTGTGGCCCGCGAGGTCTTCCACGGCTCCAGCAGTTCGGCAATGCGCTCCCTGGGGCCGCAGAGGGCCACTTCGTCCACCAGCGCGTCAGGCACGGCGGCGATGGCGTCCAGCTTGCGCCCCTCCAGATAGAGGTCTTGAATCTCGTGGGCAGCAGCTTCATAGCCATAGCGGCAGGCCAGATCGTTATAGAAGTTCTTGCCGCGCGCACCCATGCCGCCGATATAGAGCGCCAGCATCGGCTTGATCTGATTGCGGCATTCCTGCACATCATCGCCCAGCACCACCGAAACGGTGGGCGCAATGTCAAAGGGTTCGCTGGCCTGGCGCTTCGCCAGCCCGGCAGAAAGCGGCTCCAGATAGGCTTCCTCGCGCTGAGGGGCAAAGAAGATGGGCAGCCAGCCATCGGCCAGTTCGCCCGCCAGTTCGATATTCTTCGGCCCGATGGCGGCCAGATAGATGGGGATGTGCGCGCGCAGTGGATGGACGATGATCTTGAGCGGCTTGCCCAGGCCGGTACCGCCCTGGATGGGAATGTGATATTCTTCGCCCTGAAAGTCCAGCGGAGCCTCACGCGCGCAGATACGGCGAATAATCTCGATATATTCGCGCGTGCGCGTCAGCGGCTTACCATAGGGCTGACCATGCCAGCCCTCCACCACCTGCGGCCCCGAAAGGCCCAGGCCCAGCAGCACGCGCCCGCCGCTGAGCAGGTCAAGCGTCACCGCTGTCATTGCCGTCATAGCGGGCGTGCGCGCGGGCATCTGGAGAATGCCCGTGCCCAGCTTGATCTTTGAGGTCAGCGCGCCCACCCAGGTGAGGGGCGTCACCGCATCGGAACCATACGCCTCCGCCGTCCAGGCCGAATCAAAGCCCAGGCGCTCGGCCTCCTGCGCCAGCGCCACGCCATTACCAGGACCAGACCCCCAATACCCTAAATTGATTCCCAGACGCATCGTTCGTTCCCCTCTTTCGTGCTGCTTTGCTTACGATTTACGCCCCATAATCAGGTTATGATTCAAGGCGGCAAAGAACGCGCCCTCTGCCGCCAGCCGGAGGTATTCGATATCTGTATAGCCAGCATAGGCTTTATCGGCCATCCCAGTTCACTCCTGTTCAGGGCGTCAGGCGCTCGGCCAGATACTTCAGGCTGATGGGATAGCGATATTCGATGGCCCCATGCGTGCCATCGAACAATTCAAAGAACACATCTGTTACACCAATTGCTTCCAGGGCACGGCGAAACGCCTCCGCGCCCAGGTCGAGGAAAAAGTCGTCGCGCTTGCCCGCGTCGATATAAATCGCTCGTAGATTGCGCAGCGCGTCGGCATGCTTGGGGACCATGCGCACCGGGTCCCAGGCCAGCCAGCGCTCCCAGACTTCGGGAATCAACTGACCCGTCGCCAGATCAAAGGGCAAATGTACTGTGCCATCGGCATCTGCCGAATAGCAGGCGGCCATGCACCAATCGTTCAGCAGATAGCCATCGCTTTCTTTGCTGAACGCGGGACGGCTGCGGAAATCTTCCCAGAACTTGTCGAACGAGCCTTCATAGTGATCGCGCAGCGCCCGCACCGAGCGCGAAAACTCCGGGAAATAGCACATCTCGAAGAGCGCGTCACCGGCATGTGTCGCCAGGCCGCCCCACAGGTCCGGGCGCAGCATCGGCGTAATCATCGCGCCATAGCCGCCGCTGGACTTGCCAGCAATGCCACGATGCGCGGCTTCGGGCAGCGTGCGATAGTGGCTATCCACCCAGGGCACAATCTCTTCGCAGAGGTAGGTATGGTAGCGGCCCGTAGCAGGCGAATCGACGAACTGGCTGCCGCCCAGCGATGTCCAGCAGTCCACCCAGACGACGATGCACGGCGGCGCTCCTCCGCTGGCAAATAACTCATCGGCCAGTTCGGGGAAGTTCTTTCGAAACGCCGAGCGATTGTGCCACATATCAAGCTGACCGGTGAGGCCCTGAATCATATAGATGCTGGGGTAACAGCGGCCAGGTTCGTCCTTGTAGCCAGGCGGCAGATAGACCCAGAGCGGGCGCTGGTGCGGGTCGCCCAGCGGGTTGCCTTTCAGCACCTCGCTCTCGAAGGTCACTTCGTCAAAGTGCCCACGCACATCAAAAGACCAGGGACGCATCATGTTCTCCTCTCAACGCGGTCTGCTCGCAGAGCGAAAAAGGTATCCCAAACCATTGCTATCATCGGGGTTTTGAGAGCATAATAGCATATGTGTCAGGTTTGGCGTCCTTCGCCTAGCTGCTTCCCCTTTTACATCCTCTCTCAAAATGCGTGTGTTTTGAAACTCAAGATACGTGTCGTTGACCAGATTAGTCTCCTAGTGCTTTCCTCAACTCACAAACAGCAGATCATCCGACCCAGCAGACGCAAGGGAGGCTGCTCTTGGAAACAAAGAGCATCAGCAGACTCCTCAGCCTCCTCGAATTAGGAGGGCAAACCACATTCGTCCGGATTTATCCAACAGATGAGGCATCCTCGGCATTCTGGTATGCCGAGTTGTTCTTGCGGGAGGGAAAGCTTCACTATGGCGCGGTATTCAGCGGGTCAGGGGAACGCAGGTATGTCAGCGAACAGGCTCTCAGCTTTTTGAAACAGATGGGAGGACTGTCTTATGAGCTGCTTCCTTTCCCGGCGCGGCCTCAGTTCCCCCCGCCAGAGGTAGTCACTCCTCCCCCCGCTCACTCCTGGCGGCCAACACGCACCCACCGGGGAGAACGGGTCATCCAGAACACGCAGCGGCTCAGCCGCGACGAGCGGCGCGTGCTCTCGCTCATCGATGGGCAGCGCACGGTGAATGAACTGGCTCGCCTGTTGAGGCTCTCTCCCGAAGCGCTCTCCAACCTTCTTACCACTTTTCGAGAGCAGAACTTCATTTCTTGAAGGTATGACTTGTGCGCCCATTTAAAGCAGGCGCTCAAGCATAGAAAGAGAAGTGAGGAGGCATACCAGCATGAGACCCTGGCCTGCCGATCAGCCTCCGCGTGAAGATACCAGGCCCACAGGCACATCTCGTCCGCTGGCAGGAGGCGCATCGACGGTGCCGCCGATGCGAGAAATTGCGCGACCTGTCCTATCGCTGAACCGCTTCGGCAGCGCCAACGGACTGACCTTGAAGTTTCGCTTCTTGCTGGCGCTGACGCTGCTTGCACTTGCGCCAGCCTGTTTGCTAGTCTTGCTGTATCAGCAAGCCAACCAGAACACACTGACCCAGGCCGGGCAAAAGAGCCTGGCGGCGGCGGCCCAGACGAACAGCCATACCTTGACCCAGGTGTTGGCTAACCATCAAGCGCAGCTTGCGCGGCTGGCCCAACAGAGCAGCATTGCGCAAGTCAGCCAGGGAAATGGTGACACGCAGCAAGCCGAAACCCTGCTCCAGACAGCCGGCCTTTCCACCGGGGACGCGCTCGCCGGGATGGTGCTGAACAGGTCCGATCAGATTGTCGCCGCTCTCCCGGCCTCACTGGAAGGGCAGCGATTGGCATCCTCAACGGTCCTGGCGGATTCCGGCGCGCTTGAACGCTTTGTTCATGCGCAGCGGAGCGCTCCCATGCCCAAAGTCGGGCAAAGCGCCCTGCCGGTTGCCAGCGGGACGGATGCGGCGCTTGCGGCCAGGGCGTGGGTTGCCACGATCGCTTTCGTCTCTCCGGCAGCGCCTGCCCACAGCGGCGTTGTGCTGGCAATATATTCGCTTCCAGCCATGGTCAAAAGCTATCTGTCAGCGCTGCCATCCGTTTCCAACAGCTATGCCAGTGTATTTGCGACCACCGGCACGCTTTTGGGCGTCGTTGGCAACCAGGCACTCGCGCAGCAAATCGGCCAAACACTTGCTATTGCTCCCCTTCAGCATGCGATTCATGCCACGCAGGCAACCCCAACCAGCAGCGCCCTTATCTATGATGATCCTACAACGAACACCCAGGAAACGGCGGCTGGCTTCTTCAACAAAGACCTGGAGATGGCTTTTCTGGTCACGGCCCCGCCAGGAGCGTTAGCGCCCGCCATCACGGGGCTGCTGCAAGGGCGGAACCTGCCGCTGATCTTCCTGATCATCTTCGTCATCACCAGCCTGGTCGCCACCTGGGTCGCCTTGCCCATCGTCCGCCCCATCCGCCGCGCCACCCGCGAAATCC
>Ga0209060_10001268_pt1 | contig 29077 bp, 32 predicted proteins | sample Coa_R1_8_FD_187155 | JGI IMG/M metagenome (GOLD analysis project Ga0209060, IMG submission 187155) | Surface soil microbial communities from Centralia Pennsylvania, which are recovering from an underground coalmine fire - Coalmine... | ecosystem: Environmental > Terrestrial > Soil >...
CTACGCCTTCGTGAACCCGCTGGTGGCGGTCGTCCTGGGCGCGATGCTGGCGGGCGAGGCGGTCAGCCCCCGCACCGGCCTGGCGGCGCTGCTGATCGTCGGCGCGGTGGGCGCGGTCATCTGGGGCAGCTCGGCGCGCCGATCGGCCGGCTGAGTATTATCCTTGATGAGATGTCGATGCGGACCCAGCCCCCCGGACTGCGGTTCATCATCGTCTACAAGTTCGTCAAGACGGTGCTGCAGGTCGCGGCCGCGATCCTGCTCTTCTATGGCGCGGCCCACGGGCTGGGCGCGCGGCTGGCCGATTTCGCCGACCGGCTGCGCGAGCACGCCGTTCACGCCTGGAGCAACCTGTTCGCCGCCGCCCTGCTGCGGTTCGTGCACTCGCGCCACAGCCTGGTCTGGACGGCGGACGCGCTGCTGTTCGACGCCGTCCTGAGCAGCGTCGAGGGGTGGGCCCTCTCGCGCGGGTACCTGTGGGGCGAGTGGCTGGTGGTGGGGGCGACCGCCTTCTTGATCCCGTTCGAGATCCGGGCGCTGTTCCATCACCTGCGCGTCGGGCGTATCGTGCTGTTGGTGGTCAACGTGGCGATCGTCGCCTATCTGATCGTCAACATCCGCAGCCGGCGCGCCGACCACGCCGCCCTGCAGCCGACCTGAGTGCCCGGGCGCGCCTCGGCGACGCGGGTTGCCGCGGCGGGGACGCGCGATCCAAGATCATCCCGTGGCTACGGTCGGAAGCCGGAGAGGCGCGCGGGTCGATCCGCGGGTCGTCTGTGGGCTGGCGGGGCTGGCCGTCGCGCTCGGCGGCTGCGCGGCGGAGGCGGTCTTCCAGCGGGCCTCGAACGAGTTCGCCTGCCCGCGGCAGCGCATCGAGGTCGTCGACCGGGGCGACATCGCCGAGGGGCTCTACGACGTCGACGCCTGCGGCGCGCGGGCCCGGTACATGTGCATCGACAACGAATCGACCGCCGTGCCGGTCCAGTGCGTGCGCGAGCCCGATCCCGCCCGGTGGGATCCGGATCCCGTGCAGGTGGCGAGCCTGCCGCGTCCGTCCGGGATGCCGGACGACGGCCGTGTGGCCCGGCTCTGCCCGCGTGATGATCGGCGTCAGGCCGATGACTGCTTGCGGATGGAGGCGGGCGGCTGGCGCTGGGTCCACCACCCACCGGCGGTGGGAGGCGGCCTGGGGATGACGGGGCAGTGACCGCGCGCCGAGCAGGCCGGCTTTTCCCGGATCCGGCCGGGTGGCATGATGGAGGCGTGAAGCGCGTCGTCGGGACAGGGGTGGCTCTGATGGTCGGATTGCTGGCGGTCGGGTGCCAGCACACGCTGAGCCCGGACAACGGGCGCTGCGGTCCGACGCCGCGCCTGCTGGTCGGCGCCGGGGCGTACCCGGCGGTCGACGCCTCGGCCGCGGTGCAGAGCAGCGTCACCGGGATGGTGCTCTCCGGCGCGGACCTCTATTTCGTGGTCTCCAACGTCGGCTCGGGTTACCCCGACCACCTCTATCTGGCCGGCGCGGTGATGCACGTTTCGACCCACGGCGGCGCGTCCACGCAGCTCGCCGGCGGGTACGTCTTCCAGACTCCGCTCCTGACGCCCACCAGCGTGATCGTGGGGGAGACGGCTGCGCCGGGGACCGCCGGCGACGGCGGCATCGCCCTGATTCCTCGGGGTGGCGGCTCCTCGACCACCCTGGTCACCTTCACGGGGACCGCGCTCACGGCGGGGCCAGCCAGCGATGGAACCTCGGTGTACTACGCGGACAGCGCGGGCGTGGAGAGCGTCCCCCTGGCGCCCGCGACGGCGCCGGCCCTGCCGACGCGGCTCTCGCCGTTGTTGCCCAACAACCTCGGCGTGTTCGGGAGCACCCTCCTCATGCTGCTGTCGACGGGCGCGATCGAGACCATCCCGATCGCCGCGGGTGACGCTGGGGCAGAGAGCAGCCTCGGCAGCGGTCTGCCCTCGACGGCGGGAACGCTCATCGCGTGCGGCGATGATGCGTGCTGGCTGGCCGGCGGCGACATCGACGAGATCGCCCCGACAGGTGGGACGCTGGGGACGACCGCCACGCTGACCGGTCCGGTGGCCGCGCCGACCAGCCTGGTGTTCGACGGGACCAACTTCTTCGTCGCCGGCACCGCGGGGTCGCCGAACGGGACGGGCACGATCGCGCGGGTGCCGCGCCAGGGCGGGCCGCAGGTCGAGGTGGCGACGCTGCCTTCGTCGGGTCCCATCGCCGTCGACGACGCCTGCGTCTACTTTGCGACATCGACCGGAATCTTCAGCCTGCAGAAGAACGCGGAGGGCGTCGTCCTGCCGTAGTCATACCTTTAGACCGTGCGGTCGAAGGTACGCGGCGTGCGCCGGCTGGGCAGGATCCTGGTCCTGGGAAGTGTCGGGCTGGCGTCGATCGGGTGCGCGGTCCAGCTCGAGGCGGTCAACCGCGCCTCGCGCGAGTTCTACTGCCCACCCGAGCAGATCGCGGCCGTTCAGCGCACCGACATCTCGAGCAACGTCTATGACGTGAACGCCTGCGGAACGATGGTCCGCTACTCGTGCATCTCGGGCGACAGCAGCCCCGTCCAGTGTACGCGCGAGCCGGACCCCGCCCGCTGGGACCTCGATCCGGCGCTGGTGGTCGCGCTCCCCAGGCCGTCCGGCGACGCCGCCGACGCCCGCAGGGCCGTGGTGTGCGACCGATACGCGCTCGGGACCTGCACCCCCTGCCTCGAGCGGTCCGGCGAGAGCTGGCGCTGGCGCCAGTGCGTCTCTGGCCCGGGTCCGATGGGCGGCGGCTGACCGCGGGAGGTCGCAGGAACCCTCCGAGGGTTCCTGTTCTATTGAAACAGCCGGCCCTGGCGGGGGTCGCTCTTGTCGGGGAGGGCCTGTGATTTCGGCGGGCCGGGCGGGCGCGGCGCGCCCACCAGCGCGCGCAGGCGCTGGAGGTTGCGAGCGAACGACGACTGGCCGTCGGGACCGGACGGCGTCTCCAGCACGCCGGGCGTCGACGCGAAGCGCGCGTCGTTCACCAGCCGCCAGAACGGCAGCAGGCCCAGGTAGCCGTCGCCGATCTCGGCGTGGCGGTCGACGTGGCTACCGGTCGGCGTCTTCGAGTCGTTGAGGTGAAACGCGCGCAGCCTCTCGAGCCCGATGGTGCGGGCGAAGGCGTCGAACGTCCGCTCGTAGCCCTCCTCGGTCGACAGATCGTAGCCCGAGGCGTGCGCGTGGCAGGTGTCGAAGCAGATCCCGATGGTGTCGCCGCCGCGCGCCCGCGCCAGCATCGCCTCCATCTCTTCGAAGCGGCAGCCGAGGCAGCTCCCCTGGCCGGCCGTGATCTCGAGCAGCAGCCGGACCTGCATCCCGCGGGTCCGCGCGTGGAGGTCGGAGAGCGAGGCGGCGGCGGCGTCGAGGCCATCCTCGGTCCCCGCGCCGAGGTGCGCGCCCGGGTGCAGGACCACGTAGTCGAGGCCCAGCTCCTCCGCGCGGAACATCTCATCCGCCAGGGCGTCGCGGCTCTTGTCCAGGATGTCCGGATTCCCGGCCGCCAGATTGATGAGGTACGAGGCGTGCGACATCGTCGGCCAGCCCACCGTGGCGTGCTCGCTCCGGAACAGCGAAATCTCTTCGGGTGAGAAGGGCTTGGCGCGCCACTGCGCTGACGGGCGGGCGAAGATCTGGATGGTTTCGCACCCATCGGCCTTGCCCCGGGCGATGGCCGTGTGGGGTCCGCCGGCGACCGATTCGTGGGCTCCCAGAAGCATCGTCCGGAGCATACGAGTTTCCACCGACGTTTCCATTGACGAACCACCCGCGATTGGGTAAACGACCCGCGGATTTCTCTATGAATTCCGCTCTCGTTTTCCTGCTCCAGGCTGCGCCCGTCTCGCACGAGCCGCAGCTCATCGATCTCGACGCGACGGTCTTCGTGCAGCTGGGGATCTTTCTCCTGCTGGCGATCGTCCTCTACCAGTTCCTCTGGAAGCCGTACCTGCGGGTGCGCGGCGAGCGCGTCACGCGCGTCGAGGGCTACCGGCAGGACGCGGTGAAGATGGACGCCGACGCGGCCGAGCGGCTGGCCAAGGCCGAGATCGCCCTCAATGCCGCCCGCCGCGAAGGGGTGGGCGAGCGGGCGAAGTCGCGCGCGGAGGCGCAGGCGCGCGAGGCGGTCGTGCTGGCCGAGGCGAACGCCGAGGCGCAGAAGACCCTGGCCGCGGCGCGCGCCAAGCTGGACGCCACGCTGGCGACCGAGCGCGGCAAGCTGGAGGCGCAGACGCGCGAGGTGGCCGCCACCGCCGCCAAGCGCATCCTCGGTCGGGAGGCGTCGCTGTGAGCGGGCTGCGTCGCTGGGCGCTCGTCGTCGCGTTGTCGGCCGCGGCGGTCTCGGCCTCGGCCGGGCTGGCGCGCGCCGACGAGAAGGCCGCCGAGCAGGCAGCCGAGGCCGCCGAGCATCCGGGCGGCGAGCTCGTCGACCACGAGGCGCCGGCCATCAACGTCAAGAAGCTGGCGCTGCAGCTGCTGAACTTCGGCGTGCTGGTCTTCATCCTGGTGAAGTTCGGCGGGCCGGCGATCGGGAAGGCGCTGGCGGCCCGTCACCAGCAGCTGAAGGCCGACCTGGCCGCAGCCGCCACGGCGCGCGCGGAGGCCGAGGCGCGCCTCAAGCAGCAGGAGGCGCGGCTGGCCGCGCTGGAGCAGGAGATCGAGGGGATCCGCACCGGCGTCAAGGCCGAGGCCGAGGCCGAGAAGGCGCGCCTCATCGCCCTGGCCGAGGAGCGCGCCAAGCGGATCAAGGAGGAGACCAGCTTCGTGCTCGATCAACAGATCAAGGAGGCCGAGGCGCGGCTGCGGCGCGAGGTCGCGCAGGCGGCGGTCGACCTGGCCGAGCAGATGGTCAAGAAGTCGCTGGGCCCCACCGACCAGCAGCGGCTGGTCGACAGCTTCGTCGCTGACGTGGGTGCCCCCACCCCCAGCGCCCGAGGGCAGGCCTGATGGCGGCCATGGGCGGCTCGGTCGCGCGGCGGTACGCGCGGGCGCTGTTCGGGATCGGCGTCGACACCGGCAAGTTCGAGGCGCTGGGGCAGGAGATCGGCGACCTGGCGACCCTCTGGTCGTCGTCGGCCGAGCTGCGCCAGGCGCTGGAGAACCCGGTGTTTCGCCCCGCCGAGAAGCGCGCCGTGCTGGAGCAGATCCTCCCGCGCGTGGCCCCGACGCCCGAGGTGCAGCGGCTGGCGCTGCTGTTGCTCGAGCGGCGGCGCATCCTGCTGCTGCCGGCGATCGCCCGGGCTTACCGCGACTTCGCCGACGCGCACACCGGACGGGTGCGGGCCCGGGTGACCAGCGCCGAGCCGCTGACCCAGGCGGCGATCGACCGGGTGCGCCAGTCGCTGGAGCGCCGCACGGGCAAGAAGGTGATCGTGGAGACCGCCGTCGACGCCGGCCTCATCGGCGGTGTGGTGGCGCAGGTGGGCGATCTGGTGCTGGATGGCAGCGTCCGCACCCAGCTCAGCGACCTGCGACAGAAGCTTTTGAACTAGCGATACGAAACCCAGGAGCCTGGAAAACAAGTCATGCAAATTCGCGCCGAGGAAATCAGCCAGATCATCCGCAAGGAGATCGAGAGCTTCGACCAGAAGGTCTCCGTCATGGAGACCGGCACCGTGCTGGAGGCCGGCGACGGCATCGCGCGCGTCTACGGCCTGGAGGCCGCGATGGCGGGCGAGCTGCTGGACTTCGGCCACGGCGGCGTGGTCGGGCTGGTGCTGAACCTGGAAGAGGACAACGTCGGCGTCGCGCTGCTCGGCAACTACGAAGAGGTCCGCGAGGGCGACTCGGTCAAGCGCACCGGAAAGATAGCGCAGGTCCCCGTCGGTGACGCGCTCATCGGCCGCGTGGTCAACGCGCTGGGCGTGCCGATCGACGGCAAGGGGCCCATCAACGTCGGCCCCAACGACACCCGCAAGATCGAGGTGAAGGCGCCCGGCATCATCGCCCGCAAGTCGGTCCACCAGCCGATGCAGACCGGCATCAAGGCGATCGACTCGATGATCCCGATCGGCCGCGGCCAGCGCGAGCTCATCATCGGCGACCGGCAGACGGGCAAGACCGCCGTGGCCGTCGACGCCATCATCAATCAGAAGGGGCAGGACATGCGCTGCTTCTACGTGGCCATCGGCCAGAAGCAGTCGACGGTGGCCGCGGTGGTCGAGAAGCTGCGCGAGACCGGCGCGCTGGCCTACACGACGGTCATCGCCGCCACGGCGTCGGAGCCGGCGCCGCTGCAGTTCCTGGCGCCCTACACCGGCGTCACGATGGCCGAGTACTACCGCGACAGCGGGCGCCACGCGCTCATCGTGTACGACGACCTGTCCAAGCAGGCGGTCGCCTATCGTCAGCTGTCGTTGCTGCTGCGCCGCCCGCCGGGCCGCGAGGCGTACCCGGGCGACGTCTTCTACCTCCACTCGCGCCTCCTCGAGCGCGCCGCCAAGCTGTCAGACAAGGAGGGCGCTGGTTCGCTCACCGCGCTGCCGATCATCGAGACTCAGGCCGGCGACGTGTCGGCCTACATCCCGACCAACGTCATCTCCATCACCGACGGGCAGATCTTCTTGGAGAGCGACCTCTTCTATTCGGGCCAGCGCCCGGCGGTGAACGCCGGCATCTCGGTGTCGCGCGTCGGCGGCGCCGCCCAGATCGCGGCGATGAAGAAGGTGGCCGGCAAGCTGCGGCTCGAGCTGGCGCAATACCGCGAGCTGGCGGCGTTCGCGCAGTTCGGCTCGGACCTCGACAAGGCGACGCAGCAGCAGCTGGCCCGCGGCGCCCGCATGACCGAGCTCCTCAAGCAGGGGCAGTACCTGCCGCTGCCGGTCGAGAACCAGGTCCTCATCCTGTTCGCCGTGACGAGCGGATTCGCCGACAACCTGCCGGTCGATTCGCTCGGCCGCTACGAGCGCGAGCTGTACGCCTTCGTCAGCGCCCGCCACGCCGACCTCTGGACCGAGCTCAAGACCAAGGGAAACGACGGCAAGGCCTGGGACGCGCTGCAGACCCGCATGAAGGCGGCGCTGACCGAGTTCGGTAAGGAGTTCTCGCCGGAGGCGCCCGCCAGCTAGCCTCAGTCAACGCCGATGCCCTCCCTCAAGAACATACGAACCCAGATCGCGTCGAAGAAGTCGACGCAGAAGATCACGCGCGCCATGAAGCTGGTGGCGGCGTCGCGGCTGCGGCGCGCGCAGGACGCCATCATCGCGGCGCGCCCGTACGCCAACGCGTTGGCCGAGGCGATCTCCGAGGTGGCGCTGCGGGCGGGCGGCGAGTCGCACCCGCTGCTCGAGCGGCGCAGCCCCGAGCGGATCACGCTGGTGCTGCTCACCTCGGACCGTGGCCTGGCGGGCGGCTTCAACGCCAACGTCTTCCGCGTCACCCAGAAGTTCATCGCCGAGCGCAAGGCGGCCACGCCGCCGGCGCGCGAGATTGTCCTGGAGATCGTGGGCAAGAAGGGGCGCGACTACTACCGCCGCCGGCGGCAGACGATCACCCGTGAGACGCACGCCCCGACGGCGGAGACCGCCTCGCAGATCGCGCGCGAGATGGCGCAGATCGTCTCGCACGAGTTCTACGAGGGGCGGACCGACGCGGTCTTTCTCGTCTACAACGAGTTCAAGTCGGCGGTGCAGCAGCGCGTGGTGGTCGAGCCGCTGCTGCCGGTCGTCGGCGCCGACCTGCCCAGCGCGGGGAGCACCCAGGCCGCCGCCCACGCCAACGCGCTCGACTTCGCCTACGAGCCGTCGAAGCAGCGGGTCCTCGACACGCTCCTGCCGCTCTACCTCGAGTCGCAGATCTACCGCGCGCTGCTGGAGTCGATCGCCTCCGAGCTGGGCGCGCGCATGACCGCGATGGACAGCGCGACCAACAACGCGAAAGAGATGATCGCCAACCTCACGCTGCAGTACAACCGCGCCCGCCAGGCCGCCATCACCAAGGAGCTGATGGAGATCGTGAGCGGAGCGGAGGCCCTGAAAGGGTAACGAGAAGGGATAAGGACAAGGAACCTCATGAGCGTTCAAGCGAGCACCCAGGGTAAAGTCGTTCAGGTCATCGGGCCGGTCGTCGACGTGGAGTTCGCCGGCGGCGAGCTGCCGGAGATCAACACCGCGCTCAAGATCTCGAACCCCTCGATCAGCGACAAGGCCGGGAACCTGGTCGTCGAGGTGGCGCAGCACCTGGGCGAGCACAACGTCCGCTGCATCGCCATGGACACCACCGACGGCCTGGTGCGCGGGATGCCGGTGGAGAACACCGGCGCCCCCATCCAGGTGCCGGTCGGCCGCGAGGTGCTCGGGCGCATCATGAACGTCGTCGGCGAGCCGGTCGACGAGCGCGGGCCGATCACGGCGAACAAGAAGCTCCCCATCCACCGCGCGGCGCCCAAGTTCGTCGACCAGTCGGTGCGGGTCGAGATGTTCGAGACCGGCATCAAGGTCATCGACCTCCTCGCGCCCTATCGCCGTGGCGGCAAGATCGGCCTCTTCGGCGGCGCCGGCGTCGGCAAGACCGTCACCATGCTCGAGCTCATCAACAACGTCGCCAAGAAGCACGGCGGCTTCTCGGTGTTCGGCGGCGTCGGCGAGCGGACCCGCGAGGGGCGCGACCTCTACAACGAGATGGCGGAGTCCAAGCTCTCCGACGGCTCGTCGGTCCTCTCCAAGACGGCCCTCATCTACGGCCAGATGAACGAGCCGCCGGGCGCCCGCGCCCGCGTCGCGCTCTCGGCGCTCACCGCGGCCGAGTTCTTCCGCGACGAGGAGGGGCAGGACGTGCTGCTCTTCATCGACAACATCTTCCGCTTCACCCAGGCGGGCTCCGAGGTGTCGGCGCTCCTCGGCCGCATCCCCTCGGCCGTCGGTTACCAGCCGACGCTGGCCACGGACATGGGCGAGCTGCAGGAGCGGATCACCTCGACCAGCAAGGGGTCGATCACCTCGGTGCAGGCGATCTACGTCCCGGCCGACGACCTCACCGACCCGGCGCCCGCCACCGCGTTCGCCCACCTCGACGCCACCACCGTCCTCTCGCGCGGCATCTCCGAGCTGGGGATCTACCCGGCCGTCGACCCGCTCGACTCGACCTCGACGATCCTCTCGCCCGCGGTCGTGGGGCAGGAGCACTACACCGTCGCCCGCCAGGTCCAGAAGATCCTGCAGAAGTACAAGGAGCTGGTCGACATCATCGCCATCCTCGGGATGGACGAGCTGTCCGAGGACGACAAGCTGACCGTCTCCCGCGCGAGAAAGATCCAGAAGTTCCTCTCGCAGCCGTTCTTCGTGGCCGAGACCTTCACCGGCACGCCCGGCAAGTACGTCGAGATCAAGGACACCGTGCGCAGCTTCAAGGAGATCATCGACGGCAAGTGCGACGACCTCCCCGAGCAGGCGTTCTACATGCAGGGGGGGATCGACGACGTCCGCGCCCGCGCCGAACAGATGAAGAAGGAAGCGGCGTAGGCCTGAGATGAAGCTGTCTCTCACCACACCGAACGGCGCGCTGGTCGACGCCGACGTCGAGGAGGTGACCGCGCCCGGCGAGGTCGGCGAGCTGGGCGTGCTGCCCGGCCACGTGCCGCTCATGTCCGTGCTGCGCCCCGGGGTGCTCTCCTACAAGTCGAAGGAGCACGACGGGGTGGTGGCGGTCGGGCAGGGCTACCTGCAGGTGGCCCCGCAGGCGCGCGGCGACGACACGGCCCGCGACCGCGTGCTGGTGCTCGTCGACCAGGCGATGGCCGCCGCCGACATCGACCGCGCCGCCGCCAACCGCGACCTCGCCGAGGCCGACAAGGCGCTGGCGGCCTGGAAAGGCGAGCTCGATGGCGCCTACCACGCCCTCGTGCTCCGCCGCGGGTGGGCCCAGGCTCGCCTCGACGCGGCGGCGCGCATCACGCCGCACTGAGCAATCTCTCCGTCCGGGCCCGGCCGGACAACCGTGCCTCCGAACCTCCGGTCGATCATGATGAGGTGGGGGCGGTGAGTCGACTGCTTGGAGCGCGAAGTGTGCGGCTGCTCGCCGCGCTGGCCGGCGCGATCTCGCTGCCGGGGTGCATGCCGCCGTCCTGGGCGGCGAACGCGCTGCTTCATCCGCCGCGGCGGCCGGTCACGGTGGTGCCGAGCGGTCGGTTCGAGCAGGTCGACATCGACGTCGGCGCCAGCCTTCACCTCCGCGGCTGGCTGTTTCGCACCCCGCAGCCGCGGCGCGGGCTGGTCGTTTACCTGCACGGCGTGGGCGACAACCGGTCGTCGGGGATCGGCGTGGCGGCCCACTTCAACGCGCTCGGGTTCGACGTGCTGGCCTACGACAGCCGCGCCCACGGCGAGTCGGGCGGGACGGCCTGCACCTACGGCTTCTACGAGAAGACGGACTTGAGCCGCGCCCTCGACCAGCTCCGGGGCGGACCGGTGCTGGCGTTCGGCGTGTCGCTGGGGGCTGCCGTGGCGCTGCAGGCGGCCGCCGACGATCCTCGCATCGCCGTCGTCGTCGCGGTGTCGCCGTTCTCGGACCTCCGGACCGTCGGTACCGAGCGCGCGCCGTTCTTCGCCAGCCGGGCCAACATCGACGACGCGTTTCGCCTGGCGGAGGCCGAGGCCCACTTTCGCGCCGACGAGGTGAGCCCCGTCGCGGCCGCCGCGCGGATCCGGGTCCCGACCTTGGTCGTTCACGGGGCCGACGATCGGGACACCCGGCCCGCGCATTCGGAGCGCATCTACGGCGCGCTCGCCGGGCCGAAGAAGCTGTTTCTCGTGCCGGGCGCCGGTCACAACGACGCGCTCACCTCGGCCGCCTGGCGCGAGATCGACGCCTGGGTCGCCGCGCGCTGGCCGGCGCGCTGAGCGCCAGGCGACGACGAAACGGATGGCGGCCTCGCCGTTGTCGAACGCCAGCCGGAAGCGGACCTCCTCCTTAGGTGTGGTGTCCCCAGGCCCCCAGACGTAGATTGCGCGCCGTGTTCCGGTTCTTCGTGACCTGCGCCCGCGGCACCGAGGGCGCCCTCCGCCGTGAGATCGCCGCCCTGCGGATCGCGGGCGCCAAGGGCGATCGGGGCGGCGTCTGGTTCGAGGGGCCGCTCGAGATGGGGATGCGCGTCTGTCTCCATGCGCGGGTCGCGGTGCGGGTGCTGGTCCAGCTGGCGACGTTCGACGCCCCCGACGCCGCCAGCCTGTACGCGGGGGCGCGGGCGATCGCCTGGACCGACTGGCTGACCACACGCAGCGCCTTCGCCGTCCACGCCAGCGTCCGCGACACCCCCGCGCTCACGCACTCGGGGTTCGTGGCGCTGAAGGTGAAGGACGCGGTGGCCGACGCGCTCCGTGACGCGCTCGGCGCGCGCCCCGACGTCGACACCAAATCGCCGGACGTCGGCATCGTGCTGCACCTGGCGGCGGGCAAGGCGGGGGTCTTCCTCGACCTCGCCGGCGAGCCGCTGCACCGCCGCGGCTACCGGGTGGCGATGGTCGAGGCGCCGCTCAAGGAGACGCTGGCGGCGGCCGTCCTGCTGCTCGGGGGCGCCCACGGCGACGCGCCGTTCGTCGATCCGATGTGCGGGTCGGGGACGCTGGCGATCGAGCACGCGCTGGCGGCGCGCGGGATCGCGCCCGGGCTGCGGCGCCGCTTCGGGTTCGAGCGCTGGCCCACGCTGACGCCCGAGGCGCTGGCGCCGCTGGCGCGGCTGCGGGCCGAGGCCGACGCGGCGGCGCGCGCGGCGCTCGGCGGCGACTTCCCGCCCATCGTCTGCGCCGACGTCGACGGCCGGACGCTGACGGCGGCGCGGCAGAACGCCGCCGCGGCGTCGGTCGACGACGGCATCGTGTTCGAGCAGGCCGACGTGGCGACGCTCGAGCGGCGCTGGCCGCAGGGGACCGTCGCCACCAACCCGCCCTACGGCGAACGCCTCAAGCCGGCCGAGCTGGACGCGCTCTACCGGGCGATGGGTCGGGCGTTCGAGCGCCTCGGCGGCTGGCGGGTGATCATCCTCAGCGGCAACCCGGCGATCGAGCGCGCCATCCGCCGCAAGCCCGGCGTCTCGCACCGCCTGTGGAACGGCCCGCTCGAGACCCGGCTTCTCCAGTACGACTTTTGATTCGAACGCCCTAGCCGGGGCCGGCGTCGCGGGGCGTCGGGTACGGCTCGCAGCCCCAGTACTGCGTGTCCGTCAGCGTGGCGTCGTAGGTGTGCGCCGTCGGTGACAGCGCCGTGCAGCTCGGGTAAGGGGCCGTGCCGGCGCCGCTCTTGTCGCCGGTGTACTTCGTGTAGTCGAGGCAGAAGCCGATCGTGTTGCTGAGCGCGTCGGGGAAGGAGACGGTCGCGGTGTTCTCCAGCCACCACCAGTAGCGGCACTCGTGCGGTGGCGCGGCGCCGGCGGCGGCGCAGGTCGCGGGCGCGGCACCGCCCGCGCCGGCCGGGACGGCCTGGGAGGTCGGGGCTGGCTGGCAGAGCGCGACGCAGATCGTCTGGGCGCTGCCGGTCTGCGCCTTGAGCAGGGGCAGGTAGCCCGGGGCGCAGCCGTTCAGGTAGACGCCGCCGCCGCTGGGCCCGGCGGCGGGCGCGTCGGACTTGTTGTCCGGGTAGACCGCCTTCGAGCAGGTGAACACGGTCTTGCCGAAGCAGCCGAGCGTGGGCGCGGCGGTCGTGGGGCTGCCGCAGGCGGGGGCGCCGTCGTAGTCGCGCGCCTGCGTGAGCGGGTTGCAGGTCGGCGCGCAGACGCCGGCCAGGGTCGTGCCGCCGGACGAGAAGACGCTGGAGTAGTTGGTGCACACGAAGTGGGCGCCGCAGCTGTCGGGCGAGGTCTTGCAGATCGGCTGGCACTGTCCGTTCGCACAAGCGAGGCCACGCTTGCAGGCATCGAACCCGGTCGAGGGGCCGTAGGCGCCGGCCGCGCAGGCCCCGCCCTGGTCGACCGTCCCGTCGGGGAGGCAGGCGGGGTACCCGAAGCTCGGGGCGGTGGCGACCCAGGTGCAGCGCTGGTCCGCCGGACAGGTGGTCTGGACGAGCGGATCGCAGGTGACGATGGCGGCATCGGCGCCGGCGTCGTGTCCGGACGAGCCGGCCGCGCCCGAGCCGGCCGACCCCGAGCCCGCGGCGCCGCCCTTTCCGGCGCCGCCGCCGCTGCCGCCCGTCGAGCCGGCGGCGCCTGCCGTGCCACCGCCGCTCCCGGCCGCGCCGGCCGTTCCCCCCGTGCCGGAAGCACCGCCCGAGCCCGGGCGGCCCGCCGCGCCGGCCGCGCCGGACGCACCCGCCGCGCCGCCTCCGCCGGCCGCTCCGCCTCGTCCGCCGGGCGGCGGCACGCCCGCGCCGCTGCCGCAGCCGAGCGCCAGCACGGCGATCCCGGCCAGTCCCACCCGCGACCGCATCCGCCGGGATGCTAACACGACGGCGGAGGTGCGCGAGGGCCCGGGGCTGCGCTATGACAGAGGGCCTCGAATGCGCGTGGTCGGTCCAAGGCTGGGGCTCTCGCTGCTGGCGGGCGTCTTGCTGTTTCTCGCGGTCCCGACTTACGGCCTCTGGCCGCTCATGTGGATCGCCACCGTGCCGCAGATCCTGGTGGCACGCCGGGCCTCCACGCCGAAGCGCGCCTTTCTCTACGGCTGGCTGACCGGCGCCGTCGGGAACACGGGCGGCTTCTACTGGATGGACGGGCTGCTCGAGCGGTTCGGGCACATGGCGGCGATCGAGGCGCTGCCGATCATGGCGCTCCTCATCGCCTACCAGGGCCTGGCGTTCGCCTTCTTCTCCTGGGGCCTGCGGCGCGCCTCCGATCGCACGGGCGCGCCGATGGTGCTGCTGGCGCCGCTGGTGATGGTCGTCGTCGAGCTCTTGATTCCGCAGATCTTCCCTTACTACCTCGGCTTCTCGCAGGCGTTCGTGCCGGTGCTGATCCAGATCGCCGACCTCACGGGGCCGCTGGGCGTGACGGCGTTGATGCTGGCCTTCTCGGGCGCGCTCGTCGACGCGATGCTGGCGGCCAATCGGCGTTGCTTCCCCGCCTGGCGCGCGCTGACGGTGGTCGGGGCGTTGATCGTGGCCGACCTCGCCTACGGCGCGGTGCGGATGCACCAGGTCGATGTCCGCCGCGCCGCCGCGCCGAAGGTGCGAACCGGCCTGGTGCAGGCCAACGTCGGCATCCTGGAGAAGTGGGACCCCGAAGAGTTCGCGCGCCTGCTCGTGCTGCACCAGCGCGCCTCCGCCGAGCTGCAGGCCGCCGGCGCCGAGCTGGTCGTCTGGCCGGAGTCGTCGTACCCGTACGCGCTGCCACGCACGATCGCCCACGACTTCGCGCTCGACGACGGGCGGATGATCCGGCGCGGGTTCGACACCCCGTTGCTGTTCGGCGCGGTCACGCGCGCCGTGGGTCGCAGCACCAACCGCGCCGATCGCTTCCCGTACAACACCGCGCTGATGATGGACGCCGCCGGCAACGTCACCGGGAGCTACGACAAGGTCTTCCTGATGATGTTCGGCGAGTACATCCCGTTCTACGACCAGATCCCCTGGTTCACGCAGATCTTCCCCGAGGCCTCGAACTTCAGCCGCGGCTCGCGGCCCGCCTCGTTCCCGCTCCACACCGCCGCGGGCGACTTCAGGCTGGGGCCGCTCATCTGCTACGAGGACATCCTGCCGTCGTTCGCGCGGAAGGTCGGCAAGCTGCGGCCCAACGCGTTCGTCAACATCACCAACGACGCCTGGTTCGGGCGCACCGCCGAGCCCTACCAGCACCTGGCGCTGGCGGTGTTCCGCACCATCGAGCACCGGCTGGAGATGGTCCGCGCGGTCAACACCGGCGTGAGCGCGCACCTCGACGCCGCCGGGCGCGTGCTGGCCAGGACCGAGTCGGTCGATCCGGACGATCTGCCGCACGCGCCGCCGGCGACGCTGCTCTGCGAGCTGGCGATGTTGCCCGGCGGCGGGCTCTACCGCTCGGTGGGCGACCTCTTCGGCTTTCTCTGCCTGCTGGCGCTGGTGGCGCTGCTCGCGCGACCGCGTCTTCAGCGCGGCTGATCGGCAGGAGCCGCGCCGGCCGGCGTGGCTTGCTCGGCGCGCCCCACCGCGCTGTCGCCGCGGCGCAGATAGAACCAGTACTGGAACTCCTGCCGCTCTCGCTTGAAGGCGGGGAAGCGCATGTCCTTGGCCACCTCCATCGCGCAGCTGCCCGTGGGCGTCCCGGCGAAGGTCGACCCGACCTGCACCGACTGCACCGTCCCGTTGCCCCCGACGACGTAGCTCAGCACGAGCGCGCCGGGGATCCGGAACTTCTGGTAGCAGCCGTAGAAGCGGGGGCGGATCTTCTCCATCACGTCGGTGATCGTCCCCTTGGTGAGCTCCTCGGGACGCTTGTCGGCGTTGAGCTCCTCGTCGCTCATCGGCTGCGGCTGGCCGGCGCGGTTGCAGGCCGGATCCTGGTGGCCCTGCGCCGGGCGATCGGCGACGCCGGTCGACGGCGGCTGGGAGACGACGATCTCCCCCGTGCAGCGGTTGTAGACGCGCGCCCCGATCAGCCTGAGCGCGATCCCCGGCGCCATGCCGACCGTGAAGTCGGACCCCTCGGCCAGCGGCTGGAACAGGAACTCGGCGCGCAGGAAGGGCTTCTCGACCTCGGCCCAGCGCTTGGCCGCCGCGAAGTCGTTGAAGGCGACCGTGCTCTTCGAGACCTGCACGCCGGCCGCCAGCGAGCCGGCCGACTTGTCGGGAGGGGCCAGGGTGACGAAGCGCGGCTCGTGGCGGCTGCCGATCGTCATCGGCTCGCTGCAGGCGAGGCACCCGGCCAGCGCGACGTGGTAGCCCTTGGCCGCGGCGTCGTAGCCCGAGACGTCGATCGCGGCCGGGTCGTTCGACTCGGCGAGGAAGGTCTGCTGCGGCAGCTTCTTGCGCAGGAAGGTGGTGGTCGAGCGGCAGCGCGTGCGATCGAGCTCGCGCATGTCGCCGCCGCACGAGTCGACGAACGGCGCCAGCAGCGTCGCCACGTCCTGCGTCTTGACCGCGCCCCGCGCCAGCGTCTCGAAGCTGGGGGCGCCGGCCTTGTCCGGCGTTCCGTCCGCGCGCACGGCGGACGGCGCCAGCACCGACAGCGTCAGCACGAGCGGCAGCAGCTTCAGTCCCGGGGCCTGGCGACGCATCGGCCGCGACTATAGATGAGGCCGGCGCTTGTCTGCCAGCCCCCTGGCGAGGTACTCGCGCACCAGCCCAGCCACCTGGGGGTCGTCCGGGACCCCGCGGCCGAGCGGGATGATGCGGTTCTCGAACCAGCTCCCGGTGATGACGCGCGGCAGGGCGGCGAGCGCGGCGGTCTCCCGGGCGATGGCCGCCTCGAGCTGCTGCCGCCGCTGCCGGTAGTAGTCCTCGAGCGCCGCCGGGTCGAGCCCGTCGAGCGACCGGTCGTAGCCGGCGAGCTGCTGCTGGTGGTCGGCCAGCATCGCCGCCAGCTCGGCCCGCTCGCCCCGATCGGCGAACCCGGTCCCGCCGCCCACCACGTGCAGGTCGAGCCGCCCCAGGTCCTTCCCCTCGGACTGGGCCTCCAGGAGCAGGGTGCCGCCGGCCTTCTCGGGACGCTCGAGGTTCAGCGCGCTGTGCCCCAGCACCGCCCAGTCGACCCCCTCGAGGCGGGCGGCCAGCGAACGGTTTTGGGCCGGGAGCCCGGCGTGGACCAGCGCCACCACCAGCTGGGCCCCGCGCGCCCGCAGGGACGCCGCCGCCTCGAGCGCCGCGTCCGCCGGGTCACGCACCACCACGCCGTCGGCGCGCAGGCGGTTGGCGTCGTCGGCGCTCGGCGCGGCGGTCACCCCGAACACGCCGATCCGCGTCCCCGCCGCCTCGATCAGCCGATCGGCGGGGAAGAGGCGGGCGCCGTCACGTCCGTAGAGGTTGGCCGAGACGATCGGGATCCGGTAGGCGGCCGCCAGCTTCCTCAGCAGCGGCAGCCCGATCGCCAGGTCGGTCTCCCCGGGCGTGAAGGCGTCGAGGCCGGCGTGCGTCATCCCGGCCGCCAGGAGCCGCGCCTGCCGCTCGGTCTCGGCGACCGTCCCGGCGGCGCGAAACAGATCGCCGGCGTCGACCACCACCGTGGCTTCCGACTCGGCGCGCGCCTGGCCCACGATGGTGGCCCGCCGGGCCAGCCCGCCCAGCGGCTCGACGGCGCAGGAGCAGGGGCTGTACTTCCCGAGCAGGTTCGACGCGTAGAGGAGGGCGATGGTCCGCCCGCGCGCGGCCGCCGGGGGCGTCGCGTCGATGACGGCGGCCGGCGGGGGGACCGGACGAGCCGCGGGCGCCACCCGTTCCGCCCGCCGGCATCCAAAGGCCAGCCCCGGCAGCAGGGCCACCCAGAGCCATGATTGAGCTTTCGACACGAGACCCAAGGCAGCTTCCAGCGAGCGATCATAATATCCCCCGAGCCATGTCCGAGCGCGACGACGACCTCGAGACCGGCCTCCCCCAGGAGGCCGAGCAGGAGGCAGAGCAAGACGCAGAGCCCGGCGCGGCCCTGGCCGACGGCGGCGAGGCCGACGGGGCCGAGCGGCACGGGGCCATCGACGTGGACGAGGTGGTCCCGCCGGCGGCGCCGGGCGCGCTGGCCCCCCTGCGCGATCCGGTGGCGCGCTTCCTGGCCGAGGCGCGCCGCTACCGCCGCCTGAGCGACGACGAGGAGCGCGAGCTGGGCCGGGCCGTGCGCGAGAAGGGGGACATGAACGCCGCGCGCCGGCTGGTGGTCCACAACCTGCGGCTGGTCATCTCGATCGCCTACCAGTACCGCCGCGCCTGGGCCAGCATCCTGGACCTGTTCCAGGAGGGGAGCGTCGGCCTCATGGAGGCGGTCAAGCGCTGGGAGCCGTCGCTGGGGCCGCGCTTCGGCACCTACGCGGCGTACTGGATCCGCGCCTACGTGCTGCGCTTCCTGATGACGAACTCGCGCCTCATCCACGTCGGCAACACGCGCGCCGGGCGCAAGCTATTCTTCCGGCTGGAGAAGGAGCGGCAAAAGCTGCTGGCGGCCGGGTTCGAGCCGACGCCCAAGCTGCTGGCCGCCAAGCTGGACGTCGACGAGCGCGAGCTCGACGAGGTCCGCCAGCACCTCGAGTCGCGCGAGGTGTCGATCGACCCGCGCGGTTCGAGCGACGAGGAGTCGTTCCCGCTCGCCGAGCGGATCGCCGCCGACGGCCGCTCGCCCGAGTCCGAGGCGGCCCACGCCGAGCTCGACGACGCGGTCCGCGGCTTCGTGGGTGAGTTCCGCGACGGCCTCAAGGACGCGCGCGAGCGCGCCGTCTGGCACGAGCACCTGGCCACCGACGAGCCCGTCGCGCTGGGCGAGCTGGGGGCCCGCTTCGGCGTCTCCAAGCAGCGCATGGGCCAGATCGCCGATCAGCTCAAGAAGCGCTTCCGCGCCGAGATCCTCGACAAGCTCGGCCCCGACGTCCGCACCGACTGGCTCGGCGCCCAGGAGGACTGACGAGGACTGACGGCGACTGACGAGGACCGAGCGCCCCTCAGCGCCTGCCCCAGCAAATCCCGAACGCGAAGGCAGCCTCGGGATTCGATCCCAGGTACACCGTGGTGGTGATCTGGAACATGAGCGATTGCAGCGTCAACCCCAGCAGGGGACGCACGTGCCATCGGTCGTCCGTCACGGTCGTCCAGTCGACGCCGTTCATGGACGTCGTGTCGACCACGTCGTTCAAGACGCCCACGCCGCCGCCCGCCGCGAGCGTCTGCCCCTTGTTGATCTGCCAGCGGGCGTCGAGCTCGAGGTCGAGGAGGAGCCGTTGCGTCCGGTCGAGCGTGAGCAGCGGCGGGCCCGAGATCGGCGCGTAGCCGTTCTGCAGGAACCCGACCCGGTAGCGGCCGGCGAGCCACCTGAAGTGGTACCCCCACTCCATGCCGGCGCCCTGAAGGTGGTTGGTCGCCCACGGAACGACCCACAGGGAGGCGAAGGGCCCGCGATGGGGGCGGGCGGGCTCGGCGCCTTGGCGGTGCCGGCGGCGGCTTGGGGCGCGGGCGCCGGCGAAGCCTGCGCCGGTGGCCCCGCACCGGCCGGCGGGTCGCCCCAGGCCCGCCCGGCAGCGGCCGCCACGGCGCAGCAGGCCACGAACGCGGCGGTAGCAGCCCTCACCCCGCCTGGCTATCAGCGGCGGCTGGTTGTGTCGAGCGATTCTCGTTCCAGCGCGCGGTCAGCGCCCGGTCTTCTGGGCCAGGACGAACCGCGCCAGGTCCTCGATTTCGGACGGGGTCAGCTTGCCGGCGAACTTGGGCATCTTGTTCTTCTCGCCGTAGAGGCGCCCCTGGCCGGCGTCGCTGATGACTGCCTCGACCCAGGCCAGCGACCCGCGTCCCTTCAGGTTGGGCCCCGCGTTCTCCCCCTCGCCGTCGCTCTCGTGGCAGCTGTCGCAGTCCTTCTGGTCGATGAGGCCGCGCCCGCGCGCGACCTTGGCCGGATCGGCGTCCGGGGCGCCGGTCTCCGCGTAGACCATCTCCGCCAGGGCGTCGAGCTCCTCGGGCGTCCCGGGGACCGACTTCATCCCCTTGTCGATCTTGGCGGTCCCCATGAAGAGCGGCCCCTCGGGGTTCTCGAGGAAGCCGCGGATCCAGGCGCGCGAGTCGTAGTCCTTGAAGTCGGGCCCCTTGTCGCCGCCGGCGCCGACCAGGCCGTGGCACCCCGAGCAACGCTGGTCCCAGATGTCGCGCGCGTGGTTGAGCGGATCGTTGCGGAACACGGCCAGCCCACCTTCGGGCGGCATCCCCTTCTGCGCCAGCAGGCGGGCGGTGTGCGCGCGCGTCTCCTCCTCGGCGCGCCCCTTGGCGTACGCCGGATCGTGCGCGTCCCTGGCCACCGCGATCGCCGACAGCGCGCCGAGCGCGACCAGGCCCAGCACGGCGGCGGCCATCACCCGCCTGCGAACGCCCGGGTGGTTGCTGGGCGCGCGATCGAGAAAAGGCAGCGCCAGCAGCAGCGACCCGACGACCCCCGGGATGATCATGGTGGCCACGATCTCCAGCGGTCCCTCGAAGTACATGCGCAGCTGGAACAGCGGCAGCGCGTACCACTCGGGCCGCGCCAGGTAGCTGGAGGTCGGATCGGCCGGCGACTCCAGCGGCGCTCCGTGGCGCGAGGCGACCGCGCAGATCACGATCGACAGCACGAACAGCCCGACGCCGGCGTTGCGCACCGTCTGGTACGGGAAGGCCGGCTCGGTGCGCGCCAGCAGCTGCTCCGGCGTGAGCGACCACTTCGGGGTCGGGCCGTGCTTGCGATAGAGGTAGACGTGCAGCGCGGTGACCACCGCGAACGCCGCCGGCAGGAGCAGCGCGTGCGCCGCGAACGCGTGCGTGACGGTCAGGTTCCCGAACGCCGTCCCCCCCTGGACCACCTGCTGCACGGCGCCGCCCACGACCGGCGCGCTGCCGGTGATGGTCGCCTCGACCAGCTTGGCCCAGTAGCCCTTCTGGTCGAACGGCAGGAGGTAGCCCGAGAGCGCGAACAGCGCGGTCAGGCCGAACAGGGCCAGCCCGAGGATCCAGTTCCCCTCGCGCGGCCGCCGGTAGGCGCCGAACAGCAGGACCTGCAGCAGGTGCAGCCCGGCGACCACGATCAGCGCCGAGGAGCCGAAGCTGTGCAGCCCCCGCACGAACCAGCCGAACGGCAGCTGATCTTGAATGTAGGCGACCGACGCCCAGGCCGTCTGCGCCGAGGGCGCGTAGAACAGCGCCAGGAAGATGCCGGTCACCGCCTCGACGACGAACAGCCCGGCGGCGACGGAGCCGAGCGTGTGCCAGAGGCTGGCCCCGCCGGGCATCGTGCCGCCCATGATGGCGTTCTGGATCCCCGCCAGCCCGAGGCGCTCCTCGAGCCAAATCCGCAAAGACGTCCGCCAGTCGCGCGCAGGGACGACGGGGCGGCTCCGGTCAGCCGACGGGCGCGGCTGCAGGATGGGCACGGGACCGGTGTTCATCCAATCGGTTCCTTCTTGGTGCTCCCGGTCCTGAAACGCTGATAGCGGACCAGCACCTCGTGCCCGTCGGCGCTGACGTCCAGCTCGTCGAGGCCGCGAGGCGAGGGGCCCGAGAGGCACCGCCCGTGGAGGTCGAACGACGAGTTGTGACAGGGGCAGTCGAAGTTGCCGGTCTTCTCGTTCCAGTCGATCCCGCAGCCGAGGTGCGGGCAGACCGTCGAGAAGGCGCGGATCGGCGCCCCCTCGGTCGCCCGCACCAGCCAGCACGAGCCGACGGTGACATGATCGAGCCGCTGCCAGGCGTCCTGGACCTCGCCCACGGCCGTCACCCGGATCGGCTTCTCCGGCTTGACGTCCTCGGCGGCCGCGACGCGCAGCGGCTGGCCCGCGCCGCGGATGATGGCCCGGCGCAGCGGCGCGGCCAGCAGGCCGAGCCCGGGGACGATGGCGATCGCCGCGGTGAGCGCGCCCAGCCCTGCGGTGAGCATCGCGAAGAACGCGCGTCGCGTGTCGGGGGGGCGCTCAGACATCTCGAAAACGAGAAAAGTCTGCCCGTCCGTCGTGACGAGGGTCAAGGCAGGTTAACTGCCGAAACCCCATGCTAATTATCGACCATGGCCGAACTAACACATTTCGAGTCGCGTGAATTCACGCTCCGCATCGAGGTGCGCTGCGCGTTCCCGCCCGACTACGACGGCGACGACGACGGCTACGCCTGGTGGCCGCAGGTCGAGCCCGTCACCGCCGAGATCGTCCGCGCCGCCGCCGCGATCCTGGCGCGCCTCCCCGGCTGCCGCGTCCGCCCCGCCAACCGCGGCCGCCCCGCCGACGAAGAGGTCACCCTCCTCGTCGACCGCACCCCCTGACGCCGCCCCTCTGCACCGCTCCGAGGAGCCATCTGAGCGCAAGGTGTTGCGGGCAAGATCGCGTGAGCGCAGGCGGGCTCTGCCCGCCGGAGCTCGTCGCGGGGGGGCGCGGGACCCTCCCAGGGGCCCGACAAAAAAAAACGGCCGCCCCGGGCGGGGACGGCCGTTTTTGGCGACTGATCGAAGACGCTTACGCGGACTTGCGAACGTTCGCAGCCTGGAGGCCCTTCGGCCCCTCCGTGATGTCGAACTCGACCTCCTGACCCTCGCTCAACGAACGGAAACCCTCCGCCATGATCGCCGTGTGATGGACGAAAACATCCGGTCCGTCATCACGAGCGATGAAGCCATACCCCTTCGCGTCGTTGAACCATTTCACCTTGCCGGTTGCCATTTACTGCCCTCCTACGAACGTTGACATTGTCCCTTGCCGCCGGATGCTGCTGCGGAAAGTGGGGCCTGAGAGTACGAGTGTTACAAATAGTGTCAAGTCCGATACGGCGGCCTGACGGGCGATGACGCGATTGCTCTAGCCAGGGCGCGAACCGCCAGTTTCGGGTCTTCCGCCGCCATGACGGGACGTATGCAGGCGACGCCGTGCGCACCGGCGGCGATCACCGTCGGGACGTCGGCCACTTCGATGCCTCCGATCGCCAGTAACGGGAGTTCGGCCGTCGTGGCGGCGGCCAGCGACTCGAAGCCGAGGGGCGGGCCGTAGCCCCGCTTGGAGGGCGTGTCGCGGATCGGTCCGAACACGGCGAACGTCGCCTGACCGACCTCCCGCTGTACGTCGCCGAGACCGTGCGTCGAGACACCGATCGCCAGGACCGGCAGCAGCTGCCGCACCTCCCGGGTGGGGAGCGAGCCGCCGCCCAGATGCACGCCGTCCGCGCCGACCGCGATCGCGACGTCGAGCCGGTCGTTGACATAGAAGCGCACGCTGGCCGCGGCGGTGATTCCGCGCAGCACCCTCGCCACCTCGGTCAGGTCGCGCGTCGCGAGGTCCTTCTCGCGCAGCTGCACCGCGACCTGGTCGCCCGGAAGGCCGCTGTCGGCGATGCCCTCGAGGGCCCGTTCGATGACGGTCGAGAGCGCCCGACCGCCGGTCGCCTGGCGGTCGGTGATGATGTAGAGCCGCGGCGGCGGTGGCGGCGCTGATCGCGTGAGCGCAGGCGAGCTCGGCTCGCCGGAGCCCGTCGCGGGAGGGTTCGGGAACCCTCTCAGGGTTCCCATTTCATCATTCAATCAGGCCGTCGAGCGGCGAAGACGCCGTGGCGTAGAGCTTGCGAGGGATGCGGCCGGCCCGGAAGGCGCGGCGGCCGGCGATGACCGCGTCGCGCATGGCGTCGGCCATCATCAACGGATCGCGCGCGCCCGCGATGGCGGTGTTCATGAGCACGCCGGCGCAGCCGAGCTCCATCGCCACCGCCGCGTCGGACGCCGTGCCGACGCCGGCGTCGACGATGATCGGCACCTTGGCCTGCTCGAGGATGATCCGGAGGTTGTAGGGGTTCCGGATGCCCAGCCCCGAGCCGATCGGCGCCGCCAGGGGCATGACCGCCGCGCAGCCGGCGTCCTCCAGCCGCTTGGCCAGGATCGGGTCGTCCATGCAGTAGGGCAGGACGGTGAAGCCCTCCTTGACCAGCACGCGCGCCGCCTCCAGCGTGGCAGCGCCGTCGGGGAACAGCGTCTGCTGGTCGCCGATGACCTCCAGCTTGACGAGCTCGGCGATCCCCAGCTCGCGCGCCAGGCGGCAGGTGCGGATCGCCTCCTCGGCGGTGTAGCAGCCCGCCGTGTTGGGGAGGATCGTCTGGCGTTTGCGATCGATAGTGTCGAGCACGTTCGGCTTCCCCGGCGTCAGATCGACGCGGCGGAGGGCCACGGTGACGATCTCGGCGCCCGAGCGGCGGATCGCCTCGCGCCCCTCCTCGAGGGTGCGGTACTTGCCGGTCCCGACCAGCAGGCGCGAGCTGAACTTGCGACCGCCCAGGATGAGAGGATCGTCGTCGGCGACCGGCGCGCCCGCGCCGCCACCAACGAACGCGACGATCTCGATCCGGTCGCCGTCCTTCAGGGCCGCCTCGGTCCAGGTCCGGCGGGGGACGACATCCTGGTTCCGCTCCACCGCCACGCGCGTCGGGTCGACGCCCATGGCCGCGAGCAGGCCGGAAACCGTGGTCCCCGGGGCGGCGGCCCGGGCCTCACCATTGACCGTCAAGCGCAGGTCGTTCATCTGTGGTAGCGAAGCATAACCCGAAGCCGACCATGCGTTGCCCCTTCTGCGCCGCCATCGAGGACAAAGTCGTCGACACCCGCCCGTCCGACGGCGAGCAGGTGATCCGCCGCCGCCGCGAGTGCCTGACCTGCGCCCGGCGGTTCACCACCTACGAGCGGATCGACGAGATCCTGCCGCTGGTGGTCAAGAAGGACGGCCGGCGCGAGCCGTTCGACCGGGCCAAGATCCTGAGCGGGCTCAAGAAGGCCTGCTCGAAGCGTCCGGTGCCGGTCGAGGTCCTGGAGAGCGCGGCCGACAAGATCGAGCGCGCGCTCGAGGCGGGCGACAAGGAGATCCCCTCGTCCAAGATCGGCGACGCCGTGATGGACGCGCTGCGCGACATCGACGAGGTCGCCTACGTCCGCTTCGCCTCGGTCTACCGATCGTTCCGCGACGTGAACGAGCTCATGAGCGAGCTGCAGAGCCTGGTCGGCAGCCGCGGGCGCAAGCCGTGAAGCGGCCGAAGTTCTCTGCGGCCGACGCGCGGTTCATGCGGCGGGCGCTGGCGCTGGCCGAGCGGGGGCGCGGCACCACCCAGCCGAACCCGGTCGTGGGCGCGGTCGTCGTGCGCGCCGGGCGGATCGCGGCCGAGGGCTTCCACCGCAAGGCGGGCGAGTCGCACGCCGAGGTGAACGCGCTGGCCCGGCTGCGCGGCAGCGCGCGGGGGACGACGCTGTACGTGACGCTCGAGCCGTGCGACCACACCGGCCGCACCGGCCCCTGCACCGCAGTGCTGCTGGCGGCCCGGCCCGCGCGCGTGGTGATCGGCTGCCGCGACCCGAACCCCATCGTCGACGGGCGCGGCATCGCGCGGTTGCGGCGGGCCGGCATCCGCGTCGACGTCGGCTGCCTCCAGGCCGAGTGCGCGGCGGCCATCCGCGCCTATTCCCTGTGGGTGCGCGAGCGGCGGCCGCTGGTGACGCTGAAGGCGGCGGCGACGCTGGACGGCTTCATCGCCGCGCGCCCGCCCGCGGGGGCCAGGGCGCGCGCGCGCAAGCCGGCCCCCGTCTGGATCACCAGCCCCGAGGCGCGGGCGGCGGCGCACGAGCTGCGGGCCGCGCACGACGCCATCCTGGTGGGCGCCGGGACGGTGCGCGCCGACGACCCCCACCTGACGGTCCGGCTGGGCGGACGCCGGCGCCCCCAGCAGCCGCTGCGGGTCGTGCTGGCGGGGCGCCGACCGCTGCCGCCGCGCGCGCACGTGTTCGATCCGTCCGCCCCGACGTTGACCATCGAGGATCCTCGCGGCCGGGTGGCGCCGCGTCGCGCGCTCCAGTTGCTGGCGGCACGCGGCGTGCAATCGGTCCTGGTCGAGGGGGGCGCAGGCGTCGCCGGCGCCTTCATCGCCTCCGGGCTGGTCGACAGGGTCGCGCTGTTCGTGGCACCCAAGCTGCTCGGGGGCGGCCTCTCCGTCTCGGCCGGGGGCGACCTGCCCGTGGCGCGTGCGCTGCGGCTGGGGCCGATCAGCGCGGCCGCCGTCGGTCCGGATCTCTTGCTGACCGCCGACGTCGTGCGGGGCTGATGTTATAATTTCGCGGCTTTCATGTTCACTGGCATCGTCGAGAAAACGGGGACGGTCGAGTCGATCGCGCGGGCCGAGCCCGAGCGGCCGGCCGCGCGCCTCACCGTGACGACCGACCTCGATCTCGGGGGGACGGTCGTGGGCGCCAGCATCGCCGTGGACGGCTGCTGCCTGACGGTCATCGACCTGGACGTGGCGCGCGGGCGGTTCGCCGCCGACCTCGGCCCCGAGACGCTCATGCTGACGACGCTGGGCGGGATGGAGCCGGGGGCGCGCGTCCACCTCGAGCGCCCGCTGCGCCTCGGCGCCGAGCTGGGCGGACACATCGTGACCGGTCACGTCGACGGGGTGGGGCTGATCGTGGCGCGGCGCGAGAACGGATCGGCGCTGGACCTGGAGATCTCGGTCCCCTCGAACGTCGGGCGCGCCATCGCCCCCAAGGGCTCGATCGCCGTCGACGGCGTCAGCCTGACGGTCAATGTGCTGGCCGACCTGGCGGGCGCGGCCATCTTCGGCGTCACGCTGATCCCGCACACGCTGGCGGTCACCAAGCTGGCGGACAAGGCGCTCGGCGCCGCGGTCAACATCGAGACCGATCTCATCGCCAAGCACGTCGAGCGCCTGGTGGGCCCCTACGCCGCCCGCGACGGCGCGGCGGCGCAGACGCCCGCGCGGCCGCTGTCGGTCGAGACGCTCCGGAGGTATGGCGTTGTCCGCTGAAGGTCATCAGGGCGCCGCGCCCGAGCGCCACGCCGCCGTCGAGCGCGCGCTGGAGGCGATCCGCGCCGGCCGGATGGTCATCCTGGTCGACGACGAGGATCGCGAGAACGAAGGCGATCTGACGATGGCGGCCGACATGGTCACGCCCGAGGCGATCAACTTCATGGCGCGCGAGGGGCGCGGCCTCATCTGCCTGTCGATCACGGAAGAGCGGGTGGCGCAGCTCGGGCTGCCGATGATGACGGCCGACAACCAGGCCCGCCACCACACGGCGTTCACGGTCAGCGTCGACGCCCGCCACGGCACGACCACCGGCATCTCGGCCCGCGAGCGCGCCGAGACCATCCGGGTCGCGGTGGCGCGCAACGCCGGCCCCGACGATCTGGTCATCCCGGGCCACATCTTCCCGCTTCGCGCCCGGCGCGGCGGCGTGCTGGTCCGCTCGGGGCAGACCGAGGGGTCGGTCGATCTGGCGCGGTTGGCGGGGCGCGAGCCGGCCGGCATCATCTGCGAGATCATGCGCGATGATGGTGAGATGGCGCGCATGCCCGATCTGGTCGAGTTCGCGCTGAAGCACGACCTGCCGATCGTGAAGATCGCCGACCTCATCCAGTACCGGCTGGCGCAGGAGATGCTGGTGCGTCCGGTCGCCGAGGCGAAGCTACGGCCGCGGCTGGGCGGCGTCACCGGCGAGTTCCGGGCGGTCGTCTACGCCACCGACGTCGAGGACACCGAGTACCTGGCGCTCGTGCTGGGCGAGGTCTCGCCCGAGCGGCCCATCCTCGTGCGCGTGCAGACGGCCAGCGTGCTCCGCGACGTGCTGGGCGCCTCGCCGTTCGAGGGCGATCACCCGGCGACGGTCCCGCTGCGCATGATCGAGGAGGCGGGGGCGGGGATCTTGCTCTATGTCTTCCCGCGCGGTCGCGCCAGCATGGTGGCCGACTTCAAGGGCTTCGCCGGCGCCGCGGGCGGCGCGCCCGGCGCCGCCGAGCCGGCCAGCAAGCCATCGCGCGTGCCGGCGTTGACCGACTTCGGTCTCGGCGCGCAGGTGCTCGCGCACCTGGGGGCCCGCTCGGTGCGCCTGCTGACCAACAACCCGCGCCGGATCGTGGGCCTGGGCGGCTACGGGATCGAGGTCGTCGAGTGCGTCCCCATCCGGCCGCCCCAGCGTGTGGTGGCGCTCCGGGACACCGACGGCGGGCAGAGGTCGGCGTGAGCCAGACCGAGAGCAAGGCCGCCTCGTACCGCGCGTCCGGTGCGGGCCTCTCGCACGAGGGGGTGCTCAAGACCGACGGCCGCCGGTTCGCGCTGGTGGCGGCACGCTTCAACGCCGAGGTGGTCGAGCGGCTGATTGGCGGCGCGCGCGAGGCGCTGCGCGAGGCGGGCGCCGCCGACGCCGACATCGAGCTGTTCCGCTGCCCCGGCGCCATGGAGCTGGCGGGGCTGGCCCGCCGGATCGCCGACGGCGGGCGCTTCGACGGCATCATCTGCCTGGGCGCCGTGATCCGCGGCGGCACGCCTCACTTCGACCTGGTGGCCGGGGCGGCCGCGCGCGAGATCGGCGCGCTGGCGGCCAAGGGACGCATCCCGGTCGCGTTCGGCGTGCTCGCCTGCGACACGCTCGATCAGGCGATGGAGCGCTCGGGGCCCGACAAGAAGGACAACCGGGGCTACGACGCCGCGATGGTCGCGGTGGAGATGGCCGACCTGTACGCGCGGCTCGAGGTCGGCGTCGCGCTGGCGCCGGCGCCCGACATCCCGCGCCGCACCAAGTGAGGGTCTTGCCCGTGAGGTACTGGAAGTGTCAGTAGGTCCCCGCCGCAGGTCGCGCGAGATCGCGCTGCAGATCCTGCATCAGATGGACGCGGGCGGCGAGCCGCAGCTCGACGCCCAGCAGATGATCGCGCGCTACTTCGCCCACCTGGCGGGCGACCACGCGCCGGTCTCCGACGACGAGGGGCCGGCCGAGCCGGCAGCCCGGGTCGACCGCGAGCTCATCGAAGAGCTGGTGCGCGGGGTCTCCGAGCACCGCGCGGAGATCGATTCGCTGCTCACCGGCTTGTCGCGCAACTGGCGTCTCGAGCGGATGGGGATCGTCGAGCGCAACGTCATCCGCATCGCGCTCTACGAGCTGCGCCACGCGCCCTCCGTCCCCACCGCCGTCGTGCTGAACGAGGCGGTGGAGCTGGCCAAGCGCTACGGCACCGCCGAGGGGGTCGCCTTCGTCAACGGCCTGCTCGACCGCGCGGCGACCGAGATCGGCCGCTAGCCGCTCGCGCCGCGCGCACCGTCGCGCTTGCCACCTCGCAGCACGACGCCAGGTTTTTGAGCGGGGGTGTGGCATGACGATCATCAAGCGTTTGGGATTGGCCGGGGGGCTCGCCAGCACGCTCGCGTTCGGCGCTTGCGCCGAGACGAACTCGATGCTCGGCCGCAATGAGACCACCTGGTCGTTGGAAGCGGCCAGGGCAGTACCGTCGGCTCAAGGGAAGGTCGAGGTCGCCGCGGCGGACAAAGGCAATCACGACGTGAAGGTCGAGACCAAGCACCTGGCGCCCGCGGAAACAGCGTTCCCCGGGATGTCGACCTACGTCGTCTGGTTGAAGCCGGCCGAGGGCAAGCCGATCAACGTCGGCGTTCTCACGCCGGACAAGAAGATGAACGCCGAGCTGAAGACCCGGACGCCGTTCACGACGTTCGAGATCATGGTGACGGC
>Ga0209060_10001278_pt1 | contig 28908 bp, 14 predicted proteins | sample Coa_R1_8_FD_187155 | JGI IMG/M metagenome (GOLD analysis project Ga0209060, IMG submission 187155) | Surface soil microbial communities from Centralia Pennsylvania, which are recovering from an underground coalmine fire - Coalmine... | ecosystem: Environmental > Terrestrial > Soil >...
CTTATCGTCTTCCACACGAATAATGTCGGTTCGAATCCGACTAGCCGCAATTTAATAGAATTAGGGTTAATAACTTAATTGGCAAAGGACTTTCTTGTCACGAAAGTAGATGCCGGATCAAAGCCGGTTTGACCCGATAACTTGAGCTTTATATATAGATATTTATATTAATAAATTAGGAAAAGTTGTCATAGGTAGGGCGAGATATTTGCTAAATATTGTGTGTTAACATATGGATGTTCGAGTCATCTCTTTTCCGAGATTATATAATAACTATATAATATATAATAATATTTTTATTTTTACATCTTTGTATTATAATGCAATACAAATAAGAGCATAATTTAATAGGCAAAATCGGAAGCTTCAAACTTCAATTTCTCAGTTCAAATCTGAGTGCTCTTGTTTTGAAAATTTATTAATAAATTTTAATAAAAAATAATAGGTTCCTTAGCTTAATTGGTAAAGTGTATTTTTGATAAGAATATGTTCAGCGTTCAAATCGCTGAGGAATCATTTATTTTTATTGTTTTTTATAACATATTTAATGTTATAATATTATATTATTGGAATACAAATATAATAAAGTATAAGAGAATTGGCTGAGTGGTTTAAAGCGGTAAACTTGAGATTTATTTGATTTAATAGATCACATCCGTTCGAATCGGATATTCTCTGTTATCATTTTGTATTAAGGAATAAAAGTGTATATAACGTTTAACGGGTTAGAGCCAGGTGGATAGGCGCCTTATTTGGGTTAAGGAATTGTTATGTTCGAATCATAATAACCCGAAATATATTAGTGTTAATATACATTAGTAATGTGAATGATATAGAAATAATGCTTTTATACTACTTTTTAAGTAGTATAAGCAAGTATATAAAGAAACTATTAGGGATACCTTGCTATATATTAAAGAGAGTGTAAAATTAATTTGTGTTTGTAAGAGTAAATAACACATTTACTCTTAGAGAAATTCAGTAATAGACGAAGTGAATTGAAATATCTTAGTAGCTTTAGGAAAATAAATCAAACGAGATTCTACAACTAGTGTGAATGAAAGTAGATTAGCCTAAAATATTATAATATTTTATAAATAAGTAAAATGGTATTTAAAGCTGTTTGAACATAAAGGGGAACCTTCCTCTAAGGCTAAATATAATATATAAGCGATAGCGTATAGTTCTGTGAAGGAATGGTTTGAATTAGTAGTTTTATAAGCAGCTCAAGCAAAATTTAAATAAATAGTAAGAGCGTACCTTTTGCATAATGGGTCAACAAGTTAATATTAGATGCGAGCAATAATGCCTAGATAAACCAATTATGAAATAATGAGTTAGTATCTAAAATTAGACCCGAAGCCTGGTGATCTTACTACAGTCAGGATTATAAAGGTCCGAACGGTTTATCGTTGTAAAGATATCCGATGAACTGTGGTAAGTTAGTGAAAGACAATACTGACTAGGATAGCTGGTTTTCTGCGAAACCTATATAAGTAGGTAATTCAAGTTACATCATAGCAGGTACAGAACTGTGATCTCAGGCAACTTTATTTATAAATTTTTTTGCATATATCGGGGAATCGTGAAGATTTTATCGGTGAGTATTCGCACTCGGAATGGTAATGATGAATCTTGAATAATCGGACATAGTACGCTAAGGTTGTATGTCTAAAGGGAAACAGCCCAGAACAAAAGTTAAGGTTCCAAAATTATTGTTAAGTGAAATTAAGGAAGTTTATATCTTATACGATTAGGAAATAGGCTTAGAAGCGGCCATTTTTTGAAGACCTCGTAACAGAGCACTAGTTTAATAAATAATAAAATTTTTTATTTATATTGATAGTAGCACCGAAAATTTAACGGATCTAAACAATATACCGACACTTTGTCCATATTTATTAGTAAAAAATACAATTTTTATTTTGTATGGGGTAGCAGAACATTGGGTAAATCTTAGATTTTTTCTTAAATAGATTAGTTATTAGATAACCCAAGAGATAATGTTGACATGAGTAACGAAAAAGGGATATTATTATATCCCTCGCCTAAAGCTTATGGTTTTATTAAAGTAACGGCCTCTAAGTTTATATACCTAAAGGATTAAACGATGAGAAAATCTTGTTTACAAAGTAACAACCTTTATTTAAAAAGTGAATAAGGTTCTGGAAAAACAGTAATAAATGTTTTAAATATATAATAAACTAAATAGATGAGTATATTTAAAAGATGACATAAAAACCGTACCTAGAAACTAACACAAGTAAGCAAGTAGAGAATACGAAGGCGTTTGAGTGAACAATCATTAAGGAACTCGGCAAACTAACTACCGTAACTTCGGAATAAGGAGAGCCATTCCTCCTGATTAATATCAGGTAAAGAATAGGAAGCATGGAATAGTGTTGTACGACTGTTTAATTAAAACAAAGCACTTTGCAGTAAGATAATAAATCAAAGTATTAAGTGTGATTTCTGCCCAATGTCGGCTGGTTAACGAATATATTAAATTGATTAAGATAAATTTGGTGTTAAAGGAAACCCCGATGAATGGCGGCCTTACCTATAAGGGTCCTAAGGTAGCGGAATACCCTGGCCGTTAAATGCGGTCTTGCATGAATGATTTAACGATACAACAGCTGTCTCAATGATTGGCTCAGTGAAATTGGAATAACTGTGCAGATACAGTTTACCTCTAGTTAGACGAGAAGACCCTATGCAGCTTTACTGTTATTAGTTATTGGATATGATTTACAAATTTTAGCGTATAAGGTAGTTGATTTTATAAATAAAGATTTATTCTTATTTATATTTATTACATAATTGAAACACCTTTATTTCATAAATCTTATTTGAAAAATTGTATTATATACAATGTATAACCCTATATTTATATACAGGGGACAATGACTAAGAGACAGTTTATGCGGGGCACAGATCCCATAAAAAGTACCTGGGTGTATCCAAAGTTAATTTTGTAAACTTGTTGTTTTTTACAACAGATAATTTTATATTTTATAAAATAAAAGTTTTATTTTGTTATTTTTTGTAGCTTAAGCTATAATGGATCCAGCTATATATCTATTAAGTTAGAACTAATATATTTAATCCAAGTAAGATTTTAACTATATGGGAAATAGATGTAATTAAGATATTGATATGTTATTAATTACAATATTTTTAATTATTATTAGATTATAGCATAATATATGTTATTTTATAGATACAAGCTATCTATATCTGATAAAATAATTATGTTTATTACTTGTCAAGTTTAATGGCTTAATCTTGCTTTACTGTTTGATTTACACATCTATCAGTCGCGTAAGCGGGGCATATGATCACAAGATGCAGAAAGGAAAGGTCTTGGATTTTTGAAAAAGCTACGCTAGGGATGTTAGTCCTCTAATGATTAATCTTTTTCTTAGGTAAAAATTAATTCATTAGTAATTAATTGGGTTAATTTCAAGAATAACATAAATATTATTATATATTATATGTGTACTTGAAGCGAAGTTTACTTAAGCTCTTTACCAATAAATTAATATTTAAATTTGTATTATAATAAGTAAAATCGTTCAACGACTAGAAGGTGAATAGTGCTAATAATAATCCTTTTACTAATGCCCAACTTTTTTATAAACATATAAATAATTATACTGTTAATACTCATAAAATTGTGAGTATTCATAAATTTTTTAAGTTAATTTAACTTAAAAAAAAAAATAAAGCAATGTCTTATAAGATTTTGAAAAATAAAATGAAAAATATAAATATTATGTTTGACAATGATAAATTTAAAACAATTAAACCTTTAATTTTTACCAAAAAATTGAATAACAATCATAAAATAATATCTTTTAATAAGATAAGAAGTACTTTGGGTCATGTAAGGTATTTTCCACCTGCAACTCAGGAATGATATAATAGTATATATTCATATGATAATAATTATGTTAAGAATATAACTATTGCAGATAAAAATTTAGCTCGTTTAATAAAAAGTTATTTTAATCTCTATTTTAATAATAAACTTTTACGTAGTAAACGTATAATGACTAGATTTAGACGATTTTCTATGAATAAAATTTTTATTAGTAAGGCAGAATTGAAACATACTAGTTCTAAGGTAATAATCACATTATATGTTTATAATGAAGAAAGAAGAATTTTGCTTAATAAAATTAATAGAATTGAAACTAAACTTTTTTCTTACACTGATTTATCAGAGGATAAAAGAAGAAATTTATCTTTAAAAGAAAAAATTAATATTATAAAAAATATTAAGAAAAATTTTGATTTTTTCAAGTTATTAAATGAGTTAATTTTTCTAGTTTCTGCAGAAATTAAAAAAATAGAGAATTATTTAATAATAAGTACTAATCAAAAAGACAAAGAAGAAAAACAATTAGAATTAGATACTTTGAGAATACGATTAAAATATTTAAATAGTATCTTTCTTCTTTGTAAAAAATTTTCTGATTATAATTTACATTACAATAAATTATATTATAAAAATATAGAAAACACAGTTTTAGAAAAAGAAATGCTAATAATTTCTTATTATAATTTATTAATAAATTTAAATAAATCTAAGTTTGAAGATAAGTTTCTTTTAAAATTAAAACCTTTAATAAAGAAAATTTATAATAAAGAAGTTGAATTTAATATTGTTAATTTAAAAGCTGTATATCTTAATAGTCATTTACTTACAGAAGTTATTTCTTTGAAATTAAAAGATAGAAAAAATAAATTGTTAGATATTTTAAGCTCTTTTTTACATATGGTTAAATTACCAAAAGTAAATTTTTCAAAAGAAAAATTTGCTTATACTAATCCTAGAACTTTATTAGACAATAAAATTAAAAACTTGAGAGTTAATAATATAGTAATGAATATTAATAATAATAATAAAGATGAAGATTATTTAAATAAATTTTTATTAAATCTATTTAAAAATTCTAATTATATAAACAGATTAGAAGAATGTATATATAATGGACAGTATATAAAATATAAAACAATTAATTTATTAACTAGTGTTTTACATAGCTTAAAATATAAAAAAATAGGAGGTATTAGATTAGAGGCTAAAGGTAGATTAACTAGACGTTTGACTGCTTCAAGATCTATATTTAAAATAAGATGAAAAGGTAGTTTAAAAAACATAGATTCTTCTTATAGAGGATTATCTTCTATTATATTAAGAGGTCACAATAAGTCAAATGTACAATATTCAATAGTTAATTCAAAAACTCGTAATGGATCTTTTGGACTTAAAGGTTGAATTAGTGGTAAAAAATAAAATATTCTTTAATTAATAAAGTGTTTTATATTAAATTATAATAATAAAAATTTATAATTTTCGCGTTGGATAAATTATTTATATGTAGTAAAAATGAAGAAATAGTCTGAACCATCTTGAAAAAGATGGAAATAAAGGATAAAGAACCTTTATGTTAACAAATATTGAACAGGCTAATCGCGCCAGAGAGTACAAATTGAGTGCGGGGTTTGGCACCTCGATGTCGGCTTAACTTATCCACATGAATGCAGAAGTTATGAAGGGTTCGACTGTTCGTCGATTAAAAAGTTACACGAGCTGGGTTAAATACGTCGTAAGACAGTATGGTTTCTATCTTCTAGAGGTAATTTGAATAAAATAAAGATTGCCCCCTCGTACGAAAGGAGCTGGGTATATTAACCTCTGGTTTACCTGTTGTTTATGTGCCCAATATTAATTTAAGTTTAGATTTGAGTATACACTCAAATTTATATTTATATGTATGATGTATATATATATATATATTATACAGGGATGTTACTTTTACTTTAGTAAATTTATAACATAAGCATGGCAGGAAAGCTATGTTAGTTAAAGATAAGTGTTGAATGCATCTAGACACGAAACTTACTTTAAGATATTCTTAAATATACGTGGTTTAACACCACGATTTTGAACTTTTTAATCAAAAAGTTTGATTAATAGGCTTTAGTTGAAAAAATTTAAATGTTTTTAGATATAAAGTACTAATTTTTTTTAGTTTACTAACTTTTTTTTATCTCACATATAATAAAATATTTTATTGTAAAATACAATTATTAGCCTAGTTAGCATAAAAGTAATGTAGCTGTTTTGTAATCAGTTGAAGTAAGTGCAATACTTGCACTGGGTTTTTAAAAAAAAAATATAATATAGGCCTTATAGTCAAGCGGCTTAAGACATAATGTTTTCATCATTACATTCAAGGGTTCAAATCCCTTTGAGGCTATGTATATAAGTATATGTAGTGCGGATTGATGTAATAGTAACATAATTGGTTCATGCCCAGTAAATATAGGTGCAAATCCTTTGTCCGTACAATTATTATTATAATTAACTAATAATTATTATAATAAGGGTTATAGCTTAATAAGGTAAAGCAAACTGCTCATGACGGTTAAGATAAGTGTTCGATTCACTTTAGCCCTAAAAAAAAATTTTTTTTATCTTATATATTATATAGTATATATTAATTATATATATCATTTTTATTATATTTTAGATTATCAAATATGATATATAATTTAATATATAAATAACCCGAGTGTTGAAATTGGTAAACAAAATAATTTTAAGCATTATGGGCTATTAGCCTTAGAGGTTCAAGTCCTCTCTCGGGTATAAGTATAAAATAATTATAAAGTAAATATAGTTTATTTGTACAAATAAATAGTTTTTATAAATTGAGGGGAGGGGGATATAGTTTAATTAGGTAAAACGGTGATTTTGCATATCGCTATTCTAGGATCGAATCCTGGTGTCTCCATATAAAGTATATGCATATACTTTAAAAAATTTTATATTTCAAGAAACAAGGTAAAAAATCTAATTTAATAGATTAATTGTTATATATATATATATGGAATAAAATTGTATGTTATAGCTCGAGAAGCTCAATTGGTAGAGCGGAACTCTGAAGATGTTTAGGCTGTAAGTTCAAATCTTACCTTGAGCAATGTATTATTATATATTTAATATTTTATTGTTAATTAGTAATAAGCATGATGAAATTGGTATACATCCAGTACTTAGGATACTGGGGCTTAATTGCTATGTGGGTTCAAGTCCCTCTGCTTATATTAATATGTATATAATATCTCGTAGACTAAAAGGTAAGTCATAAATTTTTGGTATTTAATATTGAATGTTCGAATCATTCCGAGATAAAAATATATTTGTTGAATATATTAAATGGCTTAGGTGGATATAGCTCAATAGGTAGAGCAATTGTATGTGGAACAATATGTTCTCTGTTCAAATCAGGGTATCCTCCCTTTAAGTATATTTTTAAATATTATATAGTAATTAAAATCTAACCCGAGTAGTTTAATGGTTAGAACGTTAATTTCATGCATTAAAAATGAGAATTCGAATTTCTCCTCTGGTTTTATCATATATATACAATAGTAGTGTGTGTAAATATATTGTAAAATTTTATTTGTTTTAAATCTTTAAATATTTAATATTAAATACAATAGGTTCGAATCCAAAAAAAAAATGTTAGTTTATTCTATTTTGTTTTTATTATTATCAAATGCCGTCTCAATGAGACGAGATAAATCAATACTTTATAATAGGGTTTCTATAAGTATGTTATGTTATTCTATTATTATAGCAAATACTAATTTATATATAACTTATTTAAAAAGAGGTATAGGTATATATAGTGGTTTATTTCATATTAATAGTATTACATTAATATTTCATATGCTTATTTTTATAATAAGTTCAGTAGTACTACAACTTACTGGGTTTTATCCTAGAAAGATTTGATTAAAAGAATTTTCTTCGTTAAAAAAATTATTTTTCTATAGTTTTACTTATTATAGAAGTAAAATAACGAATAAAATGGGAGAACAATTTAAAATAATAGAATATCCTTTAATAATGTTGTTTATTATTACAGGATCCGTTTTTTTAATATCAACCAGTGATTTAGTTTCAATTTTTTTAAGTATAGAATTACAAAGTTATGGCTTATATTTATTATGTACTTTATATAGAAATTCAGAATTGGCCACTACAGGGGGTTTAACTTATTTTTTATTAGGAGGTTTAAGTTCTTGTTTTATATTATTAGGTAGTAGTTTGTTATATTCAAATTCAGGTGTTACTAACTTAGATGCTTTATATATTATAACTAGTATAAGTGATATAGCAAATAATTATAATATATTATATTGATACAATAATAATTATATTGATATGTCATTACTTATTTTAAGCGTAGGATTTTTATTTAAAGTAAGTGCTGCTCCTTTTCATTTTTGATCTCCAGATGTTTATGATGCAATACCTACAATTGTAACTACTTTTGTAGCTATAGTAGCTAAAATATCTATATTAATATTTTTATTAGAATTGGTTCATTATACTAGTAATTGTTTATTTACATCAGAATATTCTTGAACTTCTACTTTGTTGCTTAGTTCTTTACTTTCACTTATAATAGGTACAATAGGAGGTTTAAATCAATTTAGAATAAAAAGATTATTTGCTTATAGTACTATAAGTCATTTGGGCTTTATACTTTTAGCTTTAAGTATAAATAGTATAGAATCTATTCAAGCATTTATATTTTATTTAGTACAATATTCTTTAAGTAATTTAAATGCTTTTATATTACTTATAAGTATAGGTTTTTCACTCTATTATTATATTAATGATAATAAAGAATATGAAAACTTATCTGATAAGAACAATTCACCTATACAACTTATAAGTCAAATAAAAGGATTTTTTAATATAAATCCTATTTTAGCGCTTAGTTTTGCAATAACTATATTTTCTTTTGTAGGTATACCACCGCTTATAGGATTTTTTGCTAAACAGATGGTATTAAGTGCTGCTTTAGATAATGGTTATGTGTTCTTGACTTTAATTGCAATATTGACTAGTGTAATAAGTGCTGTCTATTATTTAAATATAATTAAACAAATTTTTTTTGATGAATCGGAATATGTAATAAATCCAAATTTAGATAAATTAGATATGCATGGTAGTGTTTTAAAAAGAGGTTTATTTATTGAAAAATTAACTTTTAATTGTAGTAACATAGTTTTGTCTAGTTATTTAACTATAACTATTTCTATATTAACATTAATAATTTTATTGTTTATATTTATGCCTCATTCTTTATTAAGTATTGCTAATATATTAGCACTAACATTATTTAATCCTTAAATGACAAGTATAACATTTTTTTTTATATTTATACCTTTATTGGCTTTTATTTTATTAGGAATAAATTTAGTGTTTGCTCCACATAATTCTTATCAAGAAAAAAACTCATCATTTGAATGTGGATTTCATTCATTTCTTGGTCAAAATAGAACACAATTTAGTATATCTTTTTTTATATTTGCACTTCTTTTCTTATTATTTGATTTAGAGATTCTTTTAGTTTATCCTTATGTAGTAAGTTCTTATACAAATGGCATATATGGCTTAACTTTAATGCTTATATTTTTTCTTCTCTTAACTTTAGGATTTGCCTTTGAATTAGGTAAGAATGCATTAAAAATAGATAGTAGACAAATGTTAGTAATAAAAAATAATAATTTAAATATTACTAACCATATAAGTAATATAATACCTTTTTTTATAATAAAAAGAAATAAAAATTAAAAAAAAAATATTTTTTAATAAATATTTATAGTAAAAAGATTTAAAATTCTAGTATTTAATATATATATATATATATAAACAAATGAAATACATTAAAGAGTTAAATCTAATATAACTGCTATAGGTTTCTTAGCTAAAATAATAATATATATATATATATGAAAAGCTAAGATGATTATATTAAAAATAAATGATATATTACGAATTAAGTAATTGAAAAATTAATTGTGATACAGCTATACCTTGGGGTTTATATTTTCAAGATAGTGCAACACCACAAATGGAAGGTTTAGTTGAATTACATGATAATATAATGTTTTATTTAGTAATTATATTATTTGCAGTAGGATGAATAATGCTTTCAATAATTAATAGTTATGTTAGTACAAAATCTCCTATTTCTCATAAATATTTAAATCATGGTACATTAATAGAATTAATATGAACTATTACTCCTGCTTTAATATTAATACTTATAGCATTTCCATCATTTAAGTTACTATACTTAATGGATGAAGTTAGTGATCCTGCTATGTCAGTATTAGCGGAAGGACATCAATGATATTGAAGTTATCAATATCCTGATTTTTTAACTTCAGACAATGAATTTATAGAATTTGATTCTTATTTAGTACCTGAATCTGATTTAGAGTATGGAGGATTAAGAATGCTAGAAGTTGATAATAGAGTTATTATACCAGAATTAACACATGTTAGATTTGTAATTACTGCAGCTGATGTTATTCATGCATTTGCTTGTCCAGCATTAGGTATAAAATGTGATGCTTATCCTGGTAGATTAAATCAAGCTTCAGTTCTTGTTAATCGTGAAGGAGTATTTTATGGCCAATGTTCAGAAATATGTGGTATTTTACATAGTAGCATGCCTATTGTAATAGAGTCTGTATCTATAGAAAAATTCTTATCTTGATTATATGAACAGTAGGATTTTAATTTTATTAAAATAATATTATTAGATAATTATTATAAAATCTTAATAAAATTGAAATTTTCCTAAAAAGTAATTTACTTTTTAGGAAAAAATTCTTATTAGCTCAAAGGAAGAGCGAGATACTTCTAATATCTTGATCCTAGTTCAAATCTAGGGTAAGAATAAATTAAAATTTAGCTTAAACTATTTTAATAAAATTAATAAACTATTACCTTATTTTTGAGTTATAGAAATAGAGTAAAATATCATTAATTTTATTTATAAATGTTCAATTTATAAATAAAATTTGTAAAAAATCATTATGATATTAGTGATATAAATCTATTTATATAAAGTAAGTCTTGTAAGGATTTTAGTAAGTTATGTGTTTTTAGGTACTAGGTAAATTTGTAGAATTAAATTCTAAATTAATAATTTTTTTATTAACAAAAAATTATTAATTAAACAATAGTTTTAATGAAAATAATGTATATAATGAATTTATCCTTAATACTTTTTCTAATAGGAATTTTAGGGTTTGTATTAAATAGAAAAAATATAATACTAATGCTTATTTCAATTGAAATAATGCTTTTAGCTATTACTTTTTTAATATTGGTAAGTTCACTTAGCTTTGACGATATATTAGGTCAGACATATGCTATTTATATTATAGCAATTGCTGGAGCAGAATCAGCAATAGGTTTAGGTATTCTAGTAGCTTTTTATAGATTAAGAGGAAGTATAGCTATAGAATATAAATAATGTATTTAGCCATAATAACTTTACCTTTATTAGGAGCAATAGTTTCCGGGTTTTTTGGTAGAAAAGTCGGAGTTAGTGGAGCACAATTAATTACATGTTCTTCTATAGTTATAACAACATTATTATCTCTAATTGCTTTTCTTGAAGTAGGTATAAATAACATAACAGTATCTATAAATCTATTTAGATGAATAGATAGTGAATCTTTGAATGCCTTATGAAGTTTCCATTTTGATAGTTTAACAGTAAGTATGTTGTTACCAGTTTTAATTGTATCTTCTCTTGTGCATATATATTCTGTAGATTATATGAGTCACGATCCACATAATCAAAGATTTTTCAGTTATCTTAGCTTATTCACTTTTATGATGATCATATTAGTTACAGCTAACAATTTTTTATTAATGTTTGTAGGTTGAGAAGGAGTAGGGATTTGCTCCTATCTTTTAGTTAGTTTCTGATTTACTAGAATAGCGGCAAATCAAAGTTCTATAGCTGCTTTTTTAACCAATAGAGTAGGTGATTGTTTATTAACTATAGGTATGTTTGTTATATTATGATCTTTTGGTAATGTAGATTATAATACTGTATTTTCATTAGCTCCCTTTATTAATGAAGATATAATAACAATTATAGGTATATGTTTATTAATTGGAGCTATGGCTAAAAGTTCTCAAATTGGATTACATGTTTGGTTACCTATGGCTATGGAAGGTCCTACACCCGTTAGTGCCCTAATACATGCAGCTACTATGGTAACTGCGGGTGTATATTTATTAATGCGTGCTAGTCCTTTGATAGAATATAGTTCTACCGTATTAATTTTATGTTTATGATTAGGAGCTGTAACTACAGTGTTTAGTAGTCTCATAGGTTTGTTTCAACAAGATATTAAAAAAGTTATAGCCTATAGTACTATGAGTCAATTAGGTATGATGGTTATAGCTGTAGGTTTATCATCTTATAATGTTGCTTTATTTCATTTAGTAAATCATGCTTTTTATAAAGGACTTTTATTCTTAGGAGCAGGTGCAGTAATACATGCAGTAGCTGATAATCAGGATTTTAGAAAATATGGTGGATTGAGATTATTTTTACCTTTAACTTACTCTGTTATGTTAATAGCAAGTCTTAGTTTAGTAGCATTTCCATTTATGACAGGGTTTTATAGTAAAGATTTTATATTAGAATCTGCATATGGTCAATTTTATTTTAATAGTATAGTTGTTTATTTTATAGCAACTATAGGTGCTATGTTTACCACTTTATATTCAATTAAAGTTTTGTATTTAACTTTTTTAACTAATCCTAATGGACCTATAGTTAATTACAAACATACTCTTACTTCACATAATGCTCAAGAAGGAAGTATTTTTATGACTTTACCCTTAATTATATTAGCTATATTTTCTATATTTTTTGGGTATATTAGTAAAGATATATTTATTGGATTAGGTTCAGGATTTTTTGTAGATAATAGTATTTTTATTCATCCAATGCGAGAAATTATGTTAAATACTGAATTTGCTGTACCTAGTTTATTTAAATTATTACCTTTATTGTTTACTATTTTACTTAGTGTTATAGCTATAGTTTTATCAGAATTTATGGGAAAATTTATTATTAATTTTAAATTAAATAGAGTGGGTTATAATATATTTAGTTTTTTTAATCAACGTTTTTTCGTAGAATTTTTATATAATAAATATATTACTGGAATTATGATAAAATTGGGGGGTCAAACTACTAAAGTTTTAGATAAAGGAAGTGTGGAGTTATTAGGGCCTTATGGTTTAGAAATAGGACTATTATGATTAAGTAAAACTATATCTTCTTTAAATAGTGGTACAATTACTAATTACGCCTTATATATTCTAATAGGTCTTATCTTTTATAATTTAATACCTTATTTTTATTTATTTGATAATAGTATAGTACTATTATTGATATTATCAATTATTCCTACTATTTTATTCAAAAAAAAAATATAATACATAATTATAAATTATAAATTTTTTGTTCTATTTGAACTATAAGATTTTTTTTCTTTACTTTTTATTATTTTGCTTAAGTAAAAAAGAAGAGAAAGTATATGATTAATTCATATAAGTTTCATTATGCATTTACCTATAGATATCTAAAATAAATATAATAAATTATATTTATTTTTTTTTTGTGTAAAACAATTATTAAATGAAAAAAAATATGAGAATTTTAAAAAGTCATCCTTTATTAAGGTTAGTTAACTCTTACATTATAGATTCACCACAACCTAGTAACTTAAGTTATTTATGAAATTTTGGATCTTTATTGGCGGTTTGTTTAGTTATACAAATTATAACAGGTGTAACTTTAGCCATGCATTATAATCCTAGTGTTTCAGAAGCATTTAATTCAGTAGAACATATAATGCGTGATGTAAATAATGGTTGATTAATACGTTATTTACATAGTAATACTGCTTCAGCATTCTTTTTAATTGTATATTTACATATAGGAAGAGGTTTATATTATGGATCTTATAAAGCACCTAGAACATTAGTTTGAACCATTGGTACTGTTATATTTATATTAATGATGGCTACAGCTTTCTTAGGTTATGTATTACCTTATGGTCAAATGTCTTTATGAGGAGCAACAGTTATTACTAATCTGATGAGTGCTATACCTTGAGTTGGACAAGATATTGTTGAATTTATTTGAGGAGGGTTTAGTGTTAACAATGCGACTTTAAATAGATTCTTTTCTTTACATTTTGTGTTACCTTTTGTATTAGCAGCTTTAGCCTTAATGCATTTAATAGCTTTACATGATAGTGCAGGTTCAGGTAATCCTTTGGGTGTTTCAGGTAATTATGATAGATTACCTTTTGCTCCTTATTTCCTTTTTAAAGATTTAATAACTATATTTATTTTTATTATAGGATTAAGTGTGTTTGTATTTTTTATGCCTAATGTTTTAGGAGATAGTGAAAATTACGTTATGGCTAATCCTATGCAAACGCCCCCTGCTATAGTACCAGAATGATATCTTTTACCATTTTATGCTATATTAAGATCTATTCCTAATAAATTATTAGGAGTAATTGCTATGTTTAGTGCAATTTTAATACTATTAATTATGCCTTTTACTGATTTAAGTAGAAGTAGAGGTATACAATTTAGACCTTTAAGTAAGATAGCTTTCTTTATTTTTTTAGCTAATTTTTTAATCTTAATGGTATTGGGAGCTAAACATGTTGAGTCACCTTTTATAGAACTTGGACAAATAAGTACAGTTATATATTTTACACATTATTTGGTAATAGTACCCATAATTAGTTTACTTGAAAATAGTTTGATAGAATTAGGAAGTAAAGTAAATAAAGTATAATATTATATTATATTATATAATAAATAAAATAGGAAATTTTGTTAGTAAATTGTTAAGGATAATTTAACTATAATAATTATTTTATATATTTATATAAATATATATACAACTTTACTATTTGTTAATGGTTAACAAAACATATAATACGAGTTCAATTCTGGGGTAAAGTAAGTAATTTAAAATAAAGATTATTAATAACAATAATTATTCTTATCATTCTAATTATTATTATTATTTTGTTAGATGTTTTCTTAATAGTAAATCTATTAAGACCCTGATTATAATATATCTGTACGAAATACTAATATCAGGTTGTTTCTAAATAAATCGTGCCTATTTTGATGGTATATTGTGCTATCTTAATAAATAGAGCCTATAAGTAAGTTTTGCCAGGAAATTTATTCGAAGAACATAGCTTAGTCTCTGGTATCTCATTATGAAGAGAAAGGTGATTTCTATCTTCTAATGCAAAAGATATAGGTACATTATATTTAATTTTTGCCGTATTTTCCGGATTGTTGGGTACAGCTTTTTCAGTTTTAATTAGATTAGAATTGAGTGGACCAGGAGTTCAATATATAGCAGATAATCAATTATATAATAGTATTATTACTGCTCATGCAATATTAATGATATTTTTTATGGTTATGCCTGCTATGATAGGAGGCTTTGGTAATTTTTTATTACCCTTATTAATAGGAGGTCCAGATATGGCATTTCCTAGGTTAAATAATATAAGTTTCTGACTATTGCCTCCTAGTTTAATATTATTTTTATTTGCTAGTGTTATAGAAAATGGAGCAGGTACAGGTTGAACTCTTTATCCTCCTTTAAGTGGAATACAAGCACATAGTGGACCTAGTGTAGATTTAGCTATTTTTGCCTTGCATTTAGCAGGTATAAGTAGTTTATTAGGTGCTATAAATTTTATAACTACAATACTTAATATGAGAAGTCCTGGTATAAAATTACATAAATTAGCTTTATTTGGTTGAGCTATAGTTGTTACAGCTGTTTTATTATTATTATCATTACCTGTTTTAGCTGGTGCAATAACAATGGTTTTAACTGATAGAAATTTTAATACGTCATTTTTTGAAGCAGCAGGTGGTGGGGATCCTATACTTTATCAACATCTTTTCTGATTTTTTGGTCATCCTGAGGTTTATATTCTTATTATACCGGGTTTTGGTATAATTAGTACTACAATATCAGCTAGTTCTAATAAAAGTGTGTTTGGTTATTTAGGTATGGTATATGCCATGATGTCAATTGGAGTATTAGGGTTTGTTGTTTGAAGTCATCATATGTATACTGTTGGATTAGATGTAGATACAAGAGCATATTTTACTGCTGCTACTTTAATAATAGCAGTACCAACAGGTATTAAAATATTTAGTTGATTAGCTACATGTTATGGAGGATCTTTACAATTAACACCTTCGATGTTATTCGCTTTAGGTTTTGTATTTATGTTTACAATTGGAGGATTAAGTGGAGTTGTTTTAGCTAATGCTTCTCTGGATATTGCTTTCCATGATACTTATTATGTTGTTGCTCATTTTCATTATGTTTTAAGTATGGGTGCTGTATTTGCCTTATTTAGTGCTTGATATTTTTGAATTCCTAAAATTTTAGGATTAGAATACAATGTAATGTTGGGAAAAGTTCATTTTTGAATATTGTTTATAGGTGTTAATATTACTTTTTTCCCACAACATTTTTTAGGTTTACAAGGAATGCCAAGAAGAATAAGCGATTATCCTGATGCATTTGCAGGTTGAAATATGATAAGTAGCTTTGGTAGTATTATTAGTGTGGTTGCTACTTGATTATTTTTATATATTGTGTATCTTCAATTAGTATCAGCTCATCCTGTTGGTAGACATCCATGATTAATTCCTGAATTTTATAGTGATAGTTTACAAACTTTATTAAATAGAAGTTATGGTTCTTTAGAATGAGCATTAACTAGTCCACCTAAGCCTCATGCATTTGTTAGTTTACCTATACAAAGTTAAAGAAAAAATTTTTTTTTAATTAAATTTTTTCTTAAAGGGTATGTAGCAATAAGGTTTTGCGTTTTGATTGCAGATCATAAATAAGGGGTTCAATTCCTCCATATCCTTAAAGTTTTGTTATTTTGTATAGTTTACAGTATTAATAGTTTTATTTAAACTATTATGTCTAAAATTTACAATGTCTTTATTTGTTATAAAATATTATTAAAAATTAGGATTTTTAATATATAATGTATGGGTTTTTGTAAAAATTATTAGATTTTAGTTTTTTAATAATGTAAGATAATTTTTTAGAATAAACCTATAACATTGATAGTACAATGAAATATGAAGTATTAGTAATACTATATAATTTTAGATTATAGGAAACCTATAATAATTTAAGATAAAAACAAATGATACAAGCAGCCAAAATTATAGGAACAGGTTTAGCTACTACAGGTTTAATAGGAGCAGGTGTAGGTATTGGTGTTGTTTTTGGTGCTCTTATATTAGGAGTAGCTAGAAATCCTTCATTAAGAGGTCAATTATTTTCATATGCGATTTTAGGATTTGCTTTTGCTGAAGCTACAGGTTTATTTGCTTTAATGATGGCTTTCCTTTTATTATATGTAGCTTAATATAATATATATATATTATATTCATATGTAATTAATCTTATATAATAATAAATAATAGTTACCTTAATAAAATTAATGTTTAATTATTATAATTAAATAGTATTTTTTTTAGTTTATTTATAATAATTTTTAGTTTAACTTTTATTATATATATATATATAATATTAAATAAAAGTTATTTAAATTATTGATAAAAAAAATGTTTTATTTACCTACTTTAATTTCTATAGTTGAAGTTTTATTAGTCACTGTTCCTGTATTATTAACAGTTGCTTATGTTACTGTAGCTGAAAGAAAAACAATGGCAAGTATGCAACGAAGATTGGGTCCTAATATCGTTGGATATTATGGTTTATTACAAGCATTTGCAGATGCTTTAAAACTTCTTTTAAAGGAATATGTATCACCTACACAAGCTAATCTTATATTATTTTTTCTTGGTCCTATAATAACATTAGTCTTTTCGTTATTAGGTTATGCTGTTATACCTTTTGGACCTGGTTTAACTGTAAGTGATTATAACTTAGGAATATTATATATGTTAGCCGTTTCTTCTTTAGCCACATATGGTATATTATTAGCTGGTTGAAGTGCTAATAGTAAATATGCTTTTTTAGGTTCACTTAGAAGTACAGCTCAATTAATTAGTTATGAGTTAATACTTAGTTCAGCAATATTACTTGTAATAATGTTAACGGGTAGTTTAAATCTTACTGTTAATATAGAATCTCAGAAGGCAATTTGATTTGTAATTCCTTTATTTCCTATTTTTATTATTTTTTTCATAGGATCTGTGGCAGAAACTAATAGAGCTCCTTTTGATTTAGCTGAGGCTGAATCAGAACTTGTAAGTGGTTTTATGACGGAACATGCTGCGGTTATTTTTGTATTTTTCTTTTTGGCTGAATACGCTAGTATAGTATTAATATGTATATTAACAACTATATTATTTTTAGGGGGTTATTTATATAATAGTTTACCTTTTTTTATATTGGATATTATTCAATACTTTAATTTTTATTATTTAAGTTATGTTTTTAGTGGAGAAGTTATATATTCTAATCCTTTATTAGAGGGTTTATTATATGGTATAAGTTTAGGTTTAAAATCATCTATTATGATTTTTGTATTTATATGGGTTAGAGCTTCTTTTCCTAGAATACGTTTTGATCAATTAATGTCATTTTGTTGAACTATACTATTACCTTTAATTATTGCCTTTATAATATTAGTTCCTTGTATACAATATAGCTTTGAAATAATACCTAGCAATATATATTTATTTTAAATAATCTTTTTGTTAATATTTGTATTATAATTATATTTATCAACAGACTTGTATAATATGTATTTTATAGTCTTGTTGGTAAAAGGATATTTGGTAATAATAATGTATTAGTTATAAAAGGGTTCAATTCCCTATGTCCTTGATCTCATATTAAAAATATAAATTAATACAATTTATATAAAAGAATTTATTAGGAAAAATTTGTATTTTTTTTTGTTAAACCATTGTTTTTTATTGCATAGTTGTATGTAGTATCAGTAAAGATTATATATATATATATATATATTTATATATATATATATATAATCCTGAGGGAAAGTTGTTTAAGTAAGTATTATTAAAATATGTTATTATTAACCTTATTATTTACGCCTATTTTAGGTATAGTAATTATTTCGACTAGTATGTCTTATGAGTTAACATATTTAAAAACTAAATTAATAAAAAGTATTGCTTTAATTACTTCTTTAATTAATCTTATTGTTTCTTTAATAATATTTATATTATTTGATTTTAGTAACAATCAATTTCAGTTTGTACAAGAATATTATGAAATAAGTTATTATGATTTATATTTAGGTGTAGATGGATTATCTATTTATTTTGTAATGTTAACTACCATAATAATTCCTATAGCTTTATTATCTAATTGAACGTCAATAGATAATAACGTAAGATCTTATTTAATAATAATATTGTTATTAGAAACATTATTATTAGGTGTATTTTTAGTTTTAGACATATTTTTATTTTATGTTTTTTTTGAAAGTATATTACCTCCTTTATTTTTATTAATAGGAATATTTGGATCAAATAATAAAGTTAGGGCAAGTTTTTATTTATTTTTATATACTTTGTTAGGATCTTTATTTTTATTATTATCAATTCTTACTATTTATTCTATAATGGGAACTACAGATTTAGATGCATTATATAAAACTAATTTTAATTATTCTACACAATTATTTTTATTTTATGGAATATTTATAGCATTTGCAGTAAAAACACCTACTATTTTTTTGAATGCTTGATTATTGAAAGCTCATGTAGAATCACCTTTAGGAGGTAGTATAATTTTAGCAGCTATAGTATTGAAGTTAAGTTTATATGGGGTATTTAGATTAATATTACCTTTATTACCTAAAGCTTCTTTAGATTACACTTATATAGTATATCTTATAGGTATTGTTACTATAATATATGCCAGCTTTAGTACTATAAGAACTATAGATATTAAAGAACTTATTGCTTATAGTTCTGTATCTCATGCTGCTGTATATCTTATAGGGGTATTTAGTAATAGTATACAAGGTATAGAAGGTGGTATAATTTTAGGATTAGCTCATGGATTTGTATCAAGTGGTTTATTTATATGTGCAGGAGGTATATTATATGATAGATCAGGTACTAGATTAATATCTTATTACAGAGGTATTGCTCAATTAATGCCGTTATTTTCAATATTATTTTTTATATTATGTTTAGGAAATTGTGGAGTACCACTTACTTTAAACTTTATTGGAGAATTTATGTCTTTATATGGTACATTTGAAAAAATACCTTTATTGGGTATTATGGCTAGTTCTTCTATAGTTCTCTCTGCAGCATATACTATATATATGTTTAATAGAATAGTTTTTGGTGGAAAAATGTCAAAAGATTTTACAGGTAATATAGTCGATATTAATTTACGTGAATTCTATATTTTATTTACTCTAGTTTTATTTACAGTAGTATTTGGTATATATCCTTCACTTATTTTAGATGGTTTACATTATTCTGTTTCTTCTTTAATATATAATATTTAACCTTTTTTTAGCAAAATCTCTTTGTTAAAATAAACCTATATAGTTTATATCTTTAACTAGATAATTATACATAAAATTCTTTAAATAGAAAGTGTAGAATATTAAGATAAACAAAAAATGCCACAATTAGTGCCTTTTTATTTTATAAATCAAGTTACTTTTGCCTTTATTTTACTTATATTTATGATATATATATTTTCTAAATATATTTTACCTAGATTTGTTCGTTTATTTTTAAGTCGTGTATTTATTACAAAATTATAAATAATTATTTAGTTTTATCTTATCTTGTCTTGTCTTATCTTATCTTGTCTATATTAATAATTATAAATAATTACTAATATAGATTATGTATGTGCATATTTAAATAAAAATATATTCTTATAAAAAAAATATGTATAATTCTTTTTATACAGATGTTTGTAGTCCACTAGATCAATTTGAAATAAGAAATTTAATAAGCGTAGATGCCCCCATTTTGGCGAATATACACGTATCTATAACTAATATAGGATTATATTTAACAATAGGAGCTTTTATTATAATTTCTTTAAATTTATTAGCAATAAACTATAATAAAGTACTTAGTAATAGATGATCTATAAGTATGGAATCTTTATATGCTACTATTCATAGTATAGTAATAAATCAGATAAATGCTAAAAATGGACAAATTTATTTTCCTTTTATATACACCTTATTTATTTTTATATTAATAAATAATTTAATAGGAATGGTTCCTTATAGTTTCGCTTCAACAAGTCATTTTATTTTAACATTTGCTCTTAGTTTTACTATAGTTTTAGGAGCTACCTTTTTGGGTTTCGAAAAACATGGTTTAGAATTTTTCTCGTTATTAGTACCAGCTGGTTGTCCTTTAGGTTTATTACCTTTATTAGTATTGATAGAGTTTATTTCATATTTAGCTAGAAATATTTCATTAGGACTTAGATTAGCAGCTAATATACTTTCTGGTCATATGTTATTAAATATATTAGCAGGTTTTACTTATAATATTATGACTTCAGGATTCATATTTTTCTTTTTAGGTCTAGTACCATTAGCTTTTATAATAGCTTTTTCTGGATTAGAATTAGGTATTGCATTCATACAAGCCCAAGTATTTGTTGTATTAACAAGTAGTTATATTAAAGATGGTTTAGATCTACATTAGTTAATAAAAATAGATTAAAGAAAAATAATAAAAAAAAAAGATTTTTTTTTAATATTGTGATATTTAGAGTATAAATACAATATATATATATATTGTATAGGAAAGTCCGGAGTTTATTAAACTTATACCCTTTTTTATTTTGGTTAACACTTAAGTGTTGGTATTTTAGAGAAAATATAATTAATATAAGTTACATATTAAAATATATAAAAGTATTTTAATATTTTTATAAGTATTATTATGTAATTAACATAAAATAAATATAAAGTAAATATTATTGCGAACTAACAAGCCTAACTTTAACATTTATATAGATTAATAACTTTAACAAGAACCGGCTTAAAAATATCCATATTTATATATAAATCTTATTTAATTTTTAATAAAAATTAAAGTATTAATTTACAATAGTAATGGTGAAAAATATTATATATAATATATAATATTATTTGCCAAAATAGAATTTTCTTGAGTTTGATGATGGCTCTGAATGAACGCTGTTCAAGTACTTGACACATGCTAATCGAACGTTTAATTTATATTATATTTAAATTTAAATATAACATTGATTAAAAGTGGTGTACAGGTGAGTATATAATATTTTGACTACCTATTAGTAAGGAAAAATAAATTCCTTATAATCAAAGGAAGATAATAAATCTTCCGCTAGTAGATGACAATAAATATTTCGGTAAAGTAGTAGTTAAGGTAATAGCTTAACTAGCTAAAAACTCCGTAGTCGAGACTGAGAGGTCGATCGATCACATTGGGTCTGAAAAAACCCCAATACGTATAGTACAGCAGTGAGGAATATTGGTCAATGGCCTAACGGCTGAACCAGTAACTTGAAAGAATGTATAGCTTTTGCTAGCTAAATATGATAATATTATATTTGGTATCGACTATGTCGAATAAAATTATAGATATAAAACTGATTATGACAATTTTATATCTAAGTGTCTTGACTAAATTACGTGCCAGCAGTCGCGGTAATACGTAGTAGACTAGTGTTATTCATCTTTATTAGGTTTAAAGGGTACCTAGACAGCATTATTAGCCTGTATAAGGTACAGTTTTGCTAGAGTTTTATTGGAGAAGGGGAGTATTTATGGAGTAGAGATGAAATTCATTGATACCATGACGACTGACAATAGCGAAAGCAACCTTCTATATAATAACTGACGTTGAGGGACGAAGGCTCGGGTAACGAACAGGATTAGATACCCTAATAGTCCAAGCAGAAAATTATGAATGCCATAGACAAGTTTATATTTGTCTATAAATGAAAGTGTAAGCATTCCACCTTAAGAGTAATGCGGCAACGCAGGAACTGAAATCATTAGACCGTTTCTGAAACCAGTAGTGAAGTATGTTATTTAATTCGATGATCCTCGAAAAACCTTACCACAGTGTGAATATTATTTTAATAATATAAGTTTTAATTAACTTAGTTAAAAAAATATTACCAGTGTTGCACGGCTGTCTTCAGTTAATGTCGTGAGACTTTGGCTAGCTCCTTAAAATTAACGAAAACCCTTGCTCTATTTATATATATATATGTATTATATAGGGCTGTTCACCTTTATATTGGATACGATAACAGGGATCAAGACAAGTCCTCATGGCCTAAATACTGTGGGCTATAGACGTGCCACATTCTCCTAGACAAATAGAAGCGAAAATGTGAATTATAGCTAATCTATAAAAATAGGATATAATATGAATTATAGTCTGAAACTCGACTATATGAATAAGGAATTACTAGTAATCGTGAGTAAGTACATCACGGTGAATTTAATCTCAGATGGGTACTAACCACTCGTCAGGCGCCGAAAAAAGTATGTGCAATAAGTTTGGTGAATTATTCTTTTTATTATAAATAATAAGGTTTATATATTAGAGTAGTAAATCTTCGTATGCATGACTTTAATTGGTGTTAAGTCGAAATATGGTTCGCGTAGTAGAAATTGCGCGGGAATAATTAAAATTAACAATAAGTTAGTATATGTATATATACACAGTCTATATAAGGAGTATTTATATATTTATATAAACATATAAATATATAATTTTGGTTCGATTCCAAACTTAGACTATAAAAAATAATAATAAGATGTTTTTGTTTATATTAATTAGTAGAATAACATTATTATATTATTTATAAAGGAAACTCCCATTATTGGTAAGATGGGTTGAGCTGTAAACTCAATAGTAACAAACTTTTAAGAGTTCGAATCTCTTGTTTCCTAATAATATTAGCTATTAAGAAAAAATAATAAAGTATATGTATATATATATATATATATATATATACTTATATTAATAATTTTATTAATAATATAATATATATATTATATAGTATGTGTTCTATTAATTTAAAGCCTTTATAGCTCAAAGGTAGAGCAGAATACTGTTAATATTTTTATAGATGTTCAATTCATCTTAAGGGCTTGTAGAATAAAATCTGCTAATTAAAAATTGAATATTTAGTGTGTTAGCTTAATTGGTTAAGCATTGTGCTACGGACACAAAGAATATAGGTTCGAATCTTATACATGCTTAGTATATAATTTTTATGTTTAATTATAATATTCTCTTCAGATATTTTTATGTATTATTTGTGTAATTAAACAATATTATTAAAGGCTTTTCTGACTGAAAATTCTAATGAGAAAGAAAAAAATAATTTTTTTTTAATTATGTTTAGCTTATTTATTATAAACGAAACATTTACAAATGGTTATAGAATAGAAGGATTAGATTTACTTTCAATTATTTCTATAGCATCAGGTATATTTGTTATTATTAGTAAAAATCCTATAATATCTGTATTATTTTTAATATGTTTATTTTTGGGTATATCTGGTTATTTATTAATATTGGGTATGAATTTTATAGGTTTATCTTATTTATTAGTTTATGTAGGAGCAGTTTCTATATTATTCTTATTTATATTAATGCTTATAAATGTTAGAATAAGTGAATTGCATAGTAATACTAATAATAGTATTGCTTTAGCTGTAATTATTACTATTGCTTTTAATTACCCTAGTTATGAAATTTTGCCTTATAGTATGAAAATTATTAATAACTTTTTTATTAATATAAGTAATATAATTTATAATAATTTTACTTTGTTTTTAGAAAATATACCTAATAAAGTATTTAGTTTTAATAATAATGAAATATTTTTTGTTACAGGTAATATATGAGATGGTAATATGGCAGAATCAGGGCATATCAGTAGTATAGGTAATATAATGTATACTAGTTATAGTATATGACTTATATTAACTTCTATAATATTGTTATTAGCAATGGTTGGTGCTATTGTTATAACCATAAAACAAAAAAATTCATATTAATATGAATTTTATATAAATTATTGTTAAAATTTAATTATTTATATAATTTATAAGTAATTAAATTTTAATACAATACAAATATAATATATATACATTATCTTTATAATTATATACCTAGAGGTATGAAAACAAGAATAGTTTAAAAGCAACAAATCACCATTAATCAATAAATAAAATAAACAAAAATAATATGACAAATATAGTAAGAAGTAATTTCCAAGCTCATCCTTTTCATTTAGTATCTCCATCTCCTTGACCTCTTTATACTTGTATATCTTTATTAACAATAACTACTACAGGTGTACTATCAATGCATAGTTTTAATAATGCAGGATATTTTTTAGCATTAGCCTTTATTTTAGTTGTTTCTTCAATGTCATTTTGATTTAGAGATGTAATATCAGAAGCTACATATTTAGGTAATCATACATTAGCAGTACAAAGGGGATTAAATATGGGTGTTGGTTTATTTATAGTATCAGAAGCGTTATTTTTCTTGGCGATATTTTGGGCATTTTTCCATAGTGCATTATCACCAACTATTGAATTAGGAGCTCAATGGCCTCCTATGGGTATAGAAGCAATTAATCCTTTTGAATTACCTTTACTTAATACAGTAATATTATTATCATCAGGTGTTACAGTTACATATGCTCATCATTCTTTAATACAAGGAAATAGATTTGGAACTTTATATGGTTTACTTGCTACAATTATTTTAGCAATAGTATTTACTGCACTACAAGCTGTAGAATATACAGTTTCTTCTTTCACTATAACTGATGGATCTTTTGGATCATGTTTCTTCTTTGGTACAGGATTTCATGGATTACATGTTATGATTGGTACTGCTTTCTTAGCGGTAGGTTTATGACGAGCTCTTGCTTATCATTTGACTGATAATCATCATTTAGGTTTAGAATCGGGTATACTATACTGACATTTTGTAGATGTTGTTTGATTATTTCTTTATGTATCAATATATTACTGAGGTTCTTAAATTATATATTTCTTTTTAAGTATGCATATAAGTTATATATATATATACATACATATATATATATATATATACACAGAGATCTTTGCTTAATTGGTAAAGTATGTGACTTTTAATCACCATTATAAGGGTTCAAATCCCTTAGGTCTTATTATATATAAAGCGGCTATAAGTTAATGTAGACGAGATGTCTTCCAAACATTGGGTGTCGGTTCGAATCCGACTGGCCGCAAATAAAGGGTTAGTAACTTAATTGGCAAAGAACTTTCTTGTCACGAAAGTAGATGTCGGATCGAAGCCGATCTGACCCGAATAATATATAGCAATATATAGGAAAAGTTGCTATAGGTAAGGCAAGATATTTGCTAAATATTATGTATTAACATTTGGATGTTCGAATCATCTCTTTTCCGATTTTGCAAAACTATAAAATATTCATATTTTATATACTATGAGTATAAATTTCAAATTATAGAGGAAAAAGAGTATAGTTTAATTGGTAAAGCGGAAAGCTTCAAACTTTCGTTTCTCTGTTCAAATCAGAGTACTCTTGATTTATTCTCGTTAATAAATGATTCCTTAGCTTAATAGGTAAAGTGTATTCTTGATAAGAATATGTTCAACGTTCGAGTCGTTGAGGAATTAATATTATTGATATTAATAGTTTATATATATATATATATATACTAAGGAATTAGTTCAACGGTAGAACGGCGACTTTACACGTCGTAGGTTAAGTGTTCAAATCACTTATTCCTTATAAAAAAAAGGTAAGTTATAATTATGTAATCTTCCTTTATTAATATAGAAAAAGAGAGTTGGCTGAGTGGTTTAAAGCGACTAGCTTGAAACTAGTTGAAGGTAAAATCTTTCGCATGTTCGAATCATGTACTCTCTGAATTTATTTAAAGGAATTATTATGATTAAAAAGATTAATGAATATCTAGATAATGAAAACCTAATTATAAATTATATATAATAAACATAAAAAATAGTTAAATATAATTATATAACTGGTTAGGGTAGGATTGGTAATACGCTCCCTTTGGGTGGGAGAGCCTCTCTGTTCGAGTCAGAGTAACCAGAGAAGCTATATCTATTAAGGAATAATAATCCAATAAAAAAGCTATTATATTTATTGTATTATATACAATAGTAATGTGAATGATATAAAATGAAAGTTATTATACTACTTGTATAGTAGTATAGGCAAGTATATAAAGAAACTATTAAAGATACCTTGCTATATATTAAAGAGAGTATCCGATTATTTTGTGTTTGTAACTGGAGTAGATAACACATGCACTCTTAGATAAATTAAATAATAAACGAAGTGAATTGAAATATCTTAGTAACTTTAGGAAAATAAATCAAACGAGATTCTATGATTAATGTGAATGAAAGTAGAGTAGCCTGAGGTAAATAAAATATTATTTATCAAAAAAAGTAAAATGGGTTATAAACTTATTTGAAAAAAATATTTATATGTATATATAAATTACTAGGGGAACCTTCCTCTAAGGCTAAATATAATATATAAGCGATAGCATATAGTATTGTGAAAGAACGGTATGAATTAGTAGTTTTATAAGCAGCTCAAGCAATATTTAAATAAATAGTGAGAGCGTACCTTTTGCATAATGGGTCAGCAAGTTAATATTAGATGCGAGCATATACTTATATAAATATATGCCTAGATAAACCAATTATGAAATAATGAATTAGTATCTAAAATTAGACCCGAAGCCTAGTGATCTTACCATAATCAGGGTTATAAAAGCCCGAACGGCTTATCGTTGTAAAGATATCCGATGAATTGTGGTAAGTTAGTGAAAGACAATACTGACTAGGATAGCTGGTTTTCTGCGAAACCTATATAAGTAGGTAATTTAAGTTACATCATAGTAGGTACAGAACTGTGATCTCAGGCAACTATTATTTATATTATTATAATATAAGTTTTTTTTGCATATATCGGGGAATCGTGAAGATTTTATCGGTGAGTATTTGCACTCGGAAGGGCAATGATGGATCTTAAATAATCGGACATAGTACGCTAAGGTTGTATGTCTAAAGGGAAACAGCCCAGAACAAGAGTTAAGGTTCCAAAATTATTATTAAGTGAAAATAAGGAAGTTTATATCGCATACGACTAGGAAATAGGCTTAGAAGCTGCCATTTTTTGAAGATCTCGTAACAGAGCACTAGTATAATAAATATTTTATTTTATTTATATTGATATTAGCACCGAAAATTCAACGGATCTAAATAATGTACCGACACCTTGTCCATATATATTAATATAAGTATATTTACAATATTATAAATATTGGGGTAGTGGAACGTTGGGTAAATCTTAGATTTTTTCTTAAAAAGACTAATTATTAGATAACCCAAGTGATAATGCTGACATGAGTAACGAAAAAGGGATAAGTATCAATAAAATTAAGTTAATCTTACTAAGATAATTTAAGAGTAATTGATCATTATAAAAATTCAAATTTTAATTATATATCCCTCGCCTAAAGCTTATGGTTTTATTAAAGTAACGGCCTCTAAGTTTATAAACCTAAAGGACTAAACGATGAGAAAATCTTATTTACATAGTAACAACCTTTAATATTAAAGTAATAGGGGTTCAGGAAAAACAGTAATAAGTATCTTTTATTACAATAAACTAAATAGATGAGTAATATTAAAAATGAATAAAATAACCGTACCTAAAAACTATCTCAAGTAAGCAAGTAGAGAATACGAAGGCGTTTGAGTGAACAATCATTAAGGAACTCGGCAAACTAGCTACCGTAACTTCGGAATAAGGAGAGCCATTCCTCCTGATTAATATCAGGTAAAGAATAGGAAGCATGGAATAGTGTTGTACGACTGTTTAATTAAAACAA
>Ga0209060_10001283_pt1 | contig 28798 bp, 20 predicted proteins | sample Coa_R1_8_FD_187155 | JGI IMG/M metagenome (GOLD analysis project Ga0209060, IMG submission 187155) | Surface soil microbial communities from Centralia Pennsylvania, which are recovering from an underground coalmine fire - Coalmine... | ecosystem: Environmental > Terrestrial > Soil >...
TCACTGAGAGTGACTGCCTCGGCCTCGAAGAGAATCCGGCCGCCGGCCTTGAGGCGCGCCTGGATCAGATCTTTGACTACTTCCTGCTGCCCGTACACGGTGATGCAGCGTCCGATGAGATCGCGGAAGTGAATCCGATGCCGGCGGCCCTGGAAGAGAAACTCGACTCCTTCATGGATCAGCCCTTCTTTCCGCATGCGCTCGCCGACACCGATAGCGTTGAGCAGGTCGACCGAGCCGTGCTCGAGGACACCAGCCCGAACCCGCTGCTCGACGAATTCGCGGCTTTTCGTTTCGACGATGACCGAGCTGATGCCGTCCAGGTGAAGCAGATGCGCAAGCAGAAGCCCGGCCGGGCCGGCGCCGACAATTCCGATTTGGGTCTTGATCACGAGCAGGTTCCCAAAGCTTACCATGCTGCCGGCGAAAATCCTGGAGCTGTTGGGCGGACCGGCTGACCGCCCGGGGGGTCACTCGGAGCGAACGCTGCGGATTAGCAGATACAGCTTTTTGCGATGCCGTTTCTCATACAGCTCGTGGATGGTCAACGCGCTGACGGTCAGGTTCTTCCCGCTAAAGAACTTCAGCGATTTAACGAGCGAGCCGCTGCTGCGGTTCTCGGAGCGGTCCAACGGCCAGAGGTTGGGAATGATGTCCGGGCCGCCGAGCTGACGCTCGAAGACATGGTCTCCGTCCAACCCCTCTCCGCCCCGGCTGGAAGGCACGAACCCATAGGGTTTGAAAATATCATTGATCTTGTGGCCGCCGCCCGTGCTGCCGGGATCCGAATACACCAGCACGACGCCAGGGGCGAGCGATGCGAACTGGGGATCCAGACCGACGGTGTCTCCATCGACGCTCGCGGAACCCGTTGGAGACAGCTTCCGCACCGGGCCTTTCCATTTTTTGAATTCGTCATTCTTGGACAGGGCAGGCTTCTCTTCCAGCAAGACCTTCTTCGCGTCGTCAGAGGGTTTGCCATACGCCTCGCGGAGCCAGTCCTGATTGACGCGAACGCCTTCTCCGACGCGGGGGCCGATGTAGATATCGGGGTAAGCTTCGGCGCGGCGCTTGGGGTAATCGATGATCGCGGGATGCTTCTCGCTTCCTTCATCGCTTCCGCTCATGAGTGTGAGGAGAATCGCGCCGAGGTCTCGCAGCTGGGAGTCGAGCGTCGCGGAAAGCGCATCGACCTGGGCCTGGTCCTGAGCCTTTTCGGCCGCCACAATCGCCTTCTGGGTAGCTGAAATCTTGTCGTCCCATTCCTCAGCCTGGGCGATTTGCGCTTCAGTGCCTTCGACGGTGAGAAACTCCTGCACGAAAACGCGGAGGCGCTTGGTTTCCGGATTCACAACCAGATATGCGGCTTCGTCGGCGCCTTCGAACCGCAAAGTGTGCTTCACATCGCCGGCATCAAGCGGGATTTGTTTTTTCCACCACTCGGTGAGCTTCTGGACACCGGCCTTGACCAAGCCGATCAGCCAATCCAGGCCCGCCTTGATTTTGTCGATGAGCCACAAGATGGCCGCGTCGACCTTCTCGCGGAGCTTGTCGACGATGTCGCGCATCGCCTGGCCGATGCCGCCGAGGCCGACCTGTTCCGCCAGGAAGCCGATGACGACGGGCATCCCGCGATGAAGAATCTTTTCGAACTTCGCTCCGACCGGCTCCCACTTTCCGGTGGCCAGATCGATGACGCTGTCCAAAGTTTCGTTCACCATGTTCAAAATGCGGGCCAGGTACCGCTTGATGGAAACCAAGACTTTGTAGACGCGGCGGATGATATCCAATATTTCGGAAAGGCCTCCGGACGCAGCCGCGGCGGCGGCCAATACGGCAAGCTCTTCCAGCACCTTCGCGGTAACCCACTCGGCGATGCCGGTCAGCACTTCTTTGCCGAAGTCCTTCGCCTGATCGATCATGCCGCGCGCGTTTTCGGCGGGAGACTTAGTGGTGTCGATGGCCTTATTGACCCAGGCGATGACGCCGACCACCTGGCCGAGCCGCTTGCGCACGGCATCCACCTTCGCCGGATCGAAGCGCTTCTTCAACAATTCGTAGACATGCTCAACGCTCAAGCCAAGCACGTCGAGGACGAATCCGAAGACCGCCTTGGGGTCGGTCCAGCTCGCCGGAGGAGTGATCTTCTTTTCCGCCAGTTCGCCGAACAGCCAGCCTTGCAAGCCGTATTCGAGATGCTCCTTGAAGTTGTCTTTCAGCAGCTTGAATCCCTGGCCGATGGCGCGGACCGTGTTCTTGATGAATTCGAGCGGCTTCTTGCTGACCAGGTCCCAGGCGCTCAGAGCCTTTTGCCAGATGGTGGTGAGCAGCTCCATCGGAACGTTGAAGACGCGCAGGACCAGGTGGAAGGCCGCCTTCACCGCACCCACCAGGTCGTGGTCTTTGAAAACCAGATGGATGAGGTTCATCACGTCGGCTTTGGTCTGCTGCCACGCCTTGCTGTCCTTTCCCAACTCGCTAAAGAGCTCGATTTGGCGGAGGATGATGGGGCCGAGGAAATCCACGATAGGGTCGCGAACACAAGCCGGGATCCAATTCCAGACTTTTTCACCGAGCATCAAGGGCAGACCGTAGATGTCGAGGATGACGCCGCCGAGACGCCCGAGCAGATGGAGAATCTGCTTGAGGAAGGCGAGCAACTTCTCCACCGCGTCGATCAGCCAGCGCGCCAGGTCCGCGAGCCTGGTGGCGGCCCACGTGGAGAGGGCCGCAGCCTGATCGGCCAGCCACTGCACGGCGGAAACAAGGAAGCGGAGAATCGAGCCTCCGAGGGAGCCGACCGCGCGGTTCAAGCCGGCAGACAAGGAGACGAGGGCCGAGGTGATGGACTGCGCCGCATGCGCGACGGCGTCGCTCAATTTCTTTGCCGCACCCATCAAGGCCGGGATGAGGGCTTTCTCGAGGTACGCGCGCGCCTGAACGATGGCGTCGCCCTTTCCCCAATTGGCGGCGATCCAACGGAAGCCCTGCACCGCGCCGGCGACGGCACCGGCGATAGCGAGCACGGGGCCGGCGGGCGAAATTGCGAGCAGCACGGCACCGACAGTGGCGGCGATCGCGGTCAATTCCTTCTGGAACGGCGCAATCTTGGCCTTGAGGGCATTCCACGCCGCTTCGACCTTGCCCTGGACCCACTGCAGGAGGCCGTCCTGGCCTTCCGGACCTTCCCCAATACCCAGCTTGTTCTTGACCCAAGTCCAGGCTTTGGCGGCAATCGCACGAATCCAGGAGGTCTTCTCCCAAATCCAGGTGTAGAAACTCTTGATGACGCCGCCGAGCCACTCGATGGATTCCCACTGCTCCTTGGCATACTGCTTGATCCAACTCCAGATGGGCGCGCCGATCTTGTCCCAGAGGTCGTTCAGAAAGGCCTTGACCTTGGCCACGACGGGCTGCAGTTTCTCGACGATGGGGGTGATGATCTTCTCGGCCGTTTTTTCGATTTTGTCGGCGGCCTCCCGGATAGGCGAGCAATCGTTGTGCGCGATTTGACCAGCCGCGGTCTGGAGGGCGACCACCATCGGTCCGAATAAGGCCGAGAGGGTCTCACCGATGCCGGCAATGTCGCGAACGGGCGCCATGGCGGCGTTGAAGGCCGCGTCGGCAGCGCTGCTGATCTTCTCGCCGATCCAATCGAGAACTCCCGAAGGGCCTTTTTGCAGAATGGGGACGGCGTGGGGGGCCACCTCGCGCACCATGTCCCACGCGAACGACTCGCCCCAGTCGGTGAGGCTTTCCCACCAAGACTTCTTTTGCTCTTCGCGATGGACCAGGGTTTCGGCGGGGCGGCGCTCGACGCTGGCGCCCTGCTGAATGGTGTGGGTGAGCTCGTGAGCGATCAATTCCCTGCCGGAGGGAGCTTCGGGCTGGAACTGGCCTTTGCCGAAAAAGATGTGATTGCCCACGGTAAAAGCGTGGGCGTTGAGGTCGGTACTCAGTCGCGCGGCATGCTCTCCGGTATGGATGCGGACGCCGCTGAAGTCAGCGCCGAAGCGCGGCTCCATGAACGTGCGCACGCCGCGCGGAAGCGGAGAGCCGCCGGACATGCCGGTGGCGATGTCGGCGGAAAGATCGGGAGCGGGGGAGGGGCCGGCCTCCTGGCGCTGGATGGCGGATGCACAGGAGCACTGCTCGCAGGCGCAGCGCTGCACGCCGGCTGATTCGCCCGCCGCGACGTGCATGACGGGCGCCGGCATGCGGATGACCTCGGCCGCCTTGGCGACGGCTTCGCGCTCAGCGGGATCGCTGGGAGAAGAGACGCGCAGCGCGCTCTTGGCGACATACGCCGCGGCGCCTTGATTGCCCAGCCGCCGCTGGAGAAGCTGGACGGGGGTGACGGCGGCGGCCGGCGCGCGCGAGGGGACGGGCGGCGCGGGTTTGCGTTCCAGAGGGGCTGGCTGGCGGGCGGCCGTGCGCGACGTCCCCATCGTTCTCCTTTCAGGCGCCGGCTACGACGCCGATTCCGGACCGGTCAGTTCCTCCTCAATCTCCTCCGCCAGGGACCGGGCAGCCGACTCCTTCTTCTTCTGGACCGCGTCGCACATGAGGTATCCATTCAACTGAGGCCGGATGTGCCGCACCATGTCGGTAGTCACGGTAATGTTCGGATCGGTCTGGGCCGTATCCTTCTTCGATTTCCGTTCTGCCTTTTTCGTATCCTTCTTCGATTTCTGTTCCGTCATGTTCGTGATCTTCCCGATGACGACGCAGGTGCAAGCGCAGTCGCAATCGCAAATCCCCAGATAGTGGTCATTGAAGCAGGGGCAGATGTTGGGCATGCCGCCCGCCGGCGGAGTGGCCGCCGCTTTACTGCGCGCAACTGTGGCGGGCGCGGGCGTGGTTTCGTTATCGCCGCAGCAGGACTCCAGAGTTTTGGGCGCGGGATTGTCGTCGTCGGTCGGGCAATGGCAGGCACAGGCCGGCAAGGCGGCCTGAAGCTTGATCTCGTAACCCGCGCGAACCCGGGTCGGCTTGGGCTGGGCGGTGTCGTCCGGAGAGCAGGCGACATCTTTGGGGCGGCAGCACTTCTCGACGTAGCAAACCGTGACCCACAGAGGGGACACAAAATCGTCGCAGCCCGGATCATAGGTGATGTCGAGGTCCGCCGGAACCCAGATCGGGTTTCCCATGCAATCGAGGGCCACGCCGCGGGTGACGGTAATATCCCACTGCTTGCCGGCGCAGATCGGCGTGACCTTGACGTTCAAGCCGCAGATGACGCCGCAGCCAAACAGGGAGCGGAAGAGCAACCGGGAGAGATCCTGGGTATACGACACGCCCGCGTTCAGGTCGTCGTCTTCCAGCAACAGTCCTGGGCTGAACTTCGGCCTCTGCAGGCTGGATAATCCGCAGGTGGAAGGGAGTTTTATGTCTTGATTGTTCATCGCCTTATTCCTCTTGGAAATTCACCACGGGTCTCTGTTCCCTCTGAGCCGGCTGCTCGCCTCTGGCGACCCGGAACTGCGAGACGAGAACGCCGCCCGGCGTTCCGTTTCCGCTGGGCTGGACCGGGCAATCCTCTTCCTCCCGGAGCGCAAAACCGCGGGCATTGGCATCGATAGGCTGGCCGTGGCAGTCGAGAATGTAATCGCCGTTAACCTCGATCCGAACCGTGGCGCCTTCGCGGCGCACGCGGCTGGCGTGGGAAGTCAATTCCTCGTACCAATCGGGACGGACACACAGCGTCACCTGCCGGGTGGTCTCGGGCGGATCACCGGGATGGTGGGGCTTCTCGACGCGGGTGATGGGGACGAACATTGCGGAACGCCATCCTGGCCACTCGCCGGGGACGGAAAACCGAATGCTGAAGCAATCCGTGCGGACGGTCTTCTCGAGCACCGGACCCGTGAATTGAAGGGCGAGCCCGGTTTTCAGATCGTGGTGCTCGGTTATCTCCCCGTGGATCTTATGGATGAACTCGTCCCAGGGGACGTGCTCGGCGCGGCGATGCCACTTGCCCCAACTCAGGCATTTGATGCGCGTCAGGTCGCAGCCGCGAATCAAGTCATAAAGCAGGTCGTTGCCTTTCACGATGCGACGGGGCGCGCAATCGTCCACGATCCATCCGAGGATGGGTCTGCAGGGGAGCGGCTTGTCGCACTCGGTGGGCTCGCAGACGCGGATGCAGGCCAAATCGACGCCGTCATCGGCATAGACGTCGTAGCCGCGCCAGCGGCACGGTTTTGCGGAGCAGCCGGGAGGCTCGGTTTTAGCGGTCCATTCGCACAGACACGAGTTCCGGGCGCGGCCTTCACATTCGCAGCCGTGCCGCCCGCATTCACATTCCGGGGGGCAGGGCCGTTCTCCGCAGGGACACTCTTCACAGCGCGACAGTCTTCGCAAAGAGAAGAGCGCAGTCTCGCAGACGTAATTCTGTTCAGTACGGCAGCCGCAGCAATCGCCGGGCAGCAGAACCTCGCCGAGAAGCCGTTCGGCGTAGTGAATCGCGAGCACATAGTCGCCCGGCTGCAATTTATCGACGGATGCCAGTTCGCAGCCCACACCGGCAACGAACGTGTTGTCGGACCCGAGGACGGATTCGGTGGGCAGGATAATTTCCCGGCCATACCGGTCCAGAGCCAGCCCTGGTGAAATGCAGAGCGATTCGCAGGGTTCAGGCGGCGTGGCATGCCGCGGCCGGGAGCCCTTCAGGGCGAGCCCGCGCACTACGCCCCACCCGGCGATCGCCCGGCTGAGCATCCGACGGCGTTCGATGCCGTAGCGCTGCTCCATCTCAAACTCGGCCGCCTTCATCACCTTGCCCTTGAAGAAGCGATTTCGCTCTCGGGTGATGCAGGCCTTGCAGGTGCAACCGGAACCGTGTGCCGCGGCTGTTTGTTTAGTCACCGTCGTTTCTCCTTGCATTTCGCCTCACTGCAACTCGCCCATTTCAAATCCCATGTCGCCGATTTGGCCGGAGCGGCGGCCGCCGAGGCGGGTCCGTCCAATTGCGCTATCGGTGCCGAGGGCGCCCGTGACCGGCGCTTCGATCACGATTCCGTTTTCATCAATCAGGTCCGGAGCAGCGAACTCGGCGGCCCTCCAGCGGACCGTGAAACTGACGCCGGCCGGCACATATTGCGCCAGGACGCGGTGCAGCAGACTCTCCCACGCGCGCTGGCTCGCGACGGGCGCGGTGAGCCGGATGCGCAGCGTGGGAACGAGGGCCGCAAGCGCGCTGCCACCGCCGCAAAGGCGCGCCCGGCCAAGCACAGCCTTTTCGCCCAGCGTGGGCGTCCGAAGCGATACACCGGCCAGCAAAACCGGCAAGACTCCCCCAGGCTGTCCGCAGCCGCCGAGCCGGACGGGCGCGTGGTCGACCGTCAGGTCCTGGATTTCGATTTGGACGCCGCTGCCCAACAGAGACTGCAGCAGCGCCAGCAACCCTGCCCGGGTTCCGCGTCCGTCCAGCAGGTCGCGGGTCCGCTGCAGGAGGCGCCTTTTGGAATCGACCGGCAACCCGTCGTCCCACGGTAGGTCGAACCAGCGAGCCAGGTAGTCCAGCCATTCTTTCGGCGCGGTCAGGGCATCCAGGAACGACGCTGCGCCGCGGATAAGCTCGTCGAAGCGCTGGGTTGTCGACTCCAGAACCCCGGCGAGGGCCCGCACGGTTCCGGTGGCATCGTTCTTTTCGCCGCGGAAGATCGAGGGCAACGAGTTCGCGATCGAAAGATCGGGATACAGGATTCGCAGTTCCCGTAAAGGCGCGGGCGCCGTTCCCGGCGGAGTGATGACCGAAACCCGCATCCAGAGCCATTGGTCTTCGGGAACCAGCAGGGGAATGGCGATGGGCTCTGTGGCAGACGCCGGACCGGGAATGGTGTAAGTCTGGCCCGCCGCGGAATCTGATCGCGACAGTCGTTCCCAGATCGCCTCCTGCCTTTGGGATGTCGAGAGGGTTGTGTCGCCGGCGATGCGGTTGACGTCATCCTTCACCTGGGACTCGTCGGTGGTGGCAGCCTGGACTTCCAGAGCAGCGTTCTGATCCAAATCCAGAAACACTTCGGCGCGCAGCCAGCCGCGATCGCTTCCCGTGGCGGGCGAATACAAGGCGGGCGTCACCAGCGTGCTGTCGGATTCGCGCGGGCCGGAGGCGTCGCTGGAATCGAGGCGCCACAGCCCGGTATCGGCGGAGAACCAAATGATCTGGCCATAGACGGCAATGCGGATGGAATCCAGGGCGCGCGGGGGCGCCGCGCCCCGGGGCCGATCAAACAGACCGGCCAGCGGTCCATCGACGATGTCTCCCTGAGCGTCCAAAAGGAATGCCACGCCCGCCGGACCCGACGGGCCGGCCTGTAGGCCCCACAGCGCAATCCGGCTGCGCGCATCCGAGGTGAGCTGGGTGACCTTCCAGCCCGCCGCCAACTGGCTGAGATTGACGGTTTGCGAGGTCTGGCCGGATGCGCTGTCCAAGAAAACCAGGCGCGTTCCATCCTGTGAAAGCAGCGCCAGGCCGAGTCCTCGATTGACGCTCGCCATCTGCACGGATCCGGCAGCCTCGAACGGAGCCGGATAGCGTTGGCGGGCGCAGCCTTGGCAATCGAAGTGGAGCACGAGCAGGCTCGAATCGCCGCACAGGACCCAGATGCCCTCGCGGCCGTCGCCGGCGATATCGCGAACCGGCAAACCGGTATCGAGCTCCAGATCCACCTGGAAACTCCGCGGGTCGGCGCGGCGCACGATGGTTCCGCCAGGGTCAAACGACCATACCCATTCGCGGTCGGCGATCAGACGCGGGCTTTGTCCCAGAGCGCTCGACGCTCCCTCCGGCACGAAAGGCTGCCCGTAGGCGTCGACGGCAATCGACCGGCCGGCCGCGCCGCCGGCCTTGCCGGAAACGTAATATGCATACGACCCCAGCCGCGCAGCGGGGAGGAGCGAACCATCGGATTGGAGATCGAAGCGGTGCAGGAGGCACTGCATCCAGTGCTTTTGGGTCTGGAACCGGTAGGCCCGCAAAGTCGCCGCGCTCATCGGGTGCTCCCTTCAGGGGGCCGGTTCACGGTAATATCCGACGCCGTAATCTGCAAACTCGGAAGCGCCCGCTGGCCCAACTGCAAGACGGTAACGGGCTGGGCGTTGGCGCCGGCAAGCAGCTGGACGTTCTGCACCTGGGCGACGCCGGGGAGGAGACGCAGCCAGCCCTGCACAGCTCGCGCGCTCACCGGGCGTCCCAGCGGCCATTGGTCAAGACCGTTCGCGGTGACGACCGCGAGACGCTTCTGCAGCTCGGCGACAGCAGCGGCCTGGACGGTATCGGGATCGGTATTGCGCGCCGCCGTCAAGGTCGCCGTGATGCGGAGCGGCACGTACGCCGGGCCCGTCACCTGCAGCCGCTGCCCGACCGGCAACCTGGGTGCGATCCTGGAGCGTACCGCCTCCAGAAATTCGGGCGCTTCCTGGAGAACGGCGTTCGAGCTTTGGCCGTCGTGCGGACCCGTGACGACAAGCACGCGATCGCCCGTCATCCGCCCCGCATCAAGCGGCAACTCGACGGCGCGCTTGACTCCGAGGTCTGTAAAGGATCGGGCCGCCTGCTGCACATCGGCCGCCGTGACCAGCGGACGGCCGGAATCGGCCTCGATACGAGCGCCGGTCTGGAGATCGTTCAAGGTGGTTGCGTCCTGGCCGCCGATGGTCGCTTCGCGATTTGTGCCGAACGGGCCCGCGACTCCTTTGACTGTCCAAACGACGAAAGGCTGGACATTACCGGTGCTGCCTTCGCTCACAGCATATTGCACCTGGATCGGCGCGCCGTCCGGGATCAACCGCCCGTTCAATCCGTTGCCAAAAGTGAGGACTCCGCGCAACGGGTCGAGCTCGAAATGCCGGTCGTCGGGGCCGGATTGCTCCAAATCCGCGGTGCGAGTCCACGGAAACCAAACGCCGTTTTCGGCAATGTTCACTTGCAGAGCATCGTGGCCGTCTCCTTCGAAGACCAGACCATATTCCGCCAGCGTGTATTGCTGGCCGGGGGTCCCGCGGCCGAATGATCCCGGATCGTCCAACACCGGTTGCAACTGCCGGACCGGTAGCACATTCACGCCAACGCGCCGGAGCGTCGGCGGCCTCTTAAAGCCGCCACTCGCGCTGCGCACGATGAGCTGGAAACGGCCCGACTCCGGCGCAACGTGTCCCAGCGGCAGCAGAAGAACCCCGCTCTCCAGCAGGCCCGAGGTCGTGTCCTTCATTACCGCGATGGTGCGTTCACCCAGGGCATCGGCCAGAGATACAGCCAACGCGGGAGTGCGGATCGCGGGATTGGCCTCGATGGATTCATTGACGACTTCAAACCCGAGCGTGATGGGGGCATCACCGGCGGGGGATTCCGAAGGGTTGATCGCGAACGTGAGAATCAGTTGAGTGCCCGCCTGCGGAGTGTCGCCGAAAGGCATGAAAGTCGCGGTCTGTTGGGCATTCACGCGGGTCCAGTCGTGCCAGATTCCGCTGCGGAACAACGTTTCGACGCGCACCAGGGCTGCGGTGGTCAGCTGAACGGCGTCGGAGGTGTAGAACACCGGCGCGTCCGGGCGGTTCCCAGTCAGGGGGGAGCCCGCCGGGATTAAGGTTGCGGCCGGCCAGGAAACCGGAGACGCATTTTGGCCGCCGTCGGCCGAGGGCCAAATCAGCCCGCGCGCCGGCATCGGGCCATGCGGCTCGATGCCCATGAGCTGCGCATAAGCCTGCCGTTCATCACGACGCAAGCGGTCCATGGAATACATCTGCGCCTCGGCGATCCATGCCACCAGCTCGATCAGCATGATGCCGGGATCGTGGACGTTGTGATCGGTCCACGCCGGCGCGAGCGTTGGGATCATGGAGCGGCCGAGAGTGACCAATTCGTCGAACGTGAGGGCGTTCAACGACAGCGTCAAATTCGTCACGCCCCCACCTCCACGTCTACCGTCTGGAACTGGATGGTGATGTCTTCGGCCGTGATAACCGGCAGATCTTCGGGCCGCGGCGTCTGTACGGCGGCGCCGCCGAACGTCGCGGCGAGGGTGACGCTCTCGATGGACTCGAGGCTCGGGACGCCGTCCAACGCGGCGGAGATATCCGTTTCGGTGGGTAACGTCCCCAGCGGCCAGCCCAACCGGTCCAGACCGCCCGTCGCCGGATCGACGAGGGCCAGAAGGCGCCTGGTGGTTTCGCGGCCCACGGACCCGCTGGAATCGATGGATTGAATCGCCAGAGTAAGCGCGACCTGGACCTGCACGAGCCGCGGCGGAAGTTTGACGATGGCCGCAGGCGCCGCGAGCGCGGGGGATGTGCAGCGCGCGAGCTCAGCGAGCAGGGCCCGCCATTGAGCCTGGGAGGGCAGCGGATTCTGCCCGCGTACGACCGCCACCAATTGGATTCCCGCGCCGGAAGGCAGAGCGCGAGCCTGCACGATGTCCCGCGACGATTGCACCGCCAGTTTCTCGAAATCGCGAAGCGTCAAGGCGCGATCGCGCATGAATTGATTGGCGGGGGCGTAGCGGATGACTTCCTCGGGCGTTTGCGGATCGGAACCTCCGGCCGCGCCGTCGGGGTTGACCACGCGTTGAACGCCCTGCACCGCGGCCGTCAAGTTGATGGCGCTCCAGGCAGCGATACTGTTGGCGGCAGCCCCGCCGCCGCGTTTATAACGGATCGCCACAATCGAATCGGTTCCGATGGGGGGAATGCTCCCATGGACGCCATCGCCGAACACAATCTCGCCGGAATCGCTATCGAGCGAGTAACAGCGATCACCTTTGCCCGCCGCTTCGATGACATCGATCTGCTGCCATAAGACCCAGGGCCCTGCCTGGCCGGTGGAGAGCTGATCGAGAACGCTGTTGGGATCGTCCTGGCGGAGAGCCTGGACATCTTCGTCGCCAAGCGGCTCGAGCACGCGCAGCTCGAGGCTTCCCTGCAACACCGGCGGCCGCGCCAAAAACACGGTCTGACGGGGCGCGCCATTGGAAGAGCCCAGATGCTCCAGCTCTTGCGTTTGCGAGGCGCGCGCATAGACCGCGTTGAGATAGGCGCCCAAGATATTGGGCGCCCAATTGGCGCCCGCGAAACCGGCTTTTGGGCGCAGGCGTATCCAGCGGAGAGCGCCCACTCCGAATAATTCCGCCGCCGGGGGAGATTTCGAGAGAGAGAACGTGAGCACGCCGCTCTCACCCAAGCCGCGAGTGCCATCTTCGGGCACCAGGGCTTCGAACCCGGTTTCACGAAGCACGTCGACCTGCAAGGGGAAGGCGGCGTCGCCGAAATCCTGATCCTGCGCGAGGAACAAAACACGGAGCGGGCCGCCGGAGATCGGCGCATCGAAGCCGAGATAGAGGGCGGGGTCTCCGGCTCCGGGATCGGGTGTCGTGGAAGAAGATGCCCGGCGGATCGATTCGGCGAGGGGCATGAAAAATTCGACTTGGGCAGCGGCGGCCGTGTTGGCGGCAGTCTGGTCGCGCATCTCTCCGCCGTCGAAGGTGAGGATGTAGTCCGGATCGGAGGAGCAGCAAACCGAATACGTGAGATTGACCGAAGCCAAGACGGGCGGAGAAACGCTATCCAGGGACCGGTTAACGGTTTGGATCGTTCCGCCGGGATTGTTGGGATCGGGCTTGGTCGATACCGTGACCGTCTCCTGTCCGTAATCGCCGCCAACCAAGCGGGCGCGAATCCAATAACTCTTCCGGCCCGCGACATCTCCCTGCTGCAGGTTATTGGGCACGCAAAAGCTGACGATGCCGGTCGACAGCAGGTTGGAGGTAGTGTCGTTGAGCCCGGGTATGGTCCACCACGCTTGTCCGTCAAAGTATTCCCAGGAAAGCGCGGGATTGGCAGTCTTATTCGCGGCGAGAACGACGAGCGCGCCAAAGATGGCGTTGGTGATCAGGGTAAAGTTATGAGCGGCAACCGCCGGCCGCTGAGTCCAGGAATCCTTCAGGATCGCTGCCGCGGCTACAGCAGGGGCCGGCGGGTCTAAAAACAGGAGCGGGTTTGGGGCCGGCTGGGCGCCGCCGAAATAGGCTCCGGCGGCGAGCGAGGGGAACGGTGCGGCGAGCAGCGGCAGAAGCTGAGGATTTTGCAGGGTGACCGCTTGCACGTATTCGTACGTAATGCTGGTGGGCGCAGCCACTCCCTGGATGTTCGGAGCCACCGTAATTGTGTCGGCCGCTGTCCGCGGCGATTGCACGGTGTGAATTGAAACTCTGGTCCCCAGAGTAACGGCCAGCGCGTCGCCGACCTGGGGGTTGTTCGGATCGGTGTGGAGCAGAGTGATTGTCGTCGGGGAATCGGCTCTCCCCGCGAACTGATTTCCAGAGGTATTGCGATAAACACCGACTGCGCTGACGACACGGGCCCGCGCGGAATGTTCGACCCGGACCCAGCGATTGACGCCGTTCAGCGCCGCATCATGGGCCAACGCGAAGGCCCGGCGATGTCCTCCGGAAAATTTGGCGTCCACAAAATCAAACTTCTTTGGATAGTCGGGGGCATCGTCGACAACGAGCGCCGTCGCCAGTTTCGTGTCGGGGATAGCGGTTGGGGTCAGGCCACTTGGGTTGAAGGGCCACACCAGAATCGAGGCGCTCGCGCCAGGCGCGATGGCGTTTTGCGGCGTAAGCGCGGGAGAACCTACCAAGTCGGACCTGGCTTGCGACAAATAGAGGACGGAACTGTCGGCCAGGGCTCCGGATGCCTGTGGAAACCATGCGGCCAGTTCGTGATCGCCGCTGGCAGCCGTGGTGGTGAATACGACCGCAATGCCATCCGGGGAATCCCACCAGTCGAACGAATATCCGACCACGCCGGCCGAAACGTTCACACGGGACGCCGCGGCCCCTCCTGCGGTGTAGTCGAACGTCCAAGCGTCCAACTGGCCGGCCGCAGTCGGCGCGACAAAGAGGACTTCGTCCGGCGGCGCCGACGGAGCCGATCGAACGGCCAGAGGCCTGCAATCCGGAAGGATCACCGGCAGCTTCTTCAGTAACACGCTGGCCGCGCCGCCTGGATTGGGCACATACAGCGACGGTCTGCCGTTTTTTTCCACCGCGATCCATCCGTTGCCAAACGGCGCTGCCGTCAGCGGCACCTGGTCGGTGAAAATCGGCGCAACGCCGGCCCATGTCGCTCCGGCTGGGCCCGGCACATCCGTCCAGGTGGGAGTTGCCGCCGTTTCCCAGCCCGGAGCGAGAGTCGTCTCGGACAGAGCACCGTGACTCAAAACGATCACGTGGATGTTTGTGCCATCCCGCAGCAGCAGGACCGCTGGTGCCATCTTGGAGTCGCTTCCGGCAATGGGTGTGCCGAGGGAGTACCATTTTCCGGACTGGCCCGGCGTCGGGTTTTCGGACCAAATCCACAAATCCTTCTCCGCCATCGCCGCTACGAGCAGATCACTGCCGCGGGTGTAGGTGCTCAGACGGCCCTGAGTTTGTGTAAGCAGAACGGGAGTCGCGTTGACCGTGGCGGCGCCGGCGTCGTTGATGGGAGGCCGGACGGCTTGCAGTTGTGTGACGGGCGGTTTGAGAGGGTTGGTCTCCTGACGCATGCGGTGGAGGTAGCCATCGGAGCCGATCCCGAAAAGCATCACGGCGCCGCTCCCGCCGCCGGACTGCGCCGCGGAAAACGAGGCCGCCGTCCCGTCCTGCGCTTCGAAACAGATCTGGACGGATGCGTTGCTCTTGGAGAAGGCCTCGGGACAGCCGAGATAGAACGCATCGAACAGCCGCGGCTCGCGGCCGAGAGGATAAAACGGCGAGTCCAGCACGAGGGGCGTCGTGTTGGCAATACCCTCGACGGCGACATTGGATTTCGTGTCCGGGGGACAGGGCATGGCGTTGTCCGGGTTGCAGCCGGTGGAATTGACCCGGAGGGAAATATGGGGAGCGGTACGAACCCCGGCGGAAGGCGGGTTGATCGTTCCCCTCAACCAGCGGCTGGACTTGCCGCCGATCGGAAGCATTTCCACTGATCCGCGGTCCTTGTTGAGTACCGGCGCGTTTGCGGAGCCCAGCGGCTGCCAACCGAGCGCCGGGTCATTGCCGCTCTTGCCCCAATACGACCATGTGATATCGGTATCGCTGATGCCGGAAATTTCGATTTGCGCGTCGGCGGGCAGATTCAGCAGCGATTCGCTGCCAATGTAAAGAGCATGTTGCTGGAGGTTGCGCCGGGCGGCGCCGAACGGATCGAACGACGATTGCAAGGTCAGGATTTGGCCGGCCTGCAGATCCTGGGCCGCCGCCGGCGGCTGGCCCGGCACAATTTCCGGAGTGCCTACCGGCGGATCCACGGTCACCAGTCCACCTTCAGCCTTGGTGACGCGGTAGAGCAGATTGGTGGGCTGGTGCAATAGAGTAGGCAGCGCATCGAGTCCCAAGGCAGGCTGGAGTTGAATCTGCAGCGAATTCGCCTTGGCGGTCGACTGGACGGTCCAACTGTCGGGCCCAGGCTTCGGCCCGTCGAGACTGGAGAAACCGGCGGGCGGGAGATAGAACGCGTCCTGGGAGGGATCGACGGCGCACAGTGACGCCAAAGATCCGGGGACCAGCATGACGTCGTCTTCGGTTTCAAACGTCACGGGCTCGGAGGACGCCGCGGAACTGGATGGAGGCGGAGTCGCCTGCACCTGGACCGGGGCCGCGGCGAGGACGGGCTCGGAGTTGGCGGTGAGGCTGAACACGAGCGGCACACGTGCGGCCTGGGCGGCCTTACCGCGCACGCCCAGCCAGTCGAGGAACCCGCGATACATCTTTTCCGGCATTTTGTCGAGCCGCTGCGCGACTTCCGATTCGAGGCGCGCGGCGATCGCGAGCAACGCGCCGGCGGAATCCGAGCCTTGGGCGAGAGGGCGCCATTCGGGCAGCCATGCTCTGGCCCGGTCGACTAACTCTTTGTAGAGCTCCGCCCGGCGCCTGGTTTCGAAGCGGGGCTCGCGCAAGCTGGTCATCCGCGGCTCCCGGCGGGCCGGCCCGCACCGCCCTCACGAAAATAGAACGGGTAGACCAAGTTGTCCTTCTGATTGGTGAGGCGCACGCGATAATCCAGCTCGATATTCAACAAACCGGCAGGGGCCTGGCTGGTATCGACTTGCACCGCGAGAACTTCGATGCGCGGCTCGTACTTGACCATCGATTGGGTGACGGTGGTCTCAATGCGGGTCACCAACGCCATGTCGATTACTTCGAAGACGAGATCGTAAATCCCGCAACCGAAGTCGGGGCGCATGACGCGCTCGCCGGGCGCGGTTCCGAGAATGATCCAGATAGCCTGGCGGACGTCGGCCTCATATGCCGCCATGGCGACGTCGCCGGTCAGCGGATCAATGCGCACCGGGTGGGCCCAGCCGACGCCAAGCCAGTCCTTCTGCTGCGATGGAATCGGGTGCTTCATCCGATCAGCACCGTGGGCGCGCCCGCCGCAATGGTGTTGGGCCCGCCGGGCTCGACGATAATGTCGCCCTGACGCGCCGCGGGCATTCCGCCGACAAGAACGGTCGCGCTGCCCACGGCGACGGTTCCGCCCACGTGCGGCTGGAGGCCGTTGACGAGAGGGCAGGCGTGAAAGTCGGCTGCCGCACGCCAGGCCGGCAAACTGCCGATCAAAACTGTCGGGCAGCCGGGCCCAGGTGAAAGCGGGGTTCCGTGACTAGTCATATCGGAGACTCGAGCAGCCGGCAATCCCATATGGTCCTCAGTTGATGTTGATGACCCCGGCCTTCAAGCTCATGGATGGGCCGGCTTGCAAGTCCATCGTGCCGCTAGCCTGGATGGAGATTTGGGGCGCCTTGATCTCGACCTTCGTGGCGGCCTGAATGGAAATTGATCCGCCGCTGCTCTGGATGGAAATGCTATTCCCGTTGCCGTCGTCCACCACAATGCCGTTGTCGTCGATCGCGATCTTCTTACCGTCGTTCAGCTCAAGCTGCACCAAACCCTTGCTTCCGTCGTTGAAGGTCAGCTTGTGGCCCTTGCGGGAACGCACGACACGGATATCGTTTTTGCCGTCCGCGTTGGTCTCCGGCGACTGGTCTTGCCCGTTCCACAGCGAGCCGACAACGTATGGGAAGCGCATATCGCCGCGTTCGAATGCCACCAGGACTTCGTCCTGCACTTCCGGGATGAAATAGATTCCGCGCGTTTTGCCCGCCATCGGCATGGCGACGCGGGCCCAATAGCTTTCCTGCGGCTGGCTGTGCCAGGGGTAGCTGACCTTGACACGGCCCTGGCCGCTGTCGTCCTTGTTCTGGCGAACGATGGCGACGGCAACGCCCTTGGCATGACCGCCTGCTTCGAGAGTCACTTCACTGGGGGCTGGCGCTTGCATCAAGCTCATAAGGAGGTCTCCTTCACTTTCACGCGGGTTCGGTAGCCGCTGCCGTCGACTTTGTGGGTGGTCTGCTGAATGTAGTAAGTTTTGGAAAACGGATCGCCTAAATTACCGAGGTTGATGTTGCGATCGGGCTGAAGATCCGGCAATCCGATGCTTTCGGCTTCACCGGTCAAGAAATTCTTGGCGTGCTCGTTCAAGATGGCCTTGGCGCGCCGATCGGCCTCGGCGGTGGTGAACACCGGCTGGCGCACCTGCAAAACGGGAGCCTTGCGCACGACTGCGCGCAAGCGCTCGCCGCCGCTCTGGCGCCGCGGGTCGCGGCCGGACTCATCACCGGCCACCGCCTTGCCAACGATGGCCTTCTTTTGCTGAGGATCCCATCCATACACCTCGACTTGCGACACCTGCGCGGCGAGGTTCGCTTCGGGCTTGAAGTTCAGCAGCGTCCGGCCCCACAGCAAATCGACGATTCCATCGCTCTTGTCATTCGGTTTACCGAAACGCAGTTTCTTGGACGAGGAAACATAGAACTCGAAATAATTGCGATCGGCGAGCTTCTTCATCAGCTCGAAGTCGCTTTCCTGGTTCTGCTCGATTTGGGCGTGAACTTCCTGCGTGGTCTGAATATCTGCATCCAGCCCGTATTCACTGGCGAGGTTGGAGATGACGCCGCTATCGGTGATGTTTTTCCAGTTTCGCGACTGCTTGCCCAAAGTGAGCGGAAAGAGCCCGTCGTAACCCGCTACGGTCAGTTCCGGCGAGCCCCCTTCGGAGAAACTGGTGGTGATTTCCGTAATCGTACCGGTGATGAGCGTGGGAAGCCGCGAAAAGTCGCCGTATCCGAGCGCGATTTCCACGGTGGCGCCGAACTTCAAAAGCTCCAGGACGGGTTGCCCGTAAGCTGTCAGGAATGCGTGCTGGCTGTCGCTGAACGTGTTCGCCGCCGTAAAGCTGAACCGGCCGGCGGCCCCCAATGCCAAATCGACCTCGACCTGCGGAACCGCCACGCCCAACGTGTGGGTCAAGGACTGGCCGTTGACCTTGACCAGAAACGTGGGGGCGTAAAAGGCGCCGTTCGAATTAGAGAAGTCCGCCAGATCCATTTGCAGGCTCCAATGAGGGGACCATCACCCAATCGCCCGGGCGGATATCGCGCGGGTCGTCCAGATCGTTCTTCCCGGCGATTGCGCGCCACTGGGTAACATCGCCATATTCGCGCCAAGCCATGGCCCACAAGCTGTCGCTGCCGACGATCACGCGACGCTTGGTCTTATCCGCCGATTCCAGCCGGGGATCGTTGACCAGTTCGGCCAGCGTCTTGTATTCCTTGAACGCGACGTTGAGGGCCGCCCGGGCGGGAGTACCGTCGGGGCGAAACAGAGTGATCTTGCGCGAAAGCTTGTCGAGGATCGCGGTGAAGCTCAGTTTTCCCCACACAAAACGCACGTGGGGCGGCGCGTGCAAAACGGCGTCGATCTCGAGGAGCTGAGCCAATTCATCGACGCGGTCTTTGACGCTCTTTCCATCGCTGGGCGCATCGGTATAGTCGTCGAAGAACAATTCCATCGAAAGAACGGCCGACTCCCCGTTGATAAATTGCAGCAGAGGGCCGGCGAGTCCGGGAACCGCGGTGGCTTTATAAGTGTTGGCTCGTTCAATGGTGTATTCGAAGGGATTGAACAGGACCGCATAGCGATTACCCTGCTTGGAGCCGTCCAGGACCTCGATTGTGGCTTTTTCCAATTTCAAGAGAGCCTCCTAAATGCCTCGCCGCTCGCGCTCGATGCGCAGATGCCGCTCGATACGCTTCATCACGTCTTCCGCCAGCCGATCCATAGCAGGGCCTTCCAGCCGGAAAGCGGCTTGTGCAGGGGCGGAATCGATCCTGGACCGCGAAGGTTCCGGGAAAGCGCGGGAAGGCGCATTCTCCGACACGCGACCCGGATTCGAAGCCGGGCTCGGGGTCTCCCCGCGCGCTTCGCGCAATGATGGCGGATTTCGCCGCCAAACCTGATGTACGGGAGACGGAGCGGTGGACGCCGGGCGCGGCAAAGGCGGCGCCCCTTCCCCAGCCGGACGCCACCTCGATGCCTGACGGTGGATCGCCGGTTTGTCTTCATGCCACCGCCCGATCGCGGCCGGTGGCGCGGCGAGCCACGTACGGAGCGCAGTGTTTGCGCTATAGACCCGCGGCTCGCGCATCTCGGAGCGGATGGACTGGCGCAGTACCGGCGCAGGTTTCAGGTCGCCGGCACTCCCCGCCGCCGGCGCGGTATTTCCGGCCTTCGCGTTCCGCTCGAGCCAGTCGACGCGGTGGGTGGCGCGGAAAGCCCGCCTTAGTTCATGCGTGCCGCTGAAGAGATGGCGCGTTTCAACGGAGCGCTCGCGAATATTCGTCAGCTTGCGGGGCACGTGCAGATGCCGGAGCGCGCCCACGCCGGGCGGGGCCGCCAATGCCGGCTGCGCCAACAAGAACGTGTTCGCCGCAACATATTGCGAGACGAGCCGCGTGGCTTGCTGTGTGTGGTAGTGGTGGTGGGTGAAATACGAACGCGTGCCGGAAGGAGAACCCCACACACGCGGCGCTATCGCTGCAGGCTGATACCGGCTGAGTACTTTTCGGAAGATCAGCGAGACAGGCCAGTACCAGGGAACGCGCCGCTGCGCGCCCGAAGGCCATACGCGTGGACGAATGCGCGGTTGGGCCGTCATGCCTTTCGAATCCCTTCGTGCGCCAGCTCGATGCTCTCCACGACCACCTGGGTCGCTAAGGCATCCAGGTCAGTGCCAGCCCACTTGACTGGGAATGCGCGTTCCACGAGCCACCGCCAGACCTCCTGGTCGGCCTCGTCATGCAAGGCGACGGTAATCGTCCGGCGCTCGATGCTTCCTTCGACCACAGCGTCGTGCCAGGACCATAAGTATTCGTCGACCAGGCCGCGCTCGAGAATCAGGTTCCCATAGGTAGTCTGCGTGGCCAGTTTATGCTCGTAGTCGTTCACCCCGCCTTCGCGCCGGGATTCAAATTTCGTTTCCCGTACCAGCCCCTTCACGCGGCTGAATCCGCCGTGCTGGACCTGATTGAATTCCACACGAAAACGAAAGCCCCGATACGGATCGTTGCGCATTACGGCCTCTCCCTAGAGGTTTTCGAACGGGTTGTCGGGAGCGCCATCCAACTCGCGGTTGATGCGGGAAATCTCCCGGCACCAACGGCGCCGCTCCGCGTGTTCCAGGCTAAGCAGTTCATTGGGTCCCCAGTGAAAGTGATAAGCGATGAAGGCCATCTCCTCGCGCAACTGCCGCTCGGGATAGGCCCTCAGGCTTCCCCCACGGCATGAAACCCCCTTCCGGCGAGATCGCCGTTCAGGGGAGCCGCAACCGGTTCGCGCACGGGCGCGGGCACGTCGTCGCTTCCGTTGATACGCTCGTACGTGCGCTGGAGATAATCCAAGTCGGCGGCGAACAAGCCCTCGATGGTCTTGGTATCGATGGACGGGACGTCGCCCAGTTTGAGAATGACGCGCGCAAGCACGATAATCGCCAGGTAAGCGGGGTTCTGCTGAACCCGCGGGTCGCGGAGGGGCAAAATTTCATCGGCCGCGGTTGCCAGCCGCATGACGCCGCGGCGATGCAAGACGCCGTTCGCATCCAGATACCCTTTGGGCAACGTGAATTCGACTTCGGTCTGAAGGACAGGAGCGTGCGTATTCATAAAGTCCCCCGGTTATTGAACGCGTTCGATGCCTTCGTTGACCAGTTCCAGCAGCTCTACGAACACTTCGTTTCCTTTGCCATTGAGGCCGCTGGGCTGATACTTCGTCGGCCAGGCCTCGCTGACTACGAAGCGCGCTTTGTCGGTGCCGGATTCATCCTGGACGACGATCGCCACCTTTTTGCGATTGCTTTGGATCTGGCCGGCCACAATCGCCTTGTGCCAGTCATGCAGCTCTTTCGAGTCGGTGACGCCCCATTTCAAGGTAATGTTGCCGTATTTGGTCAGCCCGTCGAGCTTGCGGACGTGGGCCGGATCGGTGCCGTCGCGATAGTCGACCGCGTCGGTAATGGTTTCACCGATTGTGACCTCGCTAAAATTGGCCTGCGTGACAGAGTCGATTTCCAGGCGAAAACGAAAGTTGCGGATTGGATCTTTGCGTGGCATGGGCGGTCTCCTTTAGTGTTGGGGCTCTGCAGTCTGCTGGAACACACGGAAAATCACAAATTCGGCCGGCCGCACCGGTGCAATGCCGATTTCGCAGATGAGGCGGCCGCTGAAGATGTCGTCCTGAGTCATGGTGGTGCGATCGCAGGTAATGAAGAACGCCTGGTCTTCGGTGATCCCCATCAACGCGCCGTCCCGCCATTGAGTGCGCAAGAAAAGCCGGATGGTGTCCTTCACGCGAGCCCACAGCCGCTCATCGTTGGGTTCGAAGACCACCCACTGCGTACCCTCGTAAATGGACCTTTCCAGAAAGATGAACAGGCGGCGGACAGAGACGTATTTCCAAAGCGTGTCGGAGGAGAGCGTGCGCGCGCCCCAAACCCGTATCCCGCGCGTGGGGAAGCTTCGAATGACATTCACGCCACCGGAGTTTAGAATGCCTTGGACCGCGTCGTTGATCTCGAACTTGACATCCAGAGCGTCATTGACAATTTCGTTAGCCGGAGCTTTGAAGACGCCCCGGTCCGTATCGGTTCGGGCATAAATTCCCAGCACGGATCCGCCCGGTGGGACCGTCGTTCTCACACCCGTGTCCGGGTCGGAGATCACAATCCACGGTGCGTAGAAAGCGGCATAGCTGCTATCCCAATGATTGGTGACGCGAGGATTGAGATTGGCAGGGTCATCGTCGCGGTTGCAATCGATGACCGCGAACCGGTATTTGGACAACTCACAGTAGTCCTTGATCTTGGTTTCGATCGCCACCGCATTGTCATGCGCGTGAGGAGCATAGATCAGAGAGACATCGCGGAAGGAGTCCAGATTGAGAGCCTGAAGCCCCTGCAGTTCCAGGCGGCCCTGGCCCATCGCACCGTCGTAGTCGGCGTCGGTGAGAGGGTTCGGGTCATCGACAGCGTTCCCGTCCAGAAACTCTCCCGAATTCGCGGTGAGCGGCGGTTTGTTGGCCGGAATGGCTCCGGGGAGCGTCGTGTCGATGGTACCGAGCGTCGTCAGCGGACGATTGGTAGACGTGTCGACCAGGCGCTTTCGGAAAAAGTCGGCCGAGAGGGGATCGATGGACAGATCGTCGTAGACTTCCATGTATTGAGGCCTGGGCAGCATGCGCGGATCGTCAAATGGATCGAAGGCTTGCGCCGGCCTGGTCGACGCGGGCCAGTAGGCCAGTTTCAGGCAGAACCCGCTGTGACCACTGCCGTCTTTTGTCGACCCGTCCTGGATCCTGATCCAAACGTTCTTGCCCCATGCTCCCGGCCCGGTTGCGGAAACCGTGTATTCACCGTACGCTTTCGAGGCAGTGGTGGCTTTGTTGCCGACAATGCGGCACATATACATCTCGATGCCGCCGTTATCAAAGAAACCACTCACGGCGTACGGCGCGTACCTGGCCGGGTCGAAGATGCCTCCGAACCACCGCAGATAGTCGCTGTAACTGGTGAGCAGCCGAGGACGAAGCGGGCCTCTTTCGGTTTCTCCCAGGAATGCAGCGATGCTGGTCGGCACGCCTTCAATGGGACGCGGACCGCGTTCGATCTCTTCGACATAAACACCGGGCGTGAAATATTGCGGCATAGCTAGTAACCACCTTTCCTGGGCTCATTCTCCCGGCAGCAGTCATCAGTGGGAGGCTTCTCACGTTTCAAGCAGTTGGTGATGCAGTCCTTGAGACCCTTGGTCTCGGCGTCGTACTTATCCTGAAGAGATTTGAGGTCGTCGGGGTGCTTCTTGAGCTCCGCTTCGGCCTTGGCCAAGGCCTCCTTGGCCTTGTGATACTCATCCCAGGCGCAGTCGAGGGCATTGCGGTATTTGTCCGGAGACATGAGCCAAGGCGCGTCGAGCTTGGGAGCATGGCTGCAGTCGTGATGAGGCCACTCCCCCTTGGGGGTGCAGTTGCAGTCCTCGTCAGGGCACGGATGCTTGAACACTTCACAGCAGAGCTTGTCGGGATCGAATTCGGCGCAAACCTCCTTGCACTCGGGGGAAGCATCGAAGGGAGCCATGTGCACGTGAGAGCGGCGGAGTTGATAGAACAGATAGAGGACAACGGGCCGCTGATCCGGGGTCACCGCGTTAATCTGGTTCACCAGATCCAGATTGACTGCCAGTTGATCATCCAGGCTCTTCGCGAGCGTCTTGGTCCAGGCAAGGTGTGCCTGAGCCTTGTTGAAAGCCCACTGCGCTTCATTACGCTTGCGTTCAAACGGGCCGGCGCAGCAGTAATTCCGCCTGGCGATCTGCTGTCCGAGGCAGCACAAATCATGCATCGGCTTACAAATGCATTTTTCGATCAATCGCCTCCACTTTTCTTCTTTCAGAGGGAACTCGCACCGGATGTGGGCGCAGAGGCGTTCGACATCGACCTGGCGGGCACACCACTTCTTACGGAGGTCTGGGAATTTCGACGCATAGTCGGAGATCAGACCATCCTGCGCGTTGACAAAGTCCTGAAGTTCCTTCTGGAGGTCCGGCAGATTTTTCACCGCGAACCATGCCAGTTCGGCGTTGACTTTTTTTAATAACTCCCTGGCAGTCTCACAATTTTCGTAATCCTGTGGCATCATCTTCTCCTTTGGAATTTCACTAAATCGGCTGTAAGTTCGCCCACGCGAGTTTAAGGTCACGTCCCAACAGTTCACCGTCGATCACGCGGCCGGCCGCGTTCGGATCCGCAAGAAATGGATAGGCATCAGGAGTCGCTCGGCTCGCGTTTGGGCGGGCGAACTGGAGCCGGACCTTGAGGAGACGGCGCTGCAGATCCGGCTCCCCGTTGTTGCCGGGCTGCAGCCGCAGAAACACCCCGAACTCACCCGACGCGCTGGTAACGGCGCTTCGCTCCGGCGATGGGATCCAAGCGTTGGTGCTCAAGTCCCACCACGCGAGCTGCACCGAAGCGTCAGTAACCGGCGGAGACGGGTCCGCCGGGCCCTCGGAGAGCTGTCCGCGAATGGCGGTCACGCCGCCGGAAAAGTCGGCCGCAGCGGTCGGCCGCAAAACGATTCGCACCAACCGCTGCGCCGGTGTGGCGTGAGCCAAATCCGGCGGCGCGGGAGGCTGCGCGGTCTCCCGTTCAAAGGGCAGGCCAACCGGATCCACAGAGATTTCCGCCGGCCACGCGCCTCCTTCGTCCAGCCAGACAAAACGTCCGGACCAACTCACAATGGGTTGACCCAGTCCGGCGGCAGCTACGATGACTTGGTTCGACAGCAATTTTTGCGAGAGCGGGTCGAAGATCTCCAAAGCCAGCAGGACCTTGCGGGTCAGCGTGTCCGGGGACAGTATCTGCTGGCGTAGCGGTTGTGTATATGGCATCACGCCACCAACTGCCCAACCCCGAGGGGCTCTTCGACGACCGGCGCGCCCGCGGTTTGCGGAATGGCCGGATCGATCCATACCGGCGATACCAGATACACCACCGACGTCCGGTAATTCGCGGTGGGAAACAACGCCCAGATCCGGCTCATTTCCTCGCTGCCGATGGGATCCAGCGTGATCCGCGCGGTTTCGTTCTTCACGCTTAAACCGGAAAGAACGGGAGCGTCGTTCAAGGCCTGCATCGCCTGGCCGAGCATGGTGAGGTCCGACAACTCGTCGGCGGCGCCTTTGGTTGAGGCAGTGAGCAGGTAATAAAGATCCAGCGGCAGGCTGCCCTGGTAAACCGTAGGAGGCTGATTGGGCAACTGCGACGGAACCACGTGATCGCTGGAGCGCAGATCGGCGTTCACGGCCACGCGGTATAAGAAAAGGTGCAGGTTGAGTTTGTCGCCGGCCGCATCGTCCAACGGGCCCACGAACACGTGCTGGGTTCCCGTGTGGGCCGGATCCAAGGCTTCTTCCAGAAGCGCTTTTACGGCCGCGGTGACGGTGTTGATCGCAGTCGAATCCATTCATCCGCCTCTAAACCACGTGTGCCGTTTCCCATCCGGCCAGTTCGCGTTCCGCGGTTACCATGCCGAGCTTGACCAGTTCGGCTCGCGTCGCGTTAATGACATGCCTCATCTCGATCGTTTTCGATCCTTCGCCGGCGGCCGCAAAGGCCGCGCGAACGGTAATCTGCCGGATGTGACCGCCGGTTAACTCGAGGCGCCGGGAAAGCAGGCGGAAGTTGATTTGGCTTACAGGCACGGACTTCGGCAGGCATTGCCGCCAGATCTTCTCGCGCGCGCCGGCATCGGGCTTCGGAAAATCGATGACGAACCGCAGCCGCCGAAGGAACGCCTGGTCCACGTTCTGGCGGAGGTTGGTGGTCAGGATGGCTACGCCGTCGAAAGCTTCCATCCGCTGCAACAGATACGCGACTTCCAGGTTGGCGTACCGGTCATGCGAATCCTTGACTTCGCTGCGGCGGCCGAACAGAGCCTCAGCCTCGTCGATCTGCAATACCGCACCAGCACGTTGCGCGTCGCGGAAGGTAGCGTCGATGAATTTCTCCGTTTCGCCGATGTATTTGCTGACCACCCGCGAGAGGTCGATCACAAACGCTTCCGTACCCAACTCGCGGGCGATCGCTTGCGCGGCCATCGTTTTGCCCGTACCGCTGGGTCCGGAGAACAGCGCCGCAACGCCGCGTCCATAGGGCAACTGCCCGCCGAAACCCCAGGTATTCAAAACGTGTGGGGCCAACTTCACGTGCGTCACGATCTCGCGCAGTTGTTGGACACGGTCCGGTGGAAGCACCACATCATCCAGGCCGAAAGCCGGTTCGATTCGCCGGGCGAAACGGGGAAGATCGGGTGAAGCCACCTTCCGGCAGGCCGCCAGCAGCGCGGCAGCCTGGCCGGCGAACGTGTCGTCACTGGACGTGTTCAGCGACGCCAGACGCACCGCCTGGTGAATGCCATCTAATGACAGCGGGAAAGCGAGGGCAGCCTGGGCGGCGTCCGAAGCGCTCAGATAGAGACCGGCTTCGGACATGGCGGCCATATAAATATCGGATAAGGCCGCAGTGTTCGATGCCCCCCGCTGCCACAAATCGCATCGCTCTCTAGGAATGGCGCCGGCAATGCGCTCCAATTCGGCAACGATCACGATGCCGGGACGCTCCGCGAGCGTCAGAGCGGCAGCGAAGCGCCGGAGCCGGTCCAACCCGCCCTCGGCATCGTTTTGGATCGCGCTCAAATCCAAAACCGGAACCGCGCGAAGCAAGAGAACGGCGCGCACGATGCGCGCTAGCGCGTCGTCCCAATCGGCAGCGGCCATAGCGGCCAAATTAGGGACGATGCGCACCAGAGAGACCTTGGATCTGAGGGCGGCGACTTCCACCATGGCGCGCCAACCGTCCAAGTCTTCGCCGCATAACGCAAGCCAGCCTGGATTATTTGTATCTTCGCCTGGCGGAGTCAGCCGCGCGGCCAACCGCTCGATTGCAGCGAGGTCGCCGCCGGACTGGAGCCAGGCGCCGCCCGGCCACGGAACGAGGCGGATTGCCTGACCCACCGCGTTGTCCGAGAACAGAGCTTCCGCCGAACCGAGCAACCAGGAGACCAGCGCAGCGTCCAGACGTACCGGATCGTCGCCGTGGGGCAGGACGTCGCCTTGGCACTCAAGCAGCCGCCAGCGGGTCAAGCCCGCGGAGGCAGCCAACGCAGTCCGGACCTTGAGGGAATCACCTAATAAGCTGCAGATCAGGGCGAGCGTGGGTGCTCGCCGGCTCATATCATCGTTCAGCACGCCATAGACGGTCTGGTAATCGGTGTCGAGTTCGGGCGCCAGACAGAGAAGTAAGGTGTAACTCCGGGAAGGTCAATCGGAGCGCCCGGTACAAAACGGCCAACGGCTCGTCACCGGCGGTCTTCAATCCCTCGGTCAGATCGCGCGCCGCGTTGGAGGCCGCGCGCCGCGCCGAATCGACGCCTTCACCCTGACTGATGACGCGCGGGGCAAGGAGAGCCTCGGCGGACTCACGGGTTCGGGTCAATCCGGGCTGATCGCCGGCCGCGCCAGGATTTTCTTTGAGGTAGCGAGTCAAGGTGGCATCGATCCAAGCCTTGGCAAGCGCCATCAGCCGGTTTCGCCGGACCTCTTCTCGATCCGAGTGGCCATAGAGCTGCCAATCGGGATCCGCGATGAACTTCCAGGCATCCGGCTCCCGGTGCTCATTCAGCCGGAATCTCACGGATAAGCCGGGCCCGGTTTCTTCGATTAAGAACTCTTCCTCAACCAACCAGAGCAAAGCGCGGCGGACGCGATCGAAAGTCAGATCCGCTAACGCGTAAGGCATGCGCCAGCGCGCCACATCCTCGAGGTCCTGTAACAGCGTCGGGTTGTGGAGGAAGTGTTCGAGGACTTCCTTGGCCCGCACAGGGACGGCGTGCAATGGGTCGTGTGACATCGGTTCCGGCAAACGCTTGCCGGGCCCTGTCGATGCATGCGGTCTGCCATCTCACCCACGCAGTGCGACGCGATTGCTTTGTTGGAGATGGCCTTTTTTCAAGCCGCTTACCGGTGCGATCGAAACGTCCCGCCCGGGCCCGTTCCGCAGCGTCTCGCATGCCAGGGCGTTTTAGGCGACTAATGAATATGACGCAGTGGGCGTTTTGCGTCGCGCGGTGGGACATATTTGTCCCAGCGGGCAGTGTTCCACTCAGGCGCTTAATGAGCGGCGGTCGATGTTGTACTTTTTGATAAAACGTCCGAAGGCGCGCCGGTCCTGCTGGGCTTCGCGGGCGGCGTGGGTGACATTGCCTTTGTGTTTCCGCAAAAGATCCAAGACATAGCGGCGCTCGAAATTCGCAACCGCCACCGCACGGCTCGCGCGGAAGTCCGAGCCCGGCTGCCGAGGATTCACGACCTCTCCACAAGGCAGCTCCAGATGCTCCGGCAGGATGCGGCCGCCTTCGGAGGCAACCACGGCCCGCTGCACCACGTTGTAGAGTTCGCGCACGTTGCCCGGCCAATCGTACAGAGCGAGCGCTCTCAACGCCGCCGACGAAAAAACCGGAGCCGGTCCGGCGTTCACCGCGGAGCAGTGGTCCAGAGCCGCGTAGGCGAGCAGTTCGACATCACCCTGGCGTTCGCGGAGCGGAGGCAGACGAAGGCGCAAAACGTTCAACCGGAAGAATAGATCGGAGCGGAATTGTCGATTGCCGACCACGATTTCCAAATCGCGGTTGGTGGCGGCGATAATCCTCACATCGGCAGCCTCAAAGCGGTCCGATCCCAGTGGGCGAAAACTCCGCTCCTGTAGAAAACGCAGCAACTTAGCTTGCGAAGCCAGCGAGAGCGCGTCGATTTCATCCAAGAACAGCGTGCCGCCTTCCGCCATCGCGATCAGCCCCTTGTGATCACGAT
>Ga0209060_10001286_pt1 | contig 28751 bp, 25 predicted proteins | sample Coa_R1_8_FD_187155 | JGI IMG/M metagenome (GOLD analysis project Ga0209060, IMG submission 187155) | Surface soil microbial communities from Centralia Pennsylvania, which are recovering from an underground coalmine fire - Coalmine... | ecosystem: Environmental > Terrestrial > Soil >...
GGTGGCCCACTTCACCACCAAGACCCTCCCCGAGTTGCAGCAGGACTTCCTGAACCTCGAGGACCTCGCCGACGGCTGGTGGACCGGCCAGGTCGTCGCCGGCGCCAGCCTCGATCTGAGCACGCTCATGAACGCCAGCGGCCAGCCCTTCACGGGCATCGACTCGACCGGCGTCTGGATGGCCGCCCTCTTCTGCGGCAACTGCAACAACCCGGCGCCCTGGTCGATCACCATCCTCCAGCCCTGCCAGTAGGCCTTCGAAGCCGACTCTTCAAGAGCCGGCGCGAGCGCAGCGCGGCTCCGCCGCGCGAAGCGAGGGGGGCGCGGGGGGCCCCGAGCGGCAGCGAGCGGGCCCCCCGACTAGATCAAAACGCCAGCGAGATCGGCTTCTCGAGGATGGCGACGATCGCCTGCAGCAGCTTGGCGCCCAGCGCGCCGTCGATGACCCGGTGGTCGCAGGACAGCGTGATCGACATGCGCTGACCGACGACGATCTTGTCGTTCTTGACCACCGGCTCCTTGCGGACGGTGCCGACCGCCAGGATGGCCCCCTCGGGCGGGTTGATGATCGCCGCGAAGTCGCGGATCCCCATCATGCCCAGGTTCGAGACCGAGAAGGTCGCGCCGGTGTACTCCTCGGGCCGCAGCTTGCGATCGCGCGCCCGCTTGGCCATCTCGCGCGCCTCGGTGGCGATCTGACCGATGGTCTTCTTGTCGGCGTCGCGGATGACCGGGGTGATGAGGCCGTCTTCGATGGCGACCGCCATCCCGATGTCGACGCGCGCGTGCTGGGTGATCGCCTCTTCACCGAACGAGGCGTTCGCCTCCGGCACCCGGCGCAAGGCCAGCGCGCAGGCCTTGAGCACCAAGTCGTTGACCGAGAGCTTGGCCCCGTGGACCTGCGCCACCTGCTCGCGGAACTCCATCGCCGCGTCCATGTCGATGTCGGCGGTGAGATAGAAGTGCGGGACGGTGGTCTTCGCCTCCAGCAGGCGGGCGGCGATCGTCCGCCGCATCATCGACAGCGGCTTGACGACGTCGTCGGACGGCGCGGTCGTGGCGGGGCGCGCCTCGGCGCGGCGCTCGGGGACCAGCTGCGCGGGCAGCGGGGCGGCGGCCGATGCGCGCGGCGCGCTGGCCGTGGCGGGAGCGGTGGCCGGCGCCTCCTCGGCGGCGTGCCAGTCGATTGCACCTTGGGCGGGCGCGCCGCCGTCGGCCACGGCCTTCACGTCGCGCTCGACGATGCGGCCGCCGGGGCCGGTCCCCTGCACGGTCCGGAGGTCGACGCCCAGATCCGTCGCCAGCTTGCGCGCCAGCGGCGAGGCCAGCACCTTCGTGGCGGCCGCGCCGGCGGCGGGCGCCGCGGGGCGGGGCGCGGGGGGCGCCGACGGACGGGCGGCCTGACCGTTGACGGGCGCCGTCGGCGGGGTGGGGGCCTTCGGAGCGGGCGCGGGCGGCGCGGCGGGCGCAGCGGCCGGCGCGGGCTTCGGAGCTTCGGCCTTGGCGGCGGGCTTGGCACCCGCGCGAGCCTTGGCCTCTTCGACCAGCTTGCTGACGTCCTCGCCGGCCTTCCCGATGATGGCGATCGGCGTGCCGACCGGTACGCTGGCCCCATCGGCGATCAGGCGCTTGAGCAGGACGCCCGGATCGTACGCCTCGAAGTCCATGACCGCCTTGTCGGTCTCGACCTCGGCGAGGACCTCCCCCGGCTTGATCGCGTCACCTTCGTTCTTGCGCCACTTCTGCAGCACCCCGATCTTCATGGTGTCGGAGAGCTGCGGCATGTCGAGGATCTGTGCCATTGCGGGAGAGGTTCCTTCGGGGGCAGTTGAGAGGGGGACTACTCGAGGTAGAGCAGCTTCTTCGCGGCCGCGACGGCGCGGGGCACGTCGGGGATGCACTGCTGCTCGAGGTGGTGGTTATACGGCATCGGCATGTCGGCGCCAGTCAGGCGCTCGACCGGCGCGTCGAGGTCGTCGAAGCAGCGGCGGCCGATGCGGTAGGCGATCTCCGCGCCGACGCCGTTGAAGGGCCAGCCCTCCTCGAGGATCAGGCAGCGGCCGGTCTTCTTGACCGACTCGACGATCAGCTCTTCATCGAGCGGACGGATCGTGCGCGGGTCGACGACCTCGGCCTCGATGCCCTGGCCGGCCAGCTGCTCGGCGGCCGCCAGCGCGATCTTCACCATCTTCGACCAGCCGATGATGGTGATGTCCTTCCCCGGGCGCTTCACCTCGGCGACGCCCAGCGGGATGGTGTACTCGCCGTCGGGGATCTCTCCCTGGTCGGCGTAGAGCACCTCACCCTCGATGAAGATGATGGGGTTGTCGTCGCGGATGGCGCTCTTGAGGAGCCCCTTGGCGTCCTTGGGGTTGGCCGGCATGACGACCTTGAGCCCTGGGATGTGGGCCCACAGCGCTTCGGTCGACTGGCTGTGCTGCGCCGCCAGCATGTGCGCCGAGCCGCCCGGACCGCGGAACACGATGGGGAGGGTGAACTGCCCGCCCGACATCTGGCGGATCTTGGCGGCGTTGTTGATCAGCTGATCGGCAGCGACGAACGAGAAGTTCCAGGTCATGAGCTCGATGATCGGGCGCAGGCCGACCATCGCGGCGCCGATCCCGACGCCCACGAAGCCGCCCTCGGCGATCGGCGTGTCGATGACCCGCTTCTCGCCGTACTTTTTCAGCAGCCCCTTCGAGACCTTGTAGGCGCCGTCGTAGTGACCGACCTCTTCCCCCATGAGGAAGATGCGGTCGTCCTTCTCCATCTCTTCGGCCATCGCTTCATTGAGGGCCTCGCGAAACGCAACCGTACGCATAGTCTCTCCGATTCCTTCTCGTTACTCTTTGTAGGTGAACTCGGCCAGCTTCTCGTAGGCCAGCTCGGGGCTCTCGTCGGCGAACTTCACGGCCTCTTCGATCTCGGCCTGCACCTTCTCTTCGATGGCGACGATCTCCTTCTCGTCCATCTTCGCCCGCACCAGCAGCTCGCGTCCGTAGGAGACGGGATCGCGCTTCTTCCACTCCTCGACCTCCTCCTTGGTCCGGTAGAGGCCGGCGTCGGACATCGAGTGACCCCTGAATCGATAGGTCCGGATCTCGATCAAGGTCGGCAGCGACTCGTTGCGCGCGCGGCGCACCGCCTCGGCGACGCGATCGCGCACGCGGATGACGTCCTCGCCGTCGAAGCGGTCGCGGGCGATGCCGTAGGCCAGGGCCTTCTGCGAGACGTCGGCCACCGACAGCGACCGGTAGAGCGGGGTCCCCATCGAGTAGAGGTTGTTCTCGCAGATGAAGACGACGGGCAGCCGCCAGAGCGCGGCCAGCGCCACGCCCTCGTGGAAGGCGCCCTGCGGAACCGACCCGTCGCCAAAGAAGCAGAGGGTGACGCGGCCGTCGCCCTTGTACTTGGAGGCGAAGGCAGTGCCGGCCGCCAGCGGGATGTGGCCGCCGACGATGCCGTAGCCGCCCAGGAAGTTCTTCTCCGCGTCGAACAGGTGCATCGACCCGCCGAGCCCCTTCGAGCAGCCGGTCGCCTTGCCGAACAGCTCGGCGATGATCGACTTGGCGCTCATCCCCTTGGCGTAGGCGTGGGCGTGCTCGCGGTAGGTGGCGATGACGTAGTCCTCCGGCTTGAGCGCCGCCAGGGCCCCGACCGCCACTGCCTCCTGCCCGATGTAGAGGTGCAGGAAGCCCCCGAATTTGCGCAGCGCGTAGGCCTTGGCCAGCGCCTCCTCCAGCCGCCGGATGGCCAGCATCTGGTGGTAGTAGTGGGCCAGTTGGGCCTTGTCGGCCGGGGGACGGGTGCTTTCGCGGGGCGCGTCAGCCTCGCGCTCGGTGGCGCTCATCTCCAAAGGTTCTCCTCGCTTGCGTAGGTCGGCACGGAAATGACTACGGGAACCGCGAAGATATATCAAGAGCGGCCGAGGTCGGGAAGATTTCGCGTCCCGGACGTAGCCTGGCACCCGATCTCCGGGTGAATTCCCGAAGCTCAATCTCACGCTCATTCTGCCGATTAGACCGTCAGCAAAATGGGCTCGCTTAGTGCAGCTGGTGCCGAGGCCAAACAGGGACCCGCCCCGGGAAAGGCCGGACGGGGCCTGATCCTCTTGGTGGACGACGAGCAGTCGATCGCCCGGGCCTACGCGCGGACGCTGGGCGCCGTCGGCTTTGCGGTGGAGATCGCCTTCGACGGCAAGTCCGCTGCCGCGGCCGCGCGCGAGCGCAACTTCGACGTGATCGTGAGCGACATCGCGATGCCCGAGATGAACGGCCTCGAGCTGCTGCGCGCCGTGCGCGAGCACGATCTCGACGTCCCGTTCGTCCTCATGACGGGCGGTCCGGCGATCGAGAGCGCCGTCCGCGCGGTGGAGTACGGCGCCCTGCGCTACCTCATCAAGCCGGTCTCGACCGAGGAGCTGGAGGAGGTGGTGGCGCGCGCGGTGCGGCTGCACCAGATGGCCCGCATCAAGCGCGAGGCGCTGGAGATGCTGCGGATGGACGGCAAGCACCTCGGCGACCGCGCCGGGCTGGAGGCGCGGTTTGCCTCGGCGCTGCAGTCGCTGTGGATCGCTTACCAGCCGATCGTCTCGTGGTCGCGGCGCTCGACGTTCGCGCATGAAGCGCTGGTCCGCAACGAGGAGCCGACGCTGCGCTCGCCCCCCGACCTGTTCGAGGCCGCCGAGCGGCTGGGGCGCTTGGAGGATCTCGGGCGCACGGTGCGCGATCGGGTCGCCCAGACGCTGGACGCCAACCCGGTCGAGGGGCTGCTGTTCATCAACCTGCACGCGATGGAGCTGGCCGACGACCGGCTCCTCGCCGCCGAGGCGCCGCTGTCGCGCCACGCCGGCCGCGTCGTGCTGGAGGTGACCGAACGCGCGCCGCTCGAGCAGATCCGCGACGCCACCAGCCGCGTCGCGCAGCTGCGCGCGCTCGGCTACCGCATCGCCGTCGACGACCTGGGGGCCGGCTACGCCGGGCTGACCAGCTTCGCCCACCTCGAGCCCGACGTGGTCAAGGTCGACATGTCGCTGATCCGCGGGATCGACAGCTCGCCCATGAAGCAGAAGCTGCTGGGCTCGATCGTCGGACTCTGCCGCGACCTGGGGATCGAGATCATCGCCGAGGGGATCGAGACGCCCGCCGAGCGCGACGCGCTCGTCCGCGTCGGAGGCGATCTCTGCCAGGGCTACCTGTTCGCGCGCCCCGAGAAACCCTGGGCCGCGATCAACTTCGACAAGTAGCTCCCGCTCGCAGGGAGCGCCGCTCCTCCTGAGGCGCAACGGTGTCGGGTATACTCCCACCCGTGAACGTCGAGTTGACGAAGGAGTATCGGTTCGAGGCGGCGCACCGTCTGCCGCGCGTCCCGCCGGGGCACAAGTGCGCGCGCGTGCACGGCCACAGCTACAAGGTCGAGGTCGAGATCCAGGGCCCGGTGAATCCCGAGACCGGCTGGCTGATCGACTTCGGGGTCATCGACGACGCCTGGGCGGTCCTCCACGCCCGCTTCGATCACCACAACCTGAACGACGTGCCGGGGCTGGAGAACTCGACCTGCGAGAACATCGCCATCTACGTCTGGAACGAGCTGCGCGGGCACATCAAGGAGCTCTCGGCGGTGACGGTCTGGGAGACCTACGACAGCAAGTGCACCTACCGGGGCGCCTGAGCCCGATGAGCCGGGCATGACGGGGGGAGTGGCGCGGTTCCTGACGCTGAACCTGTGGGGCGACAACGGCCCCTGGCAGGCGCGCCTGGCGCTCCTCGACGCGCGCCTCGACGCGCTGGGGCCCGACGTGATCGGGCTGCAGGAGGTGCGCGAGGTCGAGGGCCGCGTCCCGAACCAGGCGGCGGCGCTGGCCGGGCGGCGCGGCTGGCACCACGCCTTCGCGCCCACGACGGCCTGGGGCGGCGGGCACGAAGGGCTGGCCATCGTCTCGCGCTTCCCGATCGGCGCGCACGAGTTCCGCCCGCTGCCGCACAGCACCGAGACCGAGGGGCGCGGCGTCCTGTCGGCGCGGCTCGACGGCGAGGCGGGCGGCGTCTGGGTCCACACCACGCACCTCTCGTTCCGCGAGCACGAGGGGCTCCTGCGCGAGGCGCAGGTGCAGGTCGTCGACGAGGTGATGACCGAGCACGACAACGGCAACCCGCGCGTCGTCATGGGCGACTTCAACACCGTCCCGGACAGCGACGAGATGCGCTTCCTGGTGGGCCATCACACGCTGGGCGGCCGGCGCGTCGCCTACCAGGATGCCTGGGCGGCGGTCCACCACGACCGCCCGGGGTACACGTGGACGCGCTCCAACGATTACACCGAGCGGATGCACTGGCTGCGGCGTGACCGCCGGCTCGACTACATCTTCGTCACGCCGGTGCGGCGCGACCGGCGGGCCACGGTGCGCGCCGCGGCCGTCGTGCTCGACGAGCCGGAGGTGCGCGACGGCGAGCGGATCTTCGCCTCCGACCACTTCGGCGTCACTGCCGATGTTCAGCTGCTGCCGCCGCCGGAAGGAGGGCAGCCATGACGGCGGGGGAGGGCGCCATGTTCCGTCTCGCCCACGTGACCGATCCGCACTTTCGCGCCCCGCGCGGCCTGCCCGGCGTTCGCCCCGGCGAGCTGCTGGGGAAGCGGGCGGTGGGCTTCCTGAACCTGACCGTCAACCGCGTGCGCAAGCACAAGATGGACCTCCTCGAGGACATGCGCGTCGACCTGCGCGCGCAGGCGCCCGATCACCTGGCGCTGACCGGCGATCTGTCGAACATCGCGCTCACCTCCGAGTGGCGCTCGGCGCTCTCCTGGCTCGATCTGTCGGGCGTGGCGCCCGACGCCATCTCGGTGATCCCGGGGAACCACGACGCCTACGTGCCCGACGTGGTGGCCACGCGCGAGTTCGAGCGGCTGTTCGCCGCCTACCAGACCAGCGACCTCGATCGGGACGGCGAGGCTGCGCATTACCCGTTCGTCCAGCTCCGCGAGCCGCTGGCGCTGATCGGCGTCTCCAGCGCGGTCCCCACCGGCGATCTCGGCGCCTGGGGCCGGATCGGCGAGGCGCAGCTCGGCCGCCTGGAGGCCATCCTGACGGCGCCGCAGCTGCGCGGCCTCACCCGGGTGGTGCTGATCCATCACCCGCCGGTCCTGCACAAGGACGGCGAGCACCGCAACCTGCGCGACCGGGCCGAGCTGGCGGCGGTGCTGGCGCGCGCGGGGGCCGAGCTGGTGCTGCACGGTCACGACCACCAGGACCAGCGCGCCGAGCTGCCCGGCCCCGACGGGCGCCCGATCCCCATCATCGGCGCCGGCTCGGCGTCGTACACGGGCGGACCGGAGCGGCGCGCCCGCTACAGCATCTACGAGTTCGCCGAGGGCGGCGCCATCACCTGGGTGAGCCGGGTCCACGACGAGGCGACCAGCTTCTTCCGCGAGGCGCGCCGGGAGGTCTTGAAGCCATGAGCACGGTGCTGGTCACGGGCGGGTCGGGCTTCATCGCGGGCCACTGCATCCTGAAGCTGCTGGAGGCGGGGCACACGGTGCGCACCACCGTGCGCAGCCTCGAACGGGAAGGCGAGGTGCGCGCGGCGCTCGCCGAGGGCGGCGCCGGCGGCCGCCTGTCGTTCGTCGAGGCCGACCTGCTCGCGGACGCGGGCTGGCCGGCGGCCGCCGCGGGGTGCGAGCGGGTGCTGCACGTGGCCTCGCCGTTCCCCGAGGGGATCCCCAAGAGCGCCGACGAGCTGATCGTCCCGGCGCGCGAGGGGACGCTGCGCGTGCTGCGGGCGGCGCGCGACGCCGGCGTCAAGCGCGTGGTGCTCACCTCGTCGTTCGCGGCCGTGGGCTACGGCCACCCGGCGCAGCAGGTGCCGTTCGACGAGACCAGCTGGACCGACCCCGACTCCGCCGAGGTGGCGCCGTACGCCAAGTCGAAGACGCTGGCCGAGCGGGCGGCCTGGGACTTCATCGCCAAGGAGGGCGGCGCCTTGGAGCTGGCCGCGGTGAACCCGGTCATGGTGTTCGGCCCCGTGCTGGGCCCGGACTACTCGACCTCGATCCTCGTCGTCCAGCGCATGATGGACGGCGCCATCCCGGGGCTGCCCAAGCTCTGCTTCGGCGCCGTCGACGTCCGGGACGTGGCCGACCTGCACCTGCGCGCGATGACCGATCCGGCGGCCAAGGGCGAGCGCTTCCTGGCGGTGGCGGGCGACTTCCTGTCGATGCGCGACGCGGCGAGGATCCTGAAGAGACACTTCCCGGCGGCCGCGCGGCGCGTCCCCACGTTCCAGCTCCCGAACTTCATGGTCCGTCTGGCCGCCCTGCGCGATCCGGCGGTCAAGCAGATCCTCCCCGAGCTGGCGAAGCCGAAGAACGCCTCCGGCGGCAAGGCGCGGCGGCTGCTCGGCTGGGCGCCGCGGTCGGCCGAGGAGGCGATCGTGGCCACCGGCGAGAGCCTGATCCGTCTCGGCCTGCTCAAGGATGGCAAGCGCGCCCAGGCGGCGTAACCTCGCCGCATGTCGAAGCTGCGGCTGCAGATCTCCATCTCGCTCGACGGGTTCGTGGCCGGCCCCGACCAGAGCGCCCTCGACCCGCTCGGCAAGCGGGGGATGCTCCTGCACCAGTGGGTCTTCCCGCTCCGCGCCTGGCGCGCGCCGCACGGCATGGAAGGGGGCGAGACGACCGCCAGCACGCCGGTGATCGAGGAGATCCAGGCCAACGTCGGCGCCACCGTCATGGGGCGCAACATGTTCGGCGGGCACCCCGGTCCCTGGGACCCGCAGCACCCCTGGAACGGCTGGTGGGACGAGACGCCGCCGTTTCATCACCCGGTCTTCGTGGTCACGCACCACGCGCGGCCGCCGCTGGCGCTCACCGGGACGACGTTTCACTTTGTGACCGGCGGGATCGAGGCGGCGCTCGCCGAGGCCCGCCGTGCCGCGGGCGGGCGCGACGTCGCGCTGGGAGGCGGCGCCGCCACCGCCCGCCAGTACCTGGCCGCGGGCCTGATCGACGAGATGTGGCTCCACGTCGTCCCGGTCCTGCTCGGGCGCGGCGAGCGGCTGTTCGATGGCGGCCTCGACGATCTCCATGGGCTCACCCAGGTGCGGACGGTGGGGGCCGCCGGGGTGACGCACCTCAAGCTCGCCCGCTCATGAGCGCGGCCCCACCAGCGCGCGCACCCGCGCGTCGCGCAGGTAGAGGCCGCCCCAGATGAAGACCGCCACGTAGATCGGCGCCAGCACGTGCGTGAAGAGGGGCGCGCCGATGCGCACGTTGGTGGCGATCGCCCCGCCCAGGTAGCCGGTCAGGAGGACGGCGCCGATCAGCGCGGTCCGGGGCACGAGGTAGACCGTCACCGCCAGGAACAGGGTCAGGCCGATCCCGAACACCGAGCCCTCGGGGAACCCGATCTCGTGGGTCGCCTTCACCACCACCGGCAGCAGGATCAGCTTCATCGCCGCGTCGAACAGCAGGAAGGCGGCCGCCAGCCCGCTCAGCACCCGGCCGGTCCAGATCCGGCCGCGGCCGGGTCGCGCGGCGCCGAGCTCCCCGGCGCGGGTGAACGTGGGGCGAACTTCGTCGATCGTCAGTGAGCTCATGGGTCTCTCCTTTGTGGGGGCCCGGCCAATCCGGGCCTGGTTTTCCCTTCTTGGGAGACGACCAACGAGCGAAGGCGAGATCGACACGCCCCCGCTGATTTTTTCAGTCCTCGGGGTGTTCCTTGACGATGGCCAGGCCGGCGCTGGCGTCCCGCAGGGTGGGGCCGTCAGACCCCGGGTCGCTGGGCGACGGCATGAGGTCGGCGATGGTCAGACCGCCGATCCGGCGGCGCCGCGACTCGTCCAGCTCGTCGACCAGCTTCTGCAGCGCGACCGAGGTCTGGCCGTGGGCGATCTCGATGTCGCTCGACCGGAACGCCGCCAGCACCTCGTCGAGGCGGATGGCCGCCGCCGCTCGGCCCGGGACGTAGCCGTTGAGGTCGCCGCGCACCTCGGCGATGAGCCCGCGCGCCTTGAGGCGCGCGACCACCCGCTCGACGTTGTGCGGGGTCAGGCCGAACTCCGTCACCAGCCGCTCCTTGGGATGTCCGTGGCCGCCCGCCTCGTGGGTGGCCGCCACGGCGGCCAGGATCTGCGCCGCCACCAGGCCGTTGATCGGCTCGTCGTCGCGCTGCCGGCGATCCTCGGCCTCCAGCAGCCGCAGGTTCTGCAGCGCGTGCGTGATCTCCGCCCCCAGCAGCACCAGGACCCAGGCCGCGTAGATCCAGACCAGCACCAGCGGCACCAGCCCCAGCGGGCCGTACACGCTGCTGTAGCTCTTGAGCATGATCTGCTCGGCGAAGCGGACGAAGGTCAGCTTGGTCAGCTCCAGCAGCACGGTGGTGGCGAACGCGCCCGCCGTGGCCGCCGTCCAGGTGACGTTGGTGCGCGGCAGGAGCTTGTTCATGAGCACCAGGCCGAGCAGCTCGATCACGAACGGCGCGAAGAGACGCGTGAAGGCGTCCGAGTTGATGAGCCGCCCCGACCAGTAGAGCGAGAAGCCGGCCAGCGTCGGCAGCAGCGTCACCATCGCGTAGAAGGTGAGGAACTTCCCGATCATCGTGCGGCGCTCGCCGACCCGCCAGATGTCGTTGAAGATCCGCTCGACCGTGCTGTAGAGCGAATAGCAGGTGACGACGGTGAAGATGAGGCCGCCGCCCCCGAGGGCGCCGATGCTGACCTTGCCGGCGAACGACTGGATCCGCTCGCTGACGTCGGACATCCGCGGGAAGACGTGCTCGGAGAAGAACTGCAGGAGGCGTGACTCGGCGTCCAGCGACCCGACCGCCCGCAAGATCGAGAAGGCGATCGCCGTGACCGGAACCAGGCCCAGCGCCGTCTGGTAGGCCAGCGCCGCCGCCTGCTGCGGGCACTTGTCGCGCGCCCACTGGGCCAGGATGCGGATCGTGAGGCGGTAGACGAAGATGGCCGCCCGCGCCCGGCGCGACAGCCGGGCCGTGGCGGCCGCCGTGTAAGGGTTCGAGTCCAGGAAGGCCCGGAGCTGGTTGAACGTCCGCCGCATCCCTGCGATCAGTAGAACCCCTGGCCGCCTCTCCCGGCAAGCCTGTCGCGCAATCTATCCGGGACCCTCAAAGGGTCCCGCGCCCCCCGCTCGACGCGACCGGATGTGCTGAACGCCTTCGTGCCGGACGCCTTCGCCTAGCGCAGCGCTTTGACGATCGCGTCGAAGACGGCCCGCGTGCGGACCATGTCGCGGTGCCGCGTGACGGGGAGCTTGACCACCTCGGGATCCGCGCCAGCCCAGGCGTGCGCCCCCGCGATGGGGATCGTGCCGTCCCCGTCGCCGATCGCCGCGGGGGGCAGCCCCGCCAGTCGCCCCTCGCCCGGGAGGCGGGCGCGCCCGCCCTCGACGACGATCTTGATCTGCGTCGGCAGCCCGGTGCCGCAGATGCAGGTGAGCCGTCGGGGCGCGGCGGCGCGATCGAGCACCCGGTAGAGCTCCCGGACGCCGGCCAGCCGCTTCCGCACGACGTCGATCCACACCGGATCGTCCGGATGCTTGCGGAAGACGGACATGCGCAGCCTGCGCCAGGTCTCCACGTCGTAAAGGTCGTGCCCGGCGTCCTCGGGAAGGAACTGCGCGGTGGCCGGGTCGGGGATCGAGTCGAGCCCGCCCGGGCAGGACATGAACTCCTCGGGGGAGACCCGCCGCCCCAGCGGCGCGAACCGGAACCCGGCGTCGAAGCAGGCGACGGTCTCGATCGTCCCCGCGTGCGCGCCCCCGGAGGTGACCACCCGCTCGACCGGCAGCGCGCCGTCGGCCGCGTAGGCGGCGCGGACGATGGGCCCGCCGTTGGAGAGTCCCAGGATGTCGATCGCGTCTCCGGTCGAGGTGGCGATCCGCCGCGCCTCCGCCGCCAGCCGGACGCCGAGCTCGACCACCGGCTGCCGCCAGTCATAGGCGAAGTAGTGCAGCGTCTCGCCGGACCGATAACCGGCGTCCAGCAGCGCCCGATCGAGCGCCCCGACCAGATCGTAGGTCAGTCCGAACAGCAGCGGGATCCCGCGCAGGATCCCCAGCGGCCGGCCCGGCAGCCCCTCGAGGGTGCCGAGGGGCGGCCCGCCATAGAGCTGACCGAAGCGGCCCCAGACGAACCCCAGCGCGTCGTCGTAGAGCTCGGTGCAGAAGAGCCCCGGGACCACGAGCAGGGCACGCAAGGTCGCGACACCGTAGCAGACGCAGCGCGCCGGGGGGAGTTTTGTTGACCGACGGTCGCGGCGTGGGCGGCACTACAAATGGGGCGGTCTATTTTCGCGTTCGGTGCCTGCTGGCGCCGCGCCCACGGCACGCTTTTATCGGCAGTCTGCTTGGCACTCTTTTCTTGGGAGCAGAGACTGTTGTATCCAACAGGAACGGTATGAGCGTCGAAGACACGGGCCCGGACACAGAGCCCGAACGGGGACCGGCGCCCGACGGCCGAGACAAGCTGTTCGTGCTGCTCATCGCGTCGTTCGTCGACCGCCGGGTGGCGCTGCTCCCGGCCGACGGCTCGCTGACCATCGGACGCGCCGGCGCCGACCCGGCGGCGGGGGAGGGGAGCGGCGACGGGCGAACGCTGGGGCTCTCGGACGGCCTGCTCTCGCGTGAGCACCTGCGCGTCTCGCGGACCGGGCGCGGCTACGAGATCGCCGATCTGGCGAGCCGGAACGGCACCTTCCTCGACGGACGGCGGCTCGAGCAGCCGACCCACCTCTCCGACGGGTGCATCATCCTGTTCGGCAACCAGGTCGCCGTGTTCCGGCAGACCAGCCAGGCCGAGCTGGCCGCGCTGGACAAGGAGAGCGCCGATCCCTTCGGGCCGGTGCCCACGTTCTCTCCCGCGCTGGCGCTGACCTTCGCCCGGCTCCGCAAGCTCGCCAAGACGGAAGCGGAGCTGCTGCTGGTCGGCGAGACCGGCGTCGGGAAGGAGGTCGTCGCCCGCGCCGTTCACCGGCTCTCGGGGAGGCGCGGCAAGCTCATCGCCATCAACTGCGCCGCGCTGCCGGCGGCCGAGGTCGACGGCGAGCTGTTCGGATACGTGGCCGGCGCGTACGCCGGCGCGAGCGGAAAGCGAGGGTTGGTCGAGGCGGCCGACGGAGGGACGCTGCTGCTCGACGAGATCGGCGAGCTGCCACCCGAGCTGCAGGTGAAGATCTTCCGATTCCTCCAGGATCGCAGCTTCCGGCCGCTGGGGTCGACCAAGGTGCGCCGCCTCGACGTCCGGGTGATGGCGGCCACCGCCCGCCTCGAGGGGAGCGGACCGGGCATCCCGCGCCCCGACCTGGTGGCCCGCCTGGGCGCCGAGCCGATCTCGATCCCGGCCCTGCGCCGGCGGCCCGAGGACGTCCCCTCGCTGCTGGCGCACTACGCCGAGGGTGTGCGCGAGGTCGAGCCGGCCGCCCTGCGCGCGATGTGCCTCTACGGCTGGCCGCTCAACGTGCGCGAGCTGGAGAAGTCGATCGGCAACGCCCTCGCCATGTCCCACGGCGGGCGCCTGCGGCTCGAGCACCTGCCGAGCCAGATCCGGGGGGCGCTGGAGCGGGGCGCCCCGATCGAGGCGCGTCGCCGAGAGCCGCGCGTGGCACCCGATCGGATCGAGCTCGAGCAGCTGCTCAAGCAGCATGGCGGCAACGTCGCCAGCGTCGCGCGCACGCTCGACCGCAAGTGGAACGTGGTCTGGCGCTGGGTGGTCAAGCACAAGCTCAAGCCGGAGAAGTTCAAAAAGACCGAGTAGCGACGGAAGAAATAGCGCGCCCGCCGTTCTCCTTGCGGATTTGTGTGCCCGAGCTGTTCGGGCGTCCGGGTGAGAGAAGTTGGGATCCGACAAAGAGAACGATCGCGCTGTCCGTGAGAGCTGGACCGACGTCGAGCGGCCCCCGGCGACGCTCGCGCGTGGAGGCGCCGATCCACTTCCCCCCGGCACGGTGCTGGCCGGGCGGTACCAGCTGGGCCAGCTCATCGGCCGGGGCGGCATGGGCGTGGTCGTCGAGGCGCTCGATCGCGTCCTCGGGGTGGCGGTGGCGATCAAGATCGTCCGCGCCGAGTACGCCGGGGAACGCAGCTGGAGCGAGCGCCTGGCCCGCGAGGTCAAGCTGGCGCGGCAGATCCAGCACCCCAACGTCTGCCGGGTGTTCGACTACGCGCAGGCCGACGGGCGTGCCTTCCTCATCATGGAGCTGGCCACGGGCGGCACGCTCCGGTCGCAGCTCGGGGCGAGCGCGGTTCGGGCCAGGCCGCTCGGCGAGCGGATCGCCGACGCGCGCGCCATCGCCGCCGGGGTGGCGGCGATCCACGCCGCCGGGATCGTCCACCGCGACATCTCTCCCCAGAATGCCCTTCGGATGGGCGATGGCCGGCTGGTCGTCTCGGACTTCGGCCTGGCCACCGACTCGTTCGACGGCACCACCAGCATCCACGGCGGGACGGTGGCCTACATGGCGCCCGAGGTGGTGGGCGGCGGCCGGTCCAGCCTCGCGGCCGACATCTGGTCGCTGGGCGCCGTGATTCACGAGGTCGTGTTCGGCGAGCGCTTTCGCTGGGACGTCGAGCGGGGCGAGATGCGGAGCCCGGTCAATCGCCGCGGGCTCAGTCGCGTCGAGGGGAGCCTGCTGGAGATCTGTTGCGCCTGCCTGGCGCTGAACCCCGCGCGGCGCCCGCGCGCCGGCGTGATCGCCGAGCGGCTTACCGAGGCCAGCCTCCTGCGCGCCGGGCGGATGCGCTGGACCCGCCGGGGGCTGGTGGCGCTCGCCGCCGGCCTGGTGGTCGCCGGCGGGATGGTCGGTGCGCGGCGAATCCATTCGATCCGCCGTCGCGCCACCGAGGCGGCGGCCGGCACCTCCGATCCGCTGATGATCGTCCCCGCGGGGCAGCCCGAGGACTGGACGGACAAGGCCAGGGTGCTGGCCGAGGTGCCCGACAAGATTCGTTGCCTGTCGGTGCTGCCCGACCACCACACGGTCCGCTTCGTGTGGGGAGATCGGGGGCACGCCGAGGACCTCGACACCCGCACCGGCGAGCGCCGCCCCTCGCCGCTGGTTGCGGACGCCTACGCCGAGGGGTGCCCCGACGTCTCGCCCGACGGCAAGTGGCTCGTCTACGCGGGCCACACGGCAGACGAGCGGCCGTTCGCCTTCGTCTCGACCCACGCCGACGGACGCGACGGCGTGGCGGAGGTCCAGACGGCCGAGCCCTCGGTCGACTCGGATCCCGTCTGGTTGGCCGACGGTGAGACGTTCGTCTACGACGTCGACGATCGGCACGTGGCGGCGTTCTCGATGTCGACGCGGCGGAGCATCGTCATGCCGACGGTGACCGCGCCGCTCTACACCTCGTTTCACGCGGCGCTCGGGAACCAGATCATCGTCAGCTCCTTCCTGCGCGCGGGGGGCGTCGAGATCAGCGGGTTCGGTTACCCGCGGCTCGACGAGACGCTGCACTGGCGCACGCCGCTGCAGACGTTGGATCTGGAGACGCGCGACGGCCGGCGGTACTACTCGGCCGCCTTCTGGAAGACCTCGCTGGCGCTGCTCGAGACCGAGCCCGCGCGGGGGCGGGCGCGCCTCGTCGGCGCGGTTCCGGGGCAGTCGCTGCGGCACGCGCGGTTCGTCGACGACGGGATGGTGCTGACCAGCGTGCGCAGGACGTCGGTCCTGGTCTCGCGCCTTCCGGGGCAACCCCGGCGGGACATCCCTGTCGCCGAGGATGTCTGGCAGGCGTCGCTCTGCGGGACGCGGCTCGTCGGCACCCAGCTCGACTCCAGGGGGAGCCGCACGGTCTGGCTCGACGCGGAGGGGCGCGTGGTCGGGCACCTGCGGGAGTCCCTGACGGACAACTACCCCCGCTGCTCGTCGGACGGAAAGGTCATGTTCTACAGCTCGTACGGCGCGGCCCCGGGGATCCGGCGCTGCGACGCGCAGGGGTGCCGGACCATCTCGACGGGCGCCTCGGTGCTGACGGCGCTCTCCCCGGACGATCGACGCCTGGCGTTCGTGACGTACGACAGCGGCCCGCGCGCGGTACGCTGGATGTCCGCCGACGGGACTGGGCCGGTCCACCAGATCGCCGAGCTCGAGACCGGGTGCACGCCCATCTGGTCGAGCCCGACCCTCCTGTGGATCTCCCACCGGAAGGGGCGCCGGCTCGTCTGGACGGAGCTCGACACGGACTCCGGTCGAGCCACGGGGCGAACCTCGGCCGGGCGCCACGACTGCATGGATGGGCGCGACGATCCCGCCAAGCCGCTGCACGATCCGGTCGAGATTCAAATTGGGAGTAGGTCGGAGATTCGCCTACTCCCCTCGAAGTACCTTCCGACCGGCTGACGATCTCGGTAGGCTTCGCGCTTCAATGGGGGGATCCGAATCACGCGACAAGGACAGCGTCACCGAGGTGGCGGGGGAGTCCTTCGTGCGCGAGCGGCCGCCCGACATCGAGCGCGGGACAGTGCTGGCGGGGCGGTATCAGATCGAGGACATCATCGGCAAGGGCGGCAGCGGCATCGTCCTGCGCGTCTTCGACCGGGTGGCCCAGAACGTCGTCGCGCTCAAGGTCCTCAAGTCCGAGCTGGCGCGGGACGCCAAGTGGGAGAAGCGTTTCTCGCGCGAGCTGCGGCTGGGCCGCCCCATCCAGCACCCCAACGTCTGCCGCATCTTCGACATCGGCGAGGCCGACGGCTACCGCTTCCTGACCATGGAACTGGCCAGCGGCGGCTCGCTGCGCGACGAGCTCAAGAAGTCACGCGCGCTCGAGCGACCGCTCGAGGAGAGGCTCGCCGACGGCAAGGCCGTCATCGCCGGGCTGGCCGCGCTGCACGCGGCGGGCGTCGTCCACCGCGACTTCAAGCCCGACAACATCCTGCGCATGGGCGACGGCCGGCTGGTGCTGTCGGACTTCGGCCTGGCGACCGACGCCGCGAACGCGCCCGGCGCCACCGTCCTCATCGGGACGCCCCACTACATGGCGCCCGAGGTGCTGGGCGGCGACCCGGCCAGCGCCCGCTCCGACGTCTGGGCCCTGGGCGTCGTGCTGCACGAGATCTTCTTTGGCCGGCGCCCCGAGCGCCGCTCGGTCAGCTTCGACGGGAGCGGCAAGGGCCCGCTGCGACCGACCACCACGATCGAGCGGGCGGTGCTGGCGCTCTGCGACCGCTGCCTGCTCGAGGCGCCGCTCGATCGCCCCACGGACGCGACGGTCGTCGCCAAGATGCTCGAGTCGGCTCGGCCGTCGACCCGCACGAGAGCGAAGCTCCGCGAGCGACGTTTCGGCGGCTACGCGCTGGCGGTCCTCGCCGCCGTGGGCGGGGGGACGCTGGCGCTGAGGCGGCAGCACCACGCGACGCCCGCCGCCGTCACCCACCGCGGCGCCATCGTCCTTCCGGCTCCGACCAAGCCACCGACCGACTGGACGAACAGCGCCAAGGTCATCAGCGAGATCCCGGAGAAGGTTCACTGCTTCTCGCTGCTGGACGAGCGGACGGCGCGGGTCGTGTGGGGCGAGCCCCGACGGGCGGAGGAGGTCGATCTGGCGACCGGGCGCCGCAGCCCCGCACGTCTGGCCCCGGACACCTACCAGGTGGACTGCCCCGAGCTATCTCCGGATGGCGCTTCGCTGCTGTTCACCGGACTGACGGCGGCCGGCGCCAAGGAGATCCGGCTGTCGACGTCCCCGGACGGCCGCAATCCGACGGTCGTGACGTCGGGCTCGGAGGCGCTCTGGATCGGCAATGGCGACGAGTTCCTCTACCTGGTGGATCCGTCGCACGCAGCGGTGTTTTCGGTTCGAACGATGAGCTTCATCCTCCTTCCGGACAGCGGGATCGATGGCTATCGGCTGATCGTCGACAAGGCGGTCAGCAATGACGGCCGCAAGATCGCGACGCTGCTCTACGCGGAAGACTCGACGTTCGTGCTGGTCGTTTACGGCGGCAGAAACTTCTCCGAGCGGACCGCCCTCCTCACGCCGGGCGCGCGGAAGATCGAGTTCGGGTCGCGCGCCGAGGAGATCCTCGCCGCCGACGTCGCCGCGGGCCCGAACGTCATCCTGGACGCGATCGATTGGCCCGAGAGGCGGTTCACCAGCCAGGCGAAGTATTCCGGGTTCGATCTGGTGATGGCGCGTTTCATTCCTGGGCAGGAGGTCGTGCTGGCGCGGCGCGCGGCTCGCGACGCCTGGATGGTGGACGGCACGCGGCGGGTGCGACTGACCTCGGACGGCGGTGTGTTCGGAGCGGCCCGCTCACGCACGGGAGATCTCCTGCTGGTCAGAATGAACGCTTCAGGGAAGGCGAACATCTGGTGGCAGGGCCCCAAGGGAGCCAGCAAACGGATGACCGACGGAACGGCCGACGCGACCCCGGCGTTCTCGGCCGACGGAGAAACCTGGGCGTACGCCGACTACACCCAGAAGGCGATCGTCGTGTGCGCGACCGCCAGCGGGAAATGCACCCCGTTGCGCCGGGACGACGCCATTCCTGCCTGGCCCACCTTTTCACCGGACGGCGAGAGCCTCGCCTACCTGACCCAGGTCGGCTCGACGCAGCTCACGATCGTGTCGGCCCGCGATGGTCACTACCGGACGTCGTGGGGCGCCTCCTACAACTGCCCGCCCGTCTGGTCATCCCCGACGACCCTCTGGAACATCGAGGTCTCGGAGGGACGACGCATCTGGTACGAGCGCGACCTCACCGGCCGGAAAACGGGTAAGCGGTTCCAGGCGCCCGCCAATTCAACGTCGGACGAGGCTCATTGCTGGGAGAGCACGCCCTCATCCGCTTCCCCGTTTTCGCAACCCGTGCATGTCGAGATCGAGCAGACCTCGTTGCTGCTGGGCGTGACCGATTAGGGTGACGCCCAGCCATTGACTCGGGCGCAGCCGCCCGCGGCTACATGCAGAAGGAGACGAAACAGAAGCCCTGCGGCGGAGGGTTCGACGGAGCATCGACCGCGGGCTTCGCGTTCACGGCCCCCGACGCGCCAACGACGAGCGAAACAGCAAAAAGCGTCACCAGAGTAATCTTCTTGAGCATAGGTCCCCCTTGTGGTCTGTTTGTTGCCTTCGGAAACCCGCGTCAGAAATCTGAGCGGCTTCCCGGAGTTCCAAGAGCAACAGAAGGACCAATGGGGGAGCGCCGTAAGCTCCAGGGTTTACACGGCGAAAAGGGCTATTTCGGGGCCTGGGTTATATATCCGTTTACGCAAGCGCAGTTACGCTTTACTGTTGGGCTAATGGTTCGGTGATTACGCCCAACGAAAGCACGACCTTCGTTCCACGGCACGAAGCGTCAGACGATCCCGTCAAAGTCCCCCTGATACTGATTGTGGGGGACAACAAGGGAAACGTCCCGCAGGGGCGTGACAGGATCGCGACGTTTACCGGCTCGTTGGTCGTCGGACGGCGTGAGCCGACGCAGGGCGAGCCCGGCCAATCCGCGCTCGTCCTGCAGGACAGGATGGTCTCGTCGCAGCACCTGGCCATCAGCCCCGCCCCCGAGGACGCCGTCTACGAGCTGACGGACCTGTCGAGCACCAACGGCACGGTGGTCGACGGCGAGCCGGTGGAGACGACGGTCCGCCTCCGCGACGGCTCTGTCATATTCGTGGGCAGCCACGTGCTGGTGTTCCGCGTCACGACCATGGCGGAGAAGGCGGCGATCGAGGACGAGCTGGCCAAGCCGCTCGGGCCCGTCCCCACGACCAACCCGGCCTTCGCCATGGTCTGCAAGAAGCTGCGGAAGCTGGCCGTCGCGGGCGAGGAGCTGCTGCTCACCGGCGAGACCGGCGTCGGCAAGGAGGTCTACGCCGGGGCCGTGCACCGCGCGAGCGGTCGGGCCGGGCGGTTCGTGGCCATCAACTGCGCGGCGATCCCGCGCGAGCTGGTCGAGACCGAGCTGTTCGGGTACGCGCGGGGCGCGCACTCGCAGGCCGCGATGGCCAAGCCCGGGATCATCGAGGAGGCCGAGAACGGGACGCTGTTCCTCGACGAGATCGGCGAGATGGTGCCCGAGCTGCAGACGAAGCTCTTGCGCTTCACGCAGGACCGCATGCTGGCGCCGGTGGGCGGGCTGCGCGCGCGGCGGATCGAGACGCGGATCCTCGCCGCGACCAGCCGGACCGCGGCGCCCTCGCAGTCGGGCAGCCTCGGGTTGCGCGTCGATCTGGCCGCGCGGCTCGGCGCCGAACCGATCCAGATCCCGCCGCTGCGCGAGCGTATCGAGGACATCGGCGCGCTGGCCACCTTCCTGCTCGGCGACCGCAGCAAGCCGATCGACCTCGCCGCGTTCCAGGCGCTGTGCCTCTACCAGTGGCCCGGCAACGTGCGCGAGCTCGGCAAGGTGATGACGCAGGCCGAGGCGCTGGCGCGCGACTCCGATCGGATCGGCGTCGAGCATCTCCCGGCGGCGATCCTGGCGGCCCCCAAGCTGAAGACGGCGCAGGGGCGCCGAAAGTCACGGCCGCCGCCCGACGCGGCGGAGCTCGAGGCATTGATCCGCCGATTTCACGGCAACATGATGCGCGTGGCCCGCGAGCTCGACCGGAAGCCCGCGCTGGTCTATCGCTGGGCGAAACGGTTCGGCCTCAATGTGGACGATTTCCGCACAAAAAAAGAGGCGTGATGCGCGGCGTGGGTGGTTTCGAACGGCGGTGATGAAACCCAAACGCGCGATCGCGTTCCGCGTGTAACCAAATGGACGACCTCTCGCAGTTCCTGCGCCCCGCCGGCGGCGGTATTCACACCGTGAGCACCGGACGCGCCGAGCGCGAAGCGCTGCAGAAGATGATCTACGGCGCGCGCGACGAGGCAGAGGTCGCGGCGCGCTGGCGCGCTGCGCTCGAGGCGGTGGGCGCCGCGCGGGTGGCGATCGTCGGCATTCCGTCCGACTGCGGGGCGGGGCTGGCGCGCGGCGCCGCGTTCGGCCCGGAGGCGGTGCGCGCGGCGCTGCTGCGGCGGGTGCCCGACTTCGCGGCGCGCGCGGCGCGCGCGGGGATCGTCGACGTGGGCGACGTGTTCTCGGTCCCGCAGCTGCTGACGGACGAGATGCTCAGCGAGGCGCAGCTGCGCCGCACGCGCGCCGCGCTCTACGGCTCGCCGGACCGGGAGTGGCCGGTGGCGCCGCTGACCATCGCCGAGCGCGTGGTGAGCCAGCTCCTGCGCGCGCAGCCCGACCTGCGGATCTTCATGCTGGGCGGCGATCACTCGGTCGCCTGGCCGGTGGTGGCGGCGCTCGGGCGCCACGTCACCGAGCCGTGGGCGATCGTCCACGCCGACGCGCACACCGATCTCCTGCCCGAACGGCTGGGGGTTCGGATCTGCTTCGCCACCTGGGCCTACCACGCCAACGAGCTGCTCGGGCGCGGCGGGCGGCTGGTGCAGGTCGGCGTGCGGACCTCGTCGAAGCCGAAGCAGCACTGGGAGTCGACGCTGGGCGTGCGGCAGTTCTGGGCCGACGAGGTTCGCGCCCGCGGCGAAGCGGTGATCGACGACGTGATCGTGCACCTCTCGACGCTGGGGGTGCGGCGGGTCTACCTGTCGAACGACATCGACGCGACCGACGGCGCCGTCGCCCCGTCGACCGGCGCGCCCGAGCCCGATGGCCTGGCGCCCGAGTTCGTGCGAGCCCTCATCGCCCGGATCGCCGCCACCTTCCCGCTGCTGGGCGCCGACGTCGTCGAGGTGGCGCCTCCGATCGGCAGCGCCGACGACGCCCGCCGGACGGCCGACGTCGCCGCCTCGTACATGCTCTCTTCTCTCTCGGCCTTGGCGGATGCTCCCGAGCTCGTTTGAAACGGGAAGCCTGGGAGGGTTCCACCCCCGCCCGCGCCGGGCCACGGCGAGCGAAGCTCGCCTTCGCCCGGGCGGCGGTTAGAGTAGGGCGCATGGCACACGAGCCGGAAGACGAAGTGGGTGGAGAGGCAGAGGATCCGCGCGTCGAGGCCGCCTGGGCGGCGCTCGAGGGGGGCGACGTGCCCGGCGCGCGGCGCGCGATCGAGGCGCTCGATCCCGCTTCACCGGAGACGCTGCTGCTGCGCGCGGCCTGCTTCCGGGAAGAGGGTGACGACGCGCAGGCGGTCGAGGCGCTGCGGCAGGCGGCCGCCGCCGATCGCGAGTGGGCGACGCCGGAGCTCTGGCTGGGCGAGATCCTGGCGGGCGATCCGGCCGCCACCGAGGAGGCGCTGGAGCACGCCGAGCGCGCGCTCGATCTGGCCGAGGAGGAGGCGGAGTTCCTCTCGGCGGTGGCGCTGAAGGCGGGGCTGGAGGTCGAGCTCGGAGAGACCGAGGCGGCCAGGGAGACCCTGTCCGAGCTGCCGCCGCCGGAGGTGCGGCTCGACGATCTCGAGCTGGCGCTGGAGATCTCCGACCTTCACCTGGCGGTCGGCGACGCCGAGACCGCGCGGGCGAGGCTGCGGGTCCTCTGCGAGGCCAGCCCCGAGTCGGCGGACGCCTGGCACGCGCTCGGCTGCGCGGCCGAGGAGCTGGGCGACGAGCGGGAGCAGCTCGCCGCCTGGAAGCGGGCCTGGACGCTCGACGCGGCGCCCGACGGGGCCGACCGGGTCGGCGATCGCCTGCCCGAGGCGGAGGTGGCCGCGGTCGCCGAGGCGGCGCTCGAGGAGCTGCCCGAGCGGGCGCGCGCCCTCCTGGCCGGCATCCCGATCGTGATCGCCGAGCTGCCCGCGGAGGCCGACGTCGCCGCCGGGCTCGACCCGCGCGCGCTGGGGCTGTTCGCCGGGACGGCGCTGGGGCAGGAGGGGACGGCGCTGGGCGGACAGCCCGGGCTGACCCAGATCCTGCTGTTCCGCCGCAACCTCGAGCGTACGGCGCGCGACGAAGACGAGCTGCGCGACGAGATTCGCACCACGCTGCTTCACGAGACAGGGCACTTCTTCGGGCTCTCGGACGCCGCGCTGGACGAGCTGGGGCTCGGCTGATACGCCGCGCCTTGACAACCCCCGGGCCGGTCAGCATGATGCGCGCCCGAACGGACCGGCAGGACCGGCACTAAGGAAGAGAAAAAGACGTGGCCAACATCAAGTCAGCCGAGAAGGCGAACCGCCAGCGGGTGAAGCGCACGGCGCGCAACGTGTCGCAGACGACCGCGATGCGCAGCGCCATCAAGAAGCTCCGCGCCGCGATGGGGAGCAAGGGCAACAAGGATCTGGCGCCGCTGCTCAAGAGCGCGGTGCAGGCGATCGACAAGGCGGCCTCGAAGGGGGTCATCAAGAAGGGGACGGCCTCGCGCTCGGTCTCCCGCTTGACGGTCGCGGTCGCCGGCCTCTCCGCCAAGTAGCCCGGGCGACTCGCGGCAACCGGAGAAGCGCGCGGCGGGGCGGCCTAGAGGCTGCTCCAGCCGCCGCCCAGCCCGAACGGGCGGCCGATGGCGAACCCGGCCGCCAGGCGGGCGCGCTTGTCGACCACGCCCCACACGCCGATCGGCGGACCCCGCGTCCAGAAGGCGTGCGGGTAGACGTTGAAGTGGATGAAGTAGTCGTCCACGTTCGTGATCTGCAGCGACGCCAGCAGCGAGTTGCGGCGGTCGAGGAAGACGGCGGCCGTGGGGACGAAGTTGACCACGTTCTGCACGCTCTGCGTGGAGGCGTTGGTGAGGTGGATGGCGGCGCCGCCGGCCGAGGCCGACACGGCGTACTCGTCGTCGATGGCGAACGACAGCCCGCCGGTCGTCGCCTCGCCGTACCAGGCGAACAGCGACAGACGCCGGTAGAAGGGGAGAGCCCACTTGGCGGCGAAGTAGTTCCCCACGTTGTGCAGCTCGCCGTTCGGCAGGGTGAAGGACGGCTGCAGCGACCAGTCGGCGATGACGATGGTGTGGCTGAAGAAGCGGTTCGGCCAGTCGAAGCTGAACAGGATGATGCCGCCGATGTCGAACACCCAGAGATCGGCGATGCAGTCGGTGTTGTAGCCCACGAACCCCTTGTTCTCGAGCGACTCGTTGATGAACGCCGAGGCCATCAGCGTGAAGGCCGACCAGAGCCGGGGCGCGGGGACGTGGTAGTCCTCGAACCACTCGGTGAGCGAGGTGTAGGTCATCCCGCCGCCGATGAGGTGCAGGCTGTAGTTGGGCGTCCAGCGCGCGGTGGTCTGGGTGAACGAGAGGGGGAAGATCTCCTCGGTGAGGAAGGTCTTCCACCCGTCGGCGGCGATGGCCGGGAAGGGGTTCGCCATGTTGCGGGCCACGTTGAGAAAGTTGGTCCGGTAGTCGAACGTGAAGATGTTGCGCGGGGCGACGTGGTCCTGGAGCACGTCGAAGCCGCGGTTGATGAAGACCCAGAGCGGTCCGTAGAGCGCCTGACTGCCGTAGTCGAGCCCGAAGTAGAAGTAGCGGGGCTTGCTGTCGCCTGACGGTGGAACAACGGGCGGCAACACGGGGTTCGGGGAGGTAGCGGGCGCCGCGCCCACCCCGGGCGCGGCCGGCGCCGGTTCGTCGGCGTGCACCGGGCTCGCGGCGACGGGCAGCGCGAGGGCCGTCAGGAGCGCGGCGAGGGCGGGGCGCATGCGCGGCAGGCTAGGCAGAGCTCTCGGCGAGGCGCTGCACGAGGCGCGAGAGCGCCAGCTCGGGATCGAGCTTCGAGCTCTTGAGATCGACGTCGGCGGTGTAGAGGCGCTCGAACGCCCGCTCGAGCGCCGCGCGCGACATCCGCCGCGCCGGCACCAGGACGTCGTCGAGGAAGTAGGGGTTGATGCCGACGCCGGCGGCGATCTCGTTGCGCCCCGCGCCCGAGGCGGCCAGTTCCTTGGCGCGCCAGACCTGGCGCAGGTGGCGGGCCAGCATGAACTGGATGCGCAGCGCTGGCTCCCGGTTGCGGAGCATGTTGGCCAGCAGCGCCAGCGACCGCGTCACGTTGCCGGCGCCGATCGCCTTGGTCAGCTCGAAGATGCCGCGCTCGCGCGTCTCGGCCACCAGATCCTCGACGTCCTCGACGCCGATCGGCTTGCCGGCCGCGTACAGCGCCAAGAGGTCGAGCGCCTGCGACAGCCGGCCCAGGTCGGGCCCGGCCGCGGTCGCCAGCGCCTCGGCCGCGTCGGCCGCCAGCGTCAACTTGCGGGCGCGCGCCTCGCCGCGCAACCAGCCGGCCAGCGCCTGATCGCGCAGCGGCGCGAACACGTGCAGGTAGCCGCGCTTCTTCAGCACCTGGAAGGCCTTGAAGCGGACGTCGACCTTGTCGGCGACCAGCAGGAGGCACGTCGCGGGGTTGGGATCCTCGACGTAATCGACCAGCGGCTCGAGGTCGGCGGCCTTGACCTCGTCGATGGCCTTGCCGACGACCAGCCGCCGCTTGGCCAGCATCGGCAGCGTCCGCGCGGTGGCCAGCGCCGCGCCCAGCCCCTTCTCCTTGAGGTCGAAGACGTCGTTGTTGAACGCGGCGGCGGCGCCCGCCTCGGCCAGCACGGCGCCGCGGATGGCGGCGGCCGCCGCGTCGACCAGATACCGCTCGCCCGAAAGACAGTAGACCGGCGCGATCTCGCCGCGGGCGACGGCCGCGGCGATGTCGGGCTGGGGAGGCGGCGGGGCCACGTCCCCGTTGTACTACACTGCGGGCGCCCCGCCATGCGCCTCGCCACAGCTCTCCTGCGCTGGTACGACCGGACCCGGCGCGACCTGCCCTGGCGGCGCGCGCCGTCGCCGTACAAGACCCTGGTCTCCGAGCTGATGCTGCAGCAGACGACCGTGGCCACGGTGATCCCGTACTTCGAGCGGTTCCTGGCGCGCTTCCCCACGCTCGGCGCGCTGGCCGCGGCCAGCGAGGACGAGGTGACGGCGCTCTGGTCGGGGCTGGGGTACTACGCGCGGGCGCGCAACCTCCGGCGCGCCGCCGCGGGGGCGGTCGCCGAGCACGGCGGCGCGCTGCCGCGCACCGAGGCCGAGCTCGGCGCGTTGCCCGGGCTGGGCCCGTACACGGCGGCGGCGGTGGCCGCCATCGCCTTCGGCGTTCCCACCTTCGCGCTCGACGGCAACGGCGCCCGGGTGATGGCCCGCCTGGGCGGCGTGCGCGAGTCGATCGACGAGCCGGCGACGCGGGCCCGGCTGCGCGCGGCTGGCCTGCGCGAGGTGCCGCGCGCCCGGCCCGGCGACTTCACGCAGGCGGTGATGGAGCTGGGGGCCACGATCTGCACGCCGCGCGGCCCGCGCTGCGACGACTGCCCGGTGAAGGCCGCCTGCGCCGCGTTCGGGGGCGGGATCGTCGACCAGATCCCGCGCCGCTCGCGCAAGCCGGCGCGCCCGATCGTACGCGTCGCCTGCGCCTGCGTGACCGACGGCGCGCGGGTGCTGCTGGTGAAGCGCCGCGCGGGGCTGCTCGCCGGCACCTGGTCGCTGCCCGAGGCGGTGGTGGCCGCCGGGGCCCCGAGCGAGGCGGCCCGCCGGCTGGCCACGGACGCCGGCGTCAGCCCGGCGCGCATCGAACACCGGGGCGCGATCCGCCACGTGTTCACGCATCGCGACGTCACCGCCGAGGTGTTCCGGATCGAGGTCGCCCGCGCCGGGGGCGGCGGGTCGGCCAGCCGCTGGGTCGCGCCGGACGGGCTGGCCGAGCTGGGGGTCTCGACCTTCACCCGCAAGACGGTCGCGCTGGGCCTGGATGGCGCGGAGCGGCCAGCGCGGCCCCCGCGCGCAAAACGCGACAACGGGCCGGTTCGGTCGTAGTAAAGAGGCGTGGTGCGCTTCGCGGTCTACGCCGTCCTGCTGCTCGCCGCCTGCGCGGCTTCGGGCCAGACCGCGCCCGCGCTGCCCGGGACTTACGGCCAGGGCGAACCGCTCCCGGCGCCGGTCGTTCCCGAGCCGGGGCGGCCCGAGATCGCGGCGGGCGGGCCCGAGCTCCCGCAGAGCCCCAGCAACGACCCCGGCGGCGACGCCGACTTCGCCGCGGCCAAGGCCCGCTTCGACGCGGGCGACGCGGCCGCCGCCCGGCCGCTCCTGCAGGCGTTCCACGACAATCACGCGCAGCACCCGGCCCGCCCGGCGACCGACCTGATGCTGGCGCGGCTGGCGCTCGCCCGCGGCGACGCCGAGACGGCGCGCGGCCTGCTCGAGCCGCTGACGTCGCCCCCGCCCGACGAGGGGACGTACGCCAGCGCCCGCTACTATCTCGGCCTGGCGTTCGCGCGGCTGGGACAGTTCGCGCGGGCGCGCGAGCTGCTGCTCCCGTTCCTCCCGCCCGCCGGCGCCGCCGGCCCGGGCGACGACGCGCTCGTCGAGCTGCGCGGCGGGCTGGCCGAGGCGACGGCCGGGATCGGCGACGCGCCCGCGGCCATCGAGCTGTGGGACGCCTACGCGCGTGGCGGGCACGAGCCGGAGAAGGCCTACGCCCGCGACCGGGTGACCGCGCTCGCCGGCAAGCTCGGCCCCGATGCCGTGGTCCAGACCTTCCGCGCGGCGCCGCCCAAGGGGTTGGCGCGGGCGCTGCTGGGCGACGCGGCCGCGGCGGGGCTGCGTGCCCGGGGCGACAGCGCCGGCGCCGCCGAGGTCCTGTCCGACGCGGCGGAGGCCCGTCATGCGCTGGGCATCGGCGAGGCGGACGACCACGCCGGCGGCCCCGGTGATCCGGGCCGGCTCGGGCTCGAGCTGGCGCTGTCGGGGCGCTTTCAACCGGTCGGCGAGGCGGCGCTGCGCGCGGCGTTGCTGGCGACCGGGGCTCCCGCCGCTCCCGCGATGCAGCTTTGCGTGCGCGATCCCGGCCAGGGACCGGACCAGGCGCGGCGAGTGACGGACAGCCTGGCCGGCGAGGACTCGGTCATCGGGATCCTCGCCGCGCTCGCGCCGGCGCCGCAGGCCGCGCCGGCCGACGACGCCGAGCTGGGGCTGGCGACCGACGGTGTGCCGACGGTGGTCCTCGAATCGGCGCCGGCAGGGGCCGCCAGCCTGGCGTTCAGCGTGCTCCACTCCGCCGGCGGCCGCGCGGCCGGGCTGGCCAAGACGGCCCTCGGGCTGGGGGCGCGCAGCTTCGCGCTGGTCGGTCCCGACACCTCCGCGGCCAAGGCCCTCCGCGCCGCCTTCAAGCGGGCGGTCGTCGAGGGGGGCGGTCGGGTGACGGCCGAGGTCAGCTATCCACCGGGGTCGACGTCGTTCACCGGGGTGGTGGCCGCGGTCAAGAAGTCGCAGCCCGAGGTGGTGTTCGTCGGCGACGGCGCCGACCGGCTGGAGCTGATCGCGCCGGCGCTGGCCGCCGCCGACCTTTGGGCCGCGCCCTGGGGGGCGCCGCGGCCGGCCGGAGCGCCGGGCAAGCCGCGCCCGCGCAACGTCCTCTTGCTGTCGACCGCGTCGGATCTGTCGCCCCACCTCCTCCAGAGCGCCGGGCGCTACGTTCAGGGGGCGCTGCTGGCGCCCGGCTTTTACGCCGACGCGAGCGACGCCCGTGCCCGAGGCTTCGTCGACGCCTACCGCGCCGCCTACGGCCAGGACCCGCACGCCACCGAGGCTTATGCCTACGACGGCGTCAACGCGATCCGGACCGCGATCGCGGGCGGGGCGAAGACGCGCCGGGACCTCGCGCAGGCGCTGGCGGGCGGGACGTTCGAAGGGCTGACCGGCGCCATGCGCTTCGGCCCCAGCCACGGCCGCGTCGACCCGCCGCGCGTCTACGTCGTCGACGGCGCCGACATCAAGCTGCTTCGCTAGAGCGCATCTCATAAATACCGGATGAGGATCCGGACGCAGGCGAGCCAGACGAAGCCCATGAAGTTGCCGGCTTTGGACTCATAGCGGGTGTGGACGC
>Ga0209060_10001290_pt1 | contig 28723 bp, 27 predicted proteins | sample Coa_R1_8_FD_187155 | JGI IMG/M metagenome (GOLD analysis project Ga0209060, IMG submission 187155) | Surface soil microbial communities from Centralia Pennsylvania, which are recovering from an underground coalmine fire - Coalmine... | ecosystem: Environmental > Terrestrial > Soil >...
CGAAACTTCTGCATCCTGCGGTCCTGTAGCCACGTCGCCCGGTTCATCGATTCGCCCCCTCGCAGGGGCAGAAAACCGGACAACTCGTGTGCTACCTAACCCGGACAACTCGTGTGCTTACGACATCATCACGTGAGCGCGCTTGCGCCGGCGGCCGTTCGCCCTATAGTCCGCGCCGATTTTCCGCCACGGGGTTGCAGGAGGACTGGGTTTGGCCAAGGGCGACGTCAAGCGAGTGGTGCTGGCCTATTCGGGCGGCCTCGATACATCGATCATCCTGAAATGGCTGCAGACGACCTATGGCTGCGAGGTGGTCACCTTCACGGCCGATCTCGGGCAGGGCGAGGAGCTTGGACCTGCCCGCGACAAGGCGTTGCTGCTGGGCATTCGGCCGGAACATGTCTTCATCGAGGATCTGCGCGAAGAGTTCGTGCGCGATTACGTGTTCCCGATGTTTCGCGCCAATGCGCTCTATGAAGGCCAATATCTGCTTGGCACATCGATCGCGCGCCCGCTGATCGCCAAGAAGCAGATCGAGATTGCCGAAAAGGTCGGCGCCGATGCGGTTGCGCACGGCGCGACCGGCAAAGGCAACGACCAGGTGCGTTTCGAACTCGCCTATTATGCCCTCAAGCCCGACGTGAAGGTGATTGCGCCATGGCGCGAATGGGATCTCGCCTCGCGCACGAAATTGATCGAGTTTGCCGAGCAGCATCAGATTCCGATTGCCAAGGACAAAAGGGGTGAGGCCCCCTTCTCGGTCGACGCCAACCTGCTGCATGCCTCATCCGAGGGAAAGGTGCTGGAAGATCCGGCTCGGGAGGTGCCCGACTATGTGTATTCCCGCACCGGCGACCCCGAACAGGCGCCCGACCGGCCGACCTACGTCACCGTCGCCTTCGAGCGCGGCGATGCGGTCGCGATCGACGGCAAAAAGATGTCGCCGGCGACCTTGCTGGCTCGCCTCAATGAACTAGGCCGCATCAACGGCATCGGCCGGCTTGATCTCGTCGAGAACCGATTCGTCGGCATGAAGTCGCGCGGCATGTATGAGACGCCGGGCGGCACCATCCTGCATGCCGCCCATCGGGGCATCGAATCCATCACGCTCGACCGCGGCGCCATGCATCTCAAGGACGAGCTCATGCCCAAATATGCCGAGCTCGTCTATTACGGCTTCTGGTTCGCGCCGGAGCGCGAAATGCTGCAAGCTGCGATCGACCGCAGCCAGGAGTTCGTCAGCGGCGAGGTGCGCCTCAAGCTCTACAAGGGCAACGTCGCCGTGGTCGGCCGCGAGAGCCCCTACTCTCTCTACGACCAGGACCTCGTCACCTTCGAGGAAGGCGCCGTCGCCTACGATCACCGCGACGCCGCCGGCTTCATCCGGCTCAACGCGCTCCGGCTGCGAACGCTAGGCCAGCGCAGGAAGAAGCTCGGGCTCTAGAGGGGACAGTTCCTTCAGTTTGGCGGAAGCCTCGACGACTTAGCGGCTCGCATCAGCAAGCTGGTAGACGCCCCGCTCGAAGGCATCGTAAAGCGCAAGCGCCTTACGGTCCGCGAACGGGAGGAACTGCATCAGAATCACCCCCGTGATGCCGCGGGCGGGGTCGAGCCAATAGTAGGTGTTGTTGATTCCGCCCCAGCTCAGGCTGCCGGGAGACCGCTTGCCCGGCACGGCATCGGTGGTGATCAGGAACCCGAGTCCCCATTTATCACGGCCGTCGGCAATGAATGAGAAATCATCGCTGCGTTCAGGGATCGCGGTCTTCTGTGCCGGGACGCCGAGCGACCCGATATGATTCTGGCCCATGAGAGCGACAGTACCGGCCGACAGGATGCGTGCGCCGTCGAGTTCTCCGCCGTTGAGCAGCGCTCGCGTGAAGCGGAGATAGTCATAAGCGGTCGATGTCAAGCCGCCGCCGCCGATAGGCGTAAATCCCGATGTGGGAGGCTGAACGGAGTCTCTTGCGATCGAACCGTCGGCTATTCGCCGGTTGACTGTCACCAGGCGCGCTTCCTTGTCCTTCGGTACGAAGTAGAACGTGTCCGCCATTCCGAGCGGTGTAAAAATATGCTGGCGGAAGTAGTCCTCGAGCGATTGGCCGGAGATCTTCTCGACCAGCCGGCCCAGCCAGTCCGTGCTGGTGCTGTAGAGCCAGCGCTCTCCTGGTTCGAACACCAGCGGGCCAACCGGATATTCCTCGCCGGCGCGCGGCTTGAAATCCCGCACGATGGGATTGGTAAACGGGTATCCTAGCCCTGACGTGTGTGTAAACAGGTGCCGGACAGTCACCGCCTTGGTGGCCGGACGCAGCCGATAGTCGCCAGTGGCAGCGTCGAAGGATTCGAAGACGGAGAGCCTGGCGAACTCAGGCAGATATTTTGCGACTGGATCTTCGAGCGCGAAGCGGCCCTGCTCGATGAGCTGCATGGCGGCGGTCGAGGTGATCGCTTTCGTCATCGACGCGATGCGGAAGAGCGCGTCGAGCTTGAGAGGGCGTCCCTGGTCGATATCGGCAACGCCGAAAGCGCCCTGATGGATGATGCGCTTGCGATCGGCTGCCATGACGACAACCCCCGCAACCTCCTTGCGCGCTACGGCATCGCGCATCGCCTCGTCTATGGCGGAAGAAGATTGGGGCTGCTGGGCGTTGGCCGCAAACGGCAAAGCCGCCACGCCGCCAACAAGCGAGATAAACTCGCGCCGCTTCATCGGATCGTCCTCCCCGTCTGGCGCCGCGAGTGCATGCTCGCGGAGCGGAGGCCAGGATATCACGGCAACAGGCGGCGCTCCACGACGCTCGCACATCGTGAGCCGAAAAAACTTGCATGGCTTGCCCACGCAAGCGCCGCATTCCGATTGGGATCACGCCCACATAGGGGCGGAGGGCAGCGTCTGCTCGAGAGAGGGGGGACAACACAGAAGATTGTCTTTCGCCGGAATTGCCGCCGCAACAAGACGACACAAAAATGTCCGCATAGAATGTTTTTGTGTCGAGGAGCCCGTCGCGTTTCGGAGGACGCGAAGGTGCAGCAATGCGACGACTGCGTGTCCAGACCTGATACGGCGCGAATCGGCGGATGGCGGCAATGAGTGTGTTCGGTGCGTCGCGTTTTACCGCTGTACTCGCGGCCGTCGCCCTCTCCGCAACCGTCGGCACGTTCTGGTGGGCCATCGAAGCGCGCTCAGATCTGAAAGCGGGCGCAGCCTACCGGTCGGCGCACCGAGCCTCGCCCTCGAAGCCGGCAGGTCGCGCCTTACATTCGCCGGATGAGCGATCCAATAAATTCGAACTCATGGGCAGAAGTGAACGTCAACCAAGTCTGCCGGGGTGGACTGAGAACCGCAATCAGCCGTTCGAGCGGTCGGCCGCACCTCCGGTGCTGGTGAATTACGCAAACCCGAGCTTGCGGGACGGGCGCGCCGATATGCCGCTGCCGATACCGCCCGCATCGCCGCCTCCCTACCCTCCCCGGCATACGGGGGATGGCCGGGAAGGGGGTTCGCCGGCCAAACCTGCCGACGCCCCGACACCCGCAGCGCCTGAGGACAATCCGAAGCGCCAGGCGCGAGAGCCAAGACCCGAACCCGCGGCCGTCGCTTCGACACAGTCGCCTAAGCCGCCTGCCCGGTCATACTATTTGGAAAAAGTCGTGGAGCAGGATGATGCGGGCGAAGTCAGGTTTAAGTATCGGCGCCGATCCTGCGAGCCGCCGAACATGCCTGACGTCTGTTTCATGTCGAAAGCAAACCGCCGCGGCATCGTGGTGGAGCGGCGATAGCAGCTCACCCGTTCAGCGCGCCCTGTTAGCGTTGCACTATGCGGCCGGAACGCTATATTTCGATATGCGGTCATCTCACGACGAAAGCGGTCTTCGACAAAAAGCCGGCCTAGCGCGCGTGTCGCGGCCGATGTGGGCGTTTGTTGTCGCTCGGCGTGAGGTGGCGGTCGCGTAATCCTGATCGTGCATAACCGGGACGGTCGGAGCAAGCCGGGCGCCGGTCAGATTCCTGAAAGAGAGATGCTCTATCGTCCCGGAAATCAAACCCGGCAAGCCGGCATGATTTCGGAGCGCGATAATCGTCATCCCACATTCTTGAGCTCGCCGAATGCAACTGCGGAACGTCGCCATCATCGCCCATGTCGACCACGGCAAGACCACCCTGGTCGACCGATTACTGCAACAATCCGGTGCATTTCGTGAAAATCAACGGGTCGCCGAGCGCGCAATGGACTCAAATGACCTGGAGCGCGAGCGGGGCATCACGATTCTTGCCAAGGTGACCTCGATCGTGTGGAAAAACACCCGGATCAACATCGTGGATACGCCGGGGCATGCGGATTTTGGCGGGGAGGTCGAGCGCATCCTCAACATGGTGGATGGAGCAATCGTGCTGGTCGACGCCGCCGAAGGGCCCCTGCCGCAGACGAAGTTCGTAGTGTCCAAGGCGCTCAAAGTGGGACTTCGACCGATCGTGGCCATCAACAAGGTCGACCGCCACGACGCGCGCCCAACGGTGGTGGCTGGGGAGGTGTTTGATCTGTTCGCGGCGCTCGACGCCAGTGAGGAACAGCTCGATTTTCCGGTGCTCTACGGTTCCGCCAAGGAGGGCTGGATGGCGCCGAACGTCGCCGGCCCCAAAACCTCGATGGCGCCGCTGTTCGATCTTGTCCTCTCCCGCGTTGCGCCGCCGCACGTTGAGGACGGCCCGTTCCGTATGCTCGGCACTATCCTGGAGGCCAACCCCTATCTCGGCCGCATCGTCACCGGGCGCGTCACCGCCGGCTCGGTGAAGCCCAACCAGACCATCAAGGTCATCGACCGCAACGGCAGGTTCATCGAGCAGGGCCGCGTATCGAAGGTGCTGTCGTTTCGCGGATTGGAACGCCAGGCAATTGAAGAGGGCAATGCGGGCGACATCGTTTCTATCGCCGGTCTGCCGGAAGCGAACGTTGCACACACATTGTGCGCCTTAGAGGTAACCGAGCCCTTGCCGGCCCAGCCGATCGATCCGCCTACGTTGTCGATGATGTTTCGGGTCAACGATTCTCCTCTTGCCGGCACCGAGGGCGACAAGCTGACGGGCCGCATGATCAGGGATCGCCTGTTGCGAGAGGCCGAGGGCAACGTGGCGCTTCGGGTGACCGAATCCGACGAAAGGGATGCCATGGAGGTTGCGGGCCGCGGCGAGTTGCAGCTCGGGATCCTCATCGAGACGATGCGGCGCGAGGGTTTTGAGCTCAGCGTGTCGCGTCCCAAGGTGCTGATGCGGTTCGATCCCGACAGCGGCGAGATGACCGAGCCGCTCGAGGAAGTCGTGATCGATCTGGACGAAGAGCACTCGGGCGTGGTGGTGCAGAAGATGTCCGAACGCAAGGCCGAGCTGATCGAGATGCGGCCCTCGGGCGGCGGCAGGCTGCGCCTTGTGTTCCACGCGCCGACGCGCGGCTTGATCGGGTATCAGGGCGAGCTTTTAACCGATACGCGCGGCACGGCCGTATTAAACCGGCTGTTCCACGGCTATGCGCCTCACAAGGGCGCGATCCAGGGACGCCGCAACGGCGTGCTCATTTCCACCGATGCAGGCGAAGCAGTCGCCTACGCCCTGTGGAACCTGGAGGACCGCGGTCCAATGATGATCGAGCCGGGCGCGAAGGTCTACCGTGGCATGATCGTGGGCGAGCATACCCGCGGCAACGATCTCGAAGTGAACGTGCTGAAAGGCAAGAAGCTCACCAATATCCGCACCACGGCGAAAGACGAGGCGGTGCGCTTAACCCCGCCGATCCGCATGACGCTGGAGAAGGCGCTTGCCTACATCCAGGACGACGAACTGGTGGAGGTGACGCCAAAATCGATCCGACTGCGCAAGCGGTTGCTTGACCCCCATGAACGCAAGCGTGACGAACGCCGCAAGGAGGCCGAAGAGGTATGAGTTAACGGTTCACGGCGCTCGTTCGTTACCTGTGGGCGTGTTCGCATGCCGGATCAGTGAAGCGTAATCCGTCAATTTACGCCCCGCGGTGTCGCGTCCCTGGTCCCGCATGGCAGTTTCTTCCTTTGCGCCTGCACGGCAGGTGTTGCGAATCGGTCACGTTCGGCGCGCGCATCGCGTGGAGCCTGCGGCGGGAGTTGATTTTGGCGCACTTCCCACGATAATCGAGCTGTTAACGGGATATTAAAGTTAGGACTTGAACGGGGACGGCCACAACGGCCTATTCCATCATGCATACCGTCGCCATCGAAATCCGCCGCGCGAGATCCTCCGACGCCGAGCCCCTTGCCGCGACGCATGACTTGGCTTGGCGTACTGCGTACCAGGGGATCATCCCGGGTCCGGAGCTCGACAAGCTGATCAATCGGCGTGGGGCGGAATGGTGGGAAGGCGCGATTCGTAAAGGCAGCCGAATTTCGATTTTGGCGTTCGGCGACACCATCGCGGGCTATGCCAATTACGGCCGCAACCGGGCGCGAAGCTTGGCTTATGACGGGGAAATCTACGAGCTTTACCTGCGGCCGGAGTTCCAGGGGCTAGGCTTTGGGCGCCGCCTGTTTGCGGCGGCAAGACGCGATTTGACACAGAGCGGCATCAAGAGCCTCGTGGTTTGGGCGCTGTCGGATAATACGCCAGCGGTTGCTTTCTATCGTGCGCTTGGCGGCCGGCCCGTCGCGCGGTCGTGCGAAAAATTCGGCAACAAGACGCTCGACAAAATTGCCTACGCGTGGTCGGCGTAGGGTGGGTCGATCGTTAGCGAAGCCCACCGCCAGCCTCGCCGACGGGAAGGCGTTGAGGGGTTCTGCTGTCGCTCAGCCCATCGTGCCCAAGCTCACGATGCACGGCGGCGTCCCAGCCGGCGCGCCATCATAGCTCTGGCTGCGGGAGTCCAGCCGATAGGCACGCGGCCTTCACGGTGTTGGCCAGCAGGCACGCGATGGTCATGGGGCCCACCCCGCCCGGCACTGGCGTGATCGCGCCGGCGACTTCACGCACTTCTGCGAAGGCCACGTCGCCCACAATGCGATGCCGGCCGCCTTCGTCCGTGACCCGGTTGATACCGACATCAATCACCGTCGCGCCGGGCTTGATCCAATCGCGCCGCACCAACCCGGCCCGACCGGCCGCTGCCACGACGAGGTCGGCCCGCCGGCACACCATCGGGATATCCCGGGTCTTCGAATGCGCCACCGTCACCGTCGCGTTTTGCCCGATCAGAAGTTGCGCCAGCGGCTTGCCGACGATGTTGGAACGGCCCACGACGACAGCCTCAAGACCGACGAGCGAAGGATGAACGATCCTGGCGAGCTTGATGCAGCCAAGCGGCGTGCACGGCGCCAGCGACGGAAGCCCGAGCAGCAACCGGCCTGCATTTAATGGGTGAAACCCATCGACGTCCTTGTTCGGATCGACCGCCTCGATGACCTTATTTGCATCGATCTGAGGCGGCAGCGGCAATTGCACGAGAATGCCATGTATGGAGGGATCGCCATTGAGCTTCGCGATCAAGGCCAGCAGTTCGGCTTCGCTGACGCTGCCGGGCAGCCGATGATCGAACGAAAGCATGCCGCTTTGCGCCGACATCTTCTTTTTGCTGGCGACATAGGCTGCGCTCGCCGGGTTGTCGCCCACGAGCACGACCGCCAGCCCAGGGGTCAGGCCGTGCGCAGCCACAAGCCGCCGCACTTCGCCGGCAACCTTGGCGCGCAGCTCAGCGGCCGCGCCCTTTCCGTCGATCAGCCTTGCGGTCATCTTGCTGCGAGTTCTCCGACCTTCTCCAGCGCCATCGCGGCCGCGCGAGCATCGCCCTTGATGAGTACTCGTTTGATCCGGGAAGTCGCCCCGCCCACCAGCGTGACGTCGCGCGGCGCGACATGCAGCGTTCGAGCGATCAGGCGGGTGAGCGCGCTGTTTGCTTCGCCTTCGCTTGGGACCGCAGCGACCCGCGCCCCCAGGACAAGACGACCGTCGGACAGGCGTATGATCCCGTCAATCGAGTCGCGTCCCGCCTTGGGGGTGAGCCGCACGGTGACGACGAGCCCATCGGCAGACAGCGCCCACGGCCTGTCAGCCTGCATCGGTCAATATCTCAAGCTGTCTTCCAGGTTGCCGATTATGACCACACGAATGAATACAATGATCAGGAAGAGAATAATAAACGAAACATCGATGCCGCCGAAATTCGGAAGCAGATTTCGTATCGGTTTCAGCAGCGGTTCCGTGATTCGATAGAGGAAATCGCCGACGATCGATACCACGGGATGACGGGTATTCACGACGTTGAACACGATCAACCAGCTCAGGACTGCCGATACAAACAGCAATACAAGGTAGATATAGAGGAGATCGTCAATGAACAGCAGTAACCGAAGCATGATCCGCACCCGTTTGGCGTTGCCATTTACCTCTACCTGTCTCATGTGAGAACGGCAAGACCATCTGCCACAGCCTGAGATGTGGCCTGCGCGCCTCGGCATGGGGACTGGGAAAGATGCTTAATGCGGTTCTCGCCGCCCTCGGCCAGATGTTCTCGCCGCCGTTCCGCATGGTCCTGCTCAAGTCCGCCGGGCTGGCGATTGCATTCCTTGCGCTCGCCGTCACCGTGCTGTTCCGCCTGCTGGAATGGCTGTCGGGCGCCGGAATGGAATGGCTCGAAGGGGCCATCGGGCCCGCGGCCCATGGCCCGCTTGTCGTGCTGGGCTGGATTGTCGCGATTGCGCTCGGATTCGGGCTCTTAACCGGGGCGGTGCTGTTGATGCCCGCCGTAACGGCCTTGGTGGCGAGCCTGTTCGCCGACGAAATCGCGGAACTGGTAGAGCGAAGCCATTACCCGAGCGACCCGCCCGGGGTGGCTGCGCCGCTGTGGGTCGCGGCCGTCGAGGGGGCAAAAGCCGCGTTGCTGGCGATCGTGGTCTATCTCTGTGCCTTGCCGTTTTTCCTGTGGGCCGGGGCTGGGGCCGTGGTGTTCTTCATCGCCACCGCGTGGTTGCTCGGTCGCGAATACTTCGAGCTTGCCGCCATGCGCTTCCACCCGGTGGCCGAGGCCAAGGCCTTGCGCCGCAGGCACCACGCGACGATTCTAATCGCCGGCTTGTTCATTGCGGGATTCGTCGCGATCCCGATTCTCAATCTGGCAACCCCGCTGTTCGGCGTGGCCCTTATGGTGCACCTGCACAAACGCCTCACCGGGCGCGCCCAGCGCACCATCGAACTGCAACCGCGGTTGTAGCTTGGACGGGTTGAGCGATAGAGAAACGCTTTCCCCTCCCCGTCCCGCGCAAGCGGGAGGGGGAAGGCCGACAGTGGGTTTCGCTGCGCTCAACCGACGCTACGTCTCAGCCATATACGCCGCTTTTTCCGGCCAGCGGCACAAGTCATTGATGGGGCATGTGCCGCACAGGGGACGCAGCGCCTTGCAAATGTAGCGGCCATGCAGGATCAGCCAATGATGGGCGTGGCGCCGGTACGCCCGCGGCACTGCCTTCTCGAGCTGCGCCTCGACCTCAAGCGGAGTCTTGCCGGGCGCGAGGGAGGTGCGATTGCAGACGCGGAAAATGTGGGTGTCGACCGCAATTGTGTCGGCGCCAAACGCGACGTTGAGCACAACGTTCGCGGTCTTGCGGCCGACGCCGGGCAGCGCTTCAAGCGCCTCCCGTATCGGCGGCACCATCCCGCCATGTTCCGCAACGAGCTTCTTGGACAGCGCAATCACGTTTTTGGCCTTGGTGCGGTAGAGCCCGATGGTCCGGATCAGGTCGCGCACCTTTTCCTCGCCGAGCGCGACCATTTTTTCCGGCGTGTCCGCTGCCGCGAAAAGCGCGGGTGTGACTTTGTTCACTCCCGCATCGGTTGCCTGGGCGGAAAGCACCACCGCAATCAGCAGCGTATAGGGGTCAATATACTCGAGCTCCCCCCGCGGCTCGGGATTGGCGGCCTGCAACCGGCGAAATGCCTCCTCGACTTCGGCGGCGGTCCAACGCTTTGAAACCGCCTTCGATTTCGTCCGTGCCCTGACCGTGCCCTCTCCGGCCGACTCGCGCGAACGCGGCGGGGACGCCCGCCTCGCGTAGCGCGGCCTGGCCCTGGATGTCACCTGGCCCGGCTTCAATTTCACCGCAGTGGGATTGGTTTTTCGCCCCATATCGCTCCTATATTGAACTTCCATGACCATGCGCAACGACCTTTCCGCAGATTTCGTCGCGCCCGAGCCGGCGCTGTTCTCGGCTGTGGTGACCCCGCACCGTTCGCTCAGCCGCGCCGGGTTCCTGATTATCATGGCTGCGGTCGGCGGGATCAGTTTCGTTGCCGGGATGGTGTTTCTGCTGCTCGGAGCGTGGCCGGTCTTCGGCTTCTTTGGGCTTGATGTTCTGTTGGTGTATTGCGCCTTTCGCGCCAACTACCGCGCGGCGGCAGCCTTTGAGGAGGTCACGGTCACAGCCTGCGAACTGCGCGTACGCCAGGTCAGCCATCGCGGCAAGGCGTCCGAATGGTCGTTCAATCCGTTGTGGGTGCGCCTTGAGCGCGAAGGCCACGAGGAATTTGGCCTTGAACGGCTCTTCCTCGTTTCGCGCGGGCGGCGCCTGCCGATCGCGAGCCTGCTCGGTCCACGGGAGAAGGAAAGTTTTGCGACTGCCCTTGGCGCGGCGCTCGGCGAGGCCAGACGCGGCCCGACCCGAACCGTGTTGGAGTAGCCTTAGCCTGCGAGCCGTCCGGGAATCGGGTGGCGGCGAGGCGAGGCTTTCGCTAAATCGCGGTTACGAGCCTGTCTTACGTCGGAACTCATCCGCCGAGGCGGCATTTTCGCCACGACGGCTTGACGCGATACTCAGAGGATCGGAATGCAGAAATATCGCCCGGTAATGCTCGTGATCATGGACGGCTGGGGGTGGAGAGAGGATCCGGCCGATAATGCTGTCCGCCAGGCCCGCACGCCCGCCTTCGATCGGCTGTGGGCCACGGGTCCTCACAGCTTCCTTCACACCTCCGGCAAAGATGTCGGCTTGCCGCCGGGACAGATGGGCAATTCCGAGGTCGGGCACCTCAACATTGGCGCCGGCCGCATCGTGATGCAGGACCTGCCGCGCATCGCCGAGGCCATTGCGAATGGGAACATCGCCCGAGCGCCGACGCTGCTTGACCTGATTGAGCGGCTGCGGCAATCCGGCGGCACGTGCCATCTCATGGGCCTGGTCTCACCGGGCGGCGTTCATTCGCATCAGGATCACGCTGTGGCGCTCGCCAAAGTTCTTGCGGAGGCCAACGTTGCGACGGTCATCCACGCATTTACCGACGGCCGAGATACGCCGCCACGAATGGCGGAAAAGTATATTGCAGAACTGAATGAAGCATTGCCGCCTTCAGTTTTGATTGCGACGGTTTGCGGTCGTTACTTTGCGATGGATCGCGATAAGCGCTGGGACCGGATAGCGAAAGCTTACAACGCAGTCGCGGAAGGCAAAGGGTCGGCTTTTCCCGATGCAAAATCGGCGATCGTCGATGCGTATTCACGCGATCTCGGCGACGAGTTCATCCCGCCGGCAGTAATCGGCGGCTATGGCGGCATGCGCGACGGAGACGCAGTCCTTTGCTTCAATTTCCGCGCCGACCGTGTACGCGAAATCCTCACCGCCCTTCTCGATCCGCATTTCTCGGCCTTTCCGCGTCGACGCTCAGTTCGCTTTTCAAGCGCGGTGGCCATGATGCCGTACAGCAAGGAGCTGGACGCGCTCATGCGGCCAATTTTCCCGCCGCAGAACCTGTCGAACGTCCTGGGCGAGGTCGTCGCGGCGGCGGGCCTGACTCAGCTACGCATGGCTGAGACAGAGAAGTATGCGCACGTCACCTATTTCCTCAATGGCGGCCGGGAAGAGCCCTATCCTGGCGAGGACCGCATCATGGTCCCGTCGCCCAAGGTGGCAACCTACGACCTGCAACCCGAAATGTCGGCGCCGGAGCTTACGCAGAAAGCTGTGGATGCGGTCAGATCCGGCAAATACGATCTCATCGTATTGAACTACGCCAACCCCGATATGGTCGGCCACACCGGAAGCTTGCCGGCGGCAATTAAAGCGGTGGAAATCGTCGATACAGGCGTCGGCGAGCTTGCGCAGGCAATAGAAGCTTCCGGCGGGGTTTTGCTTGTCACTGCGGATCACGGCAATTGCGAGCTCATGCGCGATCCTGAGACCGGCGGCCCTCACACGGCTCACACGACGAATCCGGTGCCGCTGCTCCTCATCGGGGCCGGCGACGTGCGGTTGGCGGAAGGGCGGCTAGCGGATATCGCGCCGACGCTGCTGGAATTGATGAATCTGCCGAAGCCAAGCGAGATGACCGGCGACTCACTGTTGCGGCGCAGGCTTGTTTGACGTGTCACAGTGTGGGCAGAGGCGCCCCTTCGACAAGCTCAGGAGCGCCGTGCCCACCAGCGCGCGATGTTCCAAGGGCGGGTGGGCACGCACGGCTTTGCCCCACCTACAGCCCGAGCACGTCGCTCATCGCATACAATCCGGGCTTCTGGTGCCGCGCCCACAGCGCCGCCTTGACGGCTCCGCGGGCAAAGATCATGCGGTCCTCCGCCCTGTGGATGAGTTCAATGCGCTCGTGCGGTCCGGCAAAGATCACGCTGTGATCGCCCACCACGGTGCCGCCGCGCAGGCTCGCAAAGCCGATGTCGCCAGCCTTGCGGGCGCCGGTGTGGCCGTCGCGCACCCGGACTGAGCGGCTCCCAAGATCGATCTCGCGGCCCGCGGCAGCCGCCGCGCCAAACAGCAATGCGGTGCCCGATGGCGCGTCGACCTTCTTGTTGTGGTGCATTTCGAGAACTTCGACATCGAACTCATCGCCAAGCGTTTTGGCCACCTGTTTCACCAGCGCGGCCAGGAGATTGACGCCAAGGCTCATGTTACCCGACTTGACGATGCGGGCGCGGCCTGCTGCCGCCGAGATAAGCTTCTCATCCGCCGGCGCTAACCCGGTGGTGCCGATGATGTGCACGAGACCGCGGGAGGCGCTCTCTTCGGCCAGCGCTACGGTCGCCGCCGGAATCGTGAAGTCGATGAGGCCGTCCGCCTCGGAGAGCAGCGCCGGCGCTTCGGCGCTCACCGCGATGCCGTTGCGGCCAAGGCCTGCCAATTCGCCGGCGTCGCACCCGATCACGGCCGCACCCGGCGCCTCGATGGCGCCCGCCAGCACGACGCCGTCGGCTTGGGCGATCGCCTTGATCACGGTGCGGCCCATGCGCCCTCCGGCGCCGGCTACGACCAGTCGCATGTCCGACATGATTTTTCTCCACATGGAAGCGGTTTTCCCCCGAGAGGGTTGGGGAGCGGGCTCTTGCCGCAAGTCCTTGCCGAGGATCAAGCCCCCCGCCCTGGCCCTCCCGCGCATGCGGGGGAAGGGACTGCAAGTGGCCCCCGCTATTTTTCACCAATCCCTTAGGGCTGCGGGCCGTCATAACCCTCGACAACCGCGATATCTGCAACCGCGCGCCCCTGCCGCAATGTGATGGCCTGCTGATATTCGGGCGAACGATAACAGGCGAGCGCCGTCTCAAAGTCTGGAAATTCGATCACCACAAGGCGAGAACGACAGGCGCCCTCGACGGCCTCGTGACGGCCGGCGCGGATCACATAACGGGCGCCATATTTGCGGAACGCAGCCTGGTTGGCAGCCACATAGTCCTTGTAGCCTTCAGGATCAGTGACCTCGACTTGCGCCAACCAATATCCCTTTGCCATTCGCTGCGCCCAGTAGGGGACGGTAAGGTGGAAGCTCTGCGGTACGTGGCGACAAAGCGACGTGGCAACAAAGCGCTACGCCTTGCGATAGACCCAAACGCGCGCGGGAGGAATATTGAGCCAAATCCGCTCAGACGCCTGGGCGCGCGCACCCGAATATGAGCGCGGAATCGGCGGCACGATGGCATAGGTGAACTGCACAAAGGGGGCATTGGGGGCAAGCAGCGTGAACGCATCAGCCAGAAGACGCACCCGCAGCTTCAGCGGCTTGTTGAACAGCGGCAGCCCCGAGACTACGGCAGCCGCCGGTTGGCGCAGGAAGCTCGCGAGCAGACGTTTGATGCTGTAGGCGTCGCCTTGCACCACAGTCGCGTTTGGATAGCGTGTGCGCAGCAGCCGGCAAAACGTCGGATTAAACTCCACCAACACCAGCCGGGAAGGCTCGATGCCCTGCTCGACCAGCGCCGTCGTCACAGCCCCGGTTCCAGGACCGAGTTCGATCACTGAGCCTTCCGTTTCTGGATCGACGCATTTGGCCATCGCCCGGGCCAGCGGCTTGCCGGATGGCATGACGGCGCCAATCGCCAAAGGCTCCTCGATCCAAGAACGGATAAACCGCACCTCGTCGTCAAGGCGCAAAGTTCTCTTCGCGATACTCAACGTAGATTGAATCGACATGGAGGAATCGACCTGGAGGGAATCGATTTTGCCGCTGCCCGCCCCGGGAGCCGTCACACGATTGTCACGAGTATAGGGTAGCGGCCCCAGGGTCAAGACCGTCAAGCCGGCCCGGCGCGGGTCCCGAAAAACTCCTTAACCCGGCCAAAGAAGCCGGCCGACTCCGGATGCGTCTCGTTCGATGATAGCTTTTGGAATTCGATCAGAAGCTCCCGCTGCCGCTTGGTGAGGTTCTGCGGCGTTTCAACGACGACCTGGACATACATGTCCCCAAGCTGCTTCGACCGCAGCACGGGCATGCCCTTGCCCTGCAAGCGGAAGCGTCGTCCTGACTGCGTCCCTTCGGGAATTTTCACCCGCGTCTTGCCGCCATCGATCGTCGGCACCTCGAATTCGCCGCCAAGCGCCGCCGTGGTCATGGAAATCGGCGCACGGCAGTGCAGATCGGCGCCATCGCGCTGAAAGAATGGATGGGCGGCAATCGAAAGAAAAATATACAGATCTCCGGGAGGCCCGCCGCGCAGGCCGGCCTCCCCCTCGCCAGACAGGCGGATGCGGGTTCCGTCTTCGACACCCGCCGGAATGTTGACCGAAAGCGCGCGCTCCCGCGTGGTCCGGCCAAGGCCGCCACACGTCCCGCAGGGTGTGTCGATGACCTGTCCGCGGCCGTGGCAACTCGAACAGGTCCGCTCCAGAGTAAAGAACCCCTGGGCATGCCGAACCTTGCCGAGGCCGCCGCAGATCGCGCAAACCCTGGGTTTGGTGCCCGCCTTAGCACCGCTTCCCGCGCAGGTCTCACAGATGACGGAGGTGGGTATGCGGATCTGAGCGCTCTTGCCGCTGAACGCTTCTTCGAGTGTCAGCTCCATATTGTAGCGCAGGTCGGCGCCGCGCTCCCGGCCGGCGCCACGGCCGCGCCGGCCTACGCCCATGCCAAAGAAATCGTCGAAAATATCCGCGAAAGAGGACGCGAATTCGGCTCCAAAGCCGGGCCCGCCGGCATGCTCGAAGGCAGCATGACCGAAACGGTCATACGCGGCGCGCTTGTCGCTGTCTTTCAAGACCTCGTAGGCTTCGTTGATTTCCTTGAAGCGATGCTCTGCATTGCTGTCTCCCGGATTGCGATCCGGGTGATACTTCATGGCGAGCTTGCGATAGGCGGCCTTGAGATCATTGTCGTTAGCGCCGCGGTCAACGCCAAGGACCTCGTAATAGTCGCGCTTGGCCATGTGGCATCACCCCGACACAATGCAAACCGCCATCCCCCACCCTGTCCTTCCCGGCTCGTCGGGGAGGATAGGGCAGGGGATGCGCAACGCAAACGGGCGTTCCGGCGATTGGGGCGGCAAAGACATGTTTCAGACGCAGCGCATCGTCATAGCCCCCGCGGGCGCGAGGAACCGCCGATTTCCTCGACGCAAACCCGTTTAAGCCGATTTTTTATTCTTCTTGTCGTCGTCTACTTCGGTAAATTCTGCGTCGACGACATCATCCTTCTTGGCCGCACCGCCTCCCCCGGCTTCGGCGCCCGCGGGGCTTTCCGCCTGCTTGTACATGGCTTCGCCGAGCTTCATCGAGACCTGAGCCAGCGCATTCATCTTCGCCGTGATGGCGTCGGCGTTGTCGCCCTTCAGGGCTTCCTTGAGATCCGCCAAAGCGGTCTCAATGGCGCGTCGTTCGCCCTCACTGACCTTGGAGCCATGTTCGGCAAGCGCTCTCTCGGTCGAGTGGACCAGGGCATCGGCATGATTCTTGGCTTCAACCGCGGCTTTGCGCTTCTTGTCTTCCTCAGCATGCGCCTCGGCGTCCTTGATCATTTTCTGGATCTCGGACTCGGACAGTCCGCCGGAAGCCTGGATGCGGATCTGCTGCTCTTTGCCGGTCGCCTTGTCCCTCGCTTGGACGTTGACAATGCCGTTGGCATCGATGTCGAACGACACCTCGATTTGCGGCACTCCGCGCGGCGCCGGCGGGATGCCGACAAGATCGAACTGCCCGAGCAGCTTGTTGTCCGCCGCCATCTCGCGCTCGCCCTGGAACACCCTGATCGTCACGGCGTTCTGGTTGTCCTCGGCAGTCGAGAACACCTGGCTCTTCTTGGTCGGGATCGTCGTGTTGCGATCGATGATGCGCGTGAACACGCCGCCAAGCGTCTCGATGCCGAGCGACAGCGGCGTGACGTCGAGCAGCAGAACATCTTTGACGTCGCCCTGCAGCACGCCCGCCTGAATCGCGGCGCCCACCGCCACCACTTCATCCGGATTGACGCCTTTATGGGGCTCCTTGCCGAAGAACTGCCTTACGACCTCCTGGACCTTCGGCATGCGCGTCTGGCCGCCGACCAGAATGACTTCGTTGATTTCGCCTGCGGTCAGGCCAGCGTCCTTCAGAGCAAGCCGGCACGGCTCCACGGTCTTCTGGATGAGATCGTCGACCAGCGCCTCGAACTTGGAGCGCGTCAGCTTCATCGTGAGATGCTTAGGCCCGGTCTGATCGGCCGTGATGTAGGGCAGATTGATTTCCGTCTGAGTGGTCGAGGACAGCTCGATCTTGGCAGCCTCCGCAGCTTCCTTGAGCCGCTGCAGCGCGAGCTTGTCGCGGCGCAGATCGATGCCCTGCTCCTTCTGAAACTCGTCGGCGAGGTAGTTGACCAGCCGCATATCGAAGTCTTCGCCGCCCAGGAAGGTGTCGCCGTTGGTCGACTTCACCTCAAACACGCCATCGCCGATCTCCAGGATCGAAATGTCAAAGGTGCCGCCGCCGAGGTCATACACCGCGATGGTGCCGCTCTTCTGCTTGTCCAAACCATAGGCGAGCGCCGCCGCGGTCGGCTCGTTGATGATGCGCAGCACCTCGAGGCCAGCGATCCGGCCGGCGTCCTTGGTGGCCTGACGTTGGGCGTCGTTAAAGTAAGCGGGGACCGTAATGACCGCCTGCGTCACCTTCTGGCTCAGATAGGCTTCGGCAGTCTCCTTCATCTTCTGGAGCACGAAAGCGGAGATCTGCGAGGGCGAATAAGTCTTGCCGTCCGCCTCGACCCAAGCATCGCCGTTGCTGGCGCGCATGATCTTATAAGGGACAAGCTTCTTGTCCTTTTCGACCATCGGATCATCATAGCGACGCCCGATCAGCCGCTTGACGGCAAAGAAGGTGCGCTCCGGATTGGTTACTGCCTGACGCTTTGCAGGCTGCCCGACGAGGCGTTCCCCATCGTCCGTAAATGCCACGATCGACGGCGTCGTGTTGCGGCCTTCCGCGTTCTCAATGACCTTGGCGGCTTTGCCTTCCATCACGGCGACGCAGGAATTGGTCGTGCCGAGGTCGATGCCAATGACCTTTCCCATCTTGGATTTATCCCCTTTTTAGCAGGTCGGCCGGGCCCACACGGCACCCGGACGAAGCAGGTCTCATATTGCCCTGGACCGCCCCTCGTCCGACCCCTCATTATCCCCCGCCGGCCAGGGCGGGGGTCCACAGCGTCATATAGGAGGCCCCCATGGGACCGCAAGTCAGGATGGCGGCAAGCCTCAACATTCACAAGCGCAAACAGGCGCCCCCGCGACACTCGTCGCGTGCGCGAGGCGCGCCGCGCCGCCGCTGCCGATGGTACGGAGGCAACCCCGTCAGCATAGCTTAAGGCGCGGCGCTGCCCCAGAGATTGAACCTCCGGAAGATGCGGCGCCGCATCTTCCGGAGAGATCAGCCTGGGCCGAAAACGCTTTAAGCTGGCGCTAATACGGGGCGACCGTCGCAATCGCCCGTCGGGCTGTGGTCGGCCTGTTTGGGGGACGCGCTGGGTAGAACAGGGCCGCCGCAAGGGGTTCGCCCCTGTTCGCACGGTTGCCGGCGGACTTTCACGGTTTTGCCCGATGATGGCCGTATGGACCCCGGCATCGCGGCGGATGAAAACCCGCAGACAGAATGCCGCGAACGCACTATAACCTCGCCACTCTCTCGGAGGAACCGGCTCATGATGCTGCGATTCATCGCATTTTCCCTGTTGTTCAGCGCATCCTTCGCGTCTGTACCGGCATTCGCCGCAGAGCCGATATTTCCCCTCGGCTCGCACATCGGATTTGTGCCGCCGCCGGGCTTTGTGGCGAGCAAACGATTCCCGGGATTCGAGAGCCTCGATACCCAGTCGTCAATCGTTATTGCCGCTCTCCCGCCGCAAGCCTACGCCGACCTCGAGGCGTCGATAACCACCGAGGCCCTCAAGAAACAGGGCATCACCGAAGACAAGCGGGAGACGCTGACGCTCGCCAAAGGCAAGGCTGTGTTGGTGATGGGAAACCAGCAGGAAAACGGCCAGAAATTCCGCAAATGGATGCTGCTTGGGCAGCTCCCGGAGGGGGTAGCCCTTGTCGCCGTGCTGGCCCCGGAGGCTGCCCTGAAAACGTATTCGGACGATGTCATTCGCACATCGCTGTCGACCCTGGCAGTCCGGGAGGTCGTGCCTTTAGATGAGCAGATCGCCTTGATGCCGATTAAGCTGAATGATCTCGCCGGGTTGCGGCCGATCCGGGTGCTTGGCAATGCGGGAGTGGTGCTGACCGAAGGCGCGAGCGACAGTCCGACGCTCGGCACCCAGCCGATGTTTGCCGTGACGATCGGTCAAGGCGCGCCCGAGCAGGCCAGCGATCGCGCCAATTTTGCGCGCAATCTTTTCAGAGGGCTGGGCGATGTGAAGGACGTGCACATCATCAGCGGCGACATGTTGAGGCTTGGCGGCGGCAGTCTGCCGACGCACGAGCTGCAGGCCGAAGCCAAAGAGGTCTTCACGGATACCCCCATGAAGCTTGTTCAATGGGTGCGTTTCGGCCCCGGTACGCACATTCGAATGATCGGCATTGCGCGCGCCGACCAATGGTCTGCGGCGTTTCCGCATTTCCGGGCCGTGCGCGATGGAATTGCGCCGCGCGAGTAGCGACCCGATCTGCTTTCATCTGGTTTGCGTCTGGTCGGTTGCGCTTTCCGAGGCGGCTGGCTTTGGGCTTTCCTTGGAAACGCCCACAAAAGCGGGCCGCAGCACCCGCTCCCCGATCATGTAGCCGGGCTGGATCACCTGAGCAACCAGGCCGGGCGCGATGCTGTCATCGGGCACCTCAAACATTGCCTGATGGAAATTTGGATCGAACTTGGCGCCCTGCGGATCGAACCGCTTGACGCCGTGCCTTTCCAGAACCTTGAGAAGATCGCGCTCGATCAGTTCAACCCCCTCGCGGAGGCCCTTCGCGGGGCCTTCGGCGCCGGCCGACTCGCCCGCTGCTTCCAACGCCCGGCGCAAGTTGTCAGCGACACCGACCATATCGCGCGCAAGGCTTGAGATCCCATAAGCGCGTGCATCTGCGACTTCCCGGTCGGTGCGGCGTCGGAGGTTTTCCATATCGGCCAGGGCGCGCAGGAGCTTGTCCTTGTATTCGGCCACTTCCTTCGCCAGCGCTGCGGCGTCGGGACCCTCCTTGATTTCCACAGCCTCGCTTGCAGCAGCCTCGCCTGCCGCGCCGGCGGCGTCTGAAACTTCTTTCGCTGGCGTCGCGCCCTCCGGACGCGCTGGCTTATTCTCCGCGACAGTTGCGGTATCGTTGCCGTTGGCGGCGGCAGTTGGATCCGTCATAATACCGTTCCCTCACAGATTGCCGGACGAACGCCCCGCATATCTATGCTTTGCCGCTAAAAATCAAGCGTTCGCGGGGCCGGAAGTTATCATGAGGACGCCAGCAGCCGGCTGACGATCTTGGCCGTGTAGTCGACCATTGGAATGATGCGCGCGTAATTGAGCCGCGTCGGTCCGATGACTCCGATCACGCCGACAATCCCCCCGGACGAATCCCGATAGGGCGCAATGATGGTCGACGACCCCGACAACGAGAACAGCTTGTTTTCGGAGCCGATGAAGATCCGCACGCCGTCGGCGCGTTCGACGCGGCCGAGCAGATCCGCAATGCCCCGCCTGGTTTCGAGCTCATCGAACAATCGTCGCACCCGCTCCAAATCTTCAAGCGCCTTGAGGTCATCGAGCAGATTGGCATGACCGCGCACGATAAGCTTGCGCTCGTCACGTTCGCCACCCGACCAACTGGCGAGACCGGCTGCAACGATCTTCTGTGTCAATTGATCGAGTTCGGCGCGGCCGGCTTCAAGAGCTTTCTCAAGGTCTGCCTTGGCCTCAGCAAGCGTCTTGCCCCGAATATGCGCATTAAGGAAATTCGTCGCTTCGGTCAGCGCCGACGTTGGCAACCCAACGGGCAGGTTGAGGACCCGGTTCTCAACCTGGCCGTCCTCGGCCACGAGGATGACGAGCGCGCGTTCGGGTTCGAGCCGCACGAACTCGATGTGCTTGACCCTTAAGTTGGTCTTGGCAGTGAGCACGACGCCCGCCGCGCGAGCGAGGCCGGACAGCAAGCCCGAAGCCTCCGTCAGCAGATTCTCGACGGTCGTTCCGGCCGCCGCCACCTGTCCCTCAATCGCAAGGCGGTCACTGTCGCTCAAATCTCCGATCTGCATCAAAGCATCGACGAAAAACCGCAGGCCGAGCTCGGTTGGCAGCCTTCCGGCCGACGCATGCGGCGCATAGATGAGGCCCAATTGCTCGAGATCCTGCATGACGTTGCGCACCGATGCGGGCGACAGCGTCATCGGAATGATGCGCGACAAATTGCGCGATCCAACCGGTTCTCCCGTCGTCAGATAGGTGTCGACGATTTGGCGGAAGATCTCGCGCGAACGCTCATTAAGTTGAGCGAGGCTTATTTCGATGGATCCAATGGGGACGTCTTGGGACACGGACCGCATTATCAATGATTGCCTTGGGCCGCTTATTTGTCCATACCAGGCCGCATGTTCAAGGCCGGCGCGGCCCCGATTTCGCCGCCGCCCTTGTCCAACTCAACCGGCGAACCTAAAAGCCCGTGGCGGACCATGAATCATCAGACTGAAATTGCCGCCGGGAGGGAGCCCATGCGACCAAGCCGCCGCCAAACCGATGAACTGCGCGCCGTTTCGCTTGAACGCGGCGTCGTAAAGTATGCGGAAGGCTCATGTTTTGTGAAGTTTGGCGACACCCATGTTCTGGTGACGGCCACAGTCGAAGACCGTCTGCCGCCTTGGCTGAAAGGCCAGGCTCGCGGCTGGATCACGGCCGAATACGGCATGCTGCCGCGCGCCACTTTGGAGCGGACGCGGCGCGAGGCGGCTCAAGGCAAGCAAAACGGCCGCACCATCGAAATCCAACGGCTTATCGGCCGCAGTCTGCGCACCGTGGTGGACCTTGAAGCGCTCGGCGAGCGGCAGATCACCATCGATTGCGATGTGATCCAGGCCGACGGGGGCACCCGAACGGCCTCCATAACGGGGGGCTGGGTCGCGCTGCATGATTGCCTCAGCTGGATGAAAAACCGGGACATGATCCGCACGCTTCCGCTGCGCGAGCATGTCGCCGCGATTTCATGCGGCATCTGCTCGGGTACCGCCGTGCTTGACCTCGACTACGCGGAGGATTCCAGCGCCGATACTGATGCAAATTTCGTCATCACCGGAAGCGGCGGCATTGTCGAAATCCAGACTACCGCGGAGAAAGCGCCATTCACCGAAGCCCAGCTCTTGACCCTGCTGGCCCTCGCCCGCAAGGGGGTCGGCAAGCTCATCGAGCTGCAGAAAATGGCGGTGATGTAAACCTTGACTGCTCCACACCAACATCGCCGAATCACCGGACGGCTGGTGATTGCGACCCACAATCCGGGCAAGCTGTGGGAAATGCGGGGGTTGCTTGAGCCATACGGGGTCGATGCGGTTGCCGCCGGCGAACTCGGCCTCAAAGAGCCCGACGAGACGGGCGCGAGCTTTCAAGAAAATGCGCGGATAAAGGCCGAGGCGGCCGCACGGGCGGCGGGCCTGCCGGCCTTTGCGGATGACTCCGGGCTGGCAGTCGATGCGTTGGGGGGAGCGCCCGGCATACACTCGGCCCGATGGGCAGGTCCGAACCGGGATTTTCGGGCGGCCATGGAGAAGCTCAACCACGAGTTGTGGGAACGCGGCGCCGTCACACCCCAAGCTCGCGCGGCCCACTTCATATCGGCGCTGTGCGTCGCCTGGCCGGACGGCCACGTCGAAGAGTTTGAAGGCCGGGTTGACGGCACACTGGTCTGGCCGCCGCGAGGCGACAAGGGATTCGGCTACGATCCGATGTTTCTTCCCGCTGGCCGCGAGCTTACATTCGGGGAGATGATGAGTGTGGAAAAACACGGGCTGCCGCCGCGGGGCCTTGGCTTGTCACATCGGGCCCGAGCATTCCTGAAACTCGCGGAGGCCTGCCTTGCCGGGGATTGACTGCGGCGTCGAGCGACGCATGGGCGCTCGGGCAGGGCTCGGCGATGCCGCAGACTTTTCCCCTCTCGCTTGCGGGGAGGGGTCGGGGGTGGGGGTCGAGAGACGCGACACTCGCGTGCCCCTTAGCACGCGCCCCCGCCCCGACCCTCCCCCGCCAGGGGGGCGGGAGTCCGTGGGGCGTGACCTGGCGAGCACGCGAACTCGCCTCGATGCCGGCCGCACCAGTCCCGATCGCGATCCGGCATTCGGCGTCTATGTTCACTGGCCGTTCTGCCGGTCAAAGTGTCCCTATTGCGATTTCAACAGTCATGTCAGGCATGGCCTCGTCGATGAGCAGCGCCTCGTTCGGGCGTTCGCGGCTGAGATCGCCGCAACGGCCGCGCGCACGCCGGGCCGGACCGTGTCCACAATCTTCTTTGGCGGCGGAACGCCATCCTTGATGGAGCCCGCAACGGTTGCGGCGATCCTCGATGCCATCGCCAAAAATTGGCGCGTATCGGATGATGTCGAGGTGACGCTTGAGGCCAATCCCACCAGTGTGGAAGCGCGGCGTTTCAAAGGTTACCGGACCGCCGGGGTCAACCGGGTCTCGCTGGGCGTTCAGGCGCTTGATGATGCGGCGCTCTCGGCGTTGGGACGCACCCATACGGCGCGCGAGGCCCTTGATGCGGTTGCGATCGCGCGGCGCATTTTCGAACGATATTCATTCGATCTGATATACGCGCGTCCCGGTCAGACCGTGCCTGCGTGGCGGGCCGAGTTGACGGGGGCCATTTCGCAGGCGGCCGAGCATCTGTCGCTCTACCAGCTCACTATTGAGCCGGGCACGCCCTTCGCGGCGCTTCATGCATCCGGTCGGCTCGCCACTCCGGATGCCGATCACGCCCGCAACCTTTACGACATCACCCAGGAGGTTTGCGCAGCCGCGGGCCTGCCGGCTTACGAAGTCTCCAACCACGCCCGCCCCGGCGCCGAATGCCGGCACAATCTTGTATATTGGCGGTGCCGCGAATATGCCGGCATCGGACCCGGCGCGCATGGCCGTCTCGACATCGGCGGGGTCCGGCGGGCGACGGCGACCGAAAGGCAGCCGGAGGCGTGGCTCGCGCTGGTCGAAGGGCAGGGGAGCGGCCTTGTGACCGATGAGCCGCTGTCTCGCACCGAAGCGGCGGACGAGTATCTGCTGATGGGCCTGCGTCTTGCCGAGGGCATTGATCTCAACCGCTTCGAGAGGCTGGCAGGTCACCCGCTTTCCGCCGAGCGCATCGCGCATCTGACGCAGCATGGCCTTGTTGAAACGCTCGCGGCGGGTCGCCTGCGCGTCACGGCGACGGGTTTTCCGGTTCTCAATGCCGTCGTGGCCGACCTAGCGGCGTGACGCGGCATCGACAAAACGCTGGCAAGCCGCCACTGGGGGCCGACCGGCAGCCCTTCGCGACGCCGCTGATGGTGTTGAACACGCAATCACGGCCAAACGGGCTTGCTGTTTATCATCAGCGCGAGCACCAAGCCGCCGCGGCGCACCCAGCCTCACGTCTCACGAACCCGATCAGCAGAGCATCCAAGGCGCCAAACCAGCCCTGTCGGCGCATAGTCAAGTGTAACGTCGGCTCCAAGCGACATCTTCGTCAATTCGCAGAGCACGCTCCAACCGAACCCGCGCCGTTTAGGGGGCACGACGGTCGGACCGCCACTTTCGCTCCATTCGATCGTGAATCGATCGCTGCCCGCCTCAGACCGCTCCACACACCACGCGATGTCGACACGGCCTCTATCGTTGGAGAGAGCGCCATATTTGCTTGCATTAGTGGCCAGCTCGTGGTTCGCCATGCCGATTGCCTGGGCCGCCGTCGCAGTGATCCTTAAATCCGGGCCGCGCACGATAATGCGGCCGTCCAGAAGGGCTCTGAAGTGGGCGAGCTGGGAGCGAACAAGCTCGGCGAGGGGAACATTTCGCCACTCGCTCCTGACCAGCAGGTCGTGGCTGGCGCTCAGGCTCTGAATACGTTCATCGAACCTCGCAATAAACTCTTCGCATGAGCTTGCTTCGGTTTGGTGCGCCATGGCCTGCACGACGCTCAGGATGTTCTTGGCGCGATGGTTGATCTCGCGCATCAGCAACTGCATCCGCGCCTCAGCGCGCTTGCGTTCCGTAACATCCCGGACTACCGCGAGGACCATCGGTTCGGCAAGGTGCTTGAGCGGGTTCAGCATGATATCGACTGGAACGGGAGTGCCGTCCGCCCGCAGGGCGACGAGGTCGAGACCGGTGCCCATCGGCCTCTTGTGCGGGTCCAAACCATACGTCGCCCGATGTTCGATGTGACGGTGTCGGAGTTCCTCCGGCAGCAATGCCTCGACAGGCGTTGAGACGAGAGTTCTCGCTTCGCGCCCGAACAGTTCGCCAGCCGAGCGATTGGCGTACCGTATGGTACCCCTCCGATCTACCACGATGATCGCATCGGGTACCAACTCGAATAGTTCGAAACCTAATGGGTCATCCAGGTGCATTTCATTAGCCACGACATCACCTCACGCAAATACGCGGTGCCGTCCTTGGGCTTCGTCGTTGTGATTGCTGTAGCCCCCGCTGCTCCTCCACTCAGGCTTACTGGCGCGCGAACGCAACCATTCGAATTGGTCAACTCACCGGAACGCGCTACGAGGATGGGCGTTGAATACTTAGCCGTCAAAATCCAAAGATCGCGATTGCAACGGAGCGGGGGTATAGAATTCGCAGCGAGCGACGGTCCCTTTGGTTCCTTGCAGTATGTCCGACTACATCCCAGCCCCTTCCACTAGTCGCCGCTATAAGCGCCCCTAGCCGCTGACAACTCAAGACATTGGCGCGTCGAATCCGTATAGGTTTCGCCTTGAGGCTATCGGCAACAGCAGCGCCAGGGTGGACGCCGCGGCCTTGAACTCTACGTGGTTTCCCGGTTCAGCGTTGCGGAACATTTATCGCGCTTTGTGAGCCGAGCGCGGAGGTGCCGAAGGTTCGCAATGCCGGCGCGATGACCTGGCCGCCCGAGGGCGTCACTCGCAGAACGGCTAAACCGCGTTGATTGGTGCCGTCGTTGCGAAACCGAAACACGCCGTCAATGCCCGCAAAGCCGGATGGGTCCGTCAGCGCCTCATTGGTGATGCGCTGCGGTCCCTGCGCCTTTGCGAGCGCGGCGACGAGCGTAACCGCGTCATAGGCGAGTGCTGCGGGTCGCGGCGGGTCCTGGGCGTAGCGGCGTCGATAACGATCGGCGAAGGCGCGAAAGCCGGCCGGATCGGGTGCCGGATACCAGCCGCCTTCGAGCGACGGATTGGCGAAAATCTTCGGGTCATCCCACAATTGCGTTCCCATGAGCGCAAACTGGCGCACGTTGACGCCCGCGGCGGAAAGCGCGGCGACCACACCATTGACGGCCTCGCCGCCGTCGGGAATGAACAGCGCGTCGGCCCCGGCCGCCGCTTGAGCCACGAGCCGCGCGGCGTCGCCCACCTTGCTGCGATCGTCCCCATAATGTTCGAGCGCTATGACCCTGCCGCCCCGGCGGGCGACCGCCTGCTTGAATTCGCCCTCGACCACGCTGCCGTATGCGCTGCTTGGAACCACGCCGATGAATGAATGCTTGCCTTGCGACGTCGCGTAATCCACCACCCGATCGACGTCGGACTCGGGTAAGAAGCTTAAAAGATAAGTGCCGGCGGCGGCGACGTTGCTGTCGGTCGAGAACGCAATCATCGGAACGCCGCGGCTGCGGGCGACCGGCTTTGCGCTTGTCACCGAATGGGCGAACAGGGGCCCCAAAATAACCTGGGCGCCTTCGTCGATCGCCTGCTGGGCAGCAAGCTGGGCCCCTTGCGCTGTGCCGCCGTCATCCTTGGCCAGCAACGCAATGTTGGCGTCGCCGACTTCCGCGAGCGCCATTTCGGCGGCATTGCGCATCGCCTGGCCGGCGGCGCCGGCGTTTCCGCTGGCCGACAGCGGCAAGATCAGCCCAACCTTGAAGTCGCCGGCGCCTCTGTCGGGAGCAGGTTCGGACGCCACCGGAGGAGCGGCTGTCGCTTTGCCGGGAGACAGATCCCGCGAATTTAGCGTATCGCTGCTGCAGGCCGCGACGCCCATTGCGGCGAGAAGCGCCGCCACAATGGCAAGGGGCTGCTGCCGCCGCCTTGCTGCCTTCCCATGGGAGCGCGGATGTCTCGCTCGCATTTTTTCGCTCGTGCCGAGGCCGCGGGCAAGACGCCCGCGCTCCCAGGATGCGGCAGCAAGGGGCTTCGCGCCGCGAGCCTCCGACAGATTGCGCTGGAAGGCCATGCGGCGGCTCTCCGTGGCGGTGTCAAGATACTTCCCCCTCTCGCCGCTTGCGGGGGCGGTAGGGAGGGGGCGGGCGTTCGCCGAGTGCGGACACTAAAACCCGTCGCCGTCATACATGCAATTACAAATCGGTCACGATCTTTTAACATGTTGGTATGATGGTCCGGACGTCTCACCCGGTTCAAGCCCAGCAGTCGCGGCTCTTCCGCCTCTTTGGCCAGGACGTTCCGGCGCCCACGGTCCCGCCGGGGCTTTATCTGGTGGCGACCCCGATCGGAAACTTAAGCGATGTGACGCTGCGGGCGCTTGAGACGCTCGCGGCCGTCGAAGCGATTGCCTGCGAGGATACCCGCGTCACGAGGCGTCTGCTCGAGCGCTACGCGATCGCCACGCCCCTTTTAACCTACCACGACCACAATGCCGAGATCGTCCGGCCGAGAATCCTGGCCCGGCTTGCGGCCGGCGCCGCAGTCGCGCTGGTCTCGGACGCCGGAACCCCGCTGATTTCCGATCCGGGTTTCAAGCTGGTGCGGGCCGCACAGGCCGCAGGCCACGCCGTCACAGCCATACCCGGCGCCTCCGCGGTTCTGGCAGCGCTTACAGCTTCGGGCCTTCCAACCGACCGGTTTTTCTTCGAGGGCTTCCTGCCGTCGCGCAGCGCTGCCCGGCGCGCCCGCATCGATGAGCTTGCCGGCTTGCCCGCGACCCTGGTTTTTTTCGAAACTGGGCCGCGGATTGCCGCCATGCTCGATGACGCAGCGGGCCGGCTCGGCCGCCGCCCTGCGGCGGTGTGCCGGGAGTTGACCAAGCTGCATGAAGAGATCCGCCGCGGCGAGGTTGGAGCGCTCGCGCTTGCCTATCGGGACGGCGCGGAGACGCGCGGAGAGTTCGTCGTCATCATCGGCCCGCCCGCCCAAGACGAACGTGCCGAGGCGACCGATATCGACGGCATGCTCAAGCGCGCGCTCGCGACTTCATCGCTCAAGGACGCCGTCGAAGCAGTTGCGGCTGCGACCGGCCAGAAGCGCCGTATCATTTATCAGCGGGCGCTGGCCCTGCCGAGGCGAGACAACGATGAATCCAGTTAAAACAGCCGACGACGCGGAGCGCCGCATCGCGTTTCGCTTCGGGCTTTCAGCCGAGAGCCGGGCCGCGGCCTTTCTGATTGCCAAAGGCTACCGCATCCTGGCGCGGCGTTTCCGCACGCCGCTGGGCGAGATCGACATTGTAGCGCGGCGGCGCGGCGTGCTCGTCTTTGTCGAGGTCAAGGCGCGCGAAAGCTTCGATTCCGCCGCCGAAGCAATCGGCAAGCGCCAGCAGAGCCGTATCATCTCGGCGGCTCAGCTCTGGCTCGCTGCCCATCCGGAAGATGCGATGCGCGATATGCGATTCGACGCCGTTCTGGTAGTTCCGGGATGCCTGCCGCGCCACTTGCAGGCGGCGTTCGACGCATCCCTCTGACCCTACTGCGTCAGAACGGCCCGGTCGGCGGCGTTGGAAACGGCCTTGATCGCTTGGATGCAGTCTTGCGGGCGGCGGCAGCCGGTCAAGGGCGATTGGCGCGCGTTTAATCGCGCGCCAATCGCCGCTTAAGCGGTCGAGACCCTTGACCGGCTGCCGCCGCCCGCGACAAAGAGCATCCAAGCGATCAAGGCCGCGAGTGATCGC
>Ga0209060_10001291_pt1 | contig 28713 bp, 23 predicted proteins | sample Coa_R1_8_FD_187155 | JGI IMG/M metagenome (GOLD analysis project Ga0209060, IMG submission 187155) | Surface soil microbial communities from Centralia Pennsylvania, which are recovering from an underground coalmine fire - Coalmine... | ecosystem: Environmental > Terrestrial > Soil >...
AGCCCTTCTTGATGCTCCGTCCAAAGGTGCCTATTTCAATCATCACATCCGCGAGCACTTCCCCACCCATCACATCACGCGCTCTTCAACAGGGCTTTAGTCCAGTCCGAAATGTCCAAACTCCAGGGCACGGCTTTAGCCGTGCCGCATGCTCGCGGAAGAGGAATCGGCTTTAGCCGCTGCGCGCGCCAGACACAGGGGCTAAAGCCCAGTAGCATTGAAACGACGGTCGGCACGGCTGAAGCCGTGCCCTGATACAAGGCCATGGCCCCGCGCGCAATCCCATGCCCTATCGACTACTCACAGACAGCCCATCAGCGCGGTGGACCGAAGGACTCGCCTCCCTGGTCCGTTGTGAACAGACTTCGCCGCGTCGCGACCGTTACAGTGGAGTGATGCAGAGAAAAAACCCATTTCTCAGTTCATTCGCGATTGCCGCGGCGCTGGCGGCGCCTTCCGCCATGTTGATCACCTCCGGGCTGAACGCGCAAGTCGGCGTTTCGATCCGGATTTACGACCGGGACCACAAGGATTATCACAACTGGGACGATCGTGAGGACCGCGCCTATCGCGTTTACCTGAACGAGCATAGACGCGACTATGTGGAGTACAAGCACCTGAAGAAAAACGAGCAGCGGGATTACTGGCGCTGGCGCCACGAACATCCCGATCATGACGAACACCACGAACGTTAAGTTAGTGCGTGCCGTTCTTGTGACCCGCCGGCTTCGCCGGCGCGGAGTGGCGAGCGTATTCCGCCAGCGCGAGGAGCGGGAAGTAGTGGCCGTACATGTGATACCGCAGATAGAAGACACGCGGGAATCCGGTGCCGGTGCACGCCGTCTCGTTCCAGGTTCCACCGGAAGCACCGGCGGTCTGCGTGCGCAACAAGTATTCGATGCCGCGGCGAACGGAATCCGATTCCCAATCCTCGGTGGCGAACAATCCCATCAGCGCCCACGCGGTTTGTGACGCGGTGCTCTCGCCGACGCCCTTCTTAGTGGGATCGTCGTAGGATTCGCAGCTTTCACCCCATCCGCCGTCGGCGTTTTGGCAGGAACGCAGCCACTCTCCGGCGCGCAGGATGTACGCTTCGCGCCAATCTTCTCCCGCGGCACGCAATCCGCGCAGCGCAAAACAAGTCCCGTAGATGTAGTTCACGCCCCAGCGTCCGAACCAGCAGCCGTCTTCGTCCTGCGTGTCTTGCAGGAAGGCGATCGCGCGATCCGCTTGCGGCGATCCTTTGCGATAGCCGAGCGGCGCGAGCGCTTCAAGCACGCGTCCGGTGATATCGGCACACGCCGGATCGAGCATCGCGTTGTGATCGGCAAACGGCACTTGGCAGAAAACCAGGTGATCGTTGTCCACGTCGAACGCCGCGAATCCGCCGTCGGCGCCCTGCATGCCGAGGACCCAATTCAATCCGCGCTGGATCGATTTTTCCAGGCGCTTGGGATCGGTGGATTTTCCAGCGGCCAGCGCGAGAAGCACCATCGCGGTGTCGTCGATGTCGGGATAGTAGCCGTTGTTGTATTCGAAATACCAACCGCCCGGTTCGAGTTTCGGCCGGCTCACTTGCCAATCGCCGCGGCCCGTCGCCTGGCGTTCCAGCAACCAATCGACGGCCCGCACGGCGCGCGGATCGTCGGCCGGGAGTCCCGCGCCGATCGCCGCATAGAGCGAGATCGCGGTGTCCCACACCGGCGAGAAGCACGGCTGCATGCGCAACGTGTCTTCATCCTCGATTTCGAGCGCGCGGAAATCGGCGATCGCTTTGTCCATCACTTCGTCGCCGGGTTGATAGCCCAGGCAATCGAGCGCCATGATCGCGTTCATCATGCCGGGATAAATCGCGCCGAGTCCGTCACATTCGTCGAAGCGCTCGCGCATCCACGCTTCGGCGCGCTTCAATGCCTGCTGGCGAAGCGGTTTGAAGCGCATGCCTTCCACGAACTTCACCACTTTGTCCATGAGCACGAAAAAATTGCGCCAGGAAATGGGGCGCGGATCGTGCCGCAGGCCGAGATTTTCGTAACGGCCGCCCTTGAAAATCTCCGCGATGGTCAAGCCGGGAACTTCGCGCATCGGACGATACGCCGAAATCACCGAAAGCGGCACGAGAATCGCGCGCGACCACGAAGACATTTGGTAAATCGAAAAATAATTCAGGTCCTGCAAGAGCACTAATTCCGGCGGGATCGTCGGGCAGGAATCCCAGCAATACTGGCCGAACATCGAGAGATAGATTTTCGTGAACGTGTTGGCGGCTTGCACGCCGCCCAAGCGAAGCGCGGCTTCGCGCGCCTTGAGCATCGCGGGATCGCCGGCGGAAAACCCGGCCAGCTTCAATCCGAAATACGCTTTCACCGTGGCGCTGACGTTCGAGGGTCCGCCCGCGTAGATGTTCCAACCGCCGTCGGGCAATTGCTTGGAAAGAATTTGATTGGCGAGCTTGCGGATTTTTTCCGGACGCACGCGGCCCAGATAAAACTCCAGCAGAATGTAGTCGGACTCCAGCGTGGAATCGGCTTCCAGTTCGCCCACCCAAAAACCGTCTTTTTCCACGCGATCGAGAAGATACTGGCGAGCGTTCGCGATGGCCGGAGGAACCGCCGCCGAGACCGCGGCGGGAATTTTCAGAACGGTTGGTGCGGCCAGGGGGGCTGCAAGCGGAGCCGCGGCGACCGCGGCTCCGGCCTGCACGCGTTCGCTTGGGTTCATAGAGTGACCAGCTTCCCAGCCGAACCCACCGTACTCACCGGCCCACCCATCAGTTCGGCGGGAAGCGCGAATCTCACGTCCTCTTCAATCACTTCGACTTCATCGGCCGCGCCGAATCCGGCGCGTTCCAAATGTTCGATCACTTGCTGAACCAAATGTTCCGGCGCGGAAGCTCCGGCGGTGACGGACACTGTGGATGCGCCGTCAACCCATTCCGGCTTGATCGTTCCGGCGTCTTCAATCAAAAACGCTTTCAATCCATGCTCGCGCGCCACTTCAACCAGGCGATTGGAGTTGGAACTGTTCGCCGACCCCACCACGAGCAACAGGTCGCTGCGCGGCACGATATTTTTCACAGCCACCTGGCGATTTTCCGTGGCGTAGCAAATATCCTGCGAATGCGGACCTTGAATATTCGGGAAACGCTGGCGGAGACGCTCGATAATTCCACTCGTCTCGTCGAGACTCAGCGTAGTCTGCGTGAGATACGCCACGCGGTTGGGATCTTCCACGTGCAGGCGATCCACTTCTTCTTCCGAACTCACCAGCACGGTGCGATTCGGCGCTTCGCCGAGCGTACCGGTGACTTCGTCGTGATCCTTATGGCCGATCAGGACGATGGTGTAGCCCTCGCGCGCAAACTTCACGGCCTCGAGGTGGACTTTCGTCACCAGCGGGCAAGTTGCGTCGATGACGCGCAGGTGTCGCGCTTCGGCGTCGGCGCGGACGGCGGGAGAAACTCCGTGCGCGCTGAAAATCACCATGGCGCCGGACGGAACTTCGGAAAGTTCCTCCACGAAAATCGCGCCGCGTTCGCTGAGCTCGTTCACCACGTGGCGATTGTGCACGATTTCCTTGCGCACATAGATGGGACGGCCAAAAGTGTCGAGGGCGATGTTGACAATGTCGATAGCGCGCACCACGCCCGCACAAAATCCGCGTGGTTTGAGCAGAAGGATTTTCTTCATGGTGCTAAGGGACCTTCCTCAATCCGCTTCAGGCTGCCAATGCTGCCGCGACGAACCGGTGAACGTGCCGGTACTGCGTGTGGCATTGAAGCGGCATTATACTAAGAACAGATTAAGTTGCAAAGCACTACTTCTGAAAGGGTTTGCAAGCTTTTCCGAACGTTCGGAGGCGGAACTCGTCTCGACCTCGCTTTGCCCGCCCAGCTCACCATCCAACGTTCAAATTCATTGTACAACAAAAACAAGTTCCGAGGCCCGAGTTCCGAGGCCCGAGTCAGAATCACGGAGTTCACTCGGAACTCGGTACTCTCGGAACCCGGAACTATTTTTCACTCGGAACTCGGTACTCGGAACTCGGAACTAATAGTTGTTGGCTTTTCACTCGGGCCTCGGAACTCGGGCCTCGGGCCTCGTAGTTGAGTTCGCTGTGATATGATGAGAAAACTCGTCCGGATTGCTACTCCTTGTCCCCATCGTCTAGCCCGGCCTAGGACACCGCCCTTTCACGGCGATAACGCGGGTTCGAATCCCGCTGGGGACGCCAAACTACTGGAATCACAATATGGCCGACCATATCCATCGATCGGAGATTGATCGAAGCATCAGAGAAGACGCCGCGTTCGAACTAGCGTTCCGTCAAAACAATCCGCCCCTCCTGCGCGAAAAACTAGCCGCGCTCTCGCGTGACTTAGGCAGATGAAAAAGAGGCACATCGGTTCGTCATTCGATCCCTGGCTTCGCGAGGCAGGGATCTACGAGGAAGTATCGGCCAAGGCCATCAAGCGGGTCTTGGCGCGACAACTCGAGGCCGCGATGAAAGACCGCAAGGTTTCGAAAGCGGAAATGGCGCGTCGGATGCAAACCAGCCGCTCTACCTTGCAAAGACTTCTCGATCCCGAAATCGACGCCGTCACTCTCGCGACCTTGCACAAAGCCGCCAGCGCCGTCGGCCGGCAACTGCGGGTCGAACTCGTCTAATCGCTTTTCGTCGTAAGCATTCCCGCCGACTCGCGATGCGGCGAGTACATTTGAGCCAGCGTCGTCGCGCGGCGTGTGGTCTCTTTGCCGCGGCATGTATACTCGATGCGTGCTGCGGCCATTCCAGCTCAGCGAAGACCAGAAGGAAAAACTTCTGGCCGCCGCTTCTAACGCCCCGCCCACCAGTCCTGGGTTGCTGACAGTCGCAGACGGTTTGCGTGGAACTCTGCCAAGGGGATTTGCGCACGATCTTTCTAGGAGCCTACTCGGTCGAGGACCACAAGTTTTCGCGAGCGCGCGTAACGCCTTTCAACGGTGGGATCAGTTCGATTTGGGTTGGGTGCGCGTGATGAACCCGACTGCCCACGTCGCACTGGGAGAACTTGTCGCGGTTGAAGCGCACACGGCGTGCTTGTGGTCGGCGAATGTGAGCCGCATCGACGAGGTTATCGACGGCCCCACGCGCTTCGGTTTTCTGTACACGACAACGGTTTTTCACGTCGAGGAAGGCCAGGAACGCTTCGTCCTGGACTATGATCCCGTAACCGAAGAAGTATCGTATCTCCTCGAGGCGATTTCGCGTCCCAGGCACATGCTCGCGCGCATCGGCTACCCGATCTCGCGGGCGATGCAGCATCGGTTCGCCAGAGATTCGCACGCACGAATGGCGATCAGCGTGAGCCGGCGCTCAGCAACGCCGCCGACTCGCGATCGAGATACATCGTGACATTGGGATGCGTGCGCAAGATCGACGCGGGCGCGAGATTCGTCACCGGCCCTTCGAGGCAAGCTTTCACCGCCGCCGCTTTGCGCGCGTCGGGACACGAACAAATAATTTCGCTGGCCTTCAGAATCTGCCGCACCGACATGCTCAGCGCGCGACGCGGCACGTCGTCGACGGTCGCGAACCAACCTTCGCCCACTTGTTGGCGGCGGCAGGCGTCGTCGAGTTCTACGACGATGTACGGCTCGTCCGTGTTGAAATCCGCCGGAGGATCGTTGAACGCCAGGTGTCCGTTTTCTCCAATGCCGACGAACGCCAGATCCACCGGCGCCGCGGCGAGCAATTGGCCGACGCGCCGGCATTCGCTCTCGGGATCAACTTCGCCGTTCAAGAAATGGTAACGAGTGATTCCAGTTTTCTCCACCAATCGTTCGCGAAGAAATTTGCGGAAGCTCGCCGGATGCGACTCCGGCAATCCGGCGTACTCGTCAAGGTGAAACATTTCAATCTTTTCCCACGCGAGATTGCTCGATGTGAACGATTCCAGCACTTCGAATTGCGACGATCCGGTGCACGCGACCAATCGCGTCGATCCGTGTGCAGCGATTCCTGCGCGCAATACGTCCGCCGCGTGTTGCGCGGCCCAGCGACCCATTTCCGCGCGATCAGTGGCGATGTGAACCTTCATGAAAGCACCATTCCCGATGATTGTCACACAAGCGGCAAGCCCAGGTCGAGCGCGGACCGCGCGTCTGCGGACTAACGGAGCCAGCGAAGCTGGCGGAATATCTGTAGCCCACAGCGCAAGCTGTGGGTAAACGCAATCGTGCGATAAAGCTCGCGAAGAGAGCGACATAAATGTTTGGCGTTTATCCCGCCCGCAGTTTTATGTCGCTCGCTTCGCGAGCTTTCTTTTTGCCCTACGTTTTCCCACAGCTTGCGCTGTGGGCTACAATCTGCCGCCGGCTTCGCCGGCTTTCAACACACCGTACGATACGCCATCGGCTTCGCTGGCTTTGCAGTCCGCTGAGAGACCTGTGCTATATTTCGCCAAGGCGAACGACCGATGAACACACCACTTTCGCGCCGCGCATTTCTCGGATCGGCTGCCGCCGCCACGCTCGCGGCTGCTGGCTCCTCCGCGGAAATTCCGAAATCCTCAGGACAAGCTCGACTCTTTCCGGGATGCTGCGCCTACTCCTACGCGCAATATCTCTCGAACGGCCGCATGACCATGGAGGATTTCATTCGGCGCGCCGTCGAGCTGGGACTTCATGGCGTCGACATGACGGTCTACTGGATGAAATCGAAGGAGCCGGCGTATCTGCTGTCGCTGCGTGAATTGGCGTTTCGCAACGGGCTGCCGTTTTCCGGCACGGCGATTCGCGCGTCGACGGTGGAACCGGACGCCGCGAAACGCGCGGGCATTTTGGAAGACATCAAGAGCTGGGTCGACGCCACCGCGGTTCTCGGTGCGCCGCACATACGCGTCTTCGCGGGAAAACTGCCGGACGGCGCCACGTTGCAACAAGGCATCGCCTGGACCGTCGAGATCATGAAGCGTGCTTGCGACTATTCCGCCAAGCACGGCATCGTGCTCGGCCTCGATGTACACGCCGGAATCACGCAACGCGCCGCCGATTGCCTGGAAATTCTGCGGCAAGTCGACTCGCCGTACGCCGGCATCAATCTCGATATCGGAAATTTTCTCGGCGACACCGAAGACGAGCGTTTGACGCAAGTGGAAATGTGCGCGCCCTACGCCACGCACACGCACATCAAACATTGGTATCCGGCCGGCGGACCGGCCATCGATCTCGACCGCGTGTGGCGAATCTTCGCGCATGCCGGCTACAAGGGATACATGTCCGCCGAGTGGGAGCCGCACGTGAAAGGCGACGCCGCCGCCACCGGCGTTCCCAGTTTGGTCGAGGAAATCAAAACGCTGTGCCGCAAGTATTCCACCGCTTGAAGCGCGCGTGAGAAAGCCGCCACGCGCGTCATGCGACGGTCGCGCGTAAGTGCGCCGAAGCGTCTTTGCGCCGCGAAGCCCTGGGCCGATCTCTGGGCCGATATCAAAGTCCGTTTCAGGTGCATCCCGTAATGGGCCTCTTGAACTCTCCCCTTTGACCAAATCCCGAACTCCTATAAGGTGGTCGCGACATTCTTTGAGGCTTCCCCATCTCCCTTTACGCCTTACTAGCTGATTGTGGAACAGCGTCACGAACCGTGAAGCGTTCCCGGGTCCGAGGTCCACTCACGGGGAGGCTTTCGTGAAGCTTGGTCGATTACTGGTGTTTCATCCTGTGCGCTGTCGCTCAACGCCCAGACTCTTACTATTTCCACTGTCGCCGACAGTGCGGCTTTCTGTCCATTGAGACGGTTTGCCGGGAATCTCAACACGACTGCAGCGGAGGCGTTGCTCGATATGACTCGTTTGAAATATTTCGGGGCTTTGGTTCCGGCGGTCTTTTCCGTTCTTGTCTTCGCGACTTTTGCGGTCGCAGATAATAGCGTGACACCCGCCACTCTCTCATTCCTGGCGACGCTCGGAAGTACGAATCCGGCCGCGCAAACGTTCACGGTGGCGCCCTTGTCGGCCACCACGAGTTGGACGGCGACGGCAACGACCAGCGACGGCGCTCCGTGGCTAAGCATCTCCGCTACCAGCGGCACGGGCACGGGTTCCACCGTTGTCTCGGTGAACACAGCTTTATTGCTGGCAGGTTCCTACTCGGGAACCGTAATGATCGCCTTCGCCAGTGACCCCAGGACTTATGCGCAGGCGATCTTTCTCAATCTCGCGCCGTCTACAGTCACTTTCGCCGCGAACCTCGGCGGCAGCAACCCGCCGGCGCAAACTCTGCAACTTTCCATCGCCGGCAGCGGCACGATCAAAGGCAGTTTCACCGCCTCTGTGAGCACCTCGAGCGGCGGCAGTTGGCTGAGCGTTTCTCCCACGTTCGGCAATTCCGGACCGTTGACGGTCTCTGCCGCCATCACGGGTCTCGCGGTGGGAACCTACAACGGTACCATCATGCTCACGGGCGGCGGCTTTACGGGGGGCAACAACACCGATACTTACATGCCGGTGCTTCTGACCATTTCGACGCTGGCCGTCACGGTCACACCTGCCACGCTGGCCTTCTCGGGCACTACCGGCGTCGCGCCGCTTCCCACTCAAGCAAAGACGGTGCAGGTGACCGCCTCCTCCGGATGGTCCGGCTCGGTTGCGGTCACCGGCAGCAGCGTGAATTGGCTCTCGATCTCGCCAACATCGGGTACTGGCAATGGACCATTCTCCGTCACCGCCGATGCGTCGAAGCTGACGGCCTCCACCACAGCGTACGCCGGCACGATCACCATTACGCCGACCGGCACCGGTCAACCGGTCACCGTGGCGGTGTCGTTCCTGGTGTTTGCGCCAACGTTCACACTTGCGCCGAGTAACCTGACCTTCAACGCTACTTATGGCGCAGCGTCGGCGCCTCCGGCGCAAATCGTCAACGTTACTGCGGCGTCCGGATGGTCGGGATCGGTTTCCACTACCGGCGGCGGCAATTGGCTATCGATCGTGCCGGTATCGGCAACGTCCAGCGGCACGTTTAGCGTCACCATCAATTCCTCGATCCTGGCGGGAGGCCAAACCTACACCGGATCGGTGGCTGTAACGCCGGCCGGCAGCGGGACGCCTGGATTTGTTCAGGTGACGGTCAATGTCGCCGGTCACACGATTTCTGTGACGCCTCAGACGCTCTCCTTCACGCAGGTGGAAGGCCAGGTGGCGTCAGCGAAGATTGTGATGCTGGGTGCGGTTCCGGCCGCGAGCAACTGGTCGACGTCCGCCAGCGTGACCAACTCCACGCTTAACTGGCTGAGTGTTTCGCCCGGCAGCGGCGGATTTCCGCCGGCTGCTTCTGGAACGGCCTCGATCTATCCGAACTCGGATGCGGTGGCTTTAACCGCGGCGGGATCGCCGTACCAGGGCACAATCACGTTCACGGACTCCAACGCGTCGCCCACTACCTTGACCGTTCAGGTCACACTGAACGTCACGCCGGTAGCGGCCACGCCGCAATTGACGGTGGGCCAAACGTCCGTTGCCGCACAGGGCACCACTGTCAAGGCGGGGACGCAGGCGGAGTTTCTTATCGGCAACGCCGCCGGCGGGACGCTCAACTGGAGCGCTAAGACCAGCGGCGACACAATCGCCGGAGTGGGACAATGGTTCACTGTTTTTCCAGCTTCAGGCTCGGCGACCCTGCACACACCGTCGATTTTCATTGTGACCTTTGCAGAAAATCTGCCCGCCAACGTTTACAGCGGCAGTATTACGGTGACAGCCGGTACGCAATCACAAGTGATTCCTGTGCTCTATACCGTCACCACGAATGCCTTGCCGCTCATGCGACTCAGCAACAACTCATGGCAATTCGAAATGATTGCTGGGGGACCTCTACCGACACCACAACCCGGCCATGTGGTAAACAGAGGTCCCACTCCGGGGCTTTTTTCGTTCGATCAGGCCGACGCTTTCGTGAGTGTGCCGCCCCTCACGGGCGCGCTGAGCAACGCCGAGGGTGATTTCGAAATAGGGATCCTGCCCACTAGCTTTGACCAGACTCGACCCGGCGTTCACTACGGAAGAGCTAGAGTGGTGTACTTCGCGCAATCGGATCCCAAGGTTGTGATCGGCACCGACGTGATCACAGTGGTGCTGGTTGTTCTCCAAACGACGACGCCGCCTACCGCGACGGCCTATCCCGTCGGCGTGATTCTCACGCCGTCGCAATTGTCGCAAACCGTGGCGGTTTCAACAGACGCAACGACACCTGTGCCGCTCTCGTTATCGTTGCCAATCACGCCGTTGCCGGGAACCTTCTTGTCGGCCAGCGCTTCGTCCGGCTCGTTGAATCCCGCGGCGACGATCACGATCACCGCCGGCGGATCGTTGCCCACCAAACCGGGCACTTACCGCAGCCTGGTGACTGCGATCTTGGGTAACGGCCTTCCCTCGGTGGACATCACCGTAACCCTGATCATTCCGCAACTCGGCGGCGCGGACCCGCAGTCGCGGCACGCCGCCGCTGTTGCCGCCTGTACTCCGACGCGAGCCGTCCTGGCGATGCGCCAGCTCGCCGGCAATTTTAGTTCGACGGTGGGATGGCCGCAAAACATCGAAGCACAACTGGTCGACGATTGCGCCAATCCGGTGAACGGCGCCACGGTGCTAGCCAGTTTCTCCACCGGCGACGCCGCGCTGGCGCTCTCCAGCGTAGGCGGCGGCATTTATTCCGCGACGTGGAATCCCGGGAATGCCAATCCCGCGACCGTTACGATTACGGCGATTAGTTCGCCTCTCCCGATCGTTTCCGCGGCGGTCCCCGGCACCGTGGCGGCTAACGCCACCCCGCCTCCGCAAGTGAGCACGGCGGGCGTGGTCAACGGCGCAAGCTTCGGCCAGAACGGGCTGGTGTCGCCGGGCGAAATCATTTCCATTTTCGGATCGACGCTGGCCACCGCGCCCACTCCCAACAGCGGTTTCCCGCTGCCGACCACACTGGCCGGCATCAAGCTGAGCATCGGCGACGTCGACCTGCCGCTGTTCTTCGCGGGCACGGGCCAAGTGAACGCGCAGGTTCCCACGACGTTGACTGCGAATTCCACGGTGTCGCTGCTGGCGCGGGCCTTCAACGGAACAACCGAAACCGCGGATTCCGTACCGGTGACGTTAACAGTAGCGGCGAACACGCCCGGAATTTTCATTGCCGCGGAGAGCGGCGCGCCGAATCAAGGCGCAATCCTCAACAATCCCGCATTGCAGGTAGTGGACGCCGCGCATCCTGCCACGGTTGGCGATGTGATCACGATTTACTGCACTGGATTGGGTGCAACCAGTCCCACGCCGGCCACGGGCGGCGCAAGCACGGCGGCGCAAACCACCAATCCCGTTACCGTGACGTTCGGAATCAGTGCGCCGGTCGCCGTGCAATACGCGGGACTTACGCCGGGATTCGTCGGCCTGTACCAGGTGAACGTCGCGGTGCCCGCGGGACTCACGCCGGGATCGGCGGTACCGGTGGTTTTGAATCAGAACGGCGTCAGCAGCAACGTTGTGACAATCGCAGTGCATTAGTAGAGGAGTTGCGCGGCGACGCCGGATTGGTCGAGGAAATCAAAACGCTGTGCCGCAAGTATTCCACCGCTTGACTCGCGCCTGCGCTATCATGCGGGACCAGCCATGAGTCGCAAACCCCATTGCATCGTCATCGGCGCGGGACTCGCTGGACTCGCCGCCGGATACCGTCTCTCTGAAAAAGGTTGGAAAGTCACAATCTACGAAGCATCCGGCCGGACCGGAGGCCGAGTCCTCTCGCACACGTTTCACCACAAGAAGAAAAAACTCGTTTGCGAGCTCGGCGGCGAATGGATTGGCGAGGATCATCTCCGGATGCTGCGCCTTTGCAATGAACTCGAACTGGACACCGAGCCGCACTCCTTCTCCGAGGGATTTTGGTACGGCCGCGGGCTTTTGCGGCCGGCCGGCGAGTGGGCGTTCAAGTTTTCCGAGAAAAAATTTGAGCGCTTTGGCGAGCAGTTTCGCGAGTGGGACAAGGAATCCGATTCGCCGCGCATGGAAGCGCTCGACAAACTGAGTTGGTGGCAGAAACTCGACGAATTGGGATTCAAAGAAAACGACCTGCTGAAGCGCGACTGGATGGACAGCACGGATTTCGGAGAGTCGATCCGCTTCATCTCCGCCTACGTGGCCGCCGCCGAGTATTTCGCGGAGGTAGATAGCGAAACGGACGAAACGGATTACAAGATTAAGGGCGGCAACGAAAAGTTGCCAAAAAAGCTGGCGAGGAAAATCCGGGAGAACGGCGGAAGAATCGCGCGCCGCTCGCCGGTGTCGGAGATTCACCAGAGCAAGAAGGGCGTGACCGTTTTCATCGGCCGCCGCAAGAAGCCGCACCACGCCGATTACTGCATCTGCGCCGCGCCCGCGCATGCGGTCGCCACGATCAAGTGGAAGCCCGATTTGCCTTCCGATCAAAGGGACGCCGCAAGGCAACTCCAGTACGCGCGCATTCTGAAGACGGCGATCTTGTACGACTCCCGATTTTGGCGCCGCGGACGTGCCGACGGCGACGAAGGCTTCTCGATGTACACGAATCGGATTTCCGATTTCACCTTCGAGAGCACGTTCGGACAGGAACTCAGCCCGCGCGATCCAGGAGTTTTATGCAGCTACGCCATCGGCGATAAGGCCGACGATCTGGCGTACGAACGGGACACGGCGAAAGTGAAAGAGTGGCTCAGCGAAGACGTGGCCTTGGCGGTGGGTTTCACCAAAACTCAAGCCAAGAAAAAGAGCAAGCTGGTGCGAGGCTTCCAGCGGCAGCCTTGGCAAGGCGAAAAATTCATCCGCGGCGCATACGCGTTTTATCGCCCCGGCCAGTGGTTCACCGTGCGGCCGCTCTTGGCGCAACGCCACCAGCGGGTCGTTTTCGCGGGCGAACATCTTTCCGAAGATTGGCAAGGATTCATGGAAGGCGCGGTGGAAACCGGCGAGAAAGCCGCTACGCGAGTGGTGCAATTATCGGACCGCAAACCGTAGACGAAGTGGCGGTGGTTGATGCCGTCGTACGCTAGCGATCTCCCTTTGGAGTGCGGCGACCGGCTGAATCAAACGCACTAAGTGCTCGATTCTGGACTTGTCGCCGCTTTCGACGCGCGAGGCTTGACTCGCGCGCCCTTCTCCCCACCAGCTAACGCTGCTTGCGTTTTCTTCGGCAGTTTCGCGACCACGAGATCATACGACGTGCGGATCAACGCCTGCAATTCGCGCGGCGACACATTGTTCTGGCGCTCCAGCGCCACCCATTGGCCCTTCGCGCAGTACGGCGCTTGCACGAAATCGCCGCGCTCCACGAGATCGCCAAAGTTTTCGGGAATCACTTTGAACGACATCAGGTGACGCGCCGTCGATTCCAGCGCCGCGATCACGTAAACCTTTCCCACAACTTTCAGGACCAAGTGTTCGCCCCACTGGACGTGCTCGGTGGTACCGGGCAGCGCGAGGCAATAGGTTCGTAGCGCGTCGATATGCATAGGTAGATTGTCGCTCAGTTTTCCACGGGCGTTTTTTCGATCGAATCAATGATCAGCATTTCGACCGGATGCTTGCCCCCGTCGAGTTTCAACCCCAGTTCATCGCGGATCACCGAAAACACCGACGGTGCGTCCGCGTCCGTCTGATCGCCATGCGCGAAACGCAGGTCGAAGTAGAAATTTCCCGCGAGTCCCGTATTGTCAAGCACGGGCGCGCCCAGTACTCGCGCCAGAACCTCGCACAATTTGGCGATGGGCACGCGACGTCCCGTGATCGTGGCGATGCCCGATTCGGGCATCGTCGCCATCGCCTTGCCTTCCACGTCGGCCGGCGGTGTCGCGCCGAGCCACTTCGGCAGCGGTGGGTTTTCTCCCGGCGTCGCGGGCTTGAGCTTGCCCGGCTTGCTGACCGAGAGGACGTACGAATCCACTTGCTTCGTCTCGCGATGCGACTTCATCTTGAAGCGATCCGCGAGCAAGGTTTGAAACATCTCGCGAACTTGCGCGTCCGTTGCGTCGGCGTTTGTCGCGACTTCAAAATGATAGGTGTGGTCGCTCGAGGGAATCGCGCCCTGGATGCGGTTCAGCGGCAAGCCGTACGCATAGTTGATCACAAAGCGGAGATCGGTGGTCCAGGTGATTCGTCCACCGGATCGCTTCGGAAAGATCTCGACAAACGTTTGCGTGGAAGGCTTCACCGACGCCACGTCGAACACCGGGGGAGTTTGCGTTACAGCGAAGAGAAAGAATATGGCGGTGATCATCGCGAACGGACGCCTCCGTTCCATTATCGGACATTTATTGGTGGGGCGCGCGATACCCCACTTGCCACACGGTCGCCAGAGATCGGATTCCGCATGGCATTGGGCGCGCGCACCACCGACGTGCTGGAAACGGTGCTGGCGCGCACGATGACGTGGGCGTTCGGCGGCGTTGTCGCCGGCGTGATCGGCGCCTTATTCCTCGCGAAGTCGCTCGGCGGCTTGCTGTTCGACATTGCGCCGACGATCCCCGCGTGCTGGTGACGGTGTCGCTGGGGTTGCTGGCCGTCGCGCTCGCGGCCAGCGCGATCCCGGCGCGTCGCGCGGCGAAGGTGGATCCGATGCAGGCGTTGCGGAATTGACTCGGCGCGCGGGCGGTGACATCCTGAGCCGGTGGAATCGCTACGCGAACACGAAGTCCCATTGCCGATGCAAGGACAGATTCGCGCTTGTTGGATCGTCGCCGCGCTCTCCGCGGCAATGCTCTCCGTCAGTTTCGCGTTTCCTCACTGGATTTCATCCTCTGCCGCGTTGGTGAAGCTCTGCTTCGTAGCGCTTATGGCCTGCGCCATTTTGCTGTTCGCATTTCATGCGACGCGTCGGAGACATCTGAAGGAAATCGGCGAACTGGTGGGCGGAAGGCAGCGCGCGCATTGGACGTACACGGAAGACGAATGGCGCAAGTTCGCCGACTACGATTGGAGCAAACAGAGAAGGACGTCGAGCGCACCACTACTGATCGGCTCTGGCCTCGGACTGGTTGTCGCTATCTTGCTCGCGCTCCGCGAAGGAACTTCGCTGGAAATGTTCGGCGGCTGTATTCTCCTCGGACTGGCGCTTTCAATTCCCGTGGCATTCGGCAAAATCCTGATCGCGCTCTGGCGGCGTAACCTGCGGCTGAAGCGCGTGGGCGAATTTTACATTGGCAACCGCGGGATATATGAACGAGGCGCCTATGCGCGCTTCGCGGGTTGTGCATCAGGCGGCCCGCGTTTAGCGCGATTCGAGCAGAAGGGTGATCCGCCAGCGATCGAACTCTCCGTCGACCAGAGAGTACCCCAAGGATTTCGAATCAGCGTTCGCGTGCCTGTCCCCGCGGGCCGAGAGGGCGCCGTCAAGAAACTGCGGTTACAACTCGGATTGCGAGAAGAAATCTAACAGGATGCACAGGATATTCAGGATGAAGAAGAACGCCACCTTCATCCTGAATATCCTGTGCATCCTTGTTAAATTTTCCGTTGTGTTACGATACATTCATTCCGGCAAGTTGGAGGCTCAAATGAATCGCGCACGTATCCTGTGTCTCGTCGCATTGTCTTGCTTGCCCGCCGCCGCGCAGTGGCCGCAGTTTCGCGGCGTGAACGGATCGGGTGTGGCCGCGCGCAGTGGATCGGAAGCCGCGTATCCGTCGGAATTCTCACCCGCCAAAAATGTTGTGTGGAAAGCCACCGTGCCGTACGCGCAATCGTCGCCGGTGATCGCCGTCAATCGCGTCTATCTCACGACTAGCGACGGCCCGCGATTGATCACCCTCGCTCTCGACGCTAAAACGGGTCGCGAGTTGTGGCGCAAAAACGTTCAGGCGAAGCAAGTCACCAAGATTTTTCGCGTCAACGATCCCGCGTCGCCCACGCCTGCGGCCGACGACAACGGCGTGGTCGCATTTTTCGCGGACTTTGGATTGGTCGCGTACTCGGCCGACGGTCAGGAGCGCTGGACGCATCCGATGGGGCCGTTCAAAAATTTCTACGGCATGGCAGCGTCGCCGATTATCGCAGGAAATCTGGTGATTCAAATCTGCGATCAACAAGAAGGATCATTCGTTATCGCGCTCGATCGCGCCACCGGCAAGCAAGCATGGAAAACCGATCGCCCCGGCATGGCCATCGGCTGGGCGACGCCGATGGTCTACCAAGCGGCGAAGCAGCAGCCGCAACTTGTGGTGATCGGATCGACCGAGCTTGACGGCTACGATCTCGCCACGGGAAAACGCCTTTGGTGGATGCCCGTGGGATCGGAAGGCTCGATGGGAACGCCCGCAGCCAACGGCGAAACTCTGCTCGTAACGACGCTCAGTTCGAACGAACCGATGCTGCCGACTTTCGAATCGGCGCTGCAGCAATTCGATAAGAACAAAGACGGCCGCATTTCTCACGAAGAATTTCTCGCCGACAAAGACATGGGCGAGCATTTTGGCTGGCTCGACACCAACAACGACGGTTTCATCGACGCGAAAGAATGGAATTACGCGCGCAGCATGGGCATGGGGATTTACGGCGCGATGGCGATCCAACCGGGCGCGACCGCGGGCCCATTGAAAACGGCGGCGGTTCGTTGGCGTTTCCAGAAAAACCTGCCGTATATTCCCGCGCCGTTGCTCTATCAGGGCGTGTATTACATGGTCAAAGACGGCGGCATCATCACGTCGCTCGATGCGTCCACGGGAAAACTGCTCAAGGAAGGTCGTTCGCCCGAGGCGATTGCGGAATATTTCGCGTCGCCGGTGGCGGCCGACGGCAAAGTGTATCTGGCCAACGTCGAGGGGGAAATCACGGTGTTGAAAGCGGGCGGCGACTGGCAAGTGCTCCACGTGAACGATCTCAACGAAGAGATTCACGCGACGCCCGCGCTGCATGAAGGACGAATCTACGTGCGGACCAAGAGCGCCGTGTACTGCTTCGGCGCTCCTGTTTCCAAAGCCGGACCTAGTGGTGCTATCGGCAAGTGATCTTTAGGACGCCCTTCAGAGTCTGTGTGACAACGCAACGCGAAAGCAGCCCGCGTAGCTGGCGAAATATCGTCACAATATGGCGCCGGCTCCGCCGCTAAAAGCCTGCATCGCAGGCGATACAATGTTAGCCCCAGGCGTGAGCCTGGGGAAGACGGACCAAAAAAGCGAGCCGCGAAGCTGGCGGCACAAACACCTTGCCAGGCGCCAGCGCGTACCAAAATCGCAGGTTGAGATCGTGCGAAGGTCCGCAACCAGCAGCAGCACCACAATGGGGAAGCGTTTTGTGCCGCCCGCTTCGCGGGCTCATTGTTGCTGCTGGGTTTCCCCAGGCTGACGCCTGGGGCTAACGTTGTACCGCCTGCTACGCAGGCTCGCTTGCGTCAACTCCAACCGATAGCGATGTGAACGACGGAAATACCGCCTCCTGCGCAGGCCCGGTGCTCAGCCGTCACAAAATAACACGCCGATTCTTTTAGCACACTGCGGTTTTTATTGTCCATCGAATCAGACACGTAGGTCTCGCTGCTCCGGAATCCGTTGGAGCGATGTGTCACAATGGTTCGAATGCGCGCTCGGGCTAACCGGGAAGCGCAAACGGGTGAATTATCAAAATTACAAAACGAACCTACCGCGTACCTAAACGGAGTCGGCTTAATCGCTTGGAGACCACGTTTTGGCTACTCGCTATTACTCTCCAGCCACCGCCACAAGCGTGGCATCGTCGGCGAAATCTTCGCCGCAGAATGACGCGACCGCTTGCATGATCGTGTCGCGCAACTCGGCGGCGGACGCATTTTGATGTTCGGCCAGCATGGCGATCAAGCGATCTTCGCCAAATTCCTCTTCGGCGCCGTCGGCCGCTTCGGTGATGCCGTCGGTGAACATCAACAAGCGATCGCCGTCCGACCACTCGACCGCCGCCGACTGGAATGGCGCCGCCGGAAAGATTCCCAGCACCGGGCCGCCTACGTCAAGACGTGCCGTCGTGCCGTCGCGACGCACCAGGAGCGGCGGATTGTGTCCGGCGCTGACATACGTGATTCGGCGCGACGCGGCATCGAGCACGGCGTAGAAAAACGTAATGAATTTACCCGAAGGGATGCTCTGGCAAATCGCGCGATTCACGAGCGCGCACAATTCTTTCGGCTCGGGCTGCATCGACGCGTACGCTTTCACGGTCGCTTGCAGATTCGCCATCAACAACGCGGCGGGCATTCCTTTGCCCGACACGTCGCCGATCACCAACGCCAATTGCGTTTCGCTGAGGCGGAAAACGTCGTAGTAATCGCCGCCGACGGATCGGGCCGGCTGCCACGCGCCGGCGATCGTGAATCCGGGGAGTTGCGGAATCTCGCGCGGCAACAAACTTTGTTGAATGTCGCGCGCGTACTCGGATTCCTGACGTTCGTGGCGCTGCTGAAAATGATCGAAGGCGCGACTGACCTCGTCGCCGAACGCCGCGAGAAAGTGACGGTCGCCCGCTTCGTACTCCTGGCCATCGGATTTCGGCGCGAGACGCAGCACGCCGATCACTTCTTCGTCGGCGAACACGGGCAACAGCAAATCGGATCCAAACATCACCGGCGCGCGCGCCGACCGCAGCGCCGGCGCGTGATGCACCAAGGACAGAACTTCGGCGCGATCCTCCACAAACACGGGCCGGACTCCTAACACGCCTTCCGCGCGAGCGGACACGCTTTCGAGAAACGCCGCGCGATCCGGTTGCGCCGTGGCGTCGCTCTTGATTTCTTCGAGAACCCGCGAGGCGTGGAAGTTTTTCCCGAGGAGAAGCCGTTGCGCCACCGCGATCAGCGAATTGGCGACGGTCGATCGGATGGCCGCCGGCGCCTGGCCGATTTCCGCGGCCAGCCGCTTGCGCCGCACGTTGCGATTCGCGGGACCGCGGCTGGAACGCACGAAGTATCCGCCGTCGCGAAATTCGATCAGGCCCACGCGATCGAGTTCGGTGTATGCCTTGGCGATGGCGTTGCGATTCACGCGCAGTTGCTGGGCCAACGCGCCGATGGGCGGCAACTCCTCCCCAGGACGCAGCGTGCCCGCCGCGGCCGACGCCTTCATGTGATCGAGAATCTGCAGATAGACGGGCCGGCCCGAACGGAAGTCGATGCGCGGCAGCATCAGGGCATTTTGCCACAGCCCGTCCTCTGGCGTTCACCAAAGGACCAAGGTTTTTTCAATGCAGAAACTACAAGGCCGCCGTGCTTTTCAGGAACCCGCAGGAGTCTGTGTGACAACTGAGCGCCGAGCCTGCGACGGCAGGCGCCAGCGTGTAGCCCAGAGCGCGTGCCGAAGCGCTTTTGGCTTCGGCGAAGCTCTGGGATTGCGTCGGAGGAAAGGAAAGCCCACGACGTGGGCGACAGGACTTACGCTGAGCCTGCGCGCTGAGCCTGCCGCCCACTTTGTGGGCTTTTCAATTCTTGTGATCGGTGACCCCAGGGCTGGCCCACGAAAAAGCGCGCGGTCTGCGCCGCTGGGCCACACGCTGTCGCCTGTTTGTCGCAGGCTCGGCGCTCGGTTGTCGCACAGACTGCTTCGAGGCTCATTTGTCACGCAGGCTGCTTCGGCGCTCGGTTGTCACACGGACTCCCTTAGGGCTGCCTGCACCCTGGGTAGCCGCCCACAAAAACCGGACGGCCGGCGATGTGGTCGATCACCAAACGGCATTCCAGGCCGCTGGGCCAATGGATCGTCGCGATGTAACCGGGACGGGTCGGCCGGGGAGTCACCGAGACTGTGGCATTGCGAACCCAGCGCGCCGAGGACCGCGACAGAGGCGACGCCTTCGCGAGGTCCTCGCCGGTGAAATGTGCTTGGTTGCGCTGCACAAGCTTTTCGGTCGAGGCTTGGATTTCAGAGAAGGCCTCCCATCCGTTCCAGCCGGCGAAACTGGCGGTCCAGAGAAAACTGAACGCAAACCACATCGAGACAAAGGGTGCAAGATTCCGGAGTAGCGACACGGCGCTGTCTTGGCCGGGACGGCGAAACAGCCGATAGCCCCGGCGCAGGGCCAGCAGTACAACCGCCAGGAGGATGTAAGGCGAAACGTCGAAATGAGGCGTGAACGCCCCTGGATACGTCTCCAGCGTCGCGATAATGTAGGCTCGGAGCGATCCGGTGGTTTCCACGAGCCGCCTTCCCAATGCCTCGCCGGCTTGCAGCGCCATGGCGCTTCCGATGATCACGGGAAAGGTCCAGAGGGCCGCGCGGAGCGTGCCGTTGACCACGCAGGCGCACCAGAAGGACGTCAAGGTCATGAGTGACACCGCGAACATCCACATGAGCGTGGCGATTGGGTCCACAAACTTGAGAGGCGCGCCCGCGAAGAACCCGCCGGCGAGCAAGATCGAATCTGGCAAAACCACGGCGCAAACAAGACTCGTGAAGAGCGCGACCAGCAGTTTGATCAGCCAGAGACGTCCGGCCGTGACCGGCAACGTCAGATGCCACGCGTGTGTGCCGGAGGTTCGCTCCTCGCCCAGCGAGACGCAGCCGGCGAGGATGGCAATCAGTCCGCAAATCGCGACTACGGGAACGATCAAGCCGACCTTGAGCGGAGACTCGTGTGTAAGTGCGGGATCCGGCAACAGACCGAGCGCCGCGACGCAGGCGAGGTAGGCCGCCACAAGCACCGCCATCACCCAAAGCGCGCGCAGCATGCGAAATTCCTTGCGGATCAGGTTGAAAACGGGATCGGTGGCGCGAAACCGTCCCGCGAGATTCTCCGGCAAGATGTTGGGCAGCGACAACAGCACGTCGTGCCCGGCGAGGCCTCCGGAGGTTTGCAGATGAGTCAGTCGTCGATGGCTGAGCCACAACATCGCGATCGCGTAAGCGAGCGCGACGCCCGTCCAAACCGGCAGAGACGCCGGGGAAATACCGCTGAAGCGGACATAAGCGGCGAAAGCAAGGTTCGCTCCAAACATTGTTAGCGCGCCGAGGGCGATCCCACCCAGCGTCGATCCTGACAACAGCGTCCAGAACGGCATGGAGGCGGTCAGCGAGAGGATGATAATCGCGCCCAGCCATTCGTCGGAAAGCCCGATGTCAGACCGCAGCGCAAACCCCATGACCAGCCCAATGGAGATCGCCGCGCCGGCGCTGACCAACAGCTTTTCGCGCCAAATTCTCGAGCGATCCACCGGCTGGACTAGCAAAAGCGCGAAGGTATGGTGCGTGAACTCGTTGCCGAAGGTCAGCGCCGCCAGCAAGGGAATGCCGACGAAGAGCACCAACACGCGTGCTCCCTCGGCGAGCCCATGTGGGATTGCCGGGGCCACGGCCAACAATCCCGCGGCCATCATCCCGCACCACGGCCAGAATAACGCGCGCGCTTCTTTCTTGATCCGTACGGTTGTGGCACTCATATTCGCCTCCGAATCGCTCTCGTTCGCACGTTCCGAAAGTCCTCAATGTCCCGCAGTGGCCGGCGACGGCGGCGTGCTGGGAAGGAGGGTCCACTGGTATTCCGCGCCGTTAACCAGCCGAATGGTTGCTTGATTCACTCGCGAACCGGGCGCTGCCGGCGCGACAGCAATTGTGGATCCGGACAGCCAGCGCCGCGTCAAACGCGAGAGTGGCGCGCGCGTCGCCAGCGTATCTCCGGTCGTTCGGAATGATTCCTCCGGTCGATCTTTCGTCCTTTGTAATTCCACGGCGTTGCGAACTTCATCCGAGGGCGACCAATCGGAAACGCCAACCGCGGCGTAATACAACGCGCCTCCGAGAAAGGACACGAACACGAGCGGCGCCACGCATCGAAGAATCGCCGGCAGACTATCGCGCCGCGCGGCGCGAAAGAGTCCATAACTTCGAATCACGGCGTAAAGCAACGCCGGCGCAAAGATGACGGCCACGCCTTGAACCCACGCGCCAATGCTGGCCAAGGCCGACGATCCGATGTCCAGCCTGACAACGCTGAGGGTCAGCGGATCTAAGTGACGCCAAGCCGTCGTCCATTCCGCCACCGTTCCCGTCGTTCGAGTCAGTTCCGAGCCGAGCCACAATCCGGTCCCGCCGGCCGCGAAAATCAAACTGACTACGGGAGCGACCAACAGAACGGCTCGGAGCGTGCTCTTTGCTACGCAGGCGCACCAAAAACTCGTCAGCGTGATCAGCGACACGCAAAGCGTCCACGCCGCCATGGGCAAGAAACCCAGATAGCTCAGTTGCACAGATATTGCAGTCCCGCCGTGAATGGATCCGGCGGCAATCAGCAGCGCGACAGGAAGCAGGAACGCGGAGATCAAGCTGGCGGCCATCGCAACAATTAGCTTCAAGAGCCATTGCACGCGCACCGGCACCGGCAACGTCGCCTGCCAGGATTCCATTCCCGCTGCTTCCTCCTCGCCAACGGGCATGCAACCGCCGAGAACCGCCAGCAACGGAAGAAGACCGAACTGGGTAAACATCGCTCCGGCGTCGTGCTCGTTCCCCGCCGCCAAACCGGCCAGCACGCTATCGGCGCCCCGCAACGAGCGGAACAAAGCGAGAGCGAAGATCAATGCGTTCGTGCCGGCGGCGGCCATCCAGAACAGATGCATCAACACGATCTCCTTGCGGATCAGATTTCCCAATGCACCGGACGGACGGCTGCGAAATACGTGCGCGATCGTGGAAACAAAAGGTGCGCCGGCCATCGCGGCGTCACCGCCCGAGGAACTGGTGATCTGGAGTTGCGCAAATTTCCGCGCACCCAGCCACAACATCGTCGCGGAATAGAGAATCGCGAAGGTCGCCACCGAGTACGGACTGACCGCGGGAGTGAAGCGCATCCAGAAAGTGAGTCCCGGTGCGGTTCCGATGGACGACATCGCGCGCGAGACACCCTCGCTCCGCATCGTGGCCAGCGTAACGACCCAAAAGACGAGCCCGGGAATGGAAGCGCTGAGAAAGACGCCGCCAATCGCCGTGCGCGTGGTCAGCGTCCAAAAGAACGCCGAGGATGCAGTTAGCAACACCCAGGAAAACGCGAACACGGCATGAAAGAAGGTCAGACCGGGCCAAACACTGAACAAGCCCAGACACGCTAAAATCGCCGCGGATGTGACCGCCGCAAACATGACGGCGGTCTTTTCCCACCACAGGCGCAAACGGCTGTACGGCGCGGCCAGCCAGAGCGAAAACGTCCGGTGCTGATACTCATAGGCGAGTGCGAACGCCGCCAGCAGCGGAATCCCGAAAAAAAACATGAGCACGGGCAGGAGTTCCCGAAAAATCTCGAGCGATATCGGCCCCAGCCACAACCCTGGCGGCAAAAACGGCGGCAGCGCACCAAAAGCCGTCACGACGAGCCACGGCCAGAACAACGCGCGCGCTTCTTTCTTGATCCGGATTGCCGTTCCGCTCATATTCGCCTCCTAGCGCGTTCCTTGCCAGCACACGGGATTGTAGAACCACGCTCGCCCCGCTACTCCGGCGCCGGTCCGGCAAGTGAGTCCACTCGGAAACTGGACCAGCGCTTCCAGCAGTCCGTTATTGTTGACAATCGTGACCGTTGAGCCCTGCAGCCAACGTTTCGTCAGCGGCGACGTCAGCTTCAGTTCTTCGGGAGCTAGTTGCAACGGATGCTGTGCGTCCGCGGCCTTCAGACGTACTCCCAGAGCGCTGACGGATTGGTTTGCTTCCCGTAGCGGCTGCCACGCGCTATCGCGCCAACGTGTCGACATTCCCAAGATGTCCGCGCCGGCCACGGCCGTCGTCATGCTGACCATCAACGCCGCGGCGGCCATCCAGAGCATGAACGATCCGATGGAGCGCAACGGCGATCCTGTATGGCCGCGGAACATCCGCCAGCCGAGCAGGATCGCGACGCCGCCGAGCGAAGCGAACCAAAACAAGACGCTCGGCAGCTCGCCGGCGGACGAAGGATTCAGGTGGTATGTGGCGATCACCGAATCGACCAGTAAAGTGCGAACGTGCAGAATTCTGTCGCGTACAAACACGCCGCCGTTTTCGCCGACCAGGAACGCGAATCCCGACACGAACATCGCCGGAAACATCGCCAGGGCCGCGCCCACGGTGTGGCGCAAAGCGCTGGCGCACGCGAACGCCACGGTGCACGCCAACGGCAACGCGCCCACCAGGATCCACGTTTCTCCTCGTAGAGGCGGGCGAAGTCCGAAGACGGCCGCGGCCGTTTCCGCCGCCACATATGGGATCACCACCGCGCACATCAACGACGTGAATATCGCGACGCTGAATTTTACAAGCCACTGGCGCCGCGCCGAAACCGGCTGCGTCATCATCATCGTGTGCGTCTTTAGGTTTGCTTCCTCGCCCATCGGAATGCATCCGGCGAGCACGGCGATCAGCATCGTGAATCCACCGACTAAGATACCGCTGGCCAGTTCGATGTATTGGTATTTCGCGGACAAGCTTGCACCGCGCTCGGTGTTGAGCAACAAGCCGAAGATCCAACTCGCCGCCAGCGGCGCCGACATGATCCACGCGCCGGCTTGCAGGCGGAATTCCTTGCGGATCAGATTCCCGAGCGCGCCGGTGGGACGCGAGCGCAACGCCCGCGAGAGTGCGCTGGGCATCCATCGATCGTCGGAAGTCAGCACGTTCTCCCCGGCCGTTCCCGATACCTGGAACCTTTCGAAGCGGCGCTTGCCGAGCCACAGCGTCACCACCGAGTAGATTGCTTCGACGACGGCAGCGGCGATCAAAGTATTTCGTACGGCGGCATCGGAGGGACTAAGGCCTTCGAAATCGGTGACGAAGGAGAGAAAAACAAACGCCATCGTAAACTGCGCGGCTAGATTCAGCGCGCCGCTGCCGATGGTGGATCGCGCGTGCAAGGACCAAAACACCGAGGAGCAAACCACCGCGATCATCGCCATGGCCAGCAGCACCACGAGAATGGGTTCGATGAAGTCCGCGCGCCATCCGCAGTACAGATAGAGCGCGCCTGCCGATAGCATCGCCGCGACGAGCACGGCCATTTTTTCCAGCCAAATTCGCGTGCGACTCTCCGGTTGGCCGAGAAGCAGCGAAAGCGTCCCGTACTGAAGTTCATTCCCGAGCGAGACGCCCGCCACCATCGCGACGGCCAGCGGGAATCCTATTCTTCCGATCATGGAAAGAACAACGCCGAAGGCCTCCGCTCCCGGAAGCGACGAAGCCGTCAGCGGACGCAGCAATTGCAGCAATGCAAAGAACAACAACAGGGCCCACGGTTCGGCCATCATTCGCACTTCTTTGTACAGCCTGATTGTTGTGGCACTCATTGTTCGCCTCCCGTGTCACTCGCCGCGTGGCAGGACGGACGAGACGCCAAAACACCGCGGTCATCCATCCCGATGAAACAATCCGATCCACTGACCAGCCGCACCGTCGCCGTAAGGAGATGCGTTTTCTGGGCGCGCGCCACTGAAATCGTGGAGCCTTCCAGCCACTGCTGCGTGAGCGGCGAGATTTCCGGCAATTCCTCCGGCCTCACGCGCAGCGGATGCGCGGCGTCTACGGCGAGTACGCGAGGTCCCAGTTTCACGAGCGCTTTGTGCGCATCCTCAAGCGGCTGCCAGCCTCCCGCGATGTACAAGTCGCGAGCCGGCGCCGGCAGCGCGCCCGCGCCCGCCACAGCGGCCCCGAAGCTAAATGCAAACGCCGCGAAGGCCAGCACCCCAAGCGACGCGATCTTGCGCTGTCTGCTGTGCGGGCGAAACAACCGTTCGCTGATCGGAATCGCCACCATAAACATCGCGACCGACAACACCGCGCACACGAACAACTCGCTCGGTTCACGCGGGTCGAGGTGCCCGCGTGCGACGATGGAATCGCGCCAAGTGGTGGATCCGTGCCACCACCGCTGGATCACAAGTTCGCCGATCTTCTCACCGCCGACCAAAGCTGCGGCCGCGCCCCACGTCCCGAAGAAACCAGCAGCAACAGCAGCCGGCGTTCCCGGCCAAGCGCTGGAGCCCGTAAAAGAAATCACCGTCGCCACCGAGACGAAGCAGATGATGGGGCCAAACAGGGGCCAGAACTCGAAAGTCGCGTGGAATAGGCGCGCGGCCGTCGCGGACAGGACCCACGGGATCAAGACCGTGCAACAGAGCGCCGCGAAGAGCGCCGTCCCGAGTTTCACGGACCACAAACGCCGCGAGGAGACCGGTAAAGTCATCATCGAAGTGTATGTGCCCAGCGACATTTCCTCTCCGACGGCCGCGCTTCCAGCAAAAATGGCCGTCACAGAACTGACCAATACGGCGAAGAGGATGCCAAGTCCTCCCACGAGACCGGGACCAGCAGGCCGGCCACTTCGCACCACAAAGCAAGCCCAACCGATCGCCACCGGCAGCGCGAGAATCCACGCCACGCGCTGCACGCGGATTTCCTTGCGAATCATGTTGGCAAGCGCGCCGGTGGGACGGCTGCGCAACGCACCGGCCAGTGCCCCAGGCAACCAAAAATCGCCCGCCAACGGTGTATTGGCTCCGGCCATCGGGAGAATTTGCATGCGCTCGTATCGCCGCTTGCCCAGCCACAGCATCACGCCGCTGTAGCACAACGTCACGGTCACGATGGCGGAAATCGCCGTGCGCACAACGGAGTCTGACGGGTGGGCGCCAAGCCGCGGATTCAGGAATCGCCAAACCGCAATCCCGCCCGCTCCATGAACGAAGACGTTGAACACGATGCCGGCCACACCGACCCAATTGACCCAGAACGCGGTCGAGCAAATCATCGCCAGCACGCCCATCAGGATCAACGTGCTGGGGACCGGCCGATCGTGCGGGAGACCGAACCTGACGATCCAGATCGGACACAGCACAATCACCAGCGCAAAGACGGCGGCGGTTTTTTCGGTCCAGATGCGGGCGCGGCTCAGCGGTTGGGTCAGGAGCAACGGCAGCGTCTTGCACTCGATTTCCAACAGCCACGGAAGAGAGGCCGCCAGCGCCAGGAAAATATAAAACGTTTTCCCCAGCGCCAATTCCGTCAACCGCCATTCTTCATCGCTGAAGCCGGGATGTTTCATCCAAGGCAACGGCAGCGCGGCGAAGATCAGCAGCATCAGCCCGACTTGCGAGAGATGGTGCGCTTCCTTGCGAAATCTCGTGAATGTGGGACTCATAGGAGCCTCTGCTATTGAAGCGTCGCGACGAAAATTTCTTCGAGCGTCAACGCTTCGGCCGAGAGATCCTCAGGATTGCGCTCGCGGAAGCGCTGCATCATGCTGGCGCTGGCACCGTCGACCACCACTTCGATCTCGCGACCCTCGCGGCGCACGCGCAGCGCGTCGCTCAAGTCGAAATCGGGCGGCGGCGCGGCGAAACGCGCGCGGATTTTCTTGTAGCGCTCGCGCGCCTGATCGGCATCGAGCGCCACGATCGCGCGACCGCGGTCGACGATCGTGAACGCGTCGATCAATCCCTCGAATTCCGCGATCAAATGCGTGGACACCAAAATCGTGCGCCCGGGATTTCCCTCCTGATACGCGCCGATCACCGTTTCGATAAATTCGCGGCGCACGATGGGATCGAGTCCCGAGGTCGGCTCGTCGAGCACCAACAAATCGGGCTCCGGACAAATCGCGGCGATCAATCCCAACTGCGTGCGCTGACCCTTCGAGAGCGCGCCGGCTTTCTTCGACACGTCGAGATGAAAACGCCCCAGCAATTCGCGCTCCGTGTCGGCGTTCCACTGATCGCGGAACGACGCCAGATAGTCGAGCGTTTCGCGCACCGTCATCCAGGGATAGAACGCCACTTGATCCGGCACGTACGCCAGGCGCCGCTTCACCGCGACTTCCGCCTTCGCCGGATCGAGACCGAACACGCGCACTTGTCCCTTCTGCGGCTGCAGCAGATTCAGCAGGCACTTCATCGTGGTGGTTTTGCCCGCGCCGTTGCGTCCGAACAATCCGTAGCACTTGCCGGGCGGAACGCTGAGCGTGAAGTTGTCGAGCGCTTCGGCGGTTCCATAGGAGTAGCTGAGGTTTTCGATTTGTACAACCGGAGTAGCGGTGTTCATGGTTAATGCCTCCTTATTCCTGTCGATCTTCATTCGCCTTGCGTTTGTCGCCGAACGCTTGCAACCGCTCCCGAATCATGACGAGAAATTCAGGATCGGGGACTTGCAAATGATGCGCCATCACAATCGCTTGATCGATCTCTTCCACCAGCATCTTGCGGCGCACTTCTTTCTTTAATGGCGAATGATTTTCCTTAAGAAAACAGCCCTTGCCCGGCAGCGTCTCGATGACTCCCAAGCTTTCCAACTCCGCGTACGCTTTAGCGACCGTGTTGCGATTCACGCGCAGATCTTCGGCGACGGGCCGAATCGACGGCAGCGCCTCGCCCGGCTGTAACGCGCCCGAAGCCGCCGCCGCCTTCACCTGCTCCACGATCTGAAGGTAGACAGGCAATCCAGACTTGAAGTTGATTTGTAGAACCATGGCCTGTCCTCCTCTGTCATATGACAGTAGGACAGTTTGCGGGGGATGTCAAGGGTATCTTTTGGGTAGGGAAGAAAATGCTGAAGGCAAAAGGCAAAAGTCAAAAGGCAAAAGGCAAAAGTTTCGGACGTGGCGTTGCGCTCGTAGCGTGCGGCTCTATTGTCCTTTGGTGCCGCTCGTCCGCCTGAGAGGGTCCTTTTGCCTTTTGCCTTTTGCCTTTTGCCTTTTGCCTTTTGCCTTTTGCCTTTTGCCTTTTGCCTTTTGCCTTTTGCCTTTTGCCTTTTGCCTTTTGC
>Ga0209060_10001292_pt1 | contig 28703 bp, 17 predicted proteins | sample Coa_R1_8_FD_187155 | JGI IMG/M metagenome (GOLD analysis project Ga0209060, IMG submission 187155) | Surface soil microbial communities from Centralia Pennsylvania, which are recovering from an underground coalmine fire - Coalmine... | ecosystem: Environmental > Terrestrial > Soil >...
TCGACCACGGAATGAACTGGATCGATACCGCCGCACTTTACGGTTTGGGCCACTCTGAGGAAATGGTCGCTCGCGCTCTCGAGGACCGCACACCGCGACCTTACATCTTCACCAAGTGCGAAAGGGTTTGGGATGAGAAAGGAAAGATCGGGGCATCGCTCAAGGCGGTCTCCATCCGCCACGAGTGCGAAGCCAGTCTTAGCCGCTTAAAGACCGACGTCATTGACCTTTATCAGATCCACTGGCCAGAGCCCGACGAAGACATCGAGGAAGGCTGGTCGCAACTCGCCAAGCTGAAACAAGAAGGCAAAATACGCTATATCGGCGTTTCCAATTTCAGCGTTGCACAGATGAAACGCGCCCAGGCGATTGCTCCTATAACATCCTTACAGCCTCCGTACGCCGTAGTGAGACGCGACATCGAACACGAGATTCTTCCCTTCTGCCGCGCCCAGAATATTGGAGCAATCGTCTATTCCCCGATGTACGCCGGACTGCTCACCGGATCGATGACGAAAGAAAGAGTCGCCAACTTTTTGCCCGAAGACTGGCGGAGGAATCTGCCAGGATTTAAGGAACCTGCTCTATCGCAAAACTTACAAGCGGTCGAACTTCTGCGCGCAATCGGGAAACGGCATGGACGCACGCCGGGCGAAGTTGCCATCGCTTGGACTTTGCATAACCCGGCAGTGACTGGAGCCATCGTCGGATTCCGCAGCCCAGCGCAGGTCGCTGGCATTGTCGGCGCGGGAGAGTTCCGGCTCCAAGCCGCGGAGATCCAGGAAATCGAAACTGCTGTCAATCAAGATATCGGCCAGCCGACCGTGATCTGACTAGACAAGTGTGATTCCACCGATTGACAAACCTGTGTTGCTCTAACAAACTGGAGAAAACGTTTCCCAGAACCGGAGGATTCGAATGAGTTCTTCTGTTACGCGCCGTACTTTTCTCACGACCGCAGGGGCGGTTGCCGCTTCGGCCTACGCTGTCACTTCCCTTCCTTTGCGGGCATCGTCACCCTCAAATAAGGGCTCCATCACAGTCACACCAGCATTGGCGACCTTTCCGTACTCCGACGTGCAACTGCTCGACGGTCCGATGAAGAAGCAGTTCGAAGAGAATCATGCCCGCTTCCTTCATCTTGACGATGACAGCTTGTTAAAGGTCTTCCGCCAGATGGCAGGACTGCCGGCGCCCGGCGAAGATATGGGCGGCTGGTACGATATCGGCGGATTCAGCCTGGAGCACAACGATTTTCATGGCTTCATTCCCGGCCACAGTTTTGGGCAATACGTATCCGGTTTGGCACGAGCGTACGCGGTCACTGGCTCCGAAGAAACGCGCGCGAAAATCAACCGCCTGGTGAAAGGCTACGGCGAGACACTCGATGCGAAAGCCAAGTTCTTCGTGGATTATCGCCTCCCTGCCTACACCTACGACAAGCTTTCCTGCGGCCTGATCGATGCTCACGAATTTGCGCATGATCCGTTGGCGATGGAGATCCACGAGAAACTCACCCACGCCATCATCGCTTACCTGCCCGAAAAGGCTCTCTCGCGTCAGGAACAGAGATCTCGTCCGCACAAAGATACGTCCTACACGTGGGATGAGACCTACACGCTGCCCGAGAATCTCTTCCTCGCCTATCAGCGCAGCGGCGATGTTTTCTATCGGGAAATGGCGAAGAAATACCTGGAGGACGACACTTACTTCAACCCACTCTCCCAAGGCAACAATGTGTTGCCTTTCGAGCACGCCTACAGCCACGTGAACGCCTTCAGTTCAGCCATGCAGGCTTACATCACTCTCGGAAGCGAGAAACACCTGCGCGCAGCAAAGAATGGCTTCGAAATGCTGCAAACAACGCAAAGCTTCGCGACCGGCGGATGGGGCCCGAATGAGAGTTTTGGGGAGCCTGGGACCGGACAACTGGGAAATAGTCTGGGTGACACCCACGCCAGTTTCGAAACTCCCTGCGGTGCATACGGCCACTTCAAAATCACACGCTATCTGCTCCGCGTCACCAAAGACTCGAAATACGGCGACAGCATGGAGCGCATGCTCTACAACACAATCCTGGGAGCCTGGCCGATTCAGGCCGATGGCACCTCGTTCTACTATTCTGATTACGCAACTACCGGCAAGAAGGTTTGGTACGGGCAGAAGTGGCCGTGCTGTTCCGGAACCTTCCCTCAGTTAGCCGCTGACTACCACATCAGCACCTACCTCCGGGCGCCGGACGGAGTGTACGTAAACCTGTTCACGCCCTCCAAGGTCCAGTGGACAGACGGAAGCGGCCACTATGCCTTAACGCAAGAGACAAACTATCCGTTCGCGAACACGGTCAAAATGCAGGTGTCGGCGACGAAACCGTCTGATTTTACGATCTACGTACGTATTCCCGCTTGGACTGCCGACGCATTCTTGTCAGTCAACGGCAAACGTGCTTCCGAGTCGGTGCAACCCGGCACGTTCGCAGCGATCAAGCGCAATTGGAGTGACGGTGATCGCATTGAACTGGAGTTGCCGAGGCCCCTACGTCTTGAGGCCGTCGACGCAAACCATCCGAATCTGGTCGCTCTATTGAACGGTCCGGTCGTCTTATTTGCCATCGCCGATTCGCAACCAAGCATGGAACGGAATGCCCTGTTACAGGCAAGGCCGACGAATAGCGCGAAAGGCGATTGGCTGGCCAAAGCGTCCGATGGAAGCGAAATAACCATGCGCCCGTTCATGAACATCGACAAGGAGAATTACAGCGCCTACGTGTTGCTGAAATCGTAGCTCCAGTCGATCGAAAAACAACCGGCGACATTCATTATTGAGATCGAGTGTCGCCTTCGACCAACTTGTAGCGGTATTGTTCGCGTTCCTCTTTGCTGGCGTCCTGGCGCAGCACTGCGAGACGTTTAAGTAAATCGGGAATCTCATTCTTTTTGTCGCTCTTTCGCAACGCCTGGATGAGGTGATAAAGCGACGTCTGATCCTTGGGGTCGATCTCTAGCGCCTTCCGGCACTGCGCAGCAGCCTGAGGGTAGTCTCCCGCCTGCAGGTAAAGCTTGGCCAGCACCGCCCGGGCCGGTCCGAGCGTCGGACGTAGCGCAACTGCGGTCTTTGCCGAGCGCATTGCCGTTTGAAACTCTGGACTGCCGGGCTCCGCTCCCTTCTGCACAAGAACGTCCGCCAGTAGATAAAGCAAGATCGGATCCTTCGGCCGACTCACAAGTTTTTGCTGAACGGTTGTCAGTGCGCCTTCAAGATCATTTTGCTGCACTGCGGTCAGACCCTGCGCAGCGGTGCTCAACGACTGTGTCGGGTCCAACTTGTATGCGCGTTCGAAATCCGCCTGAGCCTTTTCATATTCCGCGACCTGCACGTACAACATCCCCCGAGCAAAATATAGCCCAGCCGCTTTCGGTTGTAGTCCGATCCCATCATTCACCACATCGAGTCCGACCTGAAACGATTGGTGCGCGGCTGACAGAGCCGCAAAATCCACATACAGCTGAACATTCTGCGGATCAAGCAAAATCGCTTGCCTCAAACTATCCACGGCCTTTTCCGTGTTGTGAGTATCCTCGTACGCTCCCGATGCCAACTCCAGGGTTCCAGCATCAACGTGATCCGAAGCCAGCAACGGCTTCAGTGTCGCAAGCGCATCCTCGGGCTTCTTGATAATCAGTTGCAGACACGCTACCAGCTGGCGTTCACGCTGATCGTCTGGATTGAGCGACAGGGCTCGTTGGAAAACATCTGCAGCGACTTCCAGCCGCCGAAGTCTCACCAGGCACGTCGCATAGGCATGGAGAGCGGGTAATTGTTGGTCGAACAGCGAACCAGCTTTCTCGAAATGAACGACCGCGGAAGAACACTTCCCCTGCTGATATTCCAAGACTGCCAGCATAGCGTGGCTCATCGATTCCGCCGGACGCAACTTCAGCAAATGCTGCAATAGCGGGATTGCTGCCGCGTCACCATTGTCAAACTCGATTTGGATTGCACCGTGAAGAGCAGGGACGTTGTCTGGCGATATCTCTAAGGCTCTTCGGTATGAGGTGAGTGCTTCTTTCGTGTGTCCTTGTCCGGCATACGCTGCTCCCTGCATCGCCCAGAGTTCGCCATTCGACGGGGTTTCCCTCAGGGCCGTGTGCAGCAAGCGAAGAGCCTGATCAAACTCCTTGGATTGAAGCGCCTTCGCAACCTGTTCAACTTGGTCGTTAGAACTCTGGCTGAAGGCACACGGGAGCAACAGACTGACGACGCAGAGAACTATCCGCCAGCTTCGCAACGATTGAAATCGCTCAGAGCAATGTAGGCCCAAGGTCGTGGTTGGCGTCCGACGCTTCGCAACAGGCGAACCCACCACGTACATAGTAATTCAAGCAATCCCGCTCGTAGGCTCGCGCACTGAAATCAAAGTCGGTAATCAGAACAGCGCATGAAAGACAGCCGGCCGCTTCTGGCGAAGCGGCCGGGTAGGGGTTGATGGTGTCCCTGTGTCAGAAAGAAAGCCTGCCTCCCAATTGCCAGAATCGCGGCTCATGCGACGCTGTTGCAAAGCCAAAATTCCCATCCGGGAGATTGGTATCGACGTTCGCGTAGTTGGCCCGGTTGAACAGGTTAAAGATTTCAAACCGGAATTGAAAATTGACTCTTTCCGTGATCCGATTGTCCTTGTAGAAATTGACATTCGACTCGATAAAGTTTGGTCCGCGGAACAACATAGACTTCTCGTTTCCGTTTTGACCGAACGTAGGAACGGCGAAGTCGCTCTTGGGAATCGCCCCGTTCAGCCAAGCGCCATTGGAGGTTAACTGGTGGTAACTAACCGCGTCTGGATAAGAAGCAGCTGTCTCACCGTCGGCGTTGTAGTTTCCGCTGCCGGCCTGGTAAGCAACGGCCGGGTCAGATGCGGAACATCCCGTGACGTTGCTGAGAGCCCCAGATTGGCAGACCGCCAAAAAGCCGTTGGTATTGTTCGCGGTTAGCGGATACCCCGACTGCAAGATGCTCGTCCCGCTCAGGCCCCAGCCACTGGTCAGATAGCCTAATCCACCTTTTCCACCATTCATCCCTTTCAGCGAATAGTTGAAGCTGAACGAGAAGCGGTTGGGCGCGTCGAAAATCGACGGACCATAATACTGTTGAGGATTCAATCCCGCAGAATTGGGATAGTAAAGAGCGTCGTCTTTGGAACTGGAACGGGTGTAAGAGGCATCGATATATCCGCGCGAAAAGCGTCCCCGGAGATCAAAGATCACTGCATTGTAATTACCGTGACGGTCGTTGTCCGCATAGGTAATCGCTCCGAAGCTCTTGTTAAGACGCGTCGGACTCGGAATGACGGGAGTCGGGCTCGTGTTCATCTGATCGATCAGATCGCCCGGAAAGGTATTGATGTCCACTCCATAAGAAACGTTCCCGATGGAGTTTCCGTTGGCGACGATGTTGTAGGAATGGGATCCGTTATAGCCGATACTGGCTGCAAGATTCTTTGCCAGTTTCCTCTCTACGGTCACAGACCATATGTCCGATTTGGGCGACTTCAAGAGTGGGTTAATGCCGCCAATCGCAAAGCTGGCACCCACGACACCTCCCTGTGCGTTTAGTCCACCTCCAGATCGCGGTGTCAGGCCGGTTCCAGTGCCAAACGTCGGAAACGTAAATCCAAATGGAGGCTTGCGGCTGTTCCCCAGAACAAAGATAGGAGCCTGAGCCGATGCAGTTCCTCCCGCCACAAAGGTTGGGGCCACTTCTCCCGGCGGGCTGCCTCGGAATTCTTCTTGTACGTTGGCTTGCGTTAACCAGTTGTTATAGATCCCGAAGCCACCACGAACCACCCAAGTGCCGTCTCCGGTTGGATCCCAAGCCACACCAATTCGGGGACTGAACAAATTGTCCACTGAGTGCAGCAGAGCGTTGTGCGTAGCTTTTGCATAACCATTGGCTACCTGCTGCTGCTCCGTGGTTCCAGTACCCAGATAGAAGTTTCCGAAGACCGTCGACGGACTCTTCGACCAGGGATTGCCGCTATCGTCGTAGCGGAGGCCTAACGTAACGGTCAGATTTTTTCTGGCCTTCCAGGTATCTTCCACGAAAAGACCGAAGGTTCTCGAAGCAGCATCCCAGCTCCACAACTGCTCAGTGCCGGTCGCAGGGTTGTAATAGATTCCGTTTTCATTTGTGGGAGCACTCTGCGCTAAGGTGAGGAGATTGCTGAACGAGAACTTTGGCTGCGACCATGGTCCCTGGAAAGGCTCGACATCGTCTCCGTACCAGCCTTCGTAACCCACCTTCAGGGTATGCGCTCCCTTGACATGCGTGAGGACGTCACGCCAGTGGTAGTTGTGCTGAATGAAGTCTCCCTGCGCGAACCCGACTCCGAAGGCTTGCCCAGAATCAACGTTGATCCCATTCACTGAAATGGAAGGAATGGTGTAGTCTTTCGCGCCGCTGCCGAGCACACCCTCCACTCTGCTCTGACCGGCAGTAAAATCATTCAACGTGTTCGACGAAAAAGTGTGCGTCCAACTCGCCTGGCCGGCCACTTGCCACGTGTTATTCAGTGCGGAAAATTGCGGCATTGGCGACGGAGCGCCAGTCAGCAGAAGCGTCCGGAAAAGGCTGGCGTAGATTCGGTCATTCTTGAAGCCCTTATCCAAACGGGCGAAATACTGTGTGCCGTTGCGCCTTGATGTTGCGCCAAACGCACCACTGTCGATCATCGGCGTGGAGCAAGGAATGTTCTCAACGACTGCCGTTCCACACACCGTACTACCAAGCACGTCGGATGCGGTCTGCGAGACCGTCACCCCAGACACGCCGGATGACAGGTATTTGGACAGAATTCCCGTTCCGACCGTGCCCGGATTGTGCGCCTGGGCAAAACTGATGAACTCCGGTGCCGGAAAAGTCACCGACCCACCTGCGCTTGATGAAGAGCGCAGTGGCTCAACCGAGAAAAAGAAGAAGAAGTTGTGATGCGGAACCACCGGGCCGCCGAGGGCAAAATCCATGTTGTTGGAATGGAAGGGTTGGTAGGGATAGCCCACAAAGTGTTGGCTCGCAAACATCTTCTGATAGTTGAACCAGTCCGATGCCGAGCCGTGGAATTGATCGGCTCCCGACCTCGTCGTAAACATCGTCTGCAGGCCTGCCGCGCGACTATATTCGCTTGAGAACGTATTTACCTGAATGCTGGTTTCCTGAATCGCTTCCGGTTGCGGAGTCAGATTCAGAACACCTTGGCGGATTCCGCTGGTGACATCAAGACCATCCACGACGTACTGATTGTTGTTTTGGCCTTGACCGTTGGCACTGGCGTCCACCTGTTCTTCGGTCGAGTAATTGTCGACGCCTGAAGCAGGGCTGCCGGATGTGCTCGTTCCGAGACCCGAAACCCCGGGCGCCATCGTGACCAGCGTTACCAGATTGCGGCCAATAATCGGCAACTCCGCGACTGCCTGATTCTCGATGGTCAAGTGAGTGCGGCTATCCGCAGTATCAACCACTGGAGCCTCAGTGCTCACCACGACCGACTCACTCACAGCGCCGACTTTTAGAGCTATCGGCACATTCAGATTCTGTTCCGTAAGCAGCGTGACATCCGCCTCGGATTTGGCAAAACCGGCAGCTTCCGCAGTGACTTTGTACTTTCCAGGTGCCAGGCTGACGAAGCGGTAGTTCCCGTCAGCGTCCGAGGTAGCCAGCGCCGTCGCTCCAGTCGCAATGTTCGACAATTGCACGGTAGCTTTGCCAATTCCCGCGCCACTCTGATCTTGTACGACCCCTTGAATGCTGGCGGTGAATTGTGCGAAGGCAGTGGCCGCGAAGAATACAATCGCGGAAAGTACTCCAACAGATCGGCGGGACAACATGCATCCTGGCATGGGGTGCCTCCCTATGAGTGCGCGTCGTAACCGCTAAAACATGCGGATCTGGGCGACGAGAAAACGTTTACTTCAACCGGCTAATATGTAAATAGTATTGCCACCCGATGTCAAGAGGTTTCTCTCTGCCGCGTCCTGACAGAGCTCGCAGCGAACTCAAGCCCAACAGAACTCCTATGTCAGAGAGAATAAGACAGCCGCAGTTTCAGGTATTGGTTTGGGCCTTGCTGTTTGTAGTGGCTGTTCCCTCTCGAAAGGTGATGACTTGATTGGCAGCGATTCCCTTGTGATTTTCGTGCAGACCATTCGGCCAGTAAACGTCAACATCTACGAGCTTGCAGTCTCCAAGACCAAAGTGAAGACGAGGATCGTTTGCCGAGTAGTAACTAGACTGGCTCACCCTCGTTTGTGCCTGCACCTTATTGCCATAGTGGACCAGCACACGCGCGCCAATGGCACTTCGGTTTGACTTGACGCCTTCCAACCGAATCTTGATCCAGTTCTGCTTCCCCGTAAGATCGTTTCGCAACAATAACGGCGGTTCGTTCATGTTCACGACCAATATGTCGACGTCGCCGTCATTATCGAAATCTCCGAAGGCGCATCCTCGTCCAGAGTGCGGCTCCATGATTCCCGGCCCTACTTCTGCCCCGAGCTCCTCAAAGGTCCCATTCCCAAGATTCCGGAACAAAATGCGCGGCGTTTTGTACGGATAGTCGGGCAATTTGTGCTCAACCTCCGGGTACACGCTTCCGGTCACGATGAAAATATCTGGATAGCCATCATTATCGAAGTCAGCCACGCCCGTACCCCAACTCACAAATCGAGTCTCGACACCGATCTTGGCGGCCCTGGTTCGATCATCAAAATTGCCCTTGCCGTCATTCCGGTAGATACCACACGTATCGCCCATGAAATGTGTCTTGAATAGATCGAGATGACCATCAAGATCGTAGTCTCCAATGCCGACGCCCATGCCTGCCTGTTCCATGCCGTCATCGCTCAAGGCCACGCCACGCACCACCCCCTCTTCGCGAAAGGTTCCGTCGTGGTTGTTCATAAAAAGCAGGCTGGGTGTTGAGTCGCACGCCACCAGGATGTCCTGCCATCCGTCTTCGTCAAAGTCTGCAGCCACCACGGTCATTCCGTAGCTTTCAGTGGCGCCCGCGATTCCAGCTTCTTTCGTGACATCCGTGAACGTGCCGTCGCCATTGTTCCGGTACAAAAGGTGGCGACCGGTTGGCAAGCCTCGGGGACCGCAGTTAACCGGGACTCCTTTCCAGTTGCAGGTCGACGACTCGCCGGGCACTGGCGCCTTTTCCAGATCGAAGCGAATGTAGTTGGATACAAAGAGATCGAGGTGCCCATCTCGGTTGTAATCCACGAAGCTGCAGCCGGCTCCCCATCGAGTTTCATTCGTGAGCAGCCCGGCCTCTTTGGTAACGTCCGTAAACGTGCCGTCGCCATTATTCCGGTAGAGACGATTCTGCCCAAAGTAGGTGACGAAGATGTCCTCGAAACCGTCGTTGTTGTAATCGCCAATGCATACGCCGTTCGCCCATCCGGTCGCGTGCAGGCCTGCGCGTTCCGTCACGTCTGTAAAAGTGCCATCACGATTGTTTTTGTAGAGTCGATTCGTTGCCTCCGGCGGAGCACCTTCAAGTCGTGTTCCACAGAGCAGGAAGATATCGATCCACCCGTCATTGTCGTAGTCGATAAAAGCACAGCCACAGCCGTTCGCCTCCAAAATGTACTTCTTGGATTCCACCCCTCCATAAATGGTGGGTTGATTCAATCCGGCTGCCTTGGCGACGTCCACGAAATGCGCGTTAAATGGCCGGCCGGAGCTCGCAGGCCGAGCCTGCGGCTTCACGCCTCGCGTTGCGATTCCTTCCTGCTGCGCAAGGGAAACAATGCCCTGACCAACCACGAATGCGCCCAGAGTGCCCTTGAGAAAGGAGCGGCGGGAAGTGTTTTTCATAAGAAGTAGTGCGTTGACATTATCGTGGATTCTCGACTCTGCACCTTGCGCTGCCACAACGAGTTGGTCATTTGGCGGGCACGCTCGCGTCTGTCTGCTCAATCAATTTGTAACGATTGTGCTCTCCTTCCTCGCGAGTAGCCTTTTGCCGCAACTCCGCAAGTCTCTTCAACAGAGCGGGCAGCTCCTCTTTTTGCCCCGTCTTCCTCAATCCCACAATCAGGTGATATAGCCCGACCTGATCGTTTGGATCGTACCGTACGGATTCCCGAGACTGTTCCACCGCAAGCTGATCTTTTCCTGCCTGCAGGTATAACTTCGCCAGTGTGTCTCGTGCTGCCACGAGTCCAGGTTGTAACTTGACGGCTCGTTGAGCGGAAGCAATTGCCTGGTTAAATTCGGGACTGTCCACGTCCGGATTTTTTTGTACGAGGATGTCGGCCTGCACGTAAAGCAACAGCGGATCGTCGGGTTTCTTAGTTAATCTCGCGCGAACAACCGCCAGCGCTTTATCTAAATCGTCCTTTTGCTGAGCGACCATTCCACGGGCGGCATCACTCACCGAAAGCTGCGGATCGAATTCCTCGGCCTTCTCAAAGTCAGCTTCCGCGTGATCATAATCAGCCAGTTGCACGTAAAGAACTCCACGTGCCAGGTACAGGGGCGCCGCATTGGGTTGCAATTTCAGGCCGGAACTCATCATGTCCACCCCGACCTGGAACGATTGATGGACAAAGGACAGATCCGCAAATTGTATGTATAGATCCGTATCCTTCGGATTCTCGACGAGAGCTTGATGCAAGAGTTTCACTGCCTGCGGCGTATCTTTTTGTTGTTCGTAAGCTTCCGCCGCCAATGACAACACCGCAGCGTCAGGATGATCCTGCAATACCGGCTGAAGAGCCTCGATCGCATCCCCAGCTTTACCGTCAGACATCTGCAATGACGCCAATCGGACCCGGTCTTCCCAGTCGTCGCCCGGCAACTCAACTAACCTCTGAAACACCCCAATTGCAGAATCGTAGCGTTTCACTCTCGCCAAACAGGTCCCGTATTGCCGAAGAGCGGCGGGCTCTGACTGCAGCGCAGGACCGCTCTTTTCGAAATGAGACACGGCCTCTGCGCAGTTGTGTTTTTTGTAAGCTAATGACGCAAGCATTGCGTTCGCGGTCGGATCGTCCGGAGCAATCTTCAAAACATGGCGGAGAAGGGCGGCGGCTTCCGGCCCATTTTTTTCATACTCAATCTGCGCAGCTCCTTCCAGTGCCGGCAAATAGTCCGGGGAATTCTTCAACGCGTTTTGAAACGAAGCGAGCGCCTCCGGTTTATGTCCATCTCCCGAGTAGGCCAACCCTTGTAAGGTCCACAATTGAGAATTGGAAGGAAATTGGCGTAACAAGGGCTCGAGCATCTGTAACGCGTCGGCGAATTTTCCTGACCGCAGTGCCGCCGTAACGGCGTTGACTTGATCCCGGCTCGACTGCCCTTGTAGTGCAACGGTACTAAAGAGCAAGCTTGCAACCGCAGCCCGAAAGAAAGAACGCATCCCCGCCATTATCTCGCGCACGATCCGAAACCGGAAAAGGTTTACTCAGTATAACCGCCTTTATACCCAGGCCTGCCTGACCGGCCTACTTGCCAGACGGCTTTGAACCCGCGCGGGGCACAGGTTTCGCAAATTCTGCCGGATCGACCGGAACATTAGACTCGACATGTTCCAACTGAGTGATCGCCGACCCATCCGCTTGCATAATGATCCGGCGGAACGGAATTTTGACCGCGCCCGCATCTCTGTAATCGTCATAGTCGATTTGGGTGGGGATACGGCCGAGCGCGGACTCCTGGTACCGCACCATCCGAACCAAAAGTTTCGTGTCTTTATCAAAATAGAGATCCACTGATAGCGCTCCGCTATTCGCACACGAAACAACATACGCCTCGCGCTCCCCAACTCGTGTGGCATCTTCAACTCGTAGATCTCCGCAGATTTTCTCGATATGGAGTGGAAAGTGCAGATCCGCGTCGATCCGAGCGCCATCCACTTCGCCGCCGTGCATCTCCCGCACCGGGCGCCCGGCAATACTCGACCAGCCCTCCCGCCCATCAAATCCGCGAGTGCTCGAATCAGCCGGGCCACTCTCAACAATCAACTGTTGATCGGGATCACGACTAACGATTTCGATCGGAGACGACTTTCCGCCAGAAGTAATCGTTCCTTCTTCTCTGCGACTCGCGATTTGCTCGATCGCCTCCGCTCCACCGACAGCCCGGATGTAGCTATCAACTACTTGGTCGCCTGTCGGCAATTCAGAGCGAATAGCCTGGTTCACGCTAGCGTCTTTTCCCTTCGATTCCTCTGCCACGAGAGGCGCTGACAATGGCTTAGTCGAACCTCGATGGCACGAGTAGCAGGTGATCTCCCTCACGCCTGCGAAGCTTTGGTTGTTGATCGCGAACATCATGCGCATCATGTCCCGGGCAACCTGCTTCGGCTTCTTGTCGTCCTGGTCAAAGTGCTCGGGTACGTGACAATAGCTGCATTCCACACCGAGCGAGGCACTGATAAACCGCATCGAAGGGATCAATTCGTCAGGCGAAATATCTTTGAGTACCTGGATGTTCTTATACCTAGCTTCCGCATCTTGGGGTTCGACCCGTTTGGAGCTTTCCGAACCGTGCTCCCTGTCCTGGTTTCTATCGATGACCAAGCTCACTTTTGCGGAAAGATCGGCCGCCCTCTGAGTCTTTCCCTGCTCTTTATAAAGTCGGATCAACGGCTCGACCGCGGGCAGATGAAAGGGGTCCAGTACAACAGCGCGCTCTAGATGTGCAGTGGCCTGCTCGGAGTTCCCATCCTTCAGAAAAGCAGACGCGAGGTTTGTCTCGGCAGTAACCGAATTCGGCTGTAATTGCAGTGCGCGTTCGAATGCCAACTCCGCTTCCGATGTCTGCCCTGCTAACAACAAGGCAGATCCCATCGCCGTAAACACTTCGCCGTCGTTGGCAAATTGCTCCTGAACGTCCGTCAACATTCGATATCCACGCCCGATGAACGAACGCGAACGGCGCTCCATCCCCACATTGATGTAAGCAATCCCAAGGTTTCGCTTTTGAAACTCCAGAGCCGGTTCACGCCACGCCGCGATGTCGGTGTCAGCGGGTATAGATTCTTCTTGCTCAGGACGCCGTTGGATTCGGTGGTCGGTAAACGCGCTGTGCCCCCCATCCTTGGCATCTCGTCTCGGCATATGGCAGCCAATGCAATTGCTTTCCGCGTCACGGTGCGCAGCTGGAAGTTTCTGCGCATGGCAAGAGAGGCATTTGGAACGAAAGTATGCGACGGGATCAGTCGGCTGGTTGTGCGGATCGTGGCACGTACCACACCATAGCTTTCCATTGCTCTGGCTTGCACAGACGCTTCGAGCAAGTTGCTCGACGTGACTAATGACCTTGAATTTCTCTCGCTCTGCGCCGGGAGGCAGCACCTCGCGATACGTAGTGAAAACGTCCTCGAGGCGTTGACCCGGCCGGAAGTCGCTGAACTTCTTTCCTGGATTCAATACTCGTCCCGCGCCCAAAAGATGGCACTGTTCGCAGATGCTATCGCGGGCGGTCGTCTCTAGCTTTGCCGGATTGATGATGGTGCCCGCCCTGGGATCGCTCAGGTGTCGTTCTACAGAACCGTGACAACGTTCGCAGGTGATCGTTTCTGCAGAAAACGGAGGCGAACGGTACGAGTTCGATGTTCCGGGGATCTTGAGCGCAGACCCGGAGTGACAAAATAGGCACGCCTCGCTGATAGGCCTCGTGAAATCCGGATGCGGTACCTTTTCATACCCGGGAGCGAGGTCGTAAGCATGTCGGCTGTTGTAGTAAGCAACGGGAGACTGAAACAGATGCCCACCTAAATCAAGCAGGTAGCCTGCAGCATGCTTACCCGAACCGATGACGTAGTCAATCCGATAATCGGTTACCTCTCCGCCACTCTCGCGCTTCTGCCAGAATCCATCGCTCGCAGAATGAATTGAGATTCGCGAGTCCCCTGCGGTAACTGTTCCATCTGGCTCCTGACTCGCGCGGCGTAATGAATGAGCCATCGCGGAACGTGCGTAGCCTTCCACTTCAGCAGCATGACAAAACTGGCAACGCTGCGCTCCCTCCGGCTCCTTCAACTGCGAAAGCGCCACCGTCGTACCAACCGTCACGGAAGGCTGGCCGTCAGACTGTGCTGGAGCAAGCGAAAACCCACCGACAATAAACGAGAGAATTACGACCCACCGCAGTAAAAGGAACTTCGCACCCATGGATATTGCTTGGCATTGTAATGCCAAGCCACTATTCGCGGGTTACTGCTTCAACCGTGGTCGGTAATCGGCCATGCGGCCGTCCTTGCAAGAGAGAATCGGCCACAGAAATTAGTAGTTTTGCCAGTCCATGTCTGCAGCCAACCCCGCTACGCTAACTATTTCCGCGTGCAAAAGCAGAGTCTCGCATGAATGTCGCTGGCAATAGGCCGTCCTGGTTCTTGCTCACACAACACTGGCTGAGTTTGCTCGGTTGCGCACTGCTTGCGACCGCTTTGATTTCATGGCTGTTCGTCTTGCCTCTGCAACTCCGTGGTCACGCGAGCAATCCGTACGTCGGAATCATCGCCTTCCTCATACTCCCTTTAATCTTTTTCACGGGACTGATTCTGGTTCCGATTGGCGTCTACATCAGCAAGCATCGAATTCGCGAGGGATTCGCACAGCCTGCCTTCGATCGACACACCGCCCTGAGGCGTATCGCGTGGTTTCTTGGAATCACCACGGTTCTCAACATTCTGATCGGGACACAACTTACCTATCGCGCCGTATCGTACATGGACACGCCCCAATTTTGCGGATCCAGCTGTCACACCATGGCCCCTCAATTTGCCGCCTATCAAAACTCTCCGCACTCCCGGGTGGAATGTGTGGAGTGCCATGTGGCCCCCGGAGCGGCAGGATGGGTCAACAGCAAAGCCAACGGACTCCGCCAGCTTTTTCAGACCATAACCGCCACGGCTCCGAAGCCAGTCCCTTCAGCTCTTGCCAGCAATCGTCTTGTACCAGCCAGAGAAACGTGCGAAAACTGCCACTGGCCGCAGCACTTCGCGGGCGTGCGCCTCCGAGTTCTCAGCAACTATGCCGAAGACGAAGGCAACACTCGGACAGACACCGTGCTGCTAATGATGGTCGGCGGAAATCGGATTCCGGGCATTCATGGCGCGCATTTTGGACCGGGCATTCACATCCGCTTCGCCGCATCGGATCCGGAGCGCCAGACGATCCCATGGGTCGAATATCGGAACACCCAAACCGGTACCGTTCGAACTTTTGTCAGCACTGACTCCAAGGGTGGTTCCGTCAAAAGCCCGCCAACATTCGAAATGCAATGTGTCGACTGCCACAACCGGCCATCGCACACCTTCGAACTGCCGGAGCGTGCGATGAACAGAGCGCTTTCTCTGGGAGATATCTCCGTAACTCTACCCTTCGTCAAGAAACAAGGACTGGAGTTGCTGAAAAAGAACTATGCCACGCAAAAGGAAGCAGCGACTCAAATACCGCTGGCCTTCGCTGGTTTTTATCAACAGAACTACGTGGACCTCTCCACAAGCCGTTCGGAAGACATCCATCAAGCCGGCAAGGCGATTCTTGCAATCTACAACCGCAACGTTTTTCCCGAACTGAAAGTTTCCTGGGGAACTTATCCAAACAATCTCGGACACACAGACTTTCCCGGATGCTTCCGTTGTCATGATGGCTCGCATACGGCCAGCGATGGCCAAAGCATCACCCAGGACTGCAGCACGTGCCATCAGCCGCTGGCAGTCGATGAAGCCAAGCCGGAAATCCTGAAAACGCTCGGAATCTCGGAAAAGATTCAGGGTTTACAAAAGCAATAAGTCTGAATGCGGGAAGTTGACGACCGCGCGGCCGCCGTTATGATTGGCGATTTCTCGCCTCTTCCTCCAATATGGATGCCCGAACAACGTGCCAGCGGCGCTAGCCGAGCAAAGAATCATGTTGTCAGTTCATTCATACAGGTAAAACCGGATCGTCAGACTTATCTGTCGGTGATTTATCCTGTCGATGGCTTAGCACCCGAATCTCGATCCATCATGCGATTCCCACGCGCCAGCGGTATCCTGCTTCATCCTACTTGCCTTCCCGGCACCTCCGGTATTGGTGATTTCGGACCCGCGGCATTTGCGTTTGTCGACTTCTTGAAAGATGCGGGGCAGAAGCTATGGCAGGTTCTCCCACTCAATCCCACAGGCTATGGTGATTCACCATTCCAGTGCTTCTCTGCCCATGCCGGGAACCATCTTTTAATTGGCCTTGAAAAATTGGTTGAGCAAGGAGTTTTAGAAACCTCCGATCTTCGTTCCCATCTCGACTTTCCCGAAGATTCTGTTGATTTCGAAGGCGTCATCCGACGGAAAACTGCGCTACTCACAAAGGCTGCGACACGATTTCAGAACAGTGCGTCCGCAGAAGATCGCCGAGCGTTCGATGATTTCTGCGCCAGGAACAACTCCTGGCTGCCGGATTTCGCTCTGTTTATGGCGTGCAAGCAGGAGCAAGGCGGCATTGCATGGAACAAATGGCCTCATGAGATTGCCCAACGCACGCCAGGCGCACTGAGCGCTGCCAGGGAGCGCCTGAAGCATGCTCTATTCACAGCGCAGTATTGCCAGTTCGAATTTTCCCGCCAATGGAAGGCAGTGCAAGCCTACGCCCATGCGGCTGGGATTCGCATCGTTGGAGATCTACCCATCTACGTGGCCCTCGATAGCGCCGACGTGTGGACGCACCGTGAATACTTTCAGCTCTCAGAGAGCGGGCAGCCACTGAAGATTGCAGGTGTGCCACCAGACTATTTCAGCGCAACCGGCCAATGCTGGGGCAATCCGATCTATCGTTGGGATCGGCTTCAGGCGAACGGATATCGCTGGTGGATCGAGCGTTTCCGTGCAGCCCTGGAATTGTATGACGCAGTTCGAATCGATCATTTCCGAGGGTTCGAGGCCTACTGGGAAATCCCCGGTGAGGAAACAACAGCGATCAATGGTCGATGGGTAAAGGGACCGGGCGCTAATTTCTTCGACGCTCTTGAGCGTGAATTCGGAGACCTGCCAATCATCGCTGAAAATCTAGGAGTGATCACTTCTGAGGTCGAGTCGATCCGAAACCGGTTCGACTTCCCCGGAATGGCGATCCTGCAGTTTGCCTTCGGCAAAGACCCGCAAGGCCCGTCCTTCCGTCCCCACAACTACGAGCGGCAATTGGCCGCCTATACAGGCACTCACGACAACGACACGACTGTAGGCTGGTGGAACAGTTCCGGCTTGAGCGACAGCACTCGCACCACTGAAGATGTCGCCAAAGAGCATGCTTTCGCTCGCGCGTATCTCAACTTTACGGATGAACCGATTCAGTGGGTCCTGATCCGCTCGATCCTGGCCTCCGTTGCCGATCTCGCCGTTATTCCTCTCCAGGATTTGCTTGGCCTGGGCACCGACGCGCGCATGAATCTGCCCGGCACGGCAAAAGGAAACTGGCGATGGCGCTTCAGACAAGAAGCGCTAACTTCACAACTGGCAAAGCAGTTACGCGAAATGACGGCACTTTACGATCGCTGAACCTGCGAGATTCGGAAACTGACCAGGAGCGGTCAGCGACTGCTATCCTAATCATGCCCTGAACGCCGCCCGTTCTGGATCGTTGTCAGGAGGAATGGGTTGTCTCTTAAGCTCGAAGCAGGCTGGTACAAGAATGCGATCATCTATCAGGTTCACGTCCGCAGCTTTGTCGACGCCAATGGAGACGGCATTGGAGACTTCGCAGGTCTCGCGCAGAGGTTGGATTACGTCCAGGAACTTGGCGTCAACGCGATTTGGTTGATGCCCTTCTTCCCTTCTCCATTGCGCGATGACGGGTATGACATCGCGGATTACTACTCAGTCCATCCCAGCTACGGGACCCTGGACGATTTCAAGAGTTTCCTCTCCATCGCGCATGACCGCGGCATCCGAGTGATCATCGAGATGGTCCTCAACCATACTTCTGATCAACATCCCTGGTTCCAGCAGTCCCGCAGTTCGCAAGACAATCCCAAGCGGGATTGGTACGTGTGGAGTGAGACCGATTCGAAATATCGCGGAACCCGAATCATCTTTCTCGACACCGAGATGTCGAACTGGGCGTGGGATCCGATCTCGAAATCCCATTATTGGCACCGTTTTTTCAGCCATCAGCCCGACCTGAACTACGACAACCCGGCGGTGCGCGAAGAGATGTGGAGAGTCATGAAATTCTGGCTCGAACTTGGAGTCGATGGATTCCGGCTCGATGCCGTTCCATACTTAATTGAGCGGGAAGGAACAAACTGCGAGAACCTCCCGGAAACGCATGCGATCATCCGCGACCTCCGCAAACGAGTCGACCAGGAATTTCCCGGCGCCATGTTGCTGGCGGAGGCCAATCAATGGCCGGCAGACCTGCGCCCATACTTCGGCGATGGCGATGAGTTCCACATGGCCTTCCACTTCCCATTAATGCCGCGGATGTTCATGGGATTGCGTCTGGAAGATCGCAAGCCGATTACCGAAATTCTCCAGCAGACACCGGAAATCCCTCCTTCTTGTCAGTGGTGCCTCTTTCTGCGAAACCACGATGAATTGACCCTCGAAATGGTCACCGACATCGAGCGCGACTACATGTACGACATCTACGCCGGCGACAAAGCCATGCGCTTGAATCTCGGCATCCGGCGCCGTTTAGCCCCTTTGCTTGACAACGATCGGCGCCGAATCGAGTTGATGAATGGAATGCTGATGTCCCTACCTGGGACTCCCATCATCTACTACGGAGACGAGATCGGCATGGGCGATAATATTTATCTCGGAGATCGCAACGGAGTGAGAACTCCCATGCAATGGAGCGGCGGTTGGAACGGCGGTTTTTCCAATGCAGACCCGGAAAGACTCTACTCGCCCCCCATCCTCAACCCGGTTTACGGATACCAGGCTGTCAATGTGTTATCCCAAAAACGCACATCCCATTCACTTTTGTCTTGGATGCAACACATCCTTGGAATCCGACGTTCGAGTCCTGTATTTGGCTCGGGATCGATCGAATTCCTTTACCCAGCGAATCATCGAATCCTGGCTTACGTCCGGAAGTTGGGCAAGGAGACGATCCTGATCGTAAACAACCTTTCAAGCGCGGCGCAGTCGGTTGAACTGGATCTGCGCCGATATAAGGGAAACATCCTGATTGAAATGTTCGGCCGTAATATCTTTCCGCGGATTGGCGAACTGCCGTACTTTCTAACCATGGGCCCTTACCAGTTTTATTGGTTCCGGTTACGCCAGATTTAGTGGAGTGCATCAAACAGATCGACATGTATAAGTCGCCGGTTTCTCTTGTGATCCTTTTTGCCCTCTGTGGTGAAAGCCTTTGATCTCCTCACCGGGCACAGAGATCACGCGGAGCCAGGCGCAATCCCTCGGAGGCTGAATTGGCGGAAGAAACTCTTTTGAGCGATGACTTTCTTCGCCAGCTCATCAACGTCGGCGAGGTTGACATCGTCGTCGGCCTATCGACCCACAACAATGCGAAGACCATCGAGCCGGTCATCGCGGCCATTCAGGCAGGAATTCTCAAGTGTTTTCCGCGCGAACGAGTTGCCATCATCAATGCCGACGGCGGTTCGCAGGATGGCACTACCGATCTGGTTGCAAAGGCTTCGATCGATGACCTCTGGCGCGAGTCCAAGGTTTACGCGCTGCGGACACTTCACTCCATCAGTGTTCGGTATGCCCGCACTCCTGAACCCGCCAAAGCATTGCAGACCATCTTGGCGGCCGCCGATCTTCTGCGCGCTAAAACCTGCGTTCTGATTTCGCCTGAGTCTACAACGATCGAACCCGACTGGCTTCAACACCTCGTTGGCCCTGTCTACTACGACAACTTCGACCTCGTTTGCCCCATCTATAACCGGCAGAAGTTCGAGGGGTCCCTAATGCGGGATCTGCTCTATCCCATGACCCGCTCCATTTACGGCTACCGGATACGTGAGCCCTATTCATCAGAATTCGCGATCTCGGGCCGTGTGGCCACCGACTTCCTGGGAAAAGGAATCGGCAACGAAGACTGGGGCAAGATGGGACCCGAAATCTCCATCACCATCATGGCCATCGCCGCCAAATACCGCGTCTGCCAATCGTTCTTGGGAACAAAGGCGCCTTCGCCGCGAGGCGCTCAGGATGTGGTCGGCGTCATGCGCAGAACAGCTGGGGCCCTGTTTTCATCACTGGACAGTAACTTTCCAGTCTGGAGTACGGTCACTGGATCGGAAGATGTGCGTACGTTTGGAACGGCAACAGAAGTCGAGCCCGAAGGAACTCGCATCAATCGTAGGCGGCTGCTTGAGATGTTCGCTTCCGGCGTAGCCCAATTGGAGCCGGTTCTCCGCTCAATCCTCTCGCCGTCCTCGCTGTCCGAACTCCAACGAATCGCGGCTCTCGGGATCAACGACTTCGAGTATCCCGCGGAGTTGTGGGCGAAGACCGTCTTCGAATTCGTTGGTTCTTACCACAAATCGACTATCAATCGCGACCACATCATTCAAGCTCTGATTCCACTTTACCGCGGAAGAAGTCTGACTTTCCTCACGGAAAATCGAAATGGTTCTGGCGAGAATGTCCAACGCCGTGAGGAATCTCTTTGCGCCGACTTCGAACGTCTGAAGCCTTATCTGCTTGAAGTTTGGGCAGACAGAAAGTGAGAAGCCAATGCGGGAAATCATTGTTAGCGAATTGACGCAAGCTTTCCAGCAGATGGCCAGGGATATTGCTCACTACCTTCCCCGGCTGATTGTAATGCTTATTATCGCCTTGATCGGATGGGTGATCGCTTACCTGTTGAAGATCGTAGTGCGCAGCCTGCTGCGTCTGACCAAGTTCTCCAAGCTGTCGGAAAATGCAGGAGCTACGCAATTGCTCCATCAAGCTGCTCTGCCTTCTGCCACAGAATTGGTGAGCCGCTTCGTATTTTGGGTCGCGTGGGTTGGCTTCGTTCTACTCGGCGTAAACGTTCTGGGGATCGCCGGCCTGCAGGAGTACATTTCGCGGTTTTTCCTTTTCCTGCCCCGCCTCTTTGTCGCTTTGGTGATTCTCTTCTTTGGATTGGTGGCGGCCAGTTTTTTCGCGCGCGCGACGCTGCTTGCGGCGGTCAATGCAAATTATCGGTCGTCCCGGCTGTTGAGCACGGTCGTCCGGGCCCTGATCATCATCTTCACCCTCTCTATGATGTTCGAAGTGCTGGGTGTGGCAGAACAGACGATGCTCATCGCCTTTGCGACCGTGTTTGGCGCGGCCACGTTCGGCTTGGCGATTGCGTTTGGCCTGGGAGGTCAGGATCTGGCACGGAAGTTTCTGGAGAGAAAACTCGTGCCACACAATAAGGAAGAGCGAGAGGATGAACTCTCTCCGCTGTAGGCGGCTGGAGATGCCCCGACGGTGAAGTCCGTTCAGACCGAGAACTTAGGATCACCTTCTACGATCTGCGTTTCAAGCTTTGGTGTTTCTCCGCGACGCCACAGCTTGGCTCGGTGCCTGGTTCGATACACCAACGGGCCTCCATCCGGCTTGTCACTGCGCTCGATCGGACGCGGGATACACACAAATTCCGCCTCGAACATATCACTCGTAACGCGAACAACCGCATAACCGTGGCCTCCCATGTCTATGAAGGATAGATGAGGCGAAAGATCTGGATTCGACAGCGCTCGTGCTTTCTGAATGTCTCCGCTGTGCACATACTCGAGGCATGACCGTACACCATGCCGCAGCAGCATATTCATGAGCGGCTGCATTTTCGTGTCTGTTGGCGCTTGACCGATGAACAGCGGCCGAAGTGGATGATCCTTTGGAAAACCGTGTTCATACGCTTCGATGACCCCTGGCGCCGAGATCGAGCCCGTTACAAATGCAATTCCGACCGGCTCAAAGGGTTTCGGCGCCAGGCCCTTGGAGGCAAGTCCTGCCCAGAAGCTATGCCGGTCTCCCGCGACTGTTGCAAAACCTGTGATGCCGTGATCGCGAACGAAGTCGTAGATTTCGCCGCGCTCCGTGTAAGCAGTGCTGTGATCCCCGGCCCCGTTGTTCGCATCGAAACCGGCAAATCCAGCTCCCGGCCATGGTTTGGTTAAGCCGGTTGGCAGATTTTGCGGATCTGCGCGCATGTCGAGCGTGGCCACCGTGTCGCCCCAAATCTTCCATGTTGCGGTTGAATTCTTCAGCCGATCAAGAAACCATGCTTTCTGTTCTGCTCCCAGAATATTCGTCGCTGGCTGATCTTTACGGAAGTTGGGAATATCTTTGCCGCCGTACTTGATCGTCGCTGGTGGATGGCCATCGTTGTACGCATTTCCAGCGTCCAGAATATCCAGCACTTCCTGTGGCATCAGCGCGGGAAAATCATCGCTCGTGAATTCCTGCGCTTCTGCTCGATACGTCGGCTCCTCGGAGCGGTAGCTTCGCTGATCGGTAACGATCAGTTCCATGTTGCGGCCCCATCGCAATGCCCGATATCCCCGGAGGCTGTGGATCGCCGTGAGATTGTTCGATTCCTGGCCGAGGCCGTGCTCGTCGAAATGTGTAATCGGGGCATCGACGACTCGTGGCGGATCGAACTGGTTCAGAGACGGTCCGCTCGGTTTATACAGCCTTGCAGGTTGATATTCGAAGAATGCCTGGTTCGCAGCAACCTTGCGCGTCTGCGCCGGATGGTCGACGCCTTCAAACCGTTGCAGGCCTTGCCAACCCATCCAGCTGAATTCGTGGTTGTCCCACATGCAGACAAACGGGAAACGAGCGCGAGCATCCTGCAGATCGGGATCGTGCAGGTAATTCCGGTAGATTGCCCGGTAGTCCCCAACGTCGGTCGGGATATGAAAGTCCCGGATTTTTTCCCCGTGGTCATAGCGCACGATATCGCGCAGACGCCGATCGTACATTCCCTGCGGGCGGTCTTCGGGATACCAGACGATTTCATAAATGAAATCCCCCAGGTGCAGCACGAATCCCAACTGATCTTGCTCCGCGGCTCGTTCGTCCTCGAAGATCATTCGCCGGTAAGCGTTCTGCGCACCGTCATTTGCATTCTGACAAGACACGAATACAAATCGGACGGGTCGGCTGTCGTTGTCGGACGGCGCTGTCCGGGTTCTTCCCACGCGGCTTCCGTAGCCGTTCGCATCCGTGAAGCGATACCAATAAACTCGTGCAGGCTTCAAACCGCCGGCGAGCACACGGCAGGTCCAGTCCGATGCTTCGGAGATAAGAGCCTCGGCAGTAGCGACAACCCGCGTGAACGATTCATCCTCTGCGACCTCCGCCGTCAGCTTCGCAGCAGTAGCGCCTGCCGCAGGTGGACGCCGAGTCCACAGCAACACGCTGTCGCTCTCAGGATCACCGGACGCTACGCCTTCTGGGTAATAGTCGCGGCGCTCGTGCCACGGAACTTTAGAGCGGCTGGGCGACGGCTGTCCCCAAGCTGCGCTTGCTCCCAGCGCGATCGCGGTCTGAAGGAACGACCGCCGGGTAATCGTCGTCATAAACTTGTCCCCGACATAACAATGCTCATGTGTGCTATCCGACTTTTTTCATTGATTCCCATTGTCAACGATTGAGAATCGTTACGAGGAAGAATGATCAAGTGGCCGACCTATGTCTTGAATGGATTTGACCTGCTGCGGCCCGAATTCCATTCACAATTGATCTTGTCGGTCCTGAGGACCTCGCTTTAGCATTCGAAGCGTGTCCAAGCAGCTCAGCAAATCTTTTTTCCGTCAGGTCACGCCCGGAATCGAGACCCTGCCTTGCAGCTTTACCCTGCCGCGACATCGACATTTGCGCGCGTATGCGACCGTCGTACTGGCTGGCACGCTTGAGGAAGCTGGTTACAACGGCCGCATTCTGGCAACCGCTGGCGATGTCTTAATCCATCCCGCGATGGACTGCCACGCGAATCAACTGGTCTCGGCTGGAGTGAAGCTGATCAGGCTGGATTGGCACGATACAAGCGGCGTTGGTGGCCTCTATCATCTGGACAACGTTGACGAACTCGCGCGCACCGCGGAAAGAGATGTTACGGCCGCGACGGTGTTGCTGGAGAGCGCGGTCCAGAATAAGTGTCTTCGTTCGCCCGGAGAAAAGAACGACTGGCCTGATCTCTTACTCCAGGATCTGCGGAAGAATGCATCCACGGAAATTGGAGAATGGGCGGAAGTCAACGGTCTGGCGCGAGAGACCGTCTCTCGCCGGTTTGCCGCGGCATATGGCGTTACACCGTCGGTCCTGCGCGCCGAGTTGCGAGCGCGTGAGGCCTGGCTGCGGATCACGCGAGGCTCGGATCGTTTGTGCAACATCGCCGTTGATACGGGTTTTGCAGACCAGGCCCACATGACGAGATGGATCCAGAGGATTGCCGGCGCGCCGCCCACCGCTTGGCGAATCAGCGCCTGAAGACCGGCGACGTTGGCTGCTACTAATCGACAATTTTTCATCGATTTGCGCAAAGTATTAAAAACAATGGACGTTTGCCAGATTTATTGGTTTTATTCTGCGCAAAATCTTGAATCCAAAGATTTTATCGACAAAATATTGAAAAATAGTCACTTATCGCTCTTTCCAGGCTGAGACTCTTTTTTGCAGAATCCGCAAATTACTGAATCTAAGCCGGTTACAGCCTTACCCCCGCGCCATTCGCTGCAAAATATTGTCAAAGAAGGACTTACACGCAAATATTCTGGAATAAGGAGTTAGCGGGACAGCCTTGGTTAGCTTGTCCCTGCGGGGGACCAATCCTGGAGCAGTCTCTCCTTGACGGGAAAGGAGAGAGCGCGTACTCTCCTTTCCTAGATAGGAGAGCGTCTTTGACGAAGCCAGTTGAACTCCCGCAGGGCACACTGGAGATGCTCATTCTCAAGTCGGTCTCGCTCGGTCCGCTGCATGGATACGGCATCCTGTTGCGCATCCAGCAGATTTCCGCCGAGCGGCTTGAAATCCTGCAAGGTTCCTTCTACACGGCCATCTACCGTCTGGAACGCCGGGGCTGGATCAAAGGCAAATGGGGTGAATCGGAGAACAATCGTCGCGCCCGCTTTTACTCGCTCACTGCCGCCGGTATGCGTCAACTTAATGCCGAGACCGCCAAGTGGACCGACATGGCTGCTGTCGTCGCCGGCATTCTCGCCAAGAAGGCAGACGAGATATGAGTGTCGTGGCCGCAATTCGCAAGCTCTGGCACTCCATCGCGCCACGCAGCCCCAGCGACGTTGAAGAAGAGTTTCGTTCTACCCTTGCCGCTTACCAGGAAGATTTGATTCGCCAGGGCCTCGCGACAGAAGAAGCACGCCGCAAAGCCCGCATCGACCTGGGCCAACCCGCTGCCCAAAATGAAATTTACCGCGATGCCATCGGCCTCCGTCTCTTCGACGAGCTAGGCGGAGACATCCACTACGGCCTTCGCGCCCTCCTCCGCAACCCTGGCTTCGCCGCCGTCGCAGTGCTCTCACTCGCGCTCGGCATCGGCGCCACCACGGCGATGTTCTCGCTGATCTACGCCGTTCTGCTGCACCCGTTTCCCTACGCCGGCGCCGACCGCATCATGAACCCCCACTTTATCCAAGCGCAACATCCTGACGTGTTTCAGTGGTTTACCCTCAGCGAGGCACAGTTGAATGACTTGCGCCTTGCAGCCCCGGTTGATTCGGTGCTTGGCTTCAGCAGCGGGCATCTGGAGATCACAAACGACGAGTTGCCGGAAGACATCTCGGGCGTATATCTCACAGAGAATGCCGAGACGTTCTTTGGCGTCCGCCCCCTTTTCGGCCGGATGATCGAGCCATTCGATGCGGGCCACCCGGTGGTTGTTCTCAACTACCGCTTCTGGCAGCGCCGCTTCGGCGGCGATCCCCACGTCATCGGGCGAACGCTGGAGATAGATCACGCCCCGTACACGATCGTCGGGGTCATGCCGCGCAGCTTCGCATTCAATGACAACGCCGGCGTCGGCGACGTTTATCTGCCGGCTAGTCTCGTGCCGGCTGTTGGCAACGGTCCCGCCCCCTCCTACCTGCCGTGGATCAAGCTTCGGCCCCACGTCACAGTGGCCGCGGCCAACGTGGCACTCGAGCCCATCCTGCGCGAGATCATGAAAATCCATTCCGTAGCCTCGTTGGCGTGGCATCTCGGGCTGCAGCCGATCATCGTGCCTTACCAGCAGGATCTGGGGCGTACGCTCGCGCTTCTGCTGGCGGGCGTCGTCCTTCTGCTCATTATCGGCTGCGCCAACTGCTCCATCCTTCTGCTGGCCCGGGGCCGCACGCGCCAGCATGAACTCGCGATCCGCACGGCGATCGGCGCAAGTCGCTGGCGCATCGTGCGCCAGTTGCTCGTCGAAGCTCTGATCATCTCCTGCACGGGCGCCGTCCTGGGCGTGGTTGCGTCGTACTGGCTTGCCCGGCTTCCTCTGTTGCTTTCTCCGGATTCCTTTCCAGCTGAGTCCTTCATCCGGATCAACGCTCCCATCCTCGCGTTTTCCGTCGCGCTGGCGCTGCTTTGCGACATCCTCTTCGGTCTAGCTCCCGCGTTGCGTCTCTCACGTCACAATTCCGCGCGGATGCTGCCCGTCAGGCAGATTGGCGCGGTCGCTGCTCCTGCAAGGCATCGGTGGAGCGTTCTCATCGCGGCGCAGGTCGCGCTCACGCTTCTTCTGATGGCTACTGCGAGCACCGCCATCCGCAGCTTTCTCCAGCTCGTACGGACGCCGCTGGGTTACGATCCAGCAAACGTCATGCAGGTCGGCATGCAGCTGCATACCCACAACGCAGACGAGTGGAGTCGCCTTCAGCCGCGCGAAGCACGCACCGCGTACATCGAGCAGATCCGGGAGAAGATTGAATCCGTCCCCGGTATCTTCACTGTCGCTGCCGCCGCCGATGCCACGCCGCCGTCTATTGACGCTTTTTATGAGAAATCTTTCGAGATCGACGGATCTGGCGAGCGCGAGCAGCCGCAGGCCCGAGTGATTCTGGTCGGCCAGCAATACTTCGCTGCGCTCCGTATCGCTCTGCTACAGGGCCGAATCTGGAACGCGGATGAAAACACCCGCGGAGACTTCCTCGCGGTCGTGAATCGCGCTTTCGCGACGCGCTATCTCTCCTCGTCCAATGCCTTGGGCCGGCAGCTACGTATTCCAGGTCTCACACCTCGGAATTCGTACCAGATTGCCTCTGCGCAAAGCACTGCCTGGCGTCAGATCATCGGCGTGGTCGGCGATGCGCGCAACGACGGCGTCGATCACCCGGTCGCTCCTGCCATCTACGTTCCGTACACCGCCGTGATGCTGCCCTACGTGGAATTCTTCGTTCGTACACAGGGCGATCCGCTCACCTACCTGCACTCGATCCGCGCCGCGGTCGCATCCGTCGCTTCCGACCAGCAGATCTCAACGAGCGGCTTCAACAGCACCCTCACCCTCAACCAAGCCCTCGAGGGTGACGCGCAGTACAGCCGCCAGCGGCTCTTCTCTATCTTATTTGGCGTCTTCTCGGCCATGGCACTCGCGCTTGCGCTGGTTGGCATCTTCAGCGTGGTCGCCTACAGCGTCGCGCAGCGCACTACGGAGTTTGGCGTACGCCTGGCGCTCGGCGCACCGCGCGCGCAGGTGCTGTGGGTCGCTGCGCGTATCGCGCTCGTTAGCGCAGCCTCGGGCATCGTCACCGGTCTTGCCTTTGACAGCTTTCTCGGCGCCGCCCTCGCCCACTGGATGCAAAACGCCTTTGCCGCACGCAGTCTGTTCGCAGCCGCCGTGTTGCTCGCTCTCAGCGCACTCCTCGCCTGCCTGTTGCCTGCACGCCACGCCATCGCTGTTCCACCCGCCGAAGCTCTTCGCTACGAATAGAGTGTGTCCTATTTGACCAGGACCGGGCCTCGGTTCTTCCGCTAAACCGCATGCTGTCGGCGGCATCGTACCCGCCCTTCGCAAAACCCGCGAAGAGCGGGCCACCCACAGTTGTGGTTATGTCGACAAGATCAAAGGACCGCCTACCCCGCCGGCGCGGAGACCAGTTGTCCGATTTTCTCTGTTATAAAGAGTCGGGCGGATGAGCGATCGCTCCCAGTCCCAAGGCAAGACCCTCATACCATCATGGAATTAGATCAGAGGAAATGTTTTATGCCGGAGCAATGGAGTAATTTCTTCGTCATGGTGGGTGGCGGCGCGGCGGCGCTTGCCGGTTTGATTTTCGTCGCGATGTCGATCAGTCCTGAGATCGTTATTCGCAACACGACACATAAGAACCGGGCGATTAACATGCTCTCGGGCTTCACAGCGGTTTTTATGGCATGCAGTTTTGCGCTTATCGGAAATCAATCTCCTGGGGCGCTCGGCTTTGAGTGGCTTGTTCTCTGGCTTATTGCAACGGCCATCTTCATCCGGGGCTATGTTATCGCCATCCGGTCGGGGATGAGTTCGATTGGATTGAACATACCACGGCTCGCGGGCGGCACCATTTGTTACCTCGCTGAAGTAATAGCCGCAGTTTTCCTGATTCGTGGATATAACACAGGGCTTTACATCGCAGCGATCGCAACCATTGTTTTATTGGCTCTGAACGAGAATCTGGAAAACTATGCATATTACGCGGCTTTGTGAAGAACGAGGAATTCAGTCTTCGTGGCCGCCAAGCGCTGCGCTTTGAGCAGCAGGTAATTCATGTCTCGATAACCGCGG
>Ga0209060_10001293_pt1 | contig 28680 bp, 17 predicted proteins | sample Coa_R1_8_FD_187155 | JGI IMG/M metagenome (GOLD analysis project Ga0209060, IMG submission 187155) | Surface soil microbial communities from Centralia Pennsylvania, which are recovering from an underground coalmine fire - Coalmine... | ecosystem: Environmental > Terrestrial > Soil >...
CGACGGCCGCGTTGGCGATCGGCGCCGCGTAGGTCGGCGGCGCGACGTGAGCCCCCTTGGCCGGCACCAGCGGCACGAGCGCCGGGCGGTCGTGCGCCGGCGCATGCCTGATGCTCTCGTGTGCGACGATTGGCACCGGCGTCGTGTCCCGCGTGCCGCTGCACGCCCCCGCTCCCAGGACGGCACACGCCGCCACCACCGTCCCCGTTCGACCGAAACGATTGTTCATGACTGCTCTGCTCCTGCTCGACGAGAAAATGCACGCCCAGATCGGCGAGCAGGAGGCGAGCACGACGTGTGCCACGCAAACTGCCGGTGTTTGCGCCGGCGCCGCTACCGATCGGTAGCCGGCGCCGGGCCCGGCGGTTTCCCGCGCGGAGCCCGTACGTGCCGCTGACTACGCGCGCGTTCGCCGTCGGAGAACGAGGAGAGCGCACCCGAGGAGCAACACGATTGTAACGTGCGGCCCACTTGCGCCTCCGTCCAGGGCGCACGCGCAGCCGCCGGACATGTCGGGCATCGTGCTGCCGACGTGGGTGGTGCTCCCGGGCACCGTGGCGCCCGCCGGCGGTCCGCCCGCGGCGTCGACCCCGGCGTCGGTGCCGCCGCCCGGATCGGGCCGGCCCGCGTCGGAGAGCAACCCGCCGGCGTCGGCGCCCAGCGTCCCGATGCCGCAGCTGCCGAGCCCGTAGGTCGCCGACTGACCGTCGCCGAGCGCGACGTAGGAGATCGTCTGGCCGCCGTAGTGCTCGGCGCCCGGGCTGCAGAGGCCGGTCACGGGGACCGTCGCCGCGTGGGCCACCGTCACCGTCAGCATCCCTTGCTGGATCGTCGCCGCCACGCCCGAGGCGTCGAGCGCCATCCGGTTGCGGACCCGCGTCGCCAGGTCATCCATCGTCGGACTGACCACCGGGAACGTCATCACCGAGAGGTACTTGGCGAACGTCTCGTCCAGCAGATCGGACAGCAGGCTGTGTCCGGCGCCGTCGTAGTTGCGAACGTTCGCCTGGTGGAACATCCAGGGGTCGTTGTTGCCGTTCAGCATGTAGCGAAGGAGATCGTCGCTCTGGGTCCCCTGCATCGTCGGGTAGTCGATGGTCGCGACCATGCGCAGCGCCTGGTACTCCGGGATCCACTCCGCCGGCTGCGAGACGTTGAAGTAGAGGTCGGTCGGCTTGCGCGGCAGCTCCAGCACGGAGGGCTGGAGCGCGTTCCAGATCCCGGCGTTCGGCGTGGGGTTGCCCTGCCCCGGCTCGGAGGTGTCGCTCACGACCTGCTGGATGCCGACGTCGTGGATGGCGCGCATGGCGTCGGCGCTGGCCAGGCCCGAGACGTTCGGCGTGACCGCGTTGATGGTGGTGTACGGCGTGAGGCCGAGGCCGCGCAGGTACTGATCGTTCTGGGTGAACTCGTTCAGGACCTGGGCGTAGCTGAGCGTGTCGAGCACCGGGTGGTCCCAGCTGTGGTTGAGCCACTCGAAGGCCGGCCCCAGCGCCTGCGCCTTGGCGGTCAGCGGATCGCCCGGCCGGGTCGAAGAACCGTACCCGTTCGCGCAGAACGCCGCCCGGAACCCCGCCGTGAGCGACCGGGCCTGCACCGCAGCCTGCCAGCTGGCGAACGCCTGGAGGTCGGCGTCCGTGATGCGGTAGGTGCCGCCCGTGTAGATGGCGCTCGGCAGGAACAGGTCGTCGATCTGCGGCATCGCGTACACGTGCCGCTCGCCGACGAAGACCCCCCGCGTCGCCCAGCTCACCAGCCCGTAGGCGAGCTCGAGGTACGAGACGTAAGACGCCGCTTGACCGAAGGTGAGCACCAGCGCCTCCCGCCCGTTGGGGTAGGTGCGCGTGGCGGCGTAGACGTTGCCGGCGGCGTCGACCAGCAGCGGCGTGGTGGCGGCGTCCGTGACCGTGGTCGGGTAGGCGAACCCCTGATTGATGACCACCGGGTTCGCGCAGTTGGTCCCCACGAACAGCGCCGCGCCGGCCGCGGTGCAGGTGGCCGAGATCGGCGCCTTCGACGGGTCGACCCCCGTGTCGCTGTCCGCCAGCCCGTACTGCCCGTTTGGCGAGGTGTAGAGCGACACCCGGCGTACACCGAACTGGATCTCGTACGTGGTGAGCACGTCCCACTCGTCCTGGGTGAAGCCGCCCCCCAGGTCCCCGACGTCCAGGAACACGGCGTCGTACTTCCCGTGCGGGCCGCTGGCCAGCGTGTCGGCCGTGAGCGTGGGTCCGCTGGCCGCGTTGAGCACGTCGAACGGCGTCCCCAGGTACTGCAACGTCCCCTCGATCGCGGCGAACGCGGAGTTGTTGCCGCTGGCGGTGATGACCAGGGCGCGAGCGTCGACCGCGGCGCCCGGGATCGGCGAGGCCCCCGTGTCGGGCGCGGTGTTGACCGCCGCCGGCAAGAGCGGCGTCACCACCACCGGCAGCGGCCGCGGCGCGAGCGAGATGCGCCCGGCGGCCACCGCCGACGGCCCCTCCCCCGCCGGGCGATCGTCGGGGCCGATCGCCGTGCAAGAAACCCCGAAAATCCCCCCCACCACCGCCCAGTGCTTCAACGTCACAGCGAGGACGGAGAACAGCAGACGGCGTGCCATGCGCGCGCGCGTCAGATCGGCGCGACAGCTACCGTTTCGTGGCGTTTACGCGGCCGGAGAGTTTCCAGCGGCGCGTGCCCTAGGAATCAGTCGGTACCCTCGCCTCGGGGTCCGCCGAGCCCGTGCTCCTCCAGCTTGGCGTAGAGCTGCGGGCGCCCGATGCCGAGCAGCCGCGCCGCCGCCGAGCGATTCCCCTTGGCGCGCTCGAGCGCGCGAAGGATGAGCCGCTTCTCGACCCGCGCCACCGCGTCGTGGAGCGACAGGTCGTCGTCCTCGGGCCCCGCCGGACCGGCCGCGGCGCGTGGGGCGACGCGCAGGCTGTCAGGAAGATCCCCGACGTCGATCACCTCGCTCCCGCACATCACAGCGGCGCGCTCGATGACGTGAAACAGCTCCCGCACGTTCCCGGGCCACGGACTCTCGAGCAGGCGCTGCATCGCCGCCTCCGAGACGGCGCGCGCCGGCTTGCCGCGCAGCGCGTGCGCGACCAGCAGCGGGATGTCGCTGCGGCGCGCCCGCAGCGGCGGCAGCTCGATCTCGATGACCGCCAGCCGGTAGTAGAGCTCCTCGCGCAGGGCCACCCCGGGTGTCCCGGGACGGACCGGCCGGTTGGTGGCGGCGATGAGGCGCGCGTCGCTGGCGATGGAGTCGTTGCCCCCGACGCGCTCGTAGGTCCCCTCCTGCACGACGCGCAGGAGCTTGGCCTGCAACGACTGGTCGAGGTCGCCGATCTCGTCGAGGAACAGCGTGCCGCCCGCGGCGGCCTCGAACCGCCCGGCGCGGCGTGCCGTCGCCCCGGTGAACGCGCCGCGCTCGTGACCGAACAGCTCGCTCTCGATCAAGGTGGCCGGCAGCGCCGCCTGGTTGACCGCCACGAACGGCCCGCGGGCGCGCGTCGAATAGGCGTGGATGGCGCGGGCGACCAGCTCCTTGCCCGTGCCGGTCTCCCCGGTGATGAGTACGGGCGCGTTCGAGCCCGCGGCGCGCCCGATCAGCTTCCAGATCGCCAGCATGGCCGCGCTGGTCCCCACCAGATCCTGGCGCGCCTCGGGCGCGTCGGGGACCGGCCCGGCCACGCGCGCCAGCGCCCGCTGGTTGAGCGCCCGCTCGATCGTCGCCCGCAGGACCCCCAGATCGAACGGCTTGGTCAGGTAGTCGAACGCCCCATCGCGCATGGCGCGGATCGTCCGCTCGCTGTCCCCGTAGGCGGTGGCGACGATGACCGGAACGCCGCGCGCCGTCGCGCGGAGCTCGCCCAGGTAGTCGAGCCCGCTCCCGTCGCGCAGCCGGATGTCCAGCAAGACGCAGTCGATGGGACGGGCGGCCACGGCCGCGCGCGCCTCCGATAGCCCGGCCGCAGCCACGGCCTCGCAGCCCATGGCCTTCACCACGTCGCACAGCCCGTCGCGCAGGCCGGCCTCGTCCTCGACGATCAGCACGGCGCCGATCACGCGCGTGCCCCCTCGAGCGCGGGCGCCACGGCCCCGCGCTCCCCGGCCGGCAAGGTCAGCTCCAGCGAGGTCGCCTCGGCGGCGCGGGCGTAGGTCAGATCCCCGCCGTGCGCGCGCGCGATGGCGCGCGAGATCGCCAGCCCCAGCCCCGTCCCGTCGGGCTTGGTGGTGAAGAAAGGCTCGAAGATCTCGCCGGCCCGCCCCGCCGGGACACCGGCGCCGCGATCGATGACCCTCACCCGGATCCAACCGTCCGACGCCTCGACGGCCGCTTCGACCGTCCCCCCCTCCGGCGACGCCTCGACGGCGTTGCGGAGGACGTTGTCGAGCGCGCGCGCCAGCGCGTCGCCGTCCCCGCTCGCGCGCCCCTCGCCGTGCGCCGCGATGGACACGCGCCGCAGCGCCGCCCACGGCCCCAGCGCCTCGGCGCGCGCCGCCAGCAGCCGCCCCACCTCCAGCGGCGCCCGCGTCCCCAGCGCGCGTCCCGAGACGATGAGCAGATCCGCGACCAGCCGATCGAGCCGGGCGATCTCCGACGAGGCGTGATCGATCGCCGCGCGCGCCTCGGGCGGCAGCGCCCCGCCGGTCGCCGCCAGATCGAGCCGCAGCTTGATGGACGCCAGCGGGTTCCGCACCTCGTGGGCCACGCCGGCCACCACGCGCCCCAGCGCCGCCAGCCGCTCCTGCCGGGCCAGGTCGCGCCCCATCCTCTCTTGAATGCGGCGCGCCTCCTCGAGCCGACGCGCCAGCGCCCCGATGCCGACCGCGATGTCGTCCAGCTCGCGGATCTCCGAGCGCGGAACCGGCGCCGTGAGGTCGTCGCCCAGCGCCGCCAGCGCCCCTTGCAGGCCGGCCGCCGCCCGTCGCACCGTCACCAGCGAGTACGACGCGCTGGCCACCAGCAACAGCGCGGAGAACGCCAGGGCGACGATCACCAGGCGCCAGCTCTGCAAGTTGGGCGACGGCCTGACGGGATCGGCGGCCCAGAGCAGCCCTCCGTTCGGCCCCGGCGCCACCCGCGCCACCAGCTGCCCTCCGTCGATCTCGGCCTCGGCATCGGCGGCCAGGCCAGTGCGCGCGGCGCGGGCCGCCGTGGCCTGCATCGCCTCGCGCCAGCTCGGCGGGACCACGGCCGCGATCCGGACCGGCGCGTCGGCCCCGGTCGCGAAGCCGGCGCGCATCCCCACCACGGTGGACACGGTCGAGGCGATGCCGGCCGGGCCCAGGGCGACCAGGCGCTCGATCTCGTCGCGCACCGCCTCGCGCCCGCGTTCCAGGCGCTGGGCGTGGGTGACCAGGATCGCCCGATAGAGGGCGTCGCCCGACAGGGCCGCCGTCACGAGCCCCAGCACCGCCACCGCCAGCAGGCGATGACGAATTCCCCGGCCTATTCGCACGCGGTCGTCGTCAAGCAAGCGCGATACCGCCTGAATTTGACGGTGGCGCCGGCGCCGGCGCGCCCCCGAGCTGCTTCCGCCCCCGACAGGTGTCCAGAATCGATACAGGTTACCGCCGCCCTCTCCCCCCCGCCAGACCGCGAGCTCGGGCCCTCCCATCCGGCCATCCGCTGGCCCGGAAGTTGCGATGCACGGGCCGCCGGAGCAGTACCGCTCCGGAAAGCTTGAGCTAACCTCGCCGCCAATGTCGCCCCGCCCGCTCGCCCTCTCGATCGTCCCCCTCGCGCTCGCCGGCATCTTCGTGGGGTCCTCGGCCGCCGACGACAGCGCCGAGGCCACCGGCGAGACGTCGCTGACCCTGCACCAGGCCGAGCAGACAGCGCTGCGGAACCAGCCCACGGTCCGGCAGGCGCACGGCCTCTACGAGGCGGCCGAGGGCCGCGTCGAGGAGGCGCGCGCCGGGTACCTGCCGCAGGTCTCCGTCACCGGCAGCTACGAGCGCACCACCGCCAACTTCTCGGAGCGCCCCGGCTTCGTCCCGCAGAACCTTAACACGGGCGGCGCCTCGGGGGCGACGGCGGTCAGCTGGGACCCGAAGTACAACTTCTACCAGCTCAACGTCGGCGCCAGCCAGCTGCTCTACGACTTCGGCCAGACCAGCAACAAGTGGGCGTCGGCGGGGGCGAGCCGCGACGCCGCCAGCGACAACACGCGCACCGCGGCGCTGCAGACCCTGCTGACGGTCCGGCGCGCCTACTTCACGGCGCGCGCCGACCGCGACCTGGTCTCGGTCGCCGAGGAGACGGTCAAGAACCAGCAGAAGCACGTCGAGCAGACGCAGGCCTTCGTGCGGACCGGCATCCAGCCCGACATCAACCTGGCGACCGTGCAGACGGCGCTGGCCAACGCCAAGGTGCAGCTCGTGACGGCGCAGAACAACCTGGCGGTGGCCGGCGCGCAGCTCTCGCAGGCGATGGGGGTGTCGGTCGGCGAGCGCTATACCCTCGCCGATCAGGAGATCCCGGCCATCGCGGGCGAGGACGGACCGCCCGCTCCGCTGGTCGACCACGCGGAGAAGAACCGCCCCGAGATCGCCAACCTGGTCAACCAGCGGCGCGCCCAGGAGCTGACGGTCAGCTCGCTGAAGGGAGCCTATGGCCCCAGCCTGAGCGCGCTCGGCAACTTCTCCGAGGTCGGGATATCGATCGACGGCCTGGCGCCCAACTGGTACGTCGGCCTGGGGCTCACCTGGAACCTGCTGCAGGGGGGGCTCACCCGCGGGCAGGTACGCGAGGCGCGCGGCACGCTGGAGAACCTGGTGGGTCAGGAGCAGGCGCTGCGGCTCCAGGTTCAGGTCGACGTCGAACAAGGACGGCTCGGCGTGCAGGCGGCCAAGGCGACGATCGGCGCCGCCGAGGAGGCGCTGGTGAACGCCCGCAACCAGCTGACGCTGGCCGAGAAGCGCTACGAGCACGGGCTCGGCAGCGCCGTCGAGCTCGACGACGCTCAGGTGGCGTATACCAGCGCCGAGGCGCAGGTGGTGCAAGCGAAGTTCAATCTGGCGGCGGCGCGCGCGCAGCTGCTGACCGCCCTGGGGGATCAATGACCGTTATGTTCAGACGTTGCCTGGGAGCAAGCCGTCGGGAACCCTGGGAGGGTTCCCGAACCCTCCCGCGCCGATTCCGCTGGGTCGAGCCCAGCTTCGTCCATGCGCTGGCGCTCGCCACCCTCGCCGCCGCCGGCTGCGGCAAGGGGCAGGACGCCGCGGCAGCGCCGGCGGGCAAAGGCGCGGGCGGCGGCGCCGACCGGCCGATCCCGGTGCTGGTCTCGGAGGCGGTGACGCGCGACGTGCCGATCTTCCTCGAGGGGCTGGGCTCGGTCACCGCCTACAAGACGGTCAACGTCCGCTCGCAGGTCGACGGGCGCCTCGACAAGGTGGTCTTTCGCGAGGGGCAGGCTGTCAAGCAGAACGAGGTCATCGCGCAGATCGATCCCCGTCCGTTCGAGATACTGCTGGAGCAGGGGAAGGCGGCGCTGGCGCGCGATCAGGCGCAGCTGGACGGCGCCAAGCGCGACCTCGATCGCTACGAGGCGGTCGGGGGACAGCACCTCTTGCCGCAGCAGCAGATCGACGACCAGCGGGCGCTGGTCGCCCAGCTGACGGGAACGGTCCTGAACGACCACGCCACGATCGACAACGCCAAGCTGCAGCTCGACTACGCGCGCATCAAGTCGCCCATCAACGGCATCACCGGCGTGCGCCTGGTCGACCCGGGCAACATCGTCCACGCCGCCGACACGGGCGGCATCGTGGTGGTCACCCAGATGGATCCCATCGCCGTCCTGTTCACGCTGCCGCAGGACGACCTGCCCGACGTCGCCAAGCAGCAGGCGCAGGGTGCGTTGCCGGTGGAGGCGCGCAGCCGCGACGGCGCGCAGCTGCTCGGCACCGGGCAGCTCGAGCTCATCGACAACCAGATCAACCAGGGGACGGCGACGATGCGGCTCAAGGCGATCTTCCCCAACCCGGATCGCGCGCTGTGGCCGAACCAGTTCGTCAAGGCGCGGCTCCGTCTGACGGTGCGCAAGGGGGCGCTGGTCATCCCGGCGGTCGCCGTCCAGCGCGGCCCGCAGGGGTCGTTCGTCTATGTCGCGAGCGGTGACAAGGCCGAGCTGCGCAACGTGAACGTCGAGCGGATCGAGGGAGAGGACGCCCTCATCTCGCAAGGCGTCTCCGCGGGCGAGAAGGTGGTGCGCGAGGGGCAGAGCCAGCTCCGGCCCGGGGCGAAGCTGGCCCTGCGCGAGACCGGCGGCGCCCCGACCGAAGGCAAAGGAACGGGCGATCGGCCGAGCGACGCCGGCGGGCCCGCCAAGACCGGCGCGGCGCCGGCAGCCGGCGGCCACGGCAAGCACGGGGGCCACAAGGAGGCGCAGTGAACGTCTCCGAGCCGTTCATCCGGCGCCCCGTCGGAACCTCGCTGCTGATGATCGGCGTGGCGGTCGCCGGGGTGGCGGCCTACAACCAGCTGCCGGTCTCGGCGCTTCCGCAGGTCGACTACCCGACCATCGTCGTCTCCACGATCCTCCCTGGCGCCAGCGCCGACACGATGGTCTCGGCGGTGACGACGCCGCTCGAGCGGCAGCTGGGGCAGATCCCCTCGCTGGCGCACCTCACCTCGGTCTCCAGCGCCGCCAGCTCGCAGATCACCCTGCAGTTCACGCTCGACCGCGACATCGACTCGGCCGAGCAGGACGTGCAGGCGGCGATCAACGCGGCGTCGAACCTCTTGCCGAAGACGCTGCCCACGCCGCCCACCTACAGCAAGAGCAACCCGGCCGACGTGCCTGTCATCTCGCTGGCGGTCCGCTCCGACACCTCGCCCCTCTCCGTCGTCGACGACTACGCCGACTCGATCCTGGCGCAGAAGCTGTCACAGGTCTCGGGCGTCGGGCTCGTCACGCTCAACGGCGGCCAGCGCCCGGCGGTGCGCGTCCAGGTCGATCCGGTGGCGCTGGCCGGACGCGGCCTCGGGCTCGAGGACGTCCGCTCGGTGCTGGCGCTGGCCAACGTCAACCAGCCGAAGGGGAACCTGGACGGTCCGCGCCAGAACTACCTGGTCTCGGCCAACGATCAGCTCCCCTCGGCCGACGGCTACCGGCCGCTGGTCATCGCCTATCAGAACGGCGCCGTGGTGCGCCTCACCGACATCGCCAAGGTGCTCGACGGCGTGGAGAACGCGCAGCTGGCGGGCTGGGCCAACGAGCACCCGGCCGTCATCCTCAACGTCCAGCGGCAGCCGGGCGCGAACCTGATCGAGGTCGCCGAGCGGGTCAAGAAGCTCCTGCCGCGCCTGGAGGCCTCGCTGCCGCAGGGGATCAAGGTCGAGGTCCTCTCCGACCGGACCGAGACGGTGCGCGCCTCGGTGCGCGACGTCGAGTTCACGCTGGTCCTCACCATGATCCTGGTGGTGGCGGTCATCTACCTCTTCCTGCGCACCCTGCGGGCCACCATCATCCCGGGCGTCGCGGTGCCGCTGTCGCTGATCGCCACCTTCGGCATCATGCTGTTCCTCGGCTACAGCCTGAACAACCTGACGCTGATGGCGCTGACCATCTCGACCGGCTTCGTCGTCGACGACGCCATCGTCATGATCGAGAACATCGCGCGCCACATCGAGGAGGGGGACTCGCCGTTCTCGGCGGCGCTCAAGGGCTCCAAGCAGATCGGGTTCACCATCGTGTCGCTCACCGTCTCGCTGGTGGCGGTGCTCATCCCGCTGCTCTTCATGGGCGGGATCATCGGGCGCCTCTTCCGCGAGTTCGCCGTCACGCTGAGCACGGCCATCGTCGCCTCGGCGTTCATCTCGCTGACGCTGACGGCGATGATGTGCGGGCACATCCTGCGGCCCGTTCGCAAGGAGGACGAGGGGCGGGTGGCGCGCGCGTCCGAGGCGGCGTTCGACTGGATGGTGCGGATCTACGACCGCGGGCTGGGCTGGGTGCTCGACCACCAGGCGCTGACGCTGGCGGCGACGATCGCCACGGTGGCGCTCACGTTCTTCCTGGCGGTGGTCATCCCCAAGGGGCTCTTCCCCGAGCAGGACACCGGCATGCTGCTGGGGATCACCGAGGCGCCCATCGACGTCTCGTTCCCGGCGATGGGCCAGCGCCAGCAGCAGGTGGTCGACGTCATCCGCCAGGATCCGGACGTCGACAACGTGGCCTCCTTCATCGGCGCCGACGGGACCAACCCCACCCTCTCGACCGGGCGGCTCTCGATCACCTTGAAGAGCCGGGCGCAGCGCAAGGCGGACGCCCAGCAGATCATCGATCGGCTGAGCGCCAAGCTCGGGCAGCTGACCGGCGTGACCGTCTACCTGCAGGCGGTGCAGGACCTTCAGCTGTCGAGCCAGGTGAGCCGCACGCAGTACCAGTACACCATCGAGGACGCCGATCCCAACGAGCTGGCGGTCTGGGCCCCGCAGATCCTCGAGCGGCTGAAGACCCTGCCCCAGCTGGCCGACGTGGCCAGCGATCAGCAGAACGGGGCGCTGCAGATGACGCTGGTGATCGACCGCGACACCGCGTCGCGCCTGGGCATCACCGCGCAGGCCATCGACGACACGCTGTACGACGCCTTCGGCCAGCGGCCCGTCTCGACCATCTTCACGCAGCTCAACCTCTACCGGGTCATCCTGGAGGTGTCGCCCGAGTACCAGGCCAACCCGGCGGGCCTGTCGCAGATCTACATGCGGTCGGCGACGGGCGAGGCGGTGCCGCTCAGCTCGTTCGTGCACTTCGAACAGACGCAGACGGCGGTGTCGATCGCGCACGAGGGGCAGTTCCCCGCGGTGACGCTCTCTTTCAACCTGGCCCCCGGCGCCGCACTGGGCGACGCGGTGAGCGCCATCAAGGAGGCGGTGGCCGCGATGGGCGCCCCGGTCGGCCTGCACGCCGACTTCCAGGGCGCCGCCGCGGCGTTCGGCGACTCGCTCTCCACGGAGCCGCTCTTGATCCTGGCCGCCATCGTCACCGTCTACATCGTGCTCGGCGTGCTCTACGAGAGCTACATCCACCCGATCACGATCCTCTCGACGCTGCCGTCGGCCGGGGTGGGCGCCTTCCTGGCGTTGATCGTCTGTCGCTCCGAGTTCTCGATCATCGCGCTCATCGGCATCGTGCTGCTCATCGGCATCGTCAAGAAGAACGCCATCATGATGATCGACTTCGCGCTCGAGGCGGAGCGCGAGCAGGGGAAGACGCCGCGCGAGGCGATCCACCAGGCCTGCCTCCTGCGCTTCCGGCCCATCATGATGACCACCCTGGCGGCGCTGCTGGGCGGCGTGCCGCTGGCGCTCGGCACCGGGATCGGCGCCGAGCTGCGGCGCCCGCTGGGCATCACCATCGTGGGCGGGCTGCTCCTCTCGCAGGTGCTGACGCTCTACACCACGCCGGTCATCTACCTCTACATGGAGCGGCTGGCGGCGCGGTTCCGGCGTGGCCCCAAGCGCGCGCCCGAGGGGGCCGGACAACCCAAGTTCCCGCCCCCGGGGCGCGGCGCCCCTGCGCCCGAGACGCCATGAACATCTCGGCGCCGTTCGTCCGCCGGCCGATCGCCACCTCGCTCCTGGCGGCGGCGGTCATCCTGGCGGGGCTCGTCGCCTACCGCGGCCTGCCGGTGGCGCCGCTGCCGCGGGTCGACTTCCCGACCATCCAGGTCTCGGGCGCCCTCCCCGGCGCCAGCCCGGACACCATGGCCTCGTCGGTGGCGACGCCGCTCGAGCGCCGGTTCGGCCGCATCGCCGGCCTCACCGAGATGACCTCGGTGAACACGCTCGGCTCGACGTCGATCACGCTGCAGTTCGATCTCGATCGCGACGTCACCGGCGCCGCGCGCGACGTGCAGGCGGCCATCAACGCCTCGCTGGCCGAGCTCCCGCCCAACCTGCCCAGCCTCCCCAACTATCGCAAGGTCAACCCGGCCGACTCGCCGATCCTGATCGTTTCGCTCACCTCGAAGACGCTGCCGCTGGCCCAGGTGTTCGACGCGGCCAACAGCATCCTGGCCCAGAAGATCTCGCAGATCGAAGGGGTCGGCCAGGTCTTCGTCGGCGGCGGGCAGCAGCCGGCCGTGCGCGTGCAGGTCGACCAGGAGGCGCTTGCCGGTCACGGCCTGTCGCTGGAGGACGTGCGCAACGCCCTGGCTGCCTCCACCACCAACCAGCCGAAGGGGACGCTGACCGGCAGCAACCTCACGTACAACATCGCCGCCACCGACCAGCTGCTGGGGGCCCAGGCCTACAAGGAGCTGGTCGTCTCCTATCAGAACGGCGCCACGGTCCGCCTCAAGGACGTGGCGACGGTTTTCGACGACGTGGAGAACAACCGGCTGGCCGGCTGGATCGACGGCCAGCGCTGCGTCCTGATGATCATCCGCCGCCAGCCGGGCGCCAACATCCTCTCCACCATCGAGGGGGTGAAGAAGGCCCTCCCCTACCTCAAGCAGTCGATCTCGCCGGCCATCGACGTCAACGTGGCGATCGACCGCACCACCACCATCCGCGCCTCGGTCCGCGACGTCGAGCGGACGCTGATCCTGAGCGTCCTCCTGGTCACGGCCGTGGTCTTCATCTTCCTGCGCAGCGCGCGCGCCACCGCCATCCCCAGCATCGCCGTCCCCCTCTCGCTGGTCGGGACGTTCGGCATCATGTACCTGCTCGGCTACAGCATCGACAACCTGTCGCTGATGGCGCTGACCATCTCGACCGGGTTCGTGGTCGACGACGCCATCGTGGTGACCGAGAACATCGCCCGCCTCATCGAGGATGGCATGACGCCGTTCGAGGCCGCGCTCGAGGGGGCGCGCCAGATCGGGTTCACCATCGTCTCCATCACCGTGTCGCTGATCGCGGTGTTCATCCCCATCCTGCTCATGGGGGGGATCATCGGTCGGCTGTTCCGCGAGTTCGCCGTCACGCTGAGCATCGCGGTCGCGCTCTCCGGCCTGGTCTCGCTGACGGTGACGCCGACCATGGCCGGGCGTCTCCTGCGCCCGGTCGACGAGAAGCGCCTGGGGTGGTTCGCCCGCCACTCCGAGCGCTTCTTCGACAAGCTGGTGCGCGGCTACGACCGGGGCCTGCGCTGGGTGCTGCGGCACTCGTTCCTCATGCTGCTGCTCACCGTCGGCACGCTGGGCCTGACCGTGCTGCTGGCCATCCGCGTCCCCAAGGGTCTCTTCCCTCAGCAGGACACGGGGATGCTCTCCGGCTTCTCCGAGGCCTCGCAGGACATCTCGTCGCAGGCGATGCGCCACGCCCAGGAGAAGGTGAACCAGATCGTCCAGCAGGATCCCGACGTCGACCACACCATCGCCTTCGTGGGCGGCTCGAGCGGCGCCGGCAACACGGGAACGGTGTTCATCAGCCTCAAGGACTACAGCAAGCGCAAGAGCACCGCCGATCAGGTGATCAGCCGGCTCCGCCCCAAGCTGGCCAAGGTCCCGGGGATCAACCTGTTCCTGCAATCGGTCCAGGACGTGCGCATGGGCGGCCGCACGTCACGCACGCAATATCAGTACGCGCTGGAGGACGCCGACCTCGCCGAGCTGCAGGAGTGGAGCCCCAAGGTCCTCGCCAAGCTGAAGAGCCTGCCTCAACTGCGCGACGTGGCCACCGACCAGCAGACCGCCGGCCTCATGCTGTCGGTCGACATCGATCGCGACAGCGCGAGCCGCCTCGGGATCAGCCTGCAGGGCGTGGACAACATCCTCTACGACGCCTTCGGCCAGCGGCAGGTGGCGACGTCGTTCACGCCGCTCAACTACTACCGCGTGGTGCTGGAGGCGGCGCCCGAGCAGCAGGCCAGCCCCGACCAACTGGTCCACGTCTACGTCCCCGGCGCCAACGGCGCGCTGGTGCCGCTGCCCAGCATCGCCCGGGTGTCGGCCACGCCGACGCCGCTGGCGGTGACGCACCAGGGGCAATTCCCCGCCACCACGCTCTCCTTCAATCTGGCGCCCGACGCCGCGCTGGGCGACGCCGTCAAGGTGGTCGACGCGGCCACCCGGCAGATCGGGCTGCCGTCGGGCGTGCACGCCAGCTTCCAGGGGACGGCGCAGGCCTTCGGCGCCTCGCTCTCCAGCGAGCCGTGGCTGATCGCCGCCGCGCTGTTCGTCGTCTACATCGTCCTCGGCATGCTGTACGAGAGCCTCATCCACCCGATCACCATCCTCTCGACGCTGCCGTCGGCGGCGCTGGGCGCGCTGGTGGCGCTGTTCGTCTTCCGCACCGACTTCAGCATCATCGCGCTCATCGGCGTCGTCCTGCTGCTCGGCATCGTCAAGAAGAACGCCATCATGATGATCGACTTCGCGCTGGAGGCCGAGCGGCGCGACCGGCTCGAGCCGGCCGAGGCGATCCGCCGCGCCTGCCTGCTCCGCTTCCGCCCCATCCTGATGACCACGCTGGCCGCCCTGTTCGGCGCGGTGCCGCTGGCCCTCGGCCTCGGCGCCGGCTCCGAGCTGCGGCAGCCGCTCGGCATCACCATCGTGGGCGGCCTCTGCGTCTCCCAGCTGATGAACCTCTTCTCGACGCCGGTCATCTACCTCTACCTCGACCGCCTGCGCCGCGACCGCGCCGTCGAGCACCAGACGACCACCGTGGAAGCCTGAACGTCGCTTGGCGCCGGAGTCTCGGCCACCAGGCGGCTCGGCCAGCGGGTCGTCATCTCCGCGGGGACCAAGTCAGGCACGAGCGATCACGGCGGCTCTGCCAACTCCTGCGCGTTCCACGCAACAGGCGACGCTGACCAAGAGGTGGCCGGCGCGCCGGTTGAGCGCGACCGGCGGACGCGTTAAGAGACGGGGATGGCGTCTCGGGGTTGGTTCGTCGTCGTCTCGTCGTTCACGCTGGCGCTCGGCGCCTGCAGCAAGAAGGCAGCCCCGCCCCCGGCGCCGGCCCCCGCGCCGGCGGTCCGTGCCCCGGCCGAGCCGCTTCCGCCCGTGGGGATGGCGGATCCGTTCGCGCGGCTGACCGGGGACGGCGTCAAGTCCCTGAACGCCGGCTACAAGGCGATGCGCGCCAAGGACTACGACGCGGCGCGAACCGCGTTCGCCGCCGTGGTGGCGGCCTTCCCCGACTACTCGCCCGCGCGCATGCAGGAGCTCAAGGCGGCCGCGCTCGGGGGGCACACCGCCGACGTCCCGGCGCTCTGGAAGGAGCTCCTGGCGCGCGACTTCGTGGCCTCGGTCGGCCGGCTCGACAAGCCCAAGGAGCTGGCGCCGCTGCGGGCCGCGCCCGAATGGTCGCGCCTCGAGGCGCTCGAAGCGAGCGTGCGTCCCGCCTACGCGGCCGGCCTCGGCCAGGGGATTCTCTTCGTCGGGCGCGAGCGCGATCCCGGCGTGAAGGGCGACGAGGACATGGCGAAGCTCGACCTGCATCAGGAGGTCTACTCCGTCGACCCCGCGCTCGCGCGCTACCGGCGGCTGACCGACACCGACGGACACGTGTACGCCTTCTCGGTCGCTCCGGGGAACAAAGCTCTGTCGTTCCTGGTCGTGACGACGTTCGCCGCGCCGACGGGCGCGACGGAGTTCCTCGACCCCAACGTGTCGTCGATCGACCTGGCCACGCTGGAGACGACCGGACCTCTCCCCCTCGGGCCTCCGGGGACGCGGGCGGCCACCATCGTCCTCGGCTGGTCCGGTCAGGGCGAGCCGGTCTGGATCGTGCGCCCCGGGAACGGCGGCGCCGAGGCGAGCTACGCGCTCGACGCCACTCGGACCGCGGTGGTCAGCGTGCCGGTGTCGGGGGCCATCCCCACGAACCGCACCGTGGCCTCGCCCGCGGCGGTCGTCACCGAGGGGGAGACAGCAGCGGGGGTCACGCTGAGCGACGACCGCAAGAGCCTCCAGATCGCCGCCGCGCAGACCGGCGCGGAGGATCGCACGCTGCGTGCGACCCGGCCGCTGGCGCCGGACGCCCCCCGCTGGTCGCCGTCCGGCCAGCGCCTGGTCTACGCCGGCGCCTATGACGACTGCGCGGCGACCGCCGCCGGCAGCAGGGTCGACAAGAACGAGCTCTATCTCTGGGAGAAGGGGGCCAAGGCCGCCGCGCGCATCGCCACCGCGCCGTCGGCACTTCGAGCCCGCTGGCTCGACGACACGCGACTCGCTTACCAGGCCGGGATCGGCAAGCAGTCCCGCATCCACGTCCTCGACGTGATGACCAAGAGCGACGCGACGCTCAAGCCGCGCGCCGGCGCCGCGTTCGTCGGCTTCGGCACCCTCTTCTGCCCGGGCATGGCCGACGAGGGGCTGGACGCCGAGGACGATCCAGAAAACTAGCCGTCACTCTTCCGCCGAGCGGCCCGCCTCGGCGGACGCCGGCAGGCAGAGCGCGCGCTGGTCGCTGCCCGGCCGGCGCATGTGCGCGTACCAGCGCATGTAGGCCGGCGCGGCCAGCCCGCAGGCGAGCGTGAGCGCGGTGAACGCGGCCAGGAGGACGAGGTGTCGCGGCAAGACGCCGTCGCCGCCCGGCACGAGGCGGGCGCTGGCCGCCACGGCGCACGAGACCACGAGCGCGCTCCAGTAATCGACCGGAAAGCGGCCGATCCAGGTCCGGCCGTGCCACCAGACCTGACCCTTGCGGAAGCGCGCCCACCCGAAGCGCGGGTTCCAGAGGAACCAGAGGAAGTCCCAGGTGACCACCCAGGCCATGTACGCCGCCAGCGTCGCCGCCTCGGCCGGCCAGCTCCAGGGGACGCCGCCGAAGAAGCCGAGGTGGAAGCTCCAGAGCGGCAGCACGAACATCACCGCGTGGTACCCGGTGAGCGGCTTGCCGCGCATGAATAGGCCGTAGAAGCGCGCCACCGGCGTGGTGAGGCGGAACCAGGTCGGCAGCCGCTCGGCCCACCCATGCGGCCCCTCGATCTCGATCTCGACCAGCGCGAACAGCAGCGCGTAGCCGAAGAGAAACAGCACGCGCAGGACCAGGGCGGCGGCGGCGGGGTTGGGCGTCATCTGCCGATAGCATGACGCGACGGCGGCGCCGGGGATAGACTGGCGTGATGCGCGTCCTCTACGGCGTGGTCGGCGAAGGCATGGGGCACGCGATGCGCTCGCGCGTCGTGCTCGACGAGCTCACCAAGCGGCACGACGTCCAGGTGGTCGTCTCGGGCCGCGCCTACGACTACCTCAAACAGCGCGCCTCCGAGCACCTGGCGGTCAGGAAGATCTGGGGCTACAGCATCGTCTACGAGGACAACGAGGTTCAGAACTTCAAGACGCTGGCGGCAAACCTCAAGGGCGCGGTCAAGGGGTGGCCCGAGAACGTGCGGGCCTACTTCGAGCTGGCCGAGAAGTTCCAGCCCGACGTCGTCATCTCGGACTTCGAGAGCTGGAGCTACCTCTTTGCGGTGAACCACCGCCTGCCGGTGCTGTCGGTCGACAACATGCAGATCATCGACCGCTGCACGCACCGCCCCGAGATCCTCGAGGGGTTGGGCGCCGAGTTCCAGCTCACCAAGGCGATCGTGAAGGCCAAGGTGGCCGGCGCCGCCCACTACTACATCACGACCTTCTTCTACCCAGAGGCCCGCAAGCCCGACACCACGCTGCACCCGCCGATCCTGCGCCCCGAGATCCTGGCGGCGCGACCCGAGCCGGGCGCGCACCTGCTCGTCTACCAGACCTCCACCTCCAACGCCGCGCTGCCCGAGATCCTGGCGCGCTCGGGGCTCGAGTGCCGCATCTACGGGCTGCGCCGCGACCTCAAGCAAGATGTTCGTGAAGGGAACCTCACGTACCGACCCTTCAGCGAGGCCGGCTTCATCGACGATCTGCGCACGGCCCGCGGCGTGGTCGCCAGCGCCGGGTTCACCCTGATGGGCGAGGCGGTCTACCTGCGCCGGCCGATGCTGGCCATCCCGGTCAAAAAACAGCTCGAGCAGGTGCTGAACGCGCGTTACCTCGAGGCCCAGGGCTACGGCCTCGGCGCCGACGAAATCACGGCGGCGGGGCTGGGCGCGTTCGTCGAGCGGCTCCCCGACTTCGAGCGCCAGCTCGCCAGCTACCGCCAGGACGGCAACGCCGATCTGCTGGGCGCGCTAGAACAGGGGATCACCGCGGCGGCCGGCGCGCGCTGACGGCGTCCGCGCGGGCCCGCCCGCGGGCTTCGGACGCAAGACGGCCCCGGCGTCGCGCGACGTCGGGGCCGTTTCTGTTCGAGGCTGGGGACAGCGGCGGCGCTATTGCCCCATCATCCCCATGCCGCCGGGCATTCCGTTGCCGTGCTGGTGGAAGTGGGCGCGCGCCTGGGCCATGAAGGCGGCGGCCGTCTTGCGCTGATCGGGCGTCAGCACCTGCGCCGTCTGCACCACCCCCTGCGTGAACGTCGACGACATCTGGTTGGCGATGCTCATCGACTGCTGGCGGAGATTTTCGATGGCGCTCGGATCGATCGTCGCCGCCGACAGCGCGGTCGCCATCTGCTGGTGGATCGACCGCTCCTGCTGGTGGAACGACTTCAGCTGGGGACGCAGGCCGCCCCAGATCGCCTCGATCTGACCGCGCTGGCTGGGCGTGGCGTTGACCTTGTCCAGCAGCCTCTCGAGCCGATGGGCTGCGAACCCGCCGGCCTGACCGGCGTCCGCCGCCGCCGCGGTCTGGGCCTGCGCCGAGGTGTAAGCGCCGCCCGCGATTCCCAGCACGGTGAGGGCGGGGATGAGCAGCAGCCACGACCGCCGCCGCGGGCGCGGGGCGGCAATGTGGGTGGAAGAGGTCTCGATGTCGGTGTGCATGGGCTTTCTCCTTTTCAGCCTTTCGCACGAATGACCCGCTGCGCGCCGAGAAGGTTAGCGGCCAGATCTTTTGGCCCAGCCGTGCGTCCGAACAACCAGGAGGCTTCACAATGACCAGGCGCACAATGTTCGGGACGCTGCTCGGAATCGGCTCTCTGTTGCTGGCCGCGAACTCATGCGCGGCGTCACCTCTCCCGGGTGGACAGCCGCTGCGCGACCAGGTCGCCGGCTACGAGATGACCGTGCTCGTCGACGGCGCCCCGGCGGCGACCTACCAGTACGGCGGAGGCACCTACATCCTCGGCCAGCTGGGGGCGCGTTACACGCTGCGCGTCTCCAACCACACCGGCCGCCGCGTCGAGGCGGTCGTCTCGGTCGATGGTCGCGACGCCATCGACGGCCGCCCGGCCGACTTCCGGGGCAAGCGCGGGTACCTGATCCCGGCCTGGGGCTCGGTCGACATCGACGGCTGGCGGATCTCGCGCAGCCAGGCGGCGGCGTTCCGCTTCTCGTCGGTCCCCGACTCCTACGCCGCGCGCACCGGCAACGCGCGCGAGGTCGGCGTCATCGGCGTCGCCGTCTTCCCCGAGCGCTACGTCCCACCGCCGCCGCCGGTCTACACGCCGTACCCCCGCTACCCTTACGGCACCCCGGACAGCGAGCGGGGGCGCGATCTCGAGGATCTCGGCAGCGGCGCCGCGGACAGGTCGGCCGCGCCGCAGCCGGCCCCGCACGCGTCGGCCGAGCACAAGAGCGCGGGTGGGCGTAGCGCCGGCGCGGCTTCGGCGGCGCCGCCTGCCGCGGCCGAAGCGGAGGCTGCTCCCGCCAAGCGATCGCGCCCCGGGCTCGGCACCGAGTATGGCGAGGCCGTCAGCTCGCCCATCTACGAGGTCGAGTTCGTACGCTCCAACCCGGTCCGTCCGGCCGCCTTCCTGGGCGCCCACTACAACGACCACGACGGGCTGCTGGCGATGGGGATCCCGATCGACGTCCCCGAGACCTGCGAGGACGACGCCGATCTGCGCAACACGGCCGATCCGTTCCCGGCCAGCGACGGCCGCTACGCCCCGCCGCCGTCCGGATGGCGGCGCTCTTGCTCCTGGCGGTAGAGACGGCGAGGATGCCGTCCTGGTGGACGGCGACTCCTCGGACGAACAGCTGCTGGCGGCCTACCGAGGAGGCGACGTGCGCGCGTTCGAGAAACTCCTCGCCCGCTACGAGAAGCCGATCTGGAGCTTCCTCCGCCGCTTCGTGCGCGACGCCGAAGCGGCGGAGGATTTGCTGCAAGAGGTCTTCCTGCGTGTGGTGCGCGACGCCCAGGACGCGACCGCGACGGTGGGCTGGAAGGGCGACGCGAAGTTCTCGACCTGGCTCTACACCATCGCCCGCAACCTCTGCATCGATCGGGCGCGCCGCACGGCGGTCCGAGGAGCGGCCTCGATCGACGCTGCGGGCCGAGGGGACGCGGAGGCCGAGGCCCAGGCGCCGGCTCCGCTTCACGAGCGGATCGCCGCGCCCGGACCGGCGACCGACGCGGTGGTGGCCGGGCGCCAGGCGGCGCAGCGGATCGACAGAGCCGTGGCCCAGCTGCCCGACGACCAGCGGGAGGTCTTCCTGATGCGCGAGGTGATGGAGATGCCGTTCGCCGAGATCGCGTCCGCGGTGGGTGCGTCCGAGCCGACGGTGAAGAGCCGCATGCGCTACGCGCTCGAGAAGCTACGCGCGGCGCTGGCCGACCTCGGCGACGCCGGATCGGGCGCCGCCGAGCAGACGGGGTCAGGATAAAGGCAGATGGCGATCGGTTGCGAAGAGGTCTCGGCCCGCATGATGGAGCTCCTCTACGGGGAGCTGCCCGCGGACGACCGCGCGGCGGCGCTGGCGCACGTCGAGGCGTGCGCCGCCTGCAAGGCCGAGCTGGCGGCTTTCCGGGCGACCCGCGTCGCGGCCCGCCGCGCGCTGGACGCCGACGCGCCCCCGGCGCGGGCGCACGAAGCGATCCTGCGGGCCGCCGCGGCGGCGGTGGCGGCCCGGCGGCCGGTCGAGGCGCGTCCGGCGCCGAGACGCCCGTCGTTCTGGGAGCGGGTCCATGGCCGCTGGACGCTCCCGACCTTCGCCACCGTGGGCGCCGTCGCCGTGGTCGTGATCGCCAGCAAGGTCTTCCTCGAGCCCGACAGGACGGTCGAGCTGGGGCGCCAGACGGTCCGGTCGGAGCGCACCGAGGCCGCGCCCGCGCGGGCGATCGCGGAGACGCCGCCGACCGCCGCGCCGGCCGAGGCGCAGGGCAAGCCGGAGCCGGAGCGCGGGAGCGGGAGCACCGGCAGCGCGCCGGCCCAGGAATGGAAGCGAGTGGCACCCCAGCGCCAGGACGACCTCCCGCGGGCGGCCGAGCCGCCGGCCCGCTCGATCACGCCAGGTTCTGGCGGCCATCGGCACCAGAGCAGCGGCTATGGCGCGGGCCTCTCCGGTGCCGGCAGAGGAAAAGGGTCGGCGGCGCTCGACAAGGCGGCCCCCCAACCGCTCGACGAGCCCGCCGAGGGGCTCGCGGCGCGTGCCGACCGCGACCGGGAGAAGGCGTTCGGGCCACCTCCAGCGGCGCCGGCGAAGCCGGCCAAGCGCGAGTTCGCGCCGCCACCGCCGCCGCGCGCCCAGCCGGCCGCCGCCCCGGTCGCGAGCGCGGATGAAGTCCGCGCGTTCGAGGACAAGGACTCCGTCGCCAGGGCGGCGCCCCCGCCGACTGGCGGCGGCGCGCCCGCGCCAGCCGGCGCCGCCGGGCCGCAGCCGGCAGCGCACGCCAAGGCGAAGAAGGCAGCCGAGCCGGCGCCCCCCGCGGAGAACGCGCGCGCCGCCCCCGCCCCCGCGGCCCCGGTCGCCGCCGCGGAGGACGAGGAGGCACCGGCCTCCAAGCAGGCAGAGGAGAAGGCGCCCGTCGAATCGCCGGTCGCGCGCGCAGATCGCCTGTTCGCGGAGGGCCGGTGGGCCGAGGCGGCGCGCGCCTACCGCGAGCTCTTGCGCCGCGATCCGCGCAACGCCGACGCTGGCCGCTGGCGCCAGCGGATCATCGCGGCCGATCGCGCGGTGGCGCCGGAGCGCCCCGCGGCCACCGCCCCGCCCGCGCGCTGACCGCCGCGCTCCCTCCACGGCGCGGTGCAGCCAAGGGGGGGCACCTCTTGTCATCGCGCCACTGGAGCGAGAGAGTCCGCCCCGTGACGACGGACGGTGAAAATGCCGAGGAGCTGCGCCTCATCGCCGACGGTGTTCCGGCGCTCCTCTCCTACATCGGAAGCGACGCTCGGTACGTCTGGTGCAACGAGAGCTATACGCGCGCTTTCGGCTTCACGACCGAGCAGATCCGCAGGAAGCACATCCGTGATCTGCTGGGGGACGCGGGCTGGGAGTCGGTCCGCCCCCACCTCACGCGCGCGCTGACGGGCGAGCCGGTCAGCTTCGAGAATCACGTGCGCCTGCCGGACGGCACGTTCTACGAGGGCCATGTCTCGTTCGTCCCCCATCGGATCGCGAGCGGATCCATTCCCGGGGTCGTCGTGCTGGTCAACGACGTGACGGCTCGGAAGGCCGCCGAGCGGGCCCTGCGCAGGAGCGAGCAGATGCTCGAGCGGTCGCAGTCGACCGCCCACGTCGGGAGCTGGGAGGTGGAGTTGGACGAGGCGGGCCAGGTGCAGCCGGGGAGCGTCAAGTGGTCGGCGGAGACATTTCGGATCTTCGGCTACGCTCCCGGCGGGCTGGATCTCGATGGTGCGACGCTCGTCGAGCACATTCATCCAGACGACCGCGCCCACGTACGCTCGGCCATCGGCCGCTTCGCGGAGGCGGCCGAGCCATACGAGAACGAATATCGTGTCGTGCGCCCCGACGGGACGGTGCGCATGCTCCACTCCTGGGTCGACCTGGAGAGGGACGCGGGCGGGCGAGCCATCCGCGTGATCGGCACCTGCCAGGACATCACCGAGCGCACGCGGGCCGAGCAGGAGCTGCGCGATGCCGATCGGCACAAGGATGAATTCCTCGCCATGCTGTCGCACGAGCTGCGCAATCCGCTGGCCCCCATCCTGACCGCCGTCGAGATCATCGAGCAGGCCAGGCCGGGAGACGACGAGCTGCGCGCGACCTACCAGGCCATCATCGCCCGGCAGGTCCTGCATATGAAGCGCCTCCTCGACGACCTGCTCGACGTCGCCCGCGTCAGCCGGGGAAAGATCCGGCTGCGTCGGGAGCGGCTCGAGCTGGGGAAAAGCCTGGAGCAAGCGGTGGAGGTGAGCCACCCGATGATCGCCAGCAAGTGTCACACGCTGCAGATCGCGCTGCCGAGCGAGCCGATGCCGGTCGATGCCGACAACACGCGCATCGTCCAGATCTTCGCCAACCTGCTCAACAACGCAGCCAAGTACACCGACGCGGGCGGCCACATCGCGCTGACCGCGCAGCGCCTCGGCGGCGAGGCGGTCGTCTCGGTGCGCGACGACGGGACCGGCATGAGCCCGGAGCTCCTGGCAGGCGCCTTCGATCTGTTCGCGCAAGGGACCCGTTCGTTCGACCGCGCGCAGGGTGGGCTCGGCATCGGCCTCACGATGGTGCGGACGCTGGTCAAGATGCACGGCGGAACGGTGGAGGCCTTCAGCGAGGGGCCCGGTCGCGGCAGCGAGCTGGTCGTCAGATTGCCGCTCGCGACGGGGGCGCCCACGGCGGCTGCTGCCCGGCCGGCGAAAGCGGCGGCGGCGGCGGTCGCGACGCCGCTTGCCGTGCTGGTGGTCGACGACAACGTGGACGCCGCGCGGGCGCTGCAGCAGGTCCTGACGATGGCTGGACACCGGGTGACGCTGGCCCACGACGGCCCCGGCGCGCTGGCCGCGGCCGCCCTGCACCCGCCGCAGCTCGTGCTGATGGACATCGGACTGCCGGGGACGGACGGCTACGCGGTGGCAGGGCTGCTGCGGGCGGCCGGACATGATCGGGCGGCGTTCGTGGCCATCAGCGGCTATGGCCGGGACGAGGACCTGCTCCGTTCGCGCGCGGCGGGGTTTGAAAGCCACCTCGTGAAACCGATCGACAGCGGCGCCCTCCGCGAGGTGCTCGCCGAGATCGGCGGCCGATCAGACCTCGAGCCCGCCTGACCGACGCCTATCCAGCGCGAAGATCGATCTGGAACGGGGAGACGACATCGGGGCTGGCCAGCCAGAGGAACGCCGCGCGGGCGCGCAGGTACTCCTCGGCGGCGGACTGGGCGAGCTGGCGCGGCAGCTCGTCGATGTCGCGTCCCTCCCAGGTGAAGCCGGGCACCCCGTTCGTGCGGGCCAGGAGCCCGCCGGTGGTCAGGCGATCCTGCGCCCGCCAGCAACGGGTGACGATCGTCTTCATCGCCACCGCGAAGAGCGGCGGCTCGGCCAGCGCCTCGGGCAGCGCCACCCGCTCGAGCCCCGCCGACCAGCAGAGCCAGGCCAGCGCGGCCCAGTCGGCCTGCGCCTCGCCGAGCAGCGCCGGCACGCCCAGGCCCGCGGTGACGATCTGCTCATCGACGTCGGCCTCGGCGATCTCGCCCTCGCCGAGCTCGGCCGAGAGGTGCGCCTGCCGGAGCGGCACCGGACCGTCGGGGAGCAGCGCCGACAGGTCGGGGGGCAACCAGGCGGGCGCCGCCGTCGGCCCGACGAGCGCCCGCACCGCCGTCCGGACCTGCCCGATGCGTGTCGCGTACACGGCGATCGTCGCGCGCACCTCGGCGAGCTCGCGCACCAGCCCCGCGCCGAGGTCGGCCAGCGCCGGATCGGGCGCCAACGGCTCGCGCGCCGGCCAGAACGAGAACGGGCGGAACCCCGCGTCCAGGTGCGCGGCCAGCGCCGCCGCGGCCTCGGGCGCCTCGCCGGCGACGATCTCGACGTCGGCGCGCGCGCCGGTCTCGTCGCCGTACTGGAATCGAATCAGCGCGCGCGTCAGGTGCGTGAGGCGTCGCTCGGGCGCGAGCAGCAACGACGCGGCCACGAAGTCGGGCGCCGCCGGGTGGGCCCCCGGCAGCACCCCTGCCAGCGCCCGGAACGCAGCAGCAGCGTCGGCGCCCGAGAGGAGGCCGTCGAGGATCGACGCCACCGTCGACTCGACCGACCGCACGAGCGCGTCGCCGCGTTCAGCCGCCAGCTCGGGCCGCAGCGGCACCACGTCAGCGGCGAGAGCCCGCTCCAGCGCCACACCGTCGCCGTCGCGGGCGGCGGCGCGGGCCGCGGCGCACAGGCCCTCCCGGACGCGCCCCTCGCCACGGAGCGCGCTGGCCAGGGCCCGCCACGCCTCGGCGGTGTCGCCGCCGGAGGCGAACGCGGGCGACGCCAGCTCGCCGCCGGGCTCGAAGGCCGCGCCGCGAGCGACCGCCCGCCGAACAGCGCCGTCCGCGCCGGCGAAGCTCCAGGTCCCGACCACCTGGCCGCGCTCGAACGTCCCGCGCTCCTCGCGGATCTCTCGATCGGCGAACGGGCTCGCGCCGCCCGCCGCGAACCGCCGCAGAAAGGCGCCGTCGCGCGTGCCGTCCCGCGAGACCTGGACCGACTCGACGATCCGCCCACCGGCGTCGAACGTTCGGGTCGTGCGCCGGGCCCCGTCCCACTCGCTCTCCGTCTCCAGCCGCCCGGCCGCGCTCCAGATCCGGTGCGAATCGGGGCGCCAGCGCGTCCAGCGGGTCCCTGCCTCGTCGTAGTCGGCGTCCTCCGGCACGCCGGCCGGCCGGGGCGGGCACGGTTCACCGCTGGAGAGAATCGCCCGCCCGCCGGCGTCGTAGAAGATCTCCTGAACGACCGCGCCGGCTTCGTAGCGCAGGTCGAGCCGCGCCGCCGCCTCGGGCACGCAGCAGGCGCGCAGCGGCTCGGCGCCGGCGCCGGCGCTGGCGTGGGCGGACACGATCCCCTCGAGCCGTCCGGCCGTGAACCGCCCCTCGCGCGCGAGGCGGCCGTCGGGGTGGAACATCTCGAACGGCCCTTCCTGCAGCCCGCCGACGAAGCGGAAGCGCGACTGCAGGCTGCCGTCGCGCCGGTAGAACAGGCATTCCCCTTCGCGCGCGCCTTGCGCGTTCTGCTGGGAGACCTCCCAGCCGCCGGCGTCGGGGTTCCAGAAGCTGCCCTCGGGCACCCCGGCCGGCCGCTCCGGTGCGGCCACGGCCACGGTGGACCGAGGATAGCGTAAAGCGCGGGCCCCGGGGCGGATCGCGTCGAGCGGGAGGGGATGGGAGCCCTCCCAGGGTTCCCAGCTAGATCAATTGCCGCTCATCCGGCAGAAGGCCCAGAAGAGGGACCCGGAGAGCAGGATCGAGACCGGGAGGGTGAGCACCCAGGCCATCAGCAGGTTGCGCACGGTGCCCCACTGCAGGCCGGTCTTGTTCGCGGCCATCGTGCCGGCGACGCCCGACGACAGGACGTGCGTCGTGCTGACCGGGAGGCCGAACGCGTCGGCGGCGCCGATGGTGGCCATGGCGGTCAGCTCGGCGGCGGCGCCCTGCGCGTAGGTCAGGTGATCCTTGCCGATCTTCTCGCCGACGGTGACGACGATCCGCTTCCAGCCAATCATCGTCCCCAGGCCCAGCGCGATGGCCACCGCTACCTTGACCCAGGTGGGGATGAACTTGGTCGACTTGTCGATGTGCTTCCGGTAGTTCTTCAGCACGTCGGCGTCGGCCGCTGCCATCGCCGGCTGGTGCGACTTGTCCATCAGGCGAAGCGCCTCGCCGAGGAGGTAGAGGTCGTTGCGAAAGTTGCGCGTCTTGCCGGCCGGGACGTTCCGCAGCTCTTTGTAGATGGACATGTCGTGGCCGACCGCGGCAACCAGCTTCTGCATGCCGGGGATGGTCGCCGGCGCGAGCGTCCGCTCGCGCACGAAGGCCGTCACCTCCTCGCGGCCGTCGCCGGAGACCTGCACGTTGGCGTCGGCGTAGTGGCCGAGGGTGGTCGAGGCCATCGCCGAAACGGTGATGAAGTCCTGCGACTCCTTGGGCGAGACGGCGTGGTTGAGGGCGTAGGCGGTAGGGACCGTGCCGATGAGGATCAGCATGATGAGGCCCATCCCCTTCTGCCCGTCGTTCGACCCGTGCGCGAAGCTGACGCCCGTGCAGGTGAGGAGCAGCAGGCAGCGGATCCAGAAGGGCGGCGGCGCCTCGCCGACCGGCGCCTCGTAGAGGTGCTTGCTCTTGACCACCGCGCGCATCGTGATGAGGAGCAGGCCGGCCACGGTGAACCCGACCAGCGGCGAGATGAGCAGCGACTTGCCGATGTTCGAGGCCTGGTGCCAGTCGACACCGCTCGTCGCGGCGCTGCCGCGCATGAACTGGTTGGCGAGCCCGACGCCGATGACCGATCCGATCAGCGTGTGCGAGCTCGACGACGGCAGGCCGAAGTACCAGGTTCCGAGGTTCCAGATGATCGCCGCGGTCAAGAGAGCAAACACCATGGCGAAGCCGGCCCCACCCCCGACCTGGAGGATCAGCTCGACCGGAAGCAGCGAGATGATGCCGAACGCCACGGTCCCCGTCGAAACGAGGACGCCGATGAAGTTCCACATCCCCGACCAGACGACCGCGATCTGCGGGCTGAGCGAGTGGGTGTAGATGACGGTAGCCACCGCGTTGGCGGTGTCGTGGAAGCCGTTCACGAACTCGAAACCCAGCGCCACCAGGAGCGCGATCCCGAGCAGGATGAACGGCGTCACCGAGCTCGGGTGGACGTCGGCCAGATCGCCCATCAGCTGCGATCCGGCGTAGCCGAGCCCCACCACGAGCGCGATTCCGAACACGGCCATCCCGATCCTTCCGGGACCGGCCTGCATCTTGGCGTGGACGGCGTGGCTCGCGCGGGGCTGTTCGACGGCAGCAGCTTCGGTGGTCATGGGGTCGGGACGATACCTGGGGGTCGGTGCCGTCCTTGCGACCCTCCGGTGACGATTTCGAAACGGCAGCCTGATTCGTTCCGGCCTCAAATTTCTGAGGCCGGCACCCTGCTGCGGCCCCCGCGGCCCCCGGAAACAAGGCAGATTCCTCGGATGTACGTTGGCGTGATGATTGCTCTATCCGGCGGCCATGCTTGAAGGGCGCCCGCGTTCGTTGCCGATCGCCCCCCGCGCGGCCCCGGCGCTGCGGCACCTCCCGCTGGCACCGGAGGCGCGCGACATCGATCGGAACTGGCGCCCCATCTACGCGGTCTGGGAGCTCACCCTCAAGTGCGACCTCGCCTGTGGGCACTGCGGCTCGCGCGCGGGGCGGACGCGCCCGGACGAGCTCGACACCGCCGCCTGCCTCGATCTCGTGGCGCAGATGAAGGCGCTGGGCGTGCTGGAGGTGACCGTCATCGGCGGTGAGGCCTACCTGCGCGACGACTGGCTGACGATCGTGCGCGCCATCCGCGACGCGGGGATGCGGTGCTCGATGACCACCGGTGGGCGCGGCGTGACCGAGGAGCTGGCGCGCGCCGCAGCCGCGGCCGGCCTGCAGAGCGCTAGCGTCTCGCTCGACGGCGGCCCGGCGACGCACGATCGCCTGCGCGGCGTGAAGGGGGCGCATGCCTCGGCGCTGGCGGCCGCGCGACACCTGCGCGCCGCGGGGATCGGCCTGTCGACCAACACGCAGATCAACCGCCTCTCGATGCACGACCTGCCCGAGGTGCTGGAGACCATGATCGGCCTCGGCTCGCGCGCCTGGCAGATCCAGCTGACGGCGGCGATGGGACGCGCCGCCGACGAACCGGACCTGCTGATGCAACCGGAGGATCTGCTCGAGCTCTTCCCGTTGCTGGCGCGGCTGAAGGCGCGCTGCGACGAGGGGGGCGTGGCGCTGTGGCCGGGCAACAACATCGGCTACTTCGGCCCCTATGAGACGATCCTGCGCGGCGGGACGGCGCGCGGCCACTCCGCCTCCTGCGGCGCGGGCTGCACCACCCTCGGCATCGAGGCCGACGGCGCG
>Ga0209060_10001303_pt1 | contig 28463 bp, 19 predicted proteins | sample Coa_R1_8_FD_187155 | JGI IMG/M metagenome (GOLD analysis project Ga0209060, IMG submission 187155) | Surface soil microbial communities from Centralia Pennsylvania, which are recovering from an underground coalmine fire - Coalmine... | ecosystem: Environmental > Terrestrial > Soil >...
GTCGACTTGGCCATGCGATTGATTCACATGAGCGAGCACCTGGCGGATGGTGGTGCGGCGGCCTTCCGGATCGTCGGGAGGGAGAGCCTTGCCGGGAAACGCTGGACCCCACAATTGTCGAGCGATCACGTACATCTCGCGCTGGACACGATCGGCTTCGGTTTCCGCCTCGCGCAAAACCTCCGCGGCGCCGAGGCCAGCATCGAGTTCCAGCTCCAGCTTGCGGGCAAACTTTTCCTTGCCGAGCCGCCATTCTCCGTGGGCTTGTGGCCGGAGCTCGTTTTCCAGGAATTGTTGGTATGCTTTCAGACAGGCGATCACAGGTTTGGCTGCCGTGCGGAGCTCGCTGAATGGAGCCGATTCGCCGGCCAATTCGAAGATGCCCTGTTCATAGAAGGCAATCGCGCCACGATTTTGGCGAATGGCGGTCTCCAAGAAGACGGGCACGGGGTTATGCAGGCTTTCCCTGGCCGCGGCTACGATCTTCGGGATGGCCGCCATCCGGGCAATACAATTCCGCACATTGGTCGCTTTGGGTAGCGTGGATTGCGTGAGCAAGAGGAAGATGCTGTCGTTGATGTAGTCGTTGTAAGCGCGCGGATCCTTATCGAAACAGTAGGTGTTGTCCCCAAGCAGGTAGGAGCCCGTCTGCTCCGCCAGCCAAAGCATCCGCGTCAAATGCGACTTCAGGATTTCGAAATCGATCTGCCCACTGCGGGAGAGCTTTTGATAGTCGATTTCTGCCGGCAGGCGGTGCAAGGTTTCGCGCTGATGCTCCGTCCAGGCCGCCCGCGCTCTGGGCGAAACGTCGTCCAGCAAGTGATCGAAGCGATGGTCGCCCAAGCGTGTGGCTTCCAAAGGCCGACGGCGAAATTCTTCGTCCAGATACCGCTTGAAGAACGCGGTCAGCTTGGCTTCTTCATCGTCCGCAGCGTCCAGCCATGAGGAAGCCAAGAAACCGCCAAACAAACCTACTACCAGGCAGAGGACCGAATATCGCATCACGAACCCCCGTGATCAGTGGTTATCGCTGTCACTGTACAACCGCAACACCGGTTTGCCAATCGTCGAAACCGCGCGGCGCTGGAGGAGATCCATACGGGGAGCTATAATGGGAAGGCTTGCAGCACGGAGTCGCACAGCCCGGTGGACAGGCGCAATCGCGCTTCCCAGCCGGCTCTGGAGATTGGGTCATGAAGCGACGCATCTTACTCGTTGTGTTGGCCGCCGTGCTTCCGTGCGGGCCTGCGGAGATCCTGGGCCAACCGCGCGCTGCCGACTCCACGGAGCGTCCGCCGGCGGTCGTGGAAGGCTACGACTTTCTGTTTCTCGGCGATCCGCGCCCGGTGCTCATCCGGCTGCACATGCGTATCGATGGCAAACCGCTCCGGCAAGCCTGGGATCGCTTCATCGAAAGCCTCTTCCGCTATTTGGACCGCGATGGAAACGGAACCTTGAGCGAGGAGGAATTGCAACGGGCACCGCGGCCGCAGCTGCTGTCCCAACTGTTGCGGGGGAATTTCTCCGAAATGCGATCCCCGGCGAGCCGATCCGTCCCGGAAGTCCAGGTGAGTCTGGTCGGTGGCAAGGTGACACGCGAAGGGCTGGCGGCTTACTATCGCCTTTCCGGTGTCGAGCCCTTGGTGGCGCTGATCCAGGACAAGACGACTCAGGCCGAGGCGCTCACGGATGCCCTGTTCAAAGGTCTCGACTTGAACCAGGACGGCAAGCTTTCCAAGGAAGAACTCCTTGCGGCCCCTTCTTCGGCCCGTGCGTTGGATCTGAATGACGATGAATTGATCACGATCCAGGAGCTCCTGCCCAACGCGGACATGAACGACAATGGCCGGATGATGCAGCGCGAGGCCCCCAAGCCGTTATCGAATTCGACCCCGTTGGTCCTCCTTTCACCGGGCGATTCGCCGACGCGCTTGGCGTACATCCTGCTTGGCCGGTACGACAAAGATCAAAACCAAAAACTGAGCCGAACCGAGATCCATCTGGATGCCCACCTCTTCGATCTGCTCGATCTCAATCACGATGGCGAGCTGGATGCCGAAGAATTGGCCCGCTTTCTCGAACGGCAGGCGATCGAAATCGAATTGATCGTGCAGTTGAACGCAGCCGGCAAGGCCGGCTCAATCGATATTTATGATCCGTTGCTGCATGCTCCGGAAAAGGATGCGGCGGCATCGGAAACCGAGAGCCGACCGCTCGCCCTGAAACTCGGAGCGGCGCGAATCGACCTGCAAGTCAGCAGCGGACTACCGGGCACGTTCCAGTCCATGCGGCAATTCCTGGTAGGCCAGTTCGAAGCCCTCGATGCAGAGAAACGTGGCTCACTCAACAAGAAACAGATCGAAGCCAATGCATACTTGGCGGCGCTCTTTCCACCGGTCGAGGGGAATGGCCAACAAGAACTATCCAAGGAGGAGTTTGTGGCGCTCCTCGACCTGCTGGGCCAAGCGATGGCCGGGTCGGTGGTCTTGACCATCACGGATGAAGGACGTGGGTTGTTCGAGATGCTGAATAGCCACCATGATGGCCGGCTCCGGCCCCGCGAGCTGAAGCTGGCCTGGTCGCGGCTGGCCCCCTGGGACCAAGACGGTGACGGCAGCATTTCGCGCAATGAAATCCCCCACCACTTTCACCTCCAGATCAGCCAGGGCCCAACCGCCAATCTCCAGCTGGCGGTGGGTGCCGTCATTCCAATCGCCGCTGTCCAGCCGACAACGCCCGAAGCCGCCAAGGGGCCGTTGTGGTTCCGCAAGATGGACCGCAATGGTGACGGCGAGATTTCGTTGCGCGAATGGCTGGGCAGCAAGGCGGATTTTCAACGGATCGACACCAATGGCGACGGCGTCATTAGTGTGGAGGAGGCCGAGCGCGCGGATGCACAATTCCGGAAGCAACAAGGCAAGGCAGGGCTCTCCAGCCCACACGATCCCACAGTTCAGAACCAGCGCAATTGACCCGATTTGGCTTTCGGTGGTCGGAAGCGGGTACAGTCATACGCCGGTAATTGGCCGTCCAGTCCATAGCGCTTGGCAAACAGGTGGAACAATTGGCGGATTTGCTCAGCCATCGTGCCGGTGCCGCGCATGCGGCTACCGAATGCGGAATCATTGAGCCGGCCACCGCGCACACTGCGGATTCGACCTTCGATGCGCTGCACTTGGCCGGGCAGCGTCCTTTCCAGCCATTCATGGAACACCGGGGCAACCGTCAAGGGAAGCCGAAGCATGATATACCCTGCCGTTGCCGCCCCGGCAGCTTTCGCCGCGGCCAGGATGGCCGGGATCTCACTCTCATTCAGCCCGGGAATGATCGGCGCAATGCTGACTCCCACCGGAATGCCGGCGTCTGCCACTACCCTCACGGCACGGAGTCTGGTCGTTGGCGTACTGGTACGTGGCTCCATGGAACGGGCCAGCCCATTGTCCAGCGTCGTGACGCTCAGATAGACATGGACAAGATTGCCGGCCGCCAAATCCCGTAGCAAGTCGAGGTCGCGCAAGATCAGGGCGTTCTTGGTGATGATGCTCATCGGCTGCTGGGCCTTGACGGCCACCTCCAGACAGCTGCGGGTAAGGCGAAACCGGCGTTCGCCGGGCTGGTAACAGTCGCTGACACCCGACATGGCAATCGCTTCGGGATTCCAGCACTCCCTGGCAAGAAAGTCCCGGAACAATTCCGGGGCGGACATTTTGACAAAAATCTTCGTCTCGAAATCTAGCCCGGCGTTCAATCCCAAAAATTCATGCGTTGGCCGAGCGTAGCAATAACTGCAACCGTGCTGGCAGCCGCGATACGGATTGATGCTGTAACGAAAGCCGACGTCGGGGCTGTCGTTTTCGGTAACAATGCTCTTGGAGTGATCGGGCAAGTATTCGGTCGGCCGATGGAGCACTTGCTCCAGGTAGGTTTCATCCTCAATCTGCTCAAAGTCCGCCTGCGGCCCGCCAAAGCGGTTCGGTGGATCCAACTGCGAACCACGCCCTTTGGCGGTCGGTCGCTTCCCGTTTGCCATAACACCTGTACGCTCGAGCTGGGACAACGCATAGTGTACACATTTCCACACACACCGTCAAAGCCAGTTGGACGTTTGGCATCACAACGTTCCTTGGAAGACGACCCCGCTACCCGTCGCTGTCGGGTGGAAGTAGAATGGGCAGGCATATTCAACCTTGGAGTGATGCCATGATTGAGACCCACGCACGCGGTGTGGCGAGTGATCCGATCCGAAATCTTGTTGCCGGCCGATGGGAATCGAGCCAGACCACACGCTTCGGCGACGTTTACAATCCTTCAACCGGTGCCGTGATTGCGAAGGTTCCGTTGAGCACGGCAGCGGACGTCGATCGTGCCGTTCAGGCGGCCGCCGCGGCCCTCCCCAGCTGGGCAGAGACACCGGTCGTGGAGCGCGCCCGAATCATGTTTCGTTTTCGGGAATTGCTCGTTCGCAACGCCGACGCGCTGGCCCGCACGGTGACCCGGGAGCATGGCAAATCCTTGGCCGAAGCGCGCGCCTCGGTGCAACGCGGCGTCGAGATGGTCGAATTTGCCTGCGGGATCCCCAGTCTCATCATGGGCCAAACGCTGCCGAATGTCGCCGCCCAAGTGGATTGCGAGACGGTTCGCCATCCGGTCGGTGTCTGTGCCGGCATCACGCCCTTTAACTTCCCCGTCATGGTACCGCTTTGGATGTTTCCGATTGCCCTCACGTGTGGCAACACCTTCGTGCTCAAGCCATCTGAAAAAGTGCCATTCAGCAGCCTTCTGCTGGGTGAGCTGCTCATGCAAGCCGGACTGCCAGAGAGCGTCTTCAGCATCGTGCACGGCGATCAGGAATGTGTTCAGGCCCTGCTCACGCATCCGTTGGTACGGGCCATTTCCTTTGTCGGCTCGACGGCAGTAGCCCGTCGTGTGTACGAAACCGGATGCCGGCATGGCAAGCGTGTGCAAGCAGCCGGCGGCGCCAAGAATCACCTCATCATCATGCCCGATGCCGATCTCGATCAAGCCGTGAAGGCAATCCAAGGGGCCGCCTATGGTTGTGCCGGCGAACGCTGCATGGCGGGGAGCGTGGCCGTGCCCGTCGGGACCATCGCCGACCCACTCGTGGAAGCCGTGTGTGAGAGCGCACGCCGGATGAAGGTCGGCCCCACGGATCAAGGCGCGGATGTGGATATGGGGCCGGTCATCACGGCGGACCATTTACGGCGCGTGAGTAGCTACCTGGAGGTTGGCCACACGGAAGGCGCGGCCATCGCGCTGGACGGACGCAAGATCGGAAACCAGGGAGACGGGTTCCTTCTCGGTCCGAGTGTACTCGATAGGGTAGAACCGGCGATGAAGGTGGCCAAGGAGGAAATCTTTGGGCCCGTGCTGTCCGTGATCCGCGTTGCTGACCTGGAGCAAGCAGTGGCTCTGGGCAAGAATTGCACCTATGGCAACGGCGCGTCGATCTTCACACGGAGCGGCTGGGCGGCCCGGCAGTTCAAGCAGCATTTCAACGCCGGCATGATCGGCATCAACGTGGGCGTCCCCGCTCCGATGGCCTGGTTTCCGTTCACCGGCTGGAATCAATCCTTCTTTGGCGACCTGCACATCCAGGGAACTGAAGCCATCTTGTTTTATACGCAACAGAAAGTGACCATGACGCGGTGGTTCGAATCGGCGCAGGGGATCAAACAGTATTTCTAACCTCTTGCACACTCATTTCCACGCGTTCCCAAACAGAGTTCGGGAACGACGTATACGAGATAATTGAGAACGAGGGAAAAAGGGTCCCGCCGGTGTCCGCTCGCTCATTTGGATTCCGGTTTCTTCGGTTCCGTTCCAAAATAGGGATAGCGATCCCAGCGGTCATCTTCGCCCGCGGCCCGGGGATCGTTCGTCTGGCGCATCCATTCGTCTAATTCTGCCCGCAGCTTGCTCTTCGTCTGGGCGTATTCAGGCCGGGCAGCGAGATTGGTCAGCTCATAGGGATCGTTGCGGACATCGTACAATTCCTCAGCCGGGCGTTTGCCGCAGGCCAGTTGGAAATACCGGCTCAGTTCCTTCTCCTCGCGACCTTTTAAAACGATGTCCTTGCTCGGTCCGCCGTCAATATCGCCGAACGGCCCGACGGCTTTCCACAGCTGCGGGTCGCCGGCCGGCCAACGTTCGGGATGGAAATTGCGGATATACAAGAATTCACGGGTGCGAATCGCGCGGCAAGGATAGCCCAGGTTGCCTTGGCGGACATTGGCATGCCGCTCGCGTTCCACGAACACCCGATCGCGCGCAACCGTGGACTCGCCAGATAACAGATCGAGAAAACTTTGGCCGGTCATGGCCGGGGGGGGCTTCAGACCGGCCGCTTCCAAGAAAGTCGGGGCGAAATTCTGAAAGCTGATGAAGGCATCCGACCGGCGTCCGGGCTTGACCCGTGCCTTCCAGCGCACGGCCAACGGCTGACGGGTCCCGGCATCGTAGAGATTGGCCTTACCCCGCGGGAATGGCCAACCGTTATCACCGGTCATGACCACGATGGTGTTGTCCAGTTTGCCGACGGCGTCCATTTGTTCGAGGATGGCCCCGACTTCCCGATCATAGCGCTGGACCGCGAAATAGTAATCGCAGATATCGCTGCGTACTTCGGGCCGGTCCGGCAAATAAGGCGGAACGAATACCTCTCCGAGTTGCATGCCGGACTTACCTCCGCTCCCCTGAACGTAGGGCCGGTGTGGATCGCGGGAACCAAACCAGAAACAAAAGGGCTTGCCCGGTGGAACGCTCGCCAGAAAGGTCTTGAAGTCCCTGAACGAGGGTCCCGCGGGGTTCCGCGTTCGGCCGCTCCCTTCCAGGCTGCCGGGCCCCCATCCCTTGCGAGTGAAGCCGATGTGATAACCGGCTGCCTCCAGGAGGTCAGGATAACAGGCGTACGTTTGGCGCAAGATGCTCCATAGATTGCCGCTCTCTTCCAGTCGATGACTCGCCTGGCCGGTCAGGATGGCGGCACGCGAAGGGGTGCAGGAAGGCGCGACGCAAAACACATGGCTGAAGAGTATCCCCTCGGCAGCCACACGATCAAAGGTCGGTGTGTGGACTACTTTGTCGCCGTAAACCCCGGCGTGTGGCCAGGCCCAATCGTCAGCCAGGGCGAAGAGGATGTTCGGACGTTGGTCGACGGAAGCCGCGACGACGCCGGAGGCCATGAGGAAGAAGGGCACAATTGCGAGACACCATTTCACGTGGATACCCTTCATGGAGAGGTTCTCTGTAGAAGCTGGGGATGCGATTATGTGCTCAGGTCACATACCGCCTTGGCCGCAAGAAACTTCTGCCGCAGCTTATCGTCGCGGATGGTTGCGGCCAGCGATTGTACAACCACCATCGCCCGACCTCGATACTCCGCGCTTGCCCCATCGTTCTTCTGCTGTTTAGCCGCGTCCGCCGCAGCTTTCAGGATCTTCCATTCGATGACCGGGCAGGGATGGCGCTCCAGAACGCTCAGAGCGACGGCATATTCGCGCTGACTGTCAACGACCCGTTCCTCCAAGGCGGCAATGTCTCCCAGAAGCTTGTGGGCCCAGGCCGAATGTTTGCGAGATCGCGATGCGTCCGCCGATTTCAGTGCGGTCTTCGTATGCGCCGCCGCCGATTTCAGGTCCCCGCGCACGATCGCATAGCTGGCCAGCTCGGCCTCCAGGCGGATCTTGTACCGCCAACGCATCCAGGCATCCTGTTCGAGGATTCGCTGAGCCTCCTGAAGTTGCTCCAAAGCACGTTCCGGTTCGGCGAGCGCCAGATAATCGTGCCCCAGGTTCACGCGCGAATTGGCCTCCGCTTCCGCATTGCACAGTTCCTTGGCGAGCTGGGCTCCTTCCGTATCCAGGCGCACGGCATTTTCGATGGCCTGCATCTCTCGGTGAACCCAACCAATGGTATTGGGGATGCGCGGCAGCCAAAAACGCTCATCGTTGAGTTCGGCCAAGCGCATGCCCTCCTGGAGGAGTTCCAGGGCCTCGGACAAGCGTCCTTTGTTGCCGAGCAACATCCCATGAACGAGAAGGTTCTCGACAGTGTGAAATCCCGTGCCGAGCCGTCGCGCGTGCTCCAGGGCCCAGCAAATGTCGTTCTCAGCTCGGTCATACTCCAAGCGCCAGCGGTGGACGGCCCCGCGGATCCCGACGGCTCGGACCGCCAGCAAGGACGGACCTTGCCGTTTCAAGATCGGAATGGCCCGTTCCAGATACTGTTCGGCCTCGTCCAGCGCACCCGTTTGTACGCGCTCAAAACCGAGGACCGTCTCGGCGTTGGCCACTCCCACGTCCGAACCTACCGTCTGGGCCAGTTCGAGGGCCCGCTTGCAATGCGCGCGGGCCTCTGCTCTTCGGTAGAGGAAAATGAGCGCCATGGCCATCCCACAAATGGCCTGGATCTGGCCATCGACATTTCCCGTCTCACGTGCCGCGGTCTCGGCCAATTCATAGACGGCCATCTCCTCTTCAAATTGGCCGTGGGTTTGGTACAGCGGCCCCAAATGCAGCGCGGCCGCCAGAACGCGGGAATAACGGTTGTGTCCCGGTAGTTTTTCGGCGATGGCAATCGTCCGCCGAGCCAGCATGACCGCTTCTTGGTTGGCATAGACGCGGGCCGCATTTTGCGAGGCCACCAGGAAGTGGTCCGCGGCCGGTGCAAATTCTCTGGCTGTCTCGAAGAGAAGTGCTAACTCGGCAGCCATGGTCGAGCACTGGTCGCCGTAAAATCCCAGGAGGGTCTGGGCCACCAGCCCGCTGAGCGAAGCCCGGCGCGCGGGCACGAGCATCGCGTACAGGGCATTCTGATAGAGCACATGCACGAAGCGGTACCGGACGGTCAGGGTCCCATTGGGGAACTCCTTCTCTACGACGCGCCGCACGAAGGCATGGACACACTCCAACACGTCCAGCCGCTCCTCGATATCGGCTGCTTCCCGCCCTATCGCCTTGGCTACCACCGCCGCATCGAATTCCTGCCCCTGCACACTGGCGGCAATCAACAGACGGCGATCGTCTTCGCTGAGCTGATCGATTTTCCGCTGGATCATACTGCGCACGGACTCGGGCAACTCCTGGTCGATCTCGACCAGCGCTTGGGTCAGCGTCCATCGGCCTTGCGGCTGCGCGATGATGCCGCGCTCACGCAAGTAGCGCAGCAAGGCGACCACGAAGAGCGGATTTCCTTCGGTTCGGGCATGCACAAGTACGGCAAATGCATCGGAAAAATCGTGCTCCGGGAATTCCAGGGCCAGGTACCGGTCAATGTCGGGGCGGCTCAAGAATGCCAGCCGCATCTCCCGGCACGCGCCCCGCCCTTGGAGTTCGAGCTTGACCGGCAGGAACGGATGCTTGCTCAGCAACAAATCCGCAGGCCGGTAGGCCAGCACCAGCAGCAGCCGCATCGCGGAACACCGGCTGCCGATATAGGCGAGCAAATCGACGGTTGAGACATCGGCCCAATGCGTATCATCGATAAAGAGAATTACGGGGCGGAGTCGGGAGAGTTCTTGGAGGAACGCCGTCAGCTCCCGTTTGAGGCGTTCCTGCGATGCGGTCTTCGCCTCCTCCAGCACACGTGCAAAGGAAGACTCGTCCCTTGCTACCGGCGCTAGCTGGATGTACCAGGTCGGCGCCACCACCTTCAGAATCCGGGCCACCTGTTCGCCATCGCGGCCGTGCACCAGGCTGTCGAGCGCTTCCAGAAACGGCAAATATGCTTCCGCCCCGGCCAAGCGTTCCGAACAGCGCCCGCGTGCGATGCTTGCCGCCCCAGCTTCGGCCGCCACGTCCTGGAGAAAATCTTCAACCAACGTCGTCTTGCCAATGCCCGGCTCGCCGGCCACACAAAGGACGAGTCCCTTGCCGCTTGCGGCGGATTCGAACCCGGTGTGCAAAGCCGCCCGCTCTTCCTGGCGGCCAACGCTATGCCGTTGGCCTGGCGCGGTAGCGGGATCTCGGGGCCGGGCCGGGCGGGTCCGGTTTAGTTCCGCCAAGGCTTCAGCGACCGCAGCGGCGTTGGGCCGCCGCTGGGGATCCTTTTCCAACATGCACTGGAGGAGCGTTTCCAGTGGTGCGGGGACTTCCGGGTTCAATCGCGAACTGGGCACCGGAGTCTGCGAAAGAATGGCATGCAGGACCTCCACGTGCGAATCCGCTTCAAACGGGTGATGGCCGGTGGACAGCTCGTAGAGCATGATCCCGAGCGCGAAGATGTCACTGGCGTTCGTTGCCGGCTCAGCCCGCCCTTGTTCCGGCGACATGTAGCGCGGGGTGCCAATCAGGGTACCCGGAGCACTGATCTCTGAAACAGAGTCTTCGGACGGAGTGCCACATGGGACGCTGGGCCGTGCCAAGCCAAAATCGACGACTTTCGCATAGCCGTCCTCCCGCACCATGACGTTCTCGGGCTTGATGTCCCGATGCACAATACCCGCAGCATGAGCCGCCGCCAGTGCCCGGGCCACTTGTTCGCCCAGCTGCACGAGCGACTCCAGAGCCAACCGCTGCCGCGCGAACTGGCGCAAGGTGCACCCTTGGATGAGCTCCATGACCAGGAAAGGCCGGTCTTGATGTGTATCAATGTCAAGAATCGTGCAAATGTGGGGATGATTCAGGGCCGAGGCCATGAGAGCCTCGCGCCGGAAACGCTCCAAGGCTCGCTGGCCGGGCGCATATTCCGCAGGCAGGAATTTTAAAGCGACGCGACGGTCCAGGCGCGTATCATGGGCCTTGTAAACCACCCCCATGCCGCCGCTGCCGAGCCGATCCTCAATGCGATAATGGGAAATGAGTTGGCCGACCTGGATCAGCCCAGGCGTGCCGGCTTGAGCCCGTGCATCCCCGGCCATTGCGGCCGCGAGCCATTCCGATTCGAGTACGGGGAAGCGGGCCTGATACTCCTCCAAACGGGGAAAAGTATCCCCGGCTCGGCACCGCAGCTCGATCTCGACCAAGATCAGCTCGCGCAGAAGCGCGGAGCGATCTGCCTCCGGCACGTCCGCCACAAAGTCTTCGATGCGGGGGCGTTGGCCCGTGGTGCCGACCGAGTTCCAGGCCGCCTCGAAGCCATCGCAAATCTGGTCCGCGCGTCGGGCCGCCACGACCGACACATGGGGGTCGCGCGGAGTGGAAGCTTCGGTCATGGTCTCGCCTCCCGCCTCCAGATCTGCCGAATCAGCCGCAGCTTGCGCTCGACTGTGCGCAAGCCACAGCCCAATCGGGAGGCGACTTCGTCGTTTGTGTAGCCTTCCATTTTCAGGAGCGCCAGCGACTGGAGTGCCGCATTATCAAGACGGCCCAATAACCGGCGGCACTCGTCGGCCACCTGGGCAGCCAGTTCAGGCGTCGGCTCCCGGCCCACGACCAATTCCAAGCCCGCGTCGGCGAATGCCGAATCGGCCCGATCGAGCAATTCGGATTCGGCGCGGACCTCGCCGCCGCCCCGTTTCTGCCGATGTTCGTCCCGCCGAAGATCATGAGCCTTGCGCAGCGTAATCGTCACCAACAGCCGCCACAGGCTATCGCGATTGACCAGATGGGGAAAGCGGTTGCGCTCAGCGCCCCGGCAAAAACTATCAAACGCGCTGAGAGCCACATCCTCTTCGTCGGCGGCCCGCCGCGGCGTGCCGCGAAGCTGGAGCCGTGCCAGCCCGACGAGCCGTTCGAAATACCGCTCCCAGAGGCGGGCGGCAGCGGTCGGATCGCCCGCTTTGAGTCGGCCAATCCAGTTCGTGACCGACCCTTCCGAAGTCATGCATGGCACCTTTCCCAGGGGGTGTAATCCCAGCAACAGATGACCACGATTGTAGTCTCCCCAATTCCTGCTTGCAAGCAGCGGGCCGCACCATCGGCGTGGCGGATCGCGGGACGAACTGGAGATGTATGAAGTAGACAAGTTGTTCCGCCAACATTAGCCCGTAATCCTGCATCCGTTTGCAGACGGATCAGGGAAAGGAGCATCGCATGGTTCCTGTCCGATTGAATTCTGGGAGAGCATTCCAGCGCGAACGCCTCCTCTCCCGGCGCCGCTTCTTGCAGGCCGCCGCCGGCACGGTCGGCGCTTTGGGGGCCGGCTTGCTCTTGCCGGGCCCCGCCCAGGCTGCCGGCCGTGATCCCAAGCCCATCCCGGGGGGCTTTACCAACCCCACGGGCGGACCATTTTTCACTGTCCCGTGATGGCCGAGCTCGACCAGCTGCACGGGGATGGCCCCGTGCGACGGGAGGTTATCCATGAGGCCGTACCAGGCGGACGTTTCATTGGGAGGCACCTTCAGAAATGCAAAGTGCCCGCGCTCGTCGGTGCTGATCTTGAAGTCACCCACGAATTTCGTGATGACTTCTGATAAGGGTGATCTCCCGCGCTTCTGGTGAATCGGTACGGGAATTGCTGAAAGATTGATTGGTATGCAGGCCTATGCAATGTGCTTTGCGCAAAGGAGAACCGACATGAGCGTGATCTTCGAGGCGATCGATAAGGTTGAGAAGGGCCTCGGCCATAGCCCGCACCCGGCGATTACCGACCTACCGGTCGGTGCTTGGGCGGTGAGCGGCATCAGCGATGTAATGGGGATGGTGACCGGTGATAAAGCCTATGATGACTGCGCCCGGATCAGCATGGGCATTGGCCTGTTGGGTGCAGCCGGCGCCGTGCTCACCGGGCTGCGCGATTACAGCTTTATCCCGAGGGATCGGCAGCCCAACCACGACATCGCCACGCGGCACGCCTTGGGCAACGCCATCGTCGGCACGCTGTTCGCCACCAGTTATTTCCTGCGCGCTCGCGAGGAACAAGCGGGACAGCAGACGGGCTTCCTGGCCAGGCTGCTGGGGCTGACCGGTGGTAGCCTGATGCTGTACACTGCTTGGCTCGGCGGCAAGCTAGTCGAGGAGCTAGGCGAAGCGGTCAAACCGGTCATGGAGCAGCAGGACAAGCAAAAGCACAAACTGCAGCCGGCGGGCCGGCAGCAGGGCGAGGCGTCGGGCAAGGCCCGGCACATTGTCCTACCCGCAGGGTCGGCGTAGAGGCTGGCGAATCCTGTTGGAGGACCAGCAAACGTTGCTGGCCTCCAATCGGAACCCTGAAGAATCACTGTTGGCTAACGGTGCGAGCCCTTCGCCACCGCGAACGGCAGCCGGATGGAACAGGCGGCCAGAAGCCTACCCAGAGCCCTGGGTGTGCTTCTGCCGCACCCACCGCTCAAGTACTTCGAAGCAACTCGACAAGGAAAGGCCGCACGTCCGCTCGGGAATTCATCGAGCAGCGTGTCTCGGTGTGCGTGGAGCTGCCAGCATGCGCTTCGGTGCGGTGATGACGTTGCTTGACTTGCCGCCGCGACTCTTGGGGACTGGACTTCGCTGTGTATCTGTACGCGCGGCACCCGCATGGGCCAAGCCGGTTTCGACAGCGCCAATCCGTTCCATGTGGTTGCGTCCCCAGTTGCAAATCTCCCGCAACGCACGCTTGAGCGACCAGCCATACTTCGTCAGGGAATACTCCACCTTTGGCGGCACAGTCGCATAGACACGGCGCTTTACAATTCCATCTGCCTCGAGCTCGCGCAATTGCTGCGTCAACATCTTTTCGGTGATCCCGGGAATCTGGCGCCGCAGCTCTGCAAAACGCCAGGTGCGTTCCCGTAACCACCAAAGAATGAGTGCCTTCCACTTGCCGCCGAATACATCAATCGCCGCCTCGACGGGACAGTTGTAGGCCTTCCTTCTCATGCGGCGTGCCCCCTTACCTGGGGCGGTTACCATACTTCTTGGTAGTACCTCGCTTCGTTATCTGTACTTGTCGCCAGGATGGCAAGAGGGTAGGAGAAGAGTTCTTGGCGATTGACGGTATGGATTATCCATTGACCGGAAATGCCCCCCCTAGCCAGCACGATCCAGGGCAGCCATTCCCGCCCGGCCTGGTTCGGACGCATCGGAATGGCTGCCCCACCTTCCGGTGTATCAGCAAACCTCCGTGCGGATGCTGAACCAGCTCTCCCACGGATCGTTTCCAAAGGAATCAACTGGAGTTTGCGACCGAACGGCGGCGATTCCCACACTGCCATCCATGTCGGCAGTAAAGACTGCGCTGACGCGATTCGGTTGCAGGGGATGTACCCGGTCGTCCGCAGAGTTGAGGGTGGCCGAAGCCATCGGGAACGACAGCGGTTGTAGGGTGGAAGTCGTGTGTGCTAACTCCACTTCGGCCCCGGGGCTTTTGCGCGGGCCGCCTACAGCGCCCGGGGGCGGCGCAGTCGGCTGGTTGATCGTCAAAGTGAAAGTTTGGGTGGCGGGGGTCCCGTACGGGTTGCTAGGGGTAATATTGGTGCCGAAGGGGTTCTGTGCAGTAAGGATCAGGGAATAGGTGCCGGGCGCGACGTTGTTGCCGATGGTCAACGTGCTGGTGGCGTTCTGATTGTCCACAAAGGTCAACCCAGCCGGCAGGCCGGCGGGTAAGGCCGCCACGGTGATTGAGGGTGTGGGAAAGCCGGTGGTCGTCACCTGGAACGTATTGACTTGCCCGGCCGTGAACATCGCCGTGTTCGGGCTGGTAATGGCGGGGCTTGCGAGAGTTTTCACCAGCGTATAGCCGATCACGTTCAAGGCCCGAATCTCCACCTGTCCGGCATCGGTCAGCATGGTCGGACTGCCATTGCCCGACGCATCCTGCACGCGCGGCGCTGGAGTGGGCACGGTAACTTGGACGTTTGGGCCCACCGCGTACAGATTTCCTGGCACGGCCCCACCGTTTTGGTCGGTGATTTGCACCATGAAGGGACCGCCAGCATTGCCGGTCACCGCCACCACGACATTTTTACCGGCCAGTGCCGGGATGGTTTGTAGATTATTCTGTAAATCCTGGGCCATGCTCGTCGTGCTATACGTGAACGGCGTGGCTGCCATCGTACCGCCGAAGCTGAACTGAACCGTCGTCGCTTGCGCAAACGTTACCGTAAACTGAGTCGAGTTGCTGCCGCCATTGTTACTCCAAAAGTCGCTGTAATCGCCCCCATTGCCATTGATGTTCGACTCGTTGAACTGCACGAAGTCCGTGTTGCCGTCCAGAGAGAAGTAGGCATTGTCCGCCGTGTCCGTCGTGCTCCAGATCCGGGCGCCATTGGGTCCGGCGGTATAGCGATAGAGGTCGATCGGGTTCGGCGTATTGGGGAGCGCGCCGCCGCCATTGGGCAATGCGGAGCTGAAACCGAGCGCTTCGTCCATCTCATGCTCGACGATGCCAAAGTTGGTTGCTGGGTCGTACGTGGGGTTCAGGGTGATTGTGCTGTCGACGGAAGCGGGAGCGGCAACCTGAACCTGGACGGAGGCGTCGGAGGCAGACAATGTGCCACCGACGTTGCCGTTCTGCGCGTCGATTTCCACCAAGAAAGACCCGGTGCTAACGCCAGTTACGGTAATCATGTCATTGCCGCGGCCATCGGCGGCGTCCAGGGCTGCGATGGTTTGCAGATTCGTCTGCAAGTCCTGGGCGGCCGTGGTGCCCGGCGTGTACGTGAACGGCGTGGAGGTAGCGCCACTGAAGCTGAATTGCATGGTCGCGGCCGCCGAAAACGTGACGGTATAGAGTGCTTGGATTCCTAACGCGCGGACATTTGCGGAAGAGAGCGCGAGGCTCGGGGCGTTATTGACGGGATTGTTCGCTTGCGTGGGCAGGTTTGCCAGGGCCGTCATGGTGTCGGCCGTTTGCGTTTCGCTCGCCAGGGCAGCGCGGAATTGCGCGTATGGGACCGTCATAATTGAAGTCTGGCTACTGCCGCCGCCGATCGTCGGGTCGGCTTGAAAGAGGATTGACACATTGATCGGATTGGAAAGCGTACTTTGGAAGTAAGTGATTGCCGCGTTGATCGTGTTCTCGATTGCAGCAGCGTTGGCAGCACCGGTGATGGAGGGATCAAACATCGGAGTGATCGTGAAGCCGCCGGCTGGTGTGAGGCGCGGCTCGAACTCTTCAAGACGCAAACCGACGCTCCGCCACCTCTGCCGCGATTCCGCTGGCCGCTTCTCTCCGCGTGGGTGCGTGAACAGGGAACGGAACAGCATGATCAAGCTCCTTACGTGTGAAGAAAATGAAAGTCGTCGAAGCCAAGGCGATCGTGTCTAACAGTACCTACTGCCGCGCAGACGAAAACCTACGACTCGAGCGTGGATTTTTTTGGTCCAGCGCCGTTTTGGCCATTGGCGTTGCCTGCTTTCGGCAGGCGTCGGGAAATGAGCTGTATGCCTAATTGCAGTTAAGATAAGTCCTTATGGAGCCGCCACGATCGTCCGGCAAATGGGCCAAGCCGCTGATCCGCGTGCTGAGCAACCGCCGATCAACCGCGTGGATCGATGAGTCGTCCCATGAACAGAATACTATTCAGGCGGCGATCACGAATGACGAACACAAACGGATGATCTGCTCGGAAAGTACGAACGGAAGGACTTAGCGAGAGTCGCTCCATCACCACTCCCGTAGCGGCCGCGGCTTCGGTCCCTTCTTCCTGAACGTCGACCTGGGCCTTGTGGACAACCTCCGAGAGGAAAAGGTCTCGGCTTCCGGTCATGCCCGAGAAATCGGCACCGCGACCGAATGCGCTGGCCATTCCCATGCGGGAAAGCGCCTGTTTCAGATTGCACGCAACCATCATCTTAAACTTCGGTAGGGCCACATCCACTCTGCTCGATTTCAGCTGCGAGAGCCACTCCACCAGCTTGCCTGAGGTCACGGTCTTCTCGAACTCCGCCAGCCCGTCCACTTTCTTGGGCAGGAAAATCGTCATGGATAACTCCTTGCCGGCGTAGGGCAGGTCCAGGGCGTCAAAGGATCCGCCATCGACGTAACCGAAGTCGGCGGACCGGTGCATCATGGGGACCTGGATTTTCTCCTGGGGGGCAAGCGTGAACGCTTCTTCCCGCGTCGTCTTCTGGTTGAACGGGCTCTGCCAAGTGCTCTTGAAATAGATCGCGTTGGTGAGCACCAAGCGCGTGTCCGGAGTCAGGACCCCCGACGGCAGGAGATCCTTGATCTTTTCCTTGGTCTGTTTCTCCACCCAGGTGTTGATCGTGTGACGGGCTTCTTCCGCGTGGCCAACGAAATCGACTTCGTTCACGCTGGCGTCGAAATTCTTCCTGACCTGATTGAGAAAATCGGGAAGGAAGTGGTACCCGTGCTGTCCCCAGAGTGCATTGCCCAGGAATAATTCACAGCCCGATTTTTTCCCCAAGCTCTTGGTGTTGGCAGCGAGGGTGGCGAAGGCAGCAGAGAGGTGGGATCGATCGAGAGTGAAATGCAGCGCCTTGGCCATCTCGTCAGCGGTCTGGCCGAGCGCACCGGCATACGTCATGGCGAGGGCGGTGGAGATGCTGTACGGCGAAAAGAAGAGGTTGCCCCGGTTGTCGCGCAGTTGGCCATAGAGGTCGGTCGCGAATTCCCTATTCCCGTTCACGACCGCTCGCTCTCCGGCCAGCCCTTTGTCAGGCCGTTGCCCGTGCGCCAGTTGGGTCAAGCTTGCTCCCAGTCCCAGGGCCATCTGTTTCAGTGCGGTTCGTCGGTTCATCGCGGTCACCTCTCCCGTGATATTGTTGCCAATCCGGCAATCGCCTGTCTACCCTTTCGACGTGCGAAGCTGCCCAAAGTTTGATGCGATCCGCCCTAATTTTTCAGGGCGGTTTTCTTGACTTCTTCATTTGTCACCCAGATAATCCAGTAGATTCGCCCAGCCAATTCGCCGCTCATGGCTTCCCGTAGGAGTCAGGCATGTCGAAACTTCGAACTGCGAGCTTCGTGTTGTGCCTTTGTTTCATTGCGAGTCACTGCTCAGCCCAGGACGCTGCGCCCGCACTTCTGCTCGCCAAGGGCGTGATCGAAAAAGCCGAGAAAGACTCACTGACGATTTTACCGCGCGAGTCAAGCGGCCGATTCGGCAAAACCTTGACACTCAAGCTGACGGGGACGAGCAAAATCTCGACGCTAACCACGGAAAAGCGCGCCGGCAAACCCGTACATGTGCAACGCGACACCAACGCCAAAGATCTGCAAGTAAAGCAGGGAATCGCAATCATCTACACCACCGGTCCGGCCGGTCCTGTGCTGCTGGCAGCGGTAGTGCAACCTGAATCAGAGAAGTGACGATCTCGTCATCAGTCGTTACTCACTGTTTAGCGGCGGTTCGCAGAACCGCGCATTACCCGCGCGGTTCTGCGAACCGCCGCTAAACCAAATGGTCCCTTTACTCAACGATCATCTGCCCATTCATCACCATCCAGTGGCCGGGGAAGGAACAGAGGTAAGGATAGCGCCCCCGCTGCGACGGTGCGCGGAAATAGATGGTGAAGCGCTCACGCGGCGGCACGATGTCGGTGTAGCACAAAACGTCGTCAGACCGCGGGACATAATGCCGCGTCACGGCTGCGGGATCAGCGACCAGTTTGTTGGCCAGATCGCCAATCCGTTCGAGGCCACCGGGCCTGACGAGCACCCAGTTATGTGGCACCACATCCGGATTCGAGAAGGTCAGCTTGATCGTTTCGCCGGCGCGAACCCTGAATAGCCGGGGCTCGAACGATAGATTTTGGCCGGCTTCCATCGTGATTGACCTGGCATTCGCCAGCGGTCTTCTCCAGAGATTCGGCACCATGGTGGTGCCCATGGCCAGGTCCGTCAGGATCGGATGGGCCGCAATCTGCTTGGTCAGAGCGTGGTAGCCGGGATAATCCGTGAAGGGGGTGTCCAGGCGATGCACCGTCAAGAACAGATCCTGCGCCCGGCCCGAATGGACATGCAGGTGCAAATGCAATTGGTTGACAGGCTGTAGCTCGGGAATCTCCAGGAAGAGGGATCGGCCATCCGGCAAAACGTGAGCCGCGGTGATGGCCAGTTGATCGTGTCCCGGCGTGCCGAAGTGCCGCGGCGAAAACTCCGGCGAGCCATATGCGGAGCTGTAGCGATAGTTCCATGCCTGGGCGAACTGTCCCCTGACTTCGCTGGCCACGGTCCGATCGACGCGCTGCGTGAAGGTAATCTGAACTCCATTCTCGTGCACATGAAACCCGCACGGCAGCTGAACTGGTTGGCCGGTATAGCGAACGCGCTGAAAGCAACCGTCGGCCACCGCGTACATTCCCCAGCCCCCCATGCCGCAGACATAGAGCTGGCCATCTTTTGGGTTGAATCGGCCACGATGTACGCCGGACTGGAATTCGCCCGGAAGCGGCACGACCGCGCCCTGTGCTTGGCCGGCCACTTCATCCCGAAGGAGCAGAAAATGGGCGGCCGCCCCATACGAAAGGTGCACGGCCCGTCCTTGCAATGGTCCCCATTGGTTGCTCGTGATGTACACCTGGCCGCCGCTCGAATTGTCCAGGCCACGCGGCAAGTAGACCAGCGGTAACTCCGGCGGTTGGCCGTTCTTGGGGCCTCGGTAGCCGAAAAATGGCACTTCCTTCGCATTCCTGTTTGGCCGAACGAGACAGATCATGGAAGCCGGTGTCCACTCGCCTTCGGAACAAGGCACGGTCACCGAGCCGTCGGGTAGCAACCCCAGTCCGTCCGGATTGCGGAAACCCGTTGCGAGCACATCGGCCTGCCGGCCATCCGCGGAGATGCGCACCACACCTTGATTGCCGGACGCCGTGTAGAATCGGCCCGAGTTGTCCCGTTGCAACCCGCAGATAAAATCGTGACCAGCCGGCGACGTCACGAATGCGTTGCTGAAACACTCGTACCAGTCGGCTTCGCCGTCACCGTTGAGATCATGTAACCGCGTGATCTGGTCGCGGCCCAGCACATAGATCTGGCCGTCGGCCACCACCAGACCGAGGCAGTGGTGCAAGCCCGAAGCAAACCGCCGCCACCGAACATGCCGGAGGTCGCCGTCGAGCCCTTCCACTCTCCACACGTCCCCTTGCATTGTGCAGATGAGGGCCGTCCCGTCCGGAAGAAAGTCCAGATCACCAAAGAAGAGGGGTACCCGCCACGGGTTCTCAAACGGGGGCGTGATTGTGTCGATGGCATAGGGTTCGGTCGTGCCCCGGCTGCCTTGCGTCTCGAGCACCTGTGGCCATTGGGGCGGACCGCCCCGGGTCCAGGATGCCAACGGATGGCTGCCGGCCGGGCCAACCAAACGCACGAACTTGCCGCCCTCGGCCCACGGCGCGTCCAGCATTTCCACGTCGCCGATCTGATAGGAAAAGAGCACGCGTTTTCCGTGCCGATAGAAGCCATGGTATCGGAACGGCTGGTCCGGTTTTTTCCCTTCGGGACGTGGCAAGACGGTCCCATCCAGAATCAGGCCGTTCAAGAAACCATGACGCACGGACGAGAATTTGACAAAGCTGCCGCGCCAAAGCACTTCGTAACACAATGTATCCGGGTTGAAACACACGGCCATCCCGCCCTGGTCACCGAGGCGGACACAGACGCCCCGCGGCACGACGAGACCCGGCGCGTGCAAGACTCCGCACATGACGGAGCCCGCTACCGATTGATTCCAGCGATCGTCCACCCAGGTCGATTCATTCTGATTTCCCCAGTGGCCATACTTGCCGCCGTCCAGGCCAGGAAATTCGGGGAGAAGCATGTGGCCCTGCTGTTTGCGAAAATACTCTGCCTCCTTGGCATAGAAATCGTAGAGACGGTCACGGTTGACATAGTGCTGCCAGCTTGGGAAATAATCCGGCTGGAGCGGAGCACGGTCATAGGCAAATGTGGCCGGGGCGCTCGTGTGAGCCAGCAGTTGTTCGGGTGTCACACTTCCCGCCGCGCCGAGTTCGAGGAGAAATCGAATCACATCGCGGCGTTGCTCAACCGACATCGCCTCGGCCAAGCCGTCCGGCATCAACGTGCCAACCTCCGTTCGCTCCTCGATCTCGGGCTTGGCGAGGTGAACCAGGTTTCCCGTCGACGGATCCTTCAGGATGAGCTCCTTGTCATTCTCGCGTTCCTTGTACCCAATGTGTACCTTCCCATCACTGGTCGCCACAGAAATGGCCAGGTACCCCTCCTTGATCTGCCGCTTGGGCCACAGGACCGATTCCACAATCTGGTCCGGCGGCAAGCAACGGCTAACCAACGTGAGGTCCGGCCCAACGGTTCCTCCTTGTGTTCCAACCTTGTGACAGGTCAAACACGCGAATTGCGGCGCCCGGAAGACCTCCGCCCCGCGCCGCGCATCTCCGCTTGCCTTTGCCTCCGTAAGTAACCGGACGACCAATTCCCGATCATAGGGCAGGGTCTTGGACAGCTTCTTCGGATCTTCGCCAAGGACTTGGAATGCAAGCCCGGCCAAAAGGCACAACGCCAGAAAAGAATTGCTTGGATGGAAGAGGATCCTCATCCGCCGGCAGGAAACCATGGAACGGCTCTCTCGTTGTTTTTGGATACGGAAGTCGTTCTGATATGATCGCCGATGATGGGAACGAAGGCAAGGCGGTGATCGCAATGCAGCAAGCCGCGCGTCGGCCAACAGCAGGGGCCGCGCTAGCCGTGCTGTGCTGCCCGATTGTAAAACTCATCGGAAGAAAGGAACTGCTGGGCGATGCTCAAGAACGGTGCCCCCTTCTGGAGATTTGCTACCCAGCCATTCAACCCTGCCGTATCCGCGGGCCGCTGAAGAAAGACTTCGTAATACCCCTCTGTCAATCGGGTTAGCGACTCCGTGGAATCAAGAAAGGCCGAGATTACCTGCTCGTGGGTCAAACTCGCTGCGTGGGTGGAAGTGCCGGATGGATCATCTCCGAGCTGGTTGAGCCAGTTGGCCTCGCCCGCCGGGTCGAAGGAACGCCCCAGCAGCGACAAATACATCGCGTCAACAAAATGCTTATCCCCCTTGCTCAGGTACTCCGGGGAATCAAGGAAGTCAAAGGCGATCTGCTCCTCGCGGACGCCGGCCTGAAGTTGCTGTACCCAGTTTTGCAGGCCTGGAGGGTCCGCCGGCCGGTTCAAGAGCGTCAGATAGAAGTCGGAGATTTCTTGCGTAAAGTGTTCGGTTGAATTGCGGATCCCTTGCACCACCTGCAAACGGGACAGCGTTCCCGCATTGAGTCGACTGGTCCAGTTGACGAGTCCACCCAGGTCGGCATCGCGGTGCAGCACGGCCCGATAGATGGCCTCGACGTAGTCGGCGTTAGCATTCCCTTGTGCCGGGAAGGGATCGCTCGGGGATAGAGTCAAGGGCACAGCAATGCTGGTCACGACATCGCCGAAATTCTGGCCCGTGACGCTCGCCCCGCTGGTCACGGCCACCTGGTAGCTGCCGCTGGCCGGCACGCTCAGCAAGACTCCGCCCAACAGCAGTTGGTGAACGGTGTACGTGCCGGCACTCTGGACTCCCAACTGATAGTTGCCGTTGGCATCCGTAAGTGTGGTCGGGTCGCCCGGCTGCAAAACACCGGAGCCGTTCAGATCGATGAAGACCGTCTGTCCGGCAAGACCTGGCTCGCCCGGCTGCTGAACACTATCCGTATTGAAATCGTGAAAGACCGTGCCGCTGATGACTCCCAAGGTGGCCGGGGTGATGGTGGTCGGATCGCTTGCCGAGTCGTTGGCGGTGTTGACTTCGCCCCCACCGGCGACAGTGGCCATGTTAGTGATGCCAGCGGGGGCATTGCTGGCGACGCTTACGGTCAGCGTGAGGGCAGGGTAGCTGCTACCAGAGCCGAGTGCATCGCTCCGTGTAGCCGTAATCGTCTGGCCGTTGGTGGAGACGTTCCAACCATTTTGGACCCCGTTATCCGCTGCGGTGGGTGTCAAACCTGTGGGAAGTGGATCGGTCACGGTTACTGTGCCTGTCGTCGGGCTCGAGCCAATATTGTTCACGGTCGCCGTGTAGGCATCGGCGGGGTCGCCTTGGCGGAAGGTTCCCGTGTGTCTCATGACGATGGTCAAGTCGGGGGGTGGTGAAGGAGACGTGAAATCAACCGCGAGTGCTGGCCGTGCCGATGCGGTTGTGTTTTCCTTGGTATCGAACTCCTTCGACGTACCGCCGCTGGACTCATTACCGATTACAATCCAGCCGAAATTCGTGGCCGGATTGCTCAGCCACTGCTGCACATCGGTGGCCAAACCCGATCCTGTCCATTGATAGGTGCCCACATCGTTGACGGAGGTCGAAGCGCTGGCTGCCGGGACAAAGTCACCTCCCGGCGCCGTCCATTTCTGCGTACTAAAGGATGAATAAAACCAGGTGAGGTCACCGGGCATCGCCTGGATCCCGCCCCCTTCTCCTCCCCGGCCTGCCAGCGCAGCGTTGGAAGTACCCTCGCCCCAATCCATGAGGACCCGGTGCAACGCGACATTTTGTGCTCCGTTCCTCGTCCTGGACATGTGCAGCGCCAGGGTCACACTGTTGATCGTTGATCCGGCGGGCACCGTGGATAGGTCAAATTTGATCGCGCCGCGCCGAATGGAACTCTGGCCTGTCTCGCCGACGTAGAAATGCTGTCCGGTCCCATTGCTCAATTGCTGCGATGGATCCGCTACGGAAACCTGGTAAAGGGTATTGTCGGCCACCGGCGTGAGATCAAGGACCGTAGGCGTGGTACGGCTTTCCAGACCCTCCACGCATGGCTGAAACCCAGGCGAGCCCGGTGTCTTGTGCCGGCGCGTGCTTCCCCGCAACGCCTTGGCCATTGCATGCAACCATGCTCGTCGCAGCGTGCAGGTTTGCGCTGAGGCCGAAAATACCATGTCCCAGGCGAGGGCCATTTTCCAGGAGGAGCGCATGAAGCCTATCCTCTCTAAGCAGCGACCGATCCAGTTCCCGTTTCCTCGGCGACTTCCCACTTAACTTCCGCGCACACTCCGGACCCGGCTCGGAAAAGTCATGGCGACGGAGGGCGCGCTCATCTCCTCGCAACACCCCTTGCTTCCTCCATACTGCCGGTTAAAGCATAAATGAATGCCCGATTTCGCTGCCGAGTGCAAGGCTGCCGGCCTGAACCCATTCCTGTAAGATGGATGGCTCCGGCATGCGTGGGAGATAAGGGGACAGCGCATGGATATTCCCGCCGAATTCATGTCCGCCATCATCAACGCTTTCGAGGCCAACAAGCGCCTGGCGGATCGAGCCATCGAGCAAGTGCCGGACGACAAACTCCACACCGCTCTCGATGCAAACACGAACTCCCTTGCGATCATCATGAAGCACATCGCTGGAAATCTGCTGTCGCGCTGGACTGACTTCCTGACGACGGACGGCGAGAAATCGTGGCGCAATCGAGACGCAGAGTTCGTGGACTCCTTTGGCAGCCGGGCGGAAATCCTGGAATTGTGGGAACGCGGTTGGGCGTGTTTGTTTCAGACGCTCAAGAGCTTGAGGCTGGAAGACCTGGGACGTTCGATTACGATCCGTGGCGAGCCGCATTCTGTGCCGTTGGCCATTGAGCGTTCGTTGGGCCACACTTGCTATCACATCGGCCAAATCGTGCAAGTTGCCAGGGTCCTCGCTGGGGAGAAGTGGAAGACCTTGACGATTCCCAAGGGAGGCTCCGAGCGATTCAACGCGGCCAATTGGGGACAACCGGGCCGATCGCATTCGTAGAACACGCACGGGGATGGTCCCCTGATGGACACGGGGACCATCCCCATTGGAAAGCCCTTCCTATACGCGCTCCGGTCGAGTGTGTCCGTATTCGTTTAGCGGCGGTTCGTAGAACCGCGTGGGACACATCCGCGCGCCGTTCTACGAACGTCCGCGAAGCGGACATTCAACCGGATCCTGAATTAGAAGATAAGCTCCTCGTTACCGCCGAACGGGTTATCCCCTGAGCGGCTTGTCTGCTGGCTCGCGGTTAACCGGGCGGCGAAAAAGAGTTCGATGCGGCCACGCATGTCTTGACCGATGCCGCCGAGAGGGCTGTGAGTCTGATCACGGTTGAGCGTGCCCTGAACCAGGCTTGCGGACGAGGATTGGCCGGTGTTGATTTCATCCAAGCGACCGCCGCCGTGGCCAGTCGGAGAAGCGGCGAAACCGCCAAGTTCCGGTTTCGCCAGGAAGCCATGTTCGACGCCATTGACATCCACATAGAATCCCACAATGTCTCCGGAACTGTTAATCCCGCCCGCTTGGGTGCCACCAAAGATTCCCGCGTTGGGATCGTCGAGCGTCGTGAAATGGCTAAAGCTGTATAGGAAGCCGTGCACGGTCGTGCCATCCTGGTAATATCCCACGACCTGGCCGAACTCATTAATCCCTTCCGCTACCGTGAGATTCGTCGCGTTGGGATCGTCCAGCGTCGTGTAGTGGCCGAAACTCAAGAGGAAGCCGTGCGTGTGAAAACTGCTATCGACGTACTGCCCTACAACCTGCCCGAGTGAATTGACGCCAAGCGCGTAGGTGCCCTCACTCGTGGTGGTCCCTGCATTGGGATCATCCAGGGTGGTGTAATGGCCGGCGTTCAGCAGGAAACCATGAATGGTTCCGACGGGATCAAAGTAATAGCCCGCGACCTGCCCGAGCTCATTAATCCCCGCGGCCACGGTGCCACCCCCCCCGGCGTTGGGATCATCCAGGGTCGTATACTGGCCGTTACGGTACAAAAAGCCGTGTGCCATGATGTTGGAGTCGGTATACATGCCCACGACGTTCCCGAGGGTATTGATCCCCAACGCCGACTGGGGAAAGAAGGGGGCCTCGTTTGGGTCGTTGATGGTGGTGTACTGGCCGCGGCCCAGCAGGAAGCCAAGGGGGGCGAAAGTGGGATCGGTGTACGCGCCCACGATGTCTCCCTGTTCGTTAATCCCGAACGCCCCCGTACCCTGCCCCGGCAAGGTCCCGGCGTTGGGGTTATCAAAGGAGGAGAAGACATAACTGGGAACGGTCCGCACTTCGAGGGCTTCCAAGTGGGGCACGAACCGCGCCTGCGATGAGCGTTCCGCAGGGCCGGGGAGAGGAAATCGCAGCATGGTGCTACTCCTATGTTGATAAGGAAAATCCAAAACTCCTTCGCCAGGGAGGGAACCGTTCGTGGGATTTCCCCCTGTTGGACCATTGGCAAAGCAGGTTGCAAACCAATCAAGTTCTGTCCGAATGGTTCTTGTCAGCTGCGTGGGGCAGGCTTGCGCTCTGTCCAGGCGGCAGAGGTACTGGAAGCGCAGAGTTCCTTACGTGGGAGCGATGGCAAGGTCAGGGGCAAAAGCTGGCCCGCAAATGTCCCTGTTCCAGCTCAGTCTGCGCAGGACAGCCAGTCTGCAAATGATAAACGTGATGAGATCGGAATGCAAGGGAAAGACCGCAATTAGTTCGACGATGGCTTGCTGTGCTTTCCGTCCGCCTTTGCGTCCTCCAGGCCAATTTCGGCATCCAAGCGGTAGAAATCGGCTTGCGCGAGGTCTTGGATGCTAATTCGTCCAGCCTCGAACCTGGCCAGATTGATCGCATAAATATCTTGCATGCGTTGAAGGTGCGTCTCCCAGGCAGCCACTTGGTCGGCCTTTCTGGGAGTCAGATCGCGTTCCGCTTCAAGCAAGCGCCGGGATGCGCCAAACAAAATATCGAGCGTGCCCCTACCCGCACAGAACTCTCGGTACCGAGCCTTCAATTCCGTCTTGGCCGCGTCGATTCGGTTCTTCATCAGCTCCTTAAATCGTGTATCCAGTTTGGATGCTTCGAGGATTCTTCTGATTTTGTAATCGGGTGTCATCGCCGGCGTTGCCTGCTCCGAAAGTCGGTCCGCTTTCTCTTCCACCGTTTCTTGTTGCGCAACCGCGACGGCCATCGGTGAATTTGCCGGTTGTTGGCCCGGCGTTTGCGCAGCCAGCTTTTGGTAGGTCACAACCCCGGCACCCCCACTGAGCGCGGATACGATGAGCACCAGGCTTGCCGCAACTTTCACTTTGGTCATGAACATGGCGTGTACCACTCCTTCCATCAAAACAACCACGGACGTCGGAATCAGGCCCGCGGCCCCCGTTCCGTTTGCCATGAAGGTCATGGCAGCTCGAACCGTGGCGACTTTTAGCGAAATCGGCAGCGCGGCCGAAGCGGCATCGGTGAGCGCGGTGGCCAGCAATCCGGCCGTCAGTCCCAATCCCCGTCGCGTCAACCGGGCCCGCAGCAGTTGCCGGGCCCGCGCCAGCCTGCCGGAGACGGTCCCAGCCGGCCAACCCAGCAGGCGGGCGGCTTCCTCGAAGGTCTTGCCTTCCAGGTAGCAGAGCACAACCGGTACACGGTACTGGTTCGGCAGCCGCTGGATCTCTTCGTCGAGCACTGGGCGGAGGTCGTTCCACTCGATCTCAGACTCCGCTTCCTCCGCCGGCACATCCGTGAGTGGCCGGGTGCGGACATTCCGCCGCGCAGCCAACGCTCGGGCCTTCAGTGCCGTCCGATGGGCAACACCATAAAGCCAGTTGGCCACCAGTTCCCGTTTGCCCAGGCCCGCGGCCTTGCGCAGCAGCACCAAGAATGTGGCCTGGAAAGCGTCTTCGATATCGTGGGGATCGCGGAGCAGGCGGCGGCAGACACCGAGGACCATCGGTCCGTGACGCCGCAGCAGAGCCTCAAACGCCGCCTCTTCGCCGTGTTCGAGAAAGCGTTGCAGCAGCGGACCATCCTCCAGGTCGGCCGTTTCGGCCGTCAGCGCAATCCGCCGAATATGGCGGAGGACATCGCTCAGGGGTCCACACTTCATCGAGACGGTACTCCGGACAACAAGTCGCCTCTCTCTTCATACTGCCCGAAACGAGAGAGGCGCGTACAGTTTTCTTGAGAATTGGACAAAAAGAAAAACCGCACGGGAAACCGGGTCCCGCGCGGTCGATGCTTGCAAACGACCGGAACAGGCCGAGCCTTACTTGGCCAACTTTTGGACCACTTCGAGGATTTGCTTGCTGTCCTGGGTGGGATTGGCGTTCTCATTTTTGGAGACGATCTTTCCGTCCTTGCCAATAACAAAGGTCCAGCGCATGGCGGTCACGCCGCGTTTCAACTCGACATCGTTGCCGCTCTGATCCTTGGTCTTGAATACCCCGCCCGGCTTGAGCGGCACGCCAAACTTCTTGGCCACCGAGCCATCCTCATCGGCGAGGAGGGTGAACTTCAGATTGTGGACCGCCTTGAAGATCTGGTGGTTCTTGACGCTGTCGCCACTCACGCCGACCACCTCGACTCCCTTGTCGGCCAACTTCTGCATGTCATCGCGGAAGCCACACGCCTGCCGGGTGCACCCACCGGTCATGTCCGCCGGGTAGAAATAGATCACGACGACCTTTTTGCCGACGTGATCGCTCGATTTCCATGCTTTTCCTTGGTCATCGGTGCTCTGAAATACCGGAGCTGGATCGCCCACGTTCAAGGGTTTGTCCTCCGCAACGGCCCAGGGAGCGGCACACAGGACCACCGCCAAGGCCAAGATTGCCAACGCCTTCATGCTCAACCTCCTCAAGGTGCTAGGCGAAAAAGTGTTCGAACCGTGCAAGGGACGCCAGACGGACACCCGGAGCGTCCACCC
>Ga0209060_10001305_pt1 | contig 28426 bp, 33 predicted proteins | sample Coa_R1_8_FD_187155 | JGI IMG/M metagenome (GOLD analysis project Ga0209060, IMG submission 187155) | Surface soil microbial communities from Centralia Pennsylvania, which are recovering from an underground coalmine fire - Coalmine... | ecosystem: Environmental > Terrestrial > Soil >...
CTGTGACGTCCTCTGGCTGACGCTGAAAGCCACGCAACCGGAATCGGGGCTTGTGGCAATCAACAATCCAGATGCCATTCGCGCCATCGTACCTTTGCTGAATGGAATTGATCACATCGCGCTGCTGCGCGCTCGCTATGGCAAAGACAAGATCATTCCCGCAACCATCGCGGTGGAATCCGAGCGCGTTGCTCCCGGACACATCATTCACCGCTCGCCCTTCGCGCGGCTCAATGTTCTGTCGACGGGGAAGCCCCTGCTCGAGGCAACACTAGCCCAACTACAGCAACTCGGCTTCGAGTGTCGCTTCATCGACGACGAGCCCACGCTGATGTGGGGCAAGCTCGTCTTTCTTGCTCCGTTCGCCCTTTTAACCACCGCGGGGAATATCACGACCGGCGAGATTCTCTCCGATCCTGAATGGCGGCAGCTGGGATTGTCGTGCATCCGCGAAGTCTGCGCGGTAGCTGTGGCGGAAGGAGCGAAGCTCAACGCAGAGGCTGTGATCGCAGGAGTCGTGAAGATGCCCGGCAACATGCGCAGTTCAATGCAGAAAGACGTGGAGCGGGGCAAAGCGCCGGAACTGGACGCGATTGCAGGGCCAATCCTGCGCGGAGCGCGAAAGCACGGGATCGAAGTCCCAGCGACAAGGAAACTGGTGGAAACGGTTGCGCACCGCACCGGCGCCACGGTAGCTGTCTGATCGAGCAGATCCATTCAAAATCATCAACCAGAAAGATTGCTTAGGCTCACGAAGGGAAACCCCCGTGTACCTCCATCGCGCTGATGCTTTGTTACTGACTGATCTGCTTCAGGATTGCCGCTGCAGCGGCGGCCGGATCAGCCGCTTCGGTGATCGGTCGTCCGACGACGATATGGCTTGCGCCCGCGGCGATAGCCTCCGCCGGCGTCACCACGCGCACCTGATCCGCCGTATCTTTCCCCGCCGGCCGTACTCCCGGAGTCACGATGGCGATTTCAGCGCCCAACCGTCGCCGCAGGGCTGAAGCTTCCCGCGCCGACGATACAAGACCCCGGCATCCGTTCGAGATCGCAATCTCCGCCAGCGTCATAACGCTGTCTTTGACCGAATTCCCCATACCGATGCTCTTGAGATCGGTATCGCCGAAGCTGGTCAGAACGGTGACGGCCAGAACGATCAATTCCGGGACCGCTTTCGCCGAATCCGCCGCCGCCCGCAGCATTTTCGCGCCACCAGCAGCATGGACCGTGAGCATGCTTACGCCGAGCTTGGCCGCTTCGGCGACAGCTGCTCCCACAGTATTGGGAATGTCATGGTACTTGAGATCAAGAAAAACCCGCCGCCCGGAGGCTACCAGATCCCGGACCACTTGCGGGCCTTCGGCGGTATAGAGCTGCATGCCGACTTTGTACGTAAAAGCCGACTCGCCCACCGCCGCCACGATTTTCCGGGCGGCGGCAGCGGTCGACACATCGAGGGCTACGATCAGCCGCGAACGCGGATCCGCGTTCGCATAGTCCTCTACTTGCCGGGTACGGTTAGGCAGAGCTGCAGGCATCCCGACAAGTCTAATGGCTTTAGGGGATTTCCGCTATTGGAGGATGGTTATAGGCCACGGTGTCAAAGCCGGACCCTGGCATATTTACCAGGTCCAGTCGCACGCGCTGCAGACCCTTGTGGCGGAATTCCAGGGCCTGAGCCGCACCGTAAGACACATCAATGATCCGACCCGGTACGATGGGTCCGCGGTCATTGACCCGGACCACTACTGACCGACCGTTCCGCAGGTTAGTCACCTTGACATAGCTTCCCATGGGAAGCGTCAGGTGGGCTGCGGTCATGTCGTACATGTCATAGGGTTCGCCGCTAGCGGTTGGCTTGCCCTCGAAAGTTTGCCCATACCAGGAGGCAGTTCCTACCTGGAAGGGCTTTTGCTTGTTGGCCTTACGGGCCTGGGTCTTGCTTCGGACGGGACTAATCGGCGCTGGTGTCGCCTCGGAGATGTTCGGTCCCTGAGCCGCTCCCAGGCTGGCGACTAAAAAGCCGAGCGCCAGTCCATGAGCTAAGCGTTTGTGCATTCAGTTCTCCTCGCATTCTCAAAAGTGTCCTAGCCTAGGTTCGGAATATTCACGCGTTCTGAAATGCTATCGGCGTGCCAAACTGGGTGTCAAGGACCATTGGCGGGGTAATTGGTGACCTGCTAGTTATCTATATCGTACGTAACCTATTGCTAATCTAGTCAGATGGGAGAAACACCATTTATTTCAGGACGTTTAGGTATTTACCTAGTGGTAAATAGCCCGGAAGAGAGCGGCAGGTAGAATTTACAACTTCCATGGAATCAGTGCCTTACAGACAGCAAATTCGCAAGCTGCTTGTAATCAGTGATTTGCCGGCTTATGATCGAAGTCATCTCCAAAGATTTTTCCTCCAAGCCCTCGTGCGAAAGTAATTTGCGCAGGTGACCGTCGAAGATTGTGGCCCTTCCACAAGGCTTGGGATTACACTCGCCGCAACGGAAGTCCATGCCCGAAAAACCTCCTGTTGTGCTGTCAATCGCCGGGTTTGACCCGTCCTGTGGTGCGGGCGTAACCGCCGACATCAAGACGATTGCCGCTCATGGCTGCTATGGCGTGGCCTGTATTACCGCCCTGACGGTCCAATCCACGGCGGGGGTCCGAAAAGTTGAGGTGCTGGACCCGTCGTTCGTGACGTCTACTCTGCAGGAACTGGCGGCTGATATGGACATTGCTGCGATCCGCATTGGCATGCTGGGGTCCGGGCGGGTGGTGAAGGCTGTGGCCGACTTTCTGATAGCGCAGTCTAAGCGAGCCGGCAAATCGTCAGCTTCTACCGGGGCCGTTGCGGTTGGCATGAAAGTGGTACTCGATCCGATCCTGAAATCGTCCTCAGGAGCTGACTTACTGGATCCGGCCGGGGCGCGGCTGCTTATGGATCTTCTGATCCCGCTGGCTGACGTGGTTACTCCGAACGTGGATGAGGCGGCGGTGCTGACCGGGATTAAGGTTCGCGACCTTGACGATATGAAGGCAGCAGCCGCCAAGCTACACGAGATGGGCGCTTCCGCCGCCGTGATTACCGGCGGACATCTCGACAAAGCAATCGATCTGTTGAGTTATATCGGTTCGCGCGGGCTGGAACAGGAGATCTTCAAAGCGGAGCGCCAGCGCTCCAACTCCACGCACGGTACCGGCTGTGCTTTCGCCACCGCCATGGCTTGCCATTTAGCGCTGGACCGCGGCTTGGCCGAGGCCGCTTTGCTGGCCAAAACCTACGTCGGAGCCGCCATCTCCAGCGGACACCCTCTGGGACGGGGGACCGGCCCGGTGAATCATCTCTACCGATTGAACCTGCAAAGGCGCGCCGCCGGATCCGGCGGCAGCGAATCCTGAACTTGTGGGAAAGTTCTTATTCGCGGTTTTGCCCGTCTGGCTTCTTCAACAGGATTCCGGCGACGAACGAGGCCGTTGCTGCCAACAGCCATTCGGCGCGATAGAACTGGATAGCTTGCCAGTCCACCAGGGTCTTCGCGGTGAGCAGCCCGACGAGCAGCGCTCCGGCGATGCAGGCGAGTCCAATGACGAAGGCAATCAAGGATGCCGTGGGCAGTCCGACCCAATTCTTGATCTCGTGGAAGCTGAGGTACCGGAGCCAGGAGGGAAGGTTCAAGCCCTTTAGGACGTGCGCCAACCTCCTGGTCAACGAGTGCACTTCGGCGACAAGATGCTGCCACATCCCCGCGATTTCAGCGGCATCGCTATTGACGGCGGGCGTTATGGCTTGCGGCCGATAGGCTCCGCAGGTGTGGCAGAAATGGGAGCCGAGCAGGAACTCGGTACCGCAGCGCGGACACGCCTCCGCCATTGCCGGTGTTTCAGGGAGTGCAGGAGCAGGTTCGGCGGTAACCGAGGCAGGTCTCCAGAAATCCTGCTGGGTTTCATGTACGACTTCAGACATGTTTTGTTAACCCTTTTGGGGGGAGGGCCAACCGACTGCAGGCATTCTTAGCGCCAAACTCTTTGCCTGTGTAAATCCCTAGGGATGACGCTCTTACTTTCTTTTCATCAGATCAACTCGATCGGCAACGCGAGCAATAATTACGCCGCCAGCGAGTAAAGATGTACCGGTTACGAAAGCAGTACGCACTAACAGACCTATGTCCGATCCCGGTTCGAATCGGTTCTGATCACTCACGATTCGATTATAGAAACGTAGTCAGCGCTTGCCAGTTGGCGATGAGGGAACCGGGATGCCGATCTTGGTTCCCGACATTTCTCGAGAAGCATTTCTCGAGGAGGAGCGCGTCTTTCCGACTTCGTTTAAACTATGAGAACTGATCTGTGGCAGTCCGAACTCAATCCATCTTCTCGCAGCGAATTTGGAGCGCACTTGCGCCCGCGGTTTTTGTCGTTGCAAGTTTCGCGATCGGACTTGCGCAATCTCCGGACGGATCTGCCGTTCACGGCGCCCCGCATGACGCCCAGACCGACGCCGCTTTTGATCACTTCTACAACATGGAGTACGACCGGGCTACTCAGGAATTTGAAAAAATAGTCGAGAAGCATCCGGACAATCCTTTCGCTGTCAATCGCCTTCTTTCCGTCGTGCTGATGCATAACCTGTACGAAACTGGCGGCATGAACACTGGCGACTACACCAACGACAGCTTCATCGGTCATGCGCCGCGGCCCACCGACCCCAAGATCAAAGAACGCATTAAATCGCTGGCTCACCGCGCCGAAGTTCTCGAGGATCAGGAACTCAAGGCAAACCCCAAGGACGTCAACGCTCTTTATTGTCGCGGAGTCACGCGCGCACAATTTGCCGTCTATACCGGACTGGTGGAGAGAGCCTGGTTTTCCGCGCTGCGCAATGCTGTCGGCGCGCGGCACGATCATGAGCATGTGCTCGAACTCGATCCCGCCTATGTCGACGCCAAACTGGTGGTCGGCACTCACAATTACGTGGTCGGAAATCTTCCCTGGACTGTGAAGGCCGCGGCAGCGCTGGCCGGATTGAGCGGCTCGAAAGAAAAAGGGCTCGAGTACCTCCGTGAAGTAGCCAAGAGCGGAGGCGAGAACGCCACCGACGCCAAAGTCCTGCTCAGCTTGTTCTTGCGCCGCGAACATAATTACGACGAAGCCCTCGGCTACATGCAGGATCTGACGTTGCGTTATCCGCATAATCACCTGTTCCCCACCGAGGTCGCCAATCTTCTCCGCTCCGCCGGACGCCTGCAGGAAGCCGAAGCGCAGTACCGCAAGGTCTGGCAAAACGGCCGGGAAGGGAAATACGGCAACCTGCATTACGAGATGGCCGCGTGGGGGCTGGGTGAACTGCTGCGCAGCGAAAAGGACACAGCCGCTGCCGCTTCCGCGTATGAGTTGGTGAACCAGGCCCCGAATCCCGATCCCGACATTCTGCAAAAGGCCAATCTCGCAGCGGGTGAAATGTACGACCTGCTGCAGAAGCGCGACCTGGCGATGAAGCGCTACGAAACCGTCCTCGCCGGTAACGCCAACACCGGACCCGCCGACCAGGCCCGCCGCTACATCAAGGAAGCCTACCGGGAATGAGTCTATGCAGGGCGCCACTTCTGGCAGGCTTTGCCGAACACCGGGCGGGAGAGCGGTGCAGTAGCGGTGGATCCGTGAGAAATCTCACGAGCAGATTCGCGAGCGACGTCTCAACTCTAGGGTTCTTGTCTTACTTCTTCTCAGTCAATTCACCGAGATTTTTTCCGCAATCGGCGTGGGAATAATTTATTCGTAGACTGGCGTAGCTTGGCGCATTCAAACACTTGCGGTTCAACAGACAGAATTGTTACACGATAGGTGTCAGGCATTCACGAATGAAAGTTTGTTCGAGAGTCCTGAAGGTTAAACGCCCTGCGTCCAGCTGCAAGATCGCTGGACCCAGGGCGTATCCATCTAATCTCGGGAAATACTCCGATGGAAACCGAAGCACCCATTGCCACCGAACAAGCGCGTTGGCGTCAGTTGTATCTGGCTGCGTTGTTTGAGAATGATCGGACGAAAATGCCAGGCCGTATCCAGGAAGCCGTCGCCGCGATCCTTGACCGATCACGAAAATTGTTCCCTAACGGAAACTATCCCGAGCGTCAGCAACTGCATTCCGCGCTGCAGGCACTCCATGTTTTGCAGAATTGTGTGGAGCGGGGACGGGTGGGTGCGCGAGTTGCTTGAAATCCCCCTTTTCGAATAAGAACGGCGCGCACGCTGCCACACTTCATCCACCCCGAAGTATTGAAGCTGCACAAGCGTTTCGATCTCCGCCTGTGTGTGGATGCTGCGACCCAGTATTTCCGGATTAGGAAATACCGAGGGAAAGTTGCAGCAAGATTGCGCTGCCGAGCGCCGCGAGCAAGGCGATTGGCATCGCCAGCACCCCGATTCTGAGAAAATCCCAGAACCTTACATCCAGATTTTCCTTTCGCAATGCGATGAGCCACAAGATTGTTGCCAGCGAACCCGTGATGGAAAGATTCGGTCCAAGATCCACTCCAATGAGAACCGAATCGGAAATCGCAGGCGGAGAATGCATCCCATGAAGCGTGCTCGCGGCAATCAAACCGAGCGGAAGATTATTTACCAGATTGTTCGCGACTCCAACCGTGAACCCTGCGACGAGATTGCCAGCAGCGGACCCAAGCTTCTCAGACCATGCCAGCCATCGCTGCGTATAATGCATGGCGCCAATGCTTTCCATGGCATCGACCATCACGAAGAGGCCACCCACTAAAGCCAATGTTCCCCAGCTGATTTCGCGGGCTAGCTTTACCGGATTGCTTCGCTCTTTCAGGCAGATCGCCGCGGTAATCGCGATCGCGACCAGGCACGCAGGAAGGCCGAGGTCCACGCCAAAGCCGGATGCCATCAGGAGCACCGCCACCATCAGGGCGACGCCGGCTACAACCAGCTTTCCATTTCGGTTCAGCTGATTGTCCGGCGCCTGAGCCTGAATCGTTTCCGCCAGTTGCGCACGGAAAATCCACCGCAGCACAACGAACGTCACGGCGATCGAAACCAGGCTGGGAATACCAAAGGCCGCAAGCCATCTGGCAAGAGGCGGCATTCCATCGCGAAATACGACCAGGTTCGCCGGATTCGAGATAGGCAAGACAAACGATGCAGCGTTGGCGATAAATGCGCACACGAATAAGTAGGGAAGTGGCTTCACTCTCGCATGGCGGACCGCGGTTAAAATGGCCGGTGTCAACACGACCGCTGTCGCGTCGTTGGAGAGAAAAATTGTGACAATCGTTCCCACCCCATACACCAGGGCGAAGAGCTTGACGCAAGAGGGGCCCGCCCGGCGCATGGCCATCGCGGAAAGCCAATCAAACACCCCGTGTTCTCGCGCCAGTTCTGAAATCAACATCATGCCGATCAGAAACAGGCATACATCCTCGGCCTTGGCCAGGGCGCGCCATGTGAGTTGCAGCGAGATCAACCTCAGGATCAACAGCACTCCCACCCCGCCACAGATCCAATAGAACTCGGGGATGTTCCTGGGGCGCCATAGCATCAGCACAATGCTGGCCGCCACGATCAAGCAGATAGCCATATTGCCAAACTCGGGCGAGATCATCCTTTTCGTTTCCGGTCTGTTTTTTGCGTCAAGGCCCGAGCGCAAGCGGCCGCACAAGGAATTCCATTGTAGCGGGTGATTGGGATGTAAGAATGCGGCGAAAAAATGCGGCGCAAAAAGAATTCACCCTGAATCCTCTTTGCGCCTTGTAGTGAACTAGACTGCGCTTCGCAGCTAACAGGCACGCCGAAAGACTACGTGCGGATTAGCTGACTTTTCCCGACTAACTGACTTTTCTGGTTTTGACTTCTTCTTCCCGCGTTGTAGTCGTGCTCGTGGAAGTGGGCATTCTCCACTCGTTCAGTTGCTGTTCGGCTTTTTCTTTCGCGATGCCGTACCGTTCCTGGATCTTGCCAACCAGCTTGTCGCGATTGCCATCGATGGCGGTGAGATCATCATCCGTTAATTTCGCCCATTGTTGCTTGACCGAACCCTTCAGCTGATTCCACTTGCCGCGCATTTCGTCAGAGTTCATCGAGGAATTCTCCTTCTTTTGGATTTCTTGCAGGCCCAATCCGCCGCGTTGCGCGGATTGGACATTCTCCTTCCTGATTACAGGAGTGGGCGTTCCAAAAGAATCCGGCTGCAACCGTAGAGACAGGTTCCAGAGCCCATCCGCTGGACAGGCACTAGTCCTATGTCCTACAGCCAAGACCTGATTGCTGAAGCCGTACTTTAAGGCTATTTATACAAAGGCGTGCCGCAGTGGAATTTCGGCACAACCTCCCAGCATGGTAATTCCGGGTAAGAAGAAGGGGTCGTCCGTCGAGTTGGCAGGCCGCCCCCATCGCGCTAACTTTATCAATCTCGCCGAGGCCTATCTGTGCAGTGATTGCGAGGCGGTTGGCAATTCCGCGAACCGTTGTCCGCGTTGCCAGTCCAGCGCGCTGATCGCCATTACGCGGGCGATTCCACGCCACCGTGACCATATCCGCCTCGTCTGCGTTCCGCTCGACGAACAGGCAGCCTAGAGGGCTTGCGCCCTTAGGATGTTAGATACTGCTGCCTCTCCGGCCCAGGTGCGAGATCAGCATGATCACGAATAGCACCAGGAAGATAAAGAACAAGATCTTCGCGATGCCGGCTGCAGCTATGGCGATCCCGCCGAAGCCAAAAATCGCCGCGATAATCGCTACTACCAGGAAAAGCAGTGCCCAATACAACATTCAAGCCTCCTTTTTGTCGCGCCGAACGTTCCTTCTTTCGGTTCGTCCACGCCGGCTCTCCCCCAACTTTCAGGGGATTTGAGAAACGGGTTCTTCGTTCCTGCGGCGGGCTCCGAAAGATTCATCCATCGCAGAATATGAGCGCACCGCCAAAGGAACCATCCCACCCGCTCTGTACTTTGGGTGAGATTTGTCCTTAAAGAATGGGCGTAATCCGCCAACCCAAGGCGCGAATCGACGCATCCCAGTGGCGAACGGATCGGGGAAAGACCTGAAATTGCATCTACCGCATGCGGCCTTCGAAAACCAAATCTTCACAGGGTAACGCCAAGTCCCTTCAGACCCGCCACAACCCTGCTGATCCGGTTCCTCCTCATGCCGGATTGAAACAGCTCAGCGAAACCGCTGCAGCCTGCCGCGCCTGCGATCTTTGGAAACTCGCAACCCAGACCGTTTTCGGGGAAGGTTCGCCCACGTCAAAAGTGATGTTTGTTGGAGAGCAGCCGGGCGACTACGAAGATCGCGTAGGGCGTCCATTCGTAGGTCCAGCAGGGAAGTTGCTCGACAAAGCCCTGGCCGAGGCCGGCATCGACCGTTCCACGGTATATGTGACCAATGTCGTGAAGCACTTCAAGTGGGCTGCCGGAGAACGGGGCGAGAAACGCATTCACAAGAAGCCGCGCTATTCGGAAATTCAGGCTTGCCTTCCCTGGCTCGATGCGGAACTCGATGCGGTGCGGCCCGAAGTGCTGGTCTGCCTGGGCGCAACCGCCGCACAGTCGCTGCTGGGCAAGGATTTTCGCGTGAGCCAGCGCCGCGGCGAATTCGTCGAATCACAGTTAGCACCGTGCGTGATGGCCACGGTTCATCCTTCGTCCATCCTGCGAGCCCGGGACGACGAATCCGGCCACGAACAAATGCAGCAGTTCATCGCCGACCTGAGGAAAATCGGCCGCCTGCTGGAAAAAGACAAGAAGAAAGCCGCCTGACACGTGTAGGGGCGGACGCATTCGTCCGCCCCGCGACCCTGAACGAAGTGAAGGGGAGCGTTGCCGTCACGACCCGGTATAAAGCTGAAACGGAGCCCAATAAAACGGACGCCGAAAGCTCGTTCCCGAATGCAGCAACTTCAGTTTCGCTGCCCGGAGTGCCGCGTCGGCGCTCCGTCCCCTCTGCAGTTCCCCGTAAAGATCATCCATCAGCTGCGGAGTGGAAACGTCGCTGACCTCCCACAACGCCCCAATCACGTGATGAGCCCCGGCGCGAAGGAACGCCCACGACAAACCGACCAGTCCCTCGCCGGAATAAGCGCGGGATCCGGCGCCATAGCAGGTAGAAATTGTCACCAACTCAGCACGCAGCGGATGCTGAATAATCTCGCGGGCGTACAGCTTGAAGGAATCTTCCTGCGTACCGTTCGCCGAAAGAACAATCGCCGAATCCAGCGGATTCATCCGGCTCGCCGTGCCGTGCGCCACAAAATGGATGTAGGAAAACTCCTCCGGCTGGCTATCGAGATAAGCCGCGGGAGTAGCCGCTTCCCGCGCAAACACCCGCTCCTGCGCGGACCCAAAATGCTTCTCAATACTTTCCATCTCCGAGGAAGCTTTGCGCAATTCGGGATAATCGGCATTAGCCGCCACAGCATTGCCGATAAGAAGCAACTGCTCGTGTAGGGGGGGAGGCATTTCTTCGCCTGCGAGAGCAGCGAACTGAAGGGGGCCCGTAGTCCGGCCTGGCTTGTGAGGCGAAGAGATTCTTTGAAGCCTTCTGCTCCCGTAAGCATACGAACCGCGACCTGCAAGAGTTGGGGTTTGAAAGGGCGCGGCTTCCAGCCGCGCCGTAACGGGATGATCGCTGCTGACGCCTTTCGCGGCTGAGGTCTGCTGCTGTCGCTCGAATTCCTTTGCTGCAGTTGAGCGTTGAGGCCCTCCCAACAGCCGTAACGAACTCGCATTCGCAATCGTGACATCCTCGATCCAGTAATGCGGCTTCGCACCATCTACCAGCAGCGTCTCGAAATTCACCGTATTCAGGCTGCCATCCGGGATGATGAAGACTCTGGGATTGCTGCCTAACACCCCCGCCGCAGGTTCTACCAGGGCGCGATAGAGGCCAAGACCATCGGCGTTTAACAACTCGACCGGATCTTCCGGCCCAAGCAAAGCCCGCCGATACCGCTGCACAAGAGCATCAATCTCGGCAGCCGGGGGCAAAGAGAAAAGCTGTATCTTCGAGGAAGTGATGGCCCACAAATATGACTGCTTCTCACCCAGCCAATAAAAGAAGATCGCGGCGGTTGCCCCATCCTTTTCGCGTTTTGTGCGAGAGGGTAGGGTAGCGACGCGACGCGCAACCTCCCGCGCATTGACCGGATCAGGCTGGAAGCGGTTCGTCCCCTTCAGAACGCCAAGCCCCTCGCTCAACGTGCGCGCCCGGCTGTAATCGGCCACCTGCAACGCCTGCTCCATCTTTCCCTGCGAAACCAGCAAATGAATGTAGTCGTCGTAAATCCGCGTAGCATTATTCAGGAAGGGAAGCCGGGAATTCTCATGCTGCAACTCCGAGCGCGCCGCCTCGAACGTGCTCAAGGCCGTGCGATACTCAGCGTCAGCCCGCCCGACCAGATTCTCGGCTTCATAGAGCTGAGCCAGTGACCGCTCCGCCTCCCACTTCAAAAACACGGGGCTATCATTCGACGAAGCAACTTCGTTGAAAGCAGTCTCAGCGGAAGCGAAATCATGCGACCGAGCCGCGATCCGCCCCTGCACCAACCGCGGATAGGTCTCATCCCGCTTATTCCCATCCGCCCGCGCCATCGAAAGCGCTTCGGAGGCGAAGCGGGTGGCGTCGTCGATCTTGCCGGTCTGCTCGGAAACGAAAGCGAGAGCGATCAAGGAATTGATGATATGTTCTCGGCTGCGAACTTGCTCCGCCTTCGCTAATGATTGCTGGAACGATGTCTGTGCCGCGTCGGGCTTGCCATTATCCAGATAAAGATACCCCAACGTCTGGAGCCACCTGGACTCATCGATTCCATCGGCGAGCGTTTCAGACTCTTTTTCGGCCTCGAGGAAAAGTTCCTCCGCCCGCTCCCAGTCGCCGAGCCTGTAGTACGCCCAACCCATGTTACCCAGCGCCGTTTCTGTGATATCAGAGTACCCGTTGCTCTGGGAGATGCCTCGAGCCGCGTCAGCCCAGGTGAGGGCTTCGTCAAAGTGGGTCTGCTCTTCTGTACACCAGCTGAGGTTTAAGAGGGCTGTCGCCTCGAGAAAATGGTCGCCTGATTTGCGATCAAGCCCGAGCGCCTCCGCAAATTGCCGTTGCGCTGCAGCATAGTTACCACGCCTCATTTCGAACCAACCCCAGGCGCTGGGAAGGTCGCTGCACGCGGGCGGGTGGTAAGCGGCGCAGGTGCTCTCTGCCGCTCGGAAGTCCCTCTCCGCCATCTCAAAGTTGAGCTGCGACAAAAGGGCAGCGCCCTCAAGCCTATGTTTTCGCACGATCAGATCAGGATCAGTCGGCGGTTCCGGGTCAGAATCAATAAGGGCGAGCACCTCGGTCTGCATTCCGCGCCAGGAAAGGACTGTTGCCGTTAGAAGCTTAAATTTCCAGCGCCAATCCAAGCTTAGGTGGTGAAAGCGTTCATAGCCGCGTTGTGCCTCAATCTCTGCCTCCGCAGTATTCCCGTGTCGAAACGTTTCTCGCGCGTGCCGAAATGCGGCTTCAGGATCGCCACGCTGAGAGCAGGAAGAAGCGATCGCGACGGCAAAGCAGGTAGCCAAGGCAGCCGCTAGCCGCCTGTTTTTGGCGACAAAAGAGAACTTGCAATTCAAGCGACTACGCATCGGCCGTTCTGTTTTCGGAACGCCACGAATTTTAACTTGAAACAACAGGTTCTAGCCGCCGCCGCTGCCCTTGCCACCGCCGTTTGTATCGAGCGCGACCGCAGTACCTTTTCCCGCGGCGATGCACCCCATCGCCAGCCGGACCATGTTCAGCTTGACGTGATAGGCATCGTGGTCCTTCTTGTCCTTGCTGGGAACACGGCAGATCTCCAGCTCGCCAAGATAGATCCTGCCAAACTGTGGGATGAAGATGCAGTATTCCGTTTCCCTTATCCCAACTGCCGGATCCTTCTTTACCTTGACCAGCGAGCCCACGGCTCTGGCTTCGGGCCTGGGTTTTGGGCCATCCGCCGCCGACTGATGCTCAGGCATATTGACCACTTTATTGGTTGAAGGGTTCCCGAGAAGCTTCTCCGCATTCACATACGAGCCGTCCTTCAGCTTGCCGCCGACGACTTCGATATCCCAGTCCAAATCAATTTCCTGGCCGCAAATGCGCAGATTCTCGAATCGCGTGCCAATGAACGTCACTACCGGCACCGGATCCGACTCGTTCGGGTCTTCACAATCCTTGCGCTTCAGATACTCGGTATAAATCTGCCCGACAATGCGATCGGCGGTGAGCACGTCCAGCACGTTGAGGTTCTCCACTGCGCCGGTGGTCAGCGTGGTGTAGGCTTTTTCAGTCTCGTGCGCCGCGACGTGCGTGTATCCCGAGCCGTATGAGATCAATCCACGCAATTGATACGGTCCCATCGCCTGGTGATCGTATTTCTGGTGCGGTCCGCGCAATCCGATCTGAGCGTGCTTCTCGGAGTGCAGCACGGGTTTCTCGAGATTGATGTCGAACAGTGTTGCGTCCGCATGGTAGATGTGCCGGAACTTCGCTGGTGCGGAAGTTGTTTCCGGATCCTCTGGGGAATTGACTGCTGATGTCGCCATAGTTTCGCTCCGCTGGGTGGAGTCTTACTGCTGGATTTGCAATTCGATCGGATAGGAACCGAGATCGGAACTTTGGCCCGTGGCGCTGATGCCTGTTACTCCCAACTTATAGGTCCCATTTGCCAGCCCGGTGCCGGGAACATAAATGGACCGGGTTTCGTCCGGCGAGGACGCCGGAATTTTGAGCGACCATTGTAGCTTTCCCGCAGGAGAGTACAAGTCCAAATTGTAAGAAGCATAGGAATTGTCGGGTGGAATGCTGACCAGCAGCCCGAAGCCCTCACCCGGGTGCGCCTTGATCGTGGTCACCGCCGCGCCGCGAGTCGCCACGTTCACCGATCCCCACGGTCCTACATGAGGCTCATTCGCCGCCTTCATCAGGTGTGGGTAGGTCACGAAATTCTGATACGCGATCACGACCAGCAAGATTGCCAACGCAGGCAGCGCGAATGCTGGACGGAACCACGCCATCCACGCCGGTTTTGGCCGGTCAGGTTGTTTCCCAGCGACAACTGCTATCGGCTGCTCCGCCAGCGTGATCTTGCTCTGCTCGACGAACATCGCCCCGGCGCGGACGTCGAGAGCGCATTCCTGACACTCAAACAGGTGCTCCTCGAACTGATCCCGCAACTCCGGACCGAGTTCGTTCAGCAGATACCGTTCTGTCGCGTTTGTCTGGACCGCTTCCGCGTGGTCCATTACGAGTGTCCTCACATTTACAATGGTGAAACACGAAACAAAATCGTTACAGCTTCACGCTGGCGGCGTTTCCCGTCGGGGCAGTCATGTTCTTCAAATACAAGGTCTTGAACGACTGCTTGGCACGGTGCAACAGCACCCGCAGGTAATCCCGATCTACCCCAAAGTCGCGGCATACTTCATCTTTGTCACGCTCTTCCAGGAAAACTTCTCGAATGAGCCGCCGATCGCGTTCGGGCATACTTTCAAGTATCTCGCGAACTTTTTCCGTCATCTGCTTGCTGGCAATGGCACTAACAACATCTATTCCTGAGGATGGAAAGTCCTTCTGCTCCTCGTCTTCGAGCGAACTGTCGCGCGATGAGGCGCGGTAGTGTTCCAGCAGGACGTTGTTGCACATCGAATTCACGAACGCGCCCAGACGTTCCGGCTGGCGAATCTTGCCGCTGCGCAGCGCGCTGAACACGCGCGAAAAGGTTTCCTGCCGCACGTCTTCAATGGCGTGCGCCGAGTGCAACCGCGATCGCAATTTGAGCTGAATCAGCTGGCTGAAATAGGCCACAAAATGCTCCTGCGTCCGGAAATCTCCGTCGCGGAGGCGCTCAACGTAGGATTCGTCAAAGGAGTGGAGTTCCAAGGCCCGGCCCGTCCCCGCCCTGAAGTGGCAGCTAGTGTAGCACTTCCCCGTAGGGAAGCCGCAGCAGGAAATTGGACAGCCGTCGCTTCGGTTTGGGACGACGATGGACAGGGCAAAGGTGGCCTTCATGTCCTTAGCGGGAATGCATTTCTTGATCAAAGAGCAGGCAGAAAACCCGAAGGGCGCCAGAGCCGTTTCCCCACTCGGCTCTGACGCCCTCGAAAAACCCAAGCTTCCCCCCGGTTGCCAAGGGTTTTCCTTATCGGGACTCTCTCGGATTGAGCCGGTCGCCCGGTCTGGGCAACCGCCTCTCTCCTCGCAAAGGTAGTGCAGAGAACCTGCAGTTCGTTTCAAAGAAAAATCAGAACGGCTGCCGTATTGTCCGTCCGACCACATTACCCCCTGTACCTTTGGTAAGTTGAAGCTGCGCGAGGCAAGCTTGATCATCACCAGAAATGTCGAGTTCCCCCAACACCCGCCGCTGGAATCGGCTTCCCGTCGACATGCCGGTGCGCGTGGTGACCTCCAAAGGCTTTGCCACCACGGTCGTCGAAGGTCGCGGCACCGAGTTGAGCGAGGGAGGCATGGTCCTCTACGCCGGAATCATGCTGAACCCCGGCGACTTGCTGGAGATCGAATTCGACATGCCGTTCCACTCCCGCCTGCCAGCGATCATCCGGTCGCGCAACGGCTTCTGCTTTGGGGTGGAATTCATCACGCCGTTACCGTCCTAGACGCTCGATAAACCCCAGCGTGGCAAGAACCATCAAATTGGGCTAGCATCGCAAGGCATGTCTGGGGAGGAGTTCCTATGTACTTCGAGCAGTTCTATCTGGGATGCTTGGCGCATGCTTCCTACCTGCTCGCCTCTGAAGGGGAGGCGGTTGTGGTCGATCCGCAGCGCGACGTCGAACTCTACCTCAAGACGGCAGCTGATCATGGATTCACCATCGGCCACGTGTTCGAGACGCATCTGCATGCGGATTTTGTGTCAGGCCATCGCGAACTGGCCGCGCGTACCGGAGCGCAGATTTACATCGGAGCGGAGGCCGGCGCTACCTTTCCCCATGTGCCCGTGCGCGATGGCTTCGAACTGAAATTCGGAAAGACCGGGATCCGCGTCTTGGAAACGCCAGGTCACACGCAGGAAAGCATCTGCCTGGTTGTGACCGACTATGAGAAGTCGCCTTCGCCCTGGGCAGTTCTGACTGGTGACACACTGTTTATCGGCGATGTGGGCCGTCCAGACTTGTCGCCCAAGCACACACCGGTGCAGCTCGCCGGCATGCTTTTCGACAGCTTACGTGGCAAACTGCTGACCCTTCCGGACAGCGTGGTGGTTTATCCCGCGCACGGAGCCGGCTCCCTGTGTGGCAAGAACATGCGGGCGGAAAAGTCGTCGACCATCGGTACGGAGCGGCTGACGAATTACGCATTGCAGATCCCAAGCAGGGAAGAGTTCATTCGGCAGCTCACGAGCAACCTTCCAGCGCGGCCCGAATATTTTGCAAAAGATGCCGAGATCAACCGAACGGGTGCGGCGGCGCTCTCGGAACTGCCCGCGCTACGCGCCCTTTCACCGGCAGCATTGAAGTCGCTGCTGGACGAGGGAGAAGTCGCACTGGACGTGCGATCCGGCGAGGAGTTCGCCGAGGGACACGTGCCCGGATCGGTGAACATCGCCTTGTCAGGCCAGTTTGCCTCGTGGGCAGGTACGGTGCTGGGCTTGGCGGCGCATCCTGTATTGATTGCAGCTTCCGAGGAGAAGGTTGAAGAAGCCAGGCTTCGCCTGGCGCGGGTGGGAATTGAAGTGCTCGATGGATATCTCAAAGGCGGCGTGCAGGGGTGGAAGGATGCGGGTCTGCCTGTGGCGACTCAGCCGCAGATGACCGTCTCTGAGCTGAACGCCCGCATGATGGGCGCTGGCAACCTGCAAGTGCTCGATGTACGTCGCGCGCCGGAGTGGGAAACGGCTCACATCGAGGGCGCGATCTGGTGGCCGCTCGACAACTTCCGGGTGTCTCCACCGGAGATCGACCGCAACCTGCCCGTCGCGGTGCACTGCAAAGGCGGATACCGCAGCATGATTGCCTGCAGCCTGCTGGAGCGGGCTGGATTCAAGCATGTCACCAACGTGGTCGGCGGGTTTGACGCATGGCAGCAGGCCAGCTTGCCAGCGGCGGGTGCAAGAACGGTCATCGTCTAGGCTGTGGCCCTGCGGAAAAATGTTCCTTCAGGAATATTCTTATGTACCCGCATGTACGTACAAATAATTCCATATTGTCATACCAGTTGTTGTAACCGCCTGAATGATCATGATTTGTGAGTGGTGGAGGGGACAAGCGCATTTGCCGAGGTTCAGGTGTGACTGCATAGAAAGGGCGCGGATTCGAGCCGTGTCCACATGTCGATACAGCCGGAACGCGGCCTTTAGGCACCGAGGTGCCCCTCAGAGGCTGAAGCTATCCATGCATCGCATGCGTGGCACGCCTGGAAGGCGTGTTGTTTCAAAGCCGCTCCATCTATTGCGGAAGCGATAGTGCTATGCTGCGGAGGAAAGGAACATTGGGCGCATGAAAACCAAGAAACTTGCCGATCGCTACCGCGTGGATGACGGCAAGCGGTTCAAGTTGAAGGACTACGATCCCGCCGACACCGGGCACTGGAAATCCAAGGAGCATGCCGAACAGGAAGTGCAGGAAGCGATTGCGCGCACGGCGGAATTGCAGGACATGCTCTATGCCCAGGACCACTGGGCGGTGCTGCTGATCTTTCAGGCGATGGATGCGGCCGGCAAAGATGGAGCCATCAAGCATGTGATGAGCGGGGTCAATCCGCAAGGCTGCCAGGTGTATTCGTTCAAAGCGCCTTCTGAAAGGGAGCTGCAGCACGATTTTTTGTGGCGTACGACGCGCGATCTCCCGGAACGCGGGCACATTGGCATCTTCAATCGTTCGTACTACGAAGAAGTGCTGGTAGTGCGCGTGCATCGGGAAATTCTGCAGAATGAGCGGACCCCGCCGGAACTCGTCACCAAAGATATTTGGAAAGAGCGCTTCGAAGACATCCACGGTTTTGAGCGGCACATGTGGCGCAATGGCACGGTCATCCGCAAATTCTTCCTGCATCTTTCGAAAAAGGAGCAGAAGAATCGTTTCCTGGCGCGGCTGGAGGAGCCGGAGAAAAACTGGAAGTTCTCAGCCGGCGACATTCACGAGCGCAAGTATTGGGACGATTATCAGAATGCCTACGAAGAGATGGTCCGCAACACGGCGTGCAAACATGCGCCATGGTACGTGGTTCCGGCCGATCACAAATGGTTCACGCGGCTGGTAGTTTCAAGCGTAATCGTCGACACGCTGGAGTCGCTGAAGCTGTCGTATCCGAAAGTGGATCCGAGCAAGCGCAAGGAGCTCGCGGCAGCGAAAAAACTTCTGCTGAAGGAATGATGCTGGAACGCGAGACTTCCGCGCGAATCAAAACTGCCGCTAATTGGGAATTTGCGGGTAATCCGTATTTTAGGCAACTGACGACTCCTCAGATTAGAAACCCATCGCTAATTTGGAAGGGCCTTTGGAACTAATTGTCTTGCATGCGTGATGACTGGGTTGCTGGTTTTGCCGATGCAAACTGTGGAGCCAACCGATGTCCCCCTGGTTCGGTTGATTACGAACCCAGAAAAGTTCGATGGCAAGCTGGTAAGGGTGATCGGTTTCCTGCGGCTTGAATTTGAAGGGACCGTCCTCTATCTCCATCGCGAGGACTGCGAGAATGCAATATTGGGAGCCGGTATCTGGGTAGATGTCACACCGGAGATAACGAAACAGTGGCTCTCGCTGAATACGAATTATGTGCTTCTCGAAGGCATTTTCAGTGCAGGTGAGCGAGGGCATTTGGATATGTGGAGCGGATCTATTAAACAAGTCCGTCGTGCCCAAATCTGGCGACCAGTCAAGCAGTGATGGGTCGCTGGTGCAACTTGAGTGCAATCGGGGATGTTACAACAGTTGCCGATCACGCCGTGATGTACTCAGGCATATAATGCAGCGGTCGGGAAAGAATCATGGTCTACCTCAAGTGCATCCTCAGCGGCCTGGCTGCAATATTCGTTGCGGAGTTTGTGTTCTTTTGGCCAACTCTTAGGGGAACAAGAGCAACCGGACTGGCCGCGCTCAAGTATCTACTCGCGGGGAGCATTCTCTCGCCCAGGTTCTGGATGATTTCCGTATTACTGTTCGGGCTGTTCTTCGTGGCTAGTCGCGGCAGTACTGTCTGGAGAGTGTTGTTTTTCTGGATTCCGACGCTCACTGTTTCCACGCTCGGTTTTTCGATTGTTGCGATGTACGCATACCTCTTCACAATCTCCAGTCATCGCTGACAGTTGCCGCTTTTGATGCCAACGTCAGCGCGGGCTTCTCAAGCTCAGATGAGTGAAATGGCGATGTTTCGCCAACCATTCGATTCGATACTGGAAGTCCGAATCGTCCCCGGTTCTTAATGAACCGACTTGTAGTAGGGTTTGAGCCTCGCGACCCGTGCCAGAAACTGTTTTTCAACCAGCTCCGTTAAAGGTGACGAATAGCGGCTGACGACATGGCACTTCCCGTCCTTTACGCCTTCTATTAGCCATTCTGTGCCGTCAAGAACGACTACATTCGGAGGACGGTCGACCTGTGAGGGGAGAGTCCAGAACCCGAGGTCAGCAAGGGTTTCAAACAGGTCCGATTGTTCTTCCGGTGTTAGCTTCCTCGCGTTTTTTACCGATTTCCCCCACTCGTATCCTCCCGCGCCACTCCAAACGTGGGTAAGCAGAGTCGCCGCACCGTCTGAATCGATGTCCACGCGAAGGAAAGCTGGGTGCTCAAAAGTTGGCACCCACATAAATCGGTACGATTCGTTGTGCGCCCCGACAGCTTCCGAACAGAGCGGCGGTTGGCCAATATCCGAAAGAGGCTTTGAATATAACTTCACATCGTCAAGGTTCTGGTGAATCCGGTAATCCGATGCCTTTGGCGGGCCCTGCTCCAAAGTGATCTTCACGTCAGTTGTTTTTCCTTCAACAACAACGACATCAGATACTGTCTCGTCTCTGAATCCGGGGTACGTCGCGGAAACCCGGTATGTGCCCGGGGCCACATTTTTGAACGAAAATGTACCGTCCGGAGTTGGCAGTCCAATGAGATCAGGCAGGCTGACTATATGCACGTCGGCCGCAGGGACCGCAGCGCCACGATCATCGATCACAGTGACATGCATCGACGAGCTTTGTTGCGCCACACTGGGCATGGATACTAGCAGAAGACAGGGTGAAAGCGTGAATAGTGCGGTCAGAACGGGTGATCGCAATCGTATCCTCCTGCAAGTGTACGAGGTGATCGTATCGCAATTCGGCGGCACCATTTCTGTAATCAGGCGATAGCGCTCGGATCGCTGGGGAATTTGAGTGATATAGAGATATTTCACCAACCCCTAGTGCGTCGAGAAGGATTCGAGAATCTGCCGGACAACCGAGGCGTTATTGTTTACGTCTGCATACATAAAGACAAGCACGATGGTCTTTCCTTCCACCTCAGTCACATAAAAATCGACGTTGGCTCTGCCGCCATAGTCCCCGTACGAAACGTCGTACCCGATTAAAAGCCTGGCCCATTGTTTCTCGCGTGATTTCGTCAAGGATGCGTTCGACACCGTACTCCGTGGAAGATGTCGCGCTGCGGTGAGTGCTTTAGATGCAATGCGGGCTTCGGTTTCACCTGCAACGGAGTCCAAAGAATAGCCTCGCACAGTGACGCCGAAAAATGTTGGAGCATTCCACAGGTATGTCCCTGTCTGAATTGAGCAATTTTGGAATGGGAGCGCAGCATTCGCTACTCTCGCATACTCCGCGTACCACTCGCCTTTTCCGCGCTTCGCCTTGTCCAGTTCAGCTCGGCTAAGATACCAGCCGTCCCAGCGGCCCTCTGGAATCTCGAAGGCTGTCCCCGACGGCTGCATCCGAACCATTCTTCCCTCTGCCGTGGAAAAGTGACTGTCCCTTTGAGAAACTCTTGCAGGTGCGGTTCCCGACAAGACGACGAGGACAGCAATTATGCCGACCTTCTCGCGGAGTTGATATGCAGACATGCTTGTGAGTCTTTGACTTCTACTCGAAGACGATTATCGCTTGAAACAACTGGCGTTGATTCAGTACTACCGTAATCAGGCGTGGCTGTTGAAAAACTCTTTTTCCCTAGATTGGCGAAAACGAGATTGCATTAGGATTTGATTTAAGCGACGTTCTCGGATTCCAAGACGTTTTACATCCCCCGAATTTCGGCTGTTTGGCGAAGAGAGGGAGTTTTTCAACACCCACAGGCGATTACACTCATTAACCTTCACTGAGCGACTCAAAACAGCGCTGCACGTCCAGTTCGGCTTGCTCTCGGGCCTGCTTCTGCTCATTCGACAAAGAGAGCCGTTTGAACAATGGCCAGTCAGGCACTTGGGCCTTAACGGAATCCCACATCCGTTGTTCATCGTTGTCCAGAGCCTGACCGTCCCAAATTTTCAAACGTAACGCGAACATGGAATGAATCAGGAATGCATCATGGGTGTTCTCAAACAGCTCAGCCATTGAAGGCATTTCGTCGAGCCAGAAAATGCTCCCGAACGGAAGCATATTCACACCCCATGCAGACCCCGGCTCATATTGCAGAAGGGTCAGCATCGAAACCGCTTTTTGACTGAGATTCATGGGGTCTGCTGATAACTGTTGTAATCAGGGCGTTACACTCAAGTTCGGTTCGGGGGGAATTTGAGCGCAATTAGGATTTTTCGCCAACCATCAAAACTCGGTTGGAATAATTCATTCAGTCCGACTACGGAAATCAAAGGTGAGCGCGACTGTTCCGTTTCGTTCGTCCAAGGAACGCTGTTGTATTCTCGGATCGTTTACGTCAGCGGCGGGCAGATGTTTTCGTAGGAACAAGTCAATAAGGCGCACGTTATAGATTTGGCCCTTTGTGAGCGGCAGGTCATTCAGAACCTGCGAATCAGCGCCGAGTATGCCGATGCTACTGACGTAGAATTGCTTGCCCGCATCCATGTCGATTTCAAGAAAAGCGAGTTTCTGTTCGTCGTTGAACGTAGTAGAGGGAACCGGAGTAAAGTTGATGTATCCGAATTGTCCGTAGGCATAGCGCAGATTTTCGAGGCCCTTCGCAATCGCTACGCGGTCCAGAATGCTTCCGTCTTTGAGCGGGAAGAGGTTGCGCAAAGCTGTTATGTTACTGATCGCACGGTTCCCTTTGAACGTGATGCGGCCCAGACGGTATCGGGGACCTGCATCGATATTGAATGTAACCGCAAATTGGTGAGTGCTGTTTTTGTCTGGCAGTTGCTGGGTTGAAGCTGTTACTGCTGACTTGAAATAGCCCTTATCGAGAAGACACTTCGTTTGTACGACCCCCACGAAATAATCAGTCCAATCCGTACCCACATAGACTTTGGATTTCAGATCGCTTGCGCATTTCTTCAAGTCGACACCATCCAACCGCGTGTCCCCTTTGAAGCGAACATCCTGAAGATGAATGCCAGTTGCGATCTGAGCCGCCATGCCTGTCCCAGCCAGGACCAGCATAGCTCGAAGCATCACGTGCATTCTCATATCCTAGGATTCTAGCTCCGCCCAGCCATCTGACGAAAACAAGCGATAGCCCGGATCGCTGGGGAATTTGAGCGCTATCAAGATTTTTCGCCAACTGCGATCCGTTTGAGCCTTGGGTAACTAATTCCAAGGCCGCACTAAAGGTCTAGCCCACCAGAATCTTTTCAACTGAAACAGATGAGGAATCGAACACCATACCAACATAGAATCAATCAAGCGAGTCGTTATGCCATTTGCGAAAGAGCGACCAATCCGAGTCTTGCTACTCGGGGCAATCGGAGCATTGAGCTTTTGGGCGCCGGACCTACTACTCCATTGGCTTATCCGGATGTACAAAGGAATCGACTGGTTCTGGATCCTCACGCTGACCCTTCCGGCGACCTTCGCAGCTGCGTATTTATTCACAGGCAGTCCGAAAGAAAAAGGATTCAAACACATCGGCGTCGCTATGCTGCTCGGAGTCTGGTGCACAGGTGGGCTTTTCATACTACTCGAATGGAGCCTTCTAGGTGGACCTGCATTAACGGGTGGATTTCAGAACAAGCTAATGGAGGTCATGCTGTCGGTATTCCCTCCGGTGACGTTCTTTTACTCCGCCTACGACGGAAGCCTGTCTGGTTTACTGTTGCTCACAGTTGGGTCGGCGCTGTTTTGGGGTATTCGAGCGGGAATCGCTCGTTAGTTTCGAGTACTCCGTCACCAGCGAACCTAAAACAGGACAGTCGGCGTTACTTGTTGTAATCAGGCGTGGCTGTTGAAAAACTCTTTTTCCCTAGATTGGCGAAAACGAGATTGCATTAGGATTTGATTTAAGCGAGGTTCTCGGATTCCAAGACGTTTTACATCCCCCGAATTTCGGCTGTTTGGCGAAGAGAGGGAGTTTTTCAACAGCCACAGACGGTTACACTCAAATTTCGATTCCTTTCGAGTAGGTTTTGACTATTCTCGCTGGTCGGTTGTCGCGCCCAGTCCAGAAATATTCACCAGACACGCGCCTAAGACGGGCGGCCCACCTTTGGTTCTTGCTGGGAATCAACTTGAGGGTGCCGCACTCTTGCGTTCTTTGCACCGGTGGGTACCACCGACGCGGAAGTCAAAAGGCGTCGCAGTCGAACTCTGGAACCTACTGCTCCCTAATTGCGAAACGCTGAATGGTGAGACAAGAAGAGAGATCTGAGCATCACCGTGTCGGCAGCATCGTACCCGCCCTTGCAAAAATCGCAAGGACGGGGCACCCACAGTTTCGAAACGGGAAGGGAAAACTCTGAAAGGCCGGGCCAGCCGTTCAACTATCCGAATCTCGCTAGCGCCCGGCAATGCAGTGGTAGAGGAAAAATGCGCCAGCAGCAAAAATCAGCAGACTCATTATCCGCAAAATTTTCTCCAACATCGTTTGGCGAGCCTCGTCTCTTTCTCCGGCGCTCATGTATTTCATGACCCACCGTTTTGGTTTGAGCAGCATAATGAGTCCGCAGCCGATTACGGCAAAGCAGGTCATGACGCATAACCACCACTGAGACCGAAGGATTAGAGCATCCGCCTTGGAGCCTATTGCGCGCGGAAGGTGGAGACTAATACCAAGCAATCCGCTCACGACATAAATCACAAAACCGACACACACGAAACCCACAGCCCTAATCTGAAGCCGCCCGCTGAGCTTCTTCATATAGCCGCGTTCGCGTAAGCTTCCCCGAAATGCGACGTACGAAGGCAACTTGAACCACCATGCAGGCGAGATCAGCATTATCAATCCATTGGAGAAAAACGCGGCAAACAGGAGAACTGCGGCGACTACCCCGAGAGTCTGACCTATTGACATACGCTATTCCGCGTTGGAACGGTCCATTATCTAATGAAACTGTCTCAATCAGGCCTTAGCGCTCAGTTCCCAGTTCGCCGAGGAATTTGAGAGTAATGGCGATTTTTAAACAACGGTATTGAGTTGAGTCGTGTTTCCCGCACTCACTGGACAAACCAAGGACCGTTCGTTGTCGGTCAGAACGCCAGTTCTCAGTATCTCGAGGAGGACCAAAGATAATGCATACCAGCTCATTTTTGTCCGTTCGAAGTATGCGAGCTTTGGCTCGCGTGACCGAGCAATCGCGGTAACTGGCTAAGATGTTCCAAACCGACCCATCTGTGCTGAACATTGGCCGCTCCATTAAGCCAGAACACGAGAACCTTGTCTGAAGTCGTGGTGGTTCCGATCGAGAGTCTAAAGTATCGGCCATCCTTAGTGTCACCCCGAACGTCAACGCGGCCGGAGTCGAGCACGTGATTAGCGACGTCTTTCCCTCCTTGATTGAAGCCCCAGCTAATGGTCCAGTCGGGTCCAGTGTTTACCCGCATCCAGTCCTCGAATCTAACAGCGGGTAACCCCCTCTCTAGGCTCGATGCCGACACATCTTTAACCAGCGCAATCAGGTCGGCAATCTTTGGGTCAGCCGATTGTCGCGACGCGGGCGCGGTTGCGCCTGCCCGGTCCAGCTTCGATTGACAAAAGATTGAAAGACTCAACGCAAGCAGTACGACAGCGGCGGAGATGAATGAACGATCAGGCTGAGAGCGCGCCACACTGAGCAGGCTAGCAGTTCCGATTCTAGGTGTCGAGAACAGGCGGTCACACTCAAGTTTAGATTCCTTTCGAGTAGGTTTTGACTATTCTCGCTGGTCGGTTGTCGCGCCCAGTCCAGAAATATTCACCAGACACGCCGCTAAGATGAGTGGCCGACCTTTGGCTCTTGCTGGGGAATCAACTTGAGGGTGCCGCAAAAGTCGTCGCAGTCGAACTCTGGAACCTACTGCTCCCTAATTGCGACACACTGAATGGTCAGACAAGAAGAAAAATCAGAACATCACCGTGTCGGCAGCATCGTACCCGCCCTTGCAAAAATCGCAAGGACGGGGCACCCACAGTTTCGAAACGGGAGGGGAAAACTCTGAAAGGCCGGGCCACGCGTCGTGGGGCAGCCATTTTCGGGATCGTTCCGGCGAAAGCAAAACCTTGATCCCCCCGATTATCGAAGTGAACCCGAGTGCGGCATATGGGAAGTTGGCCCAAAGTTGTTCTGCGTTGAAAAGGAAATCCCGGAGTAGACTGGCCGTTGGCCGCAACTTGCCAGAGGGGGTGGGGATGGCGATTGATCGGCGAAAGATGGCACCGTTGCCGTACTTTGGCTTTGTAAGCAGCCTGATTGCGATATGGCCATTCCGCCACTTGTGGAATAACCCTCCGCAGTTTGTCGGAAACCATGTTTGGCTGGCGATTCTCACCGCACTCACGGTTTACTTTATTGTTGCCTTCGGGTTGATGGGTCTGATGATGATTTGTTGGATTCGGTGGCGATCAAACAAGGCAGCCGCGAACGAACAGCTGACCGGTCAATAACCTCAAACTCGTTCTGAGTGGAATATGATTTAATCCGGATCTTAGGCCGAGTCATCTGCATCGGCCAGCTACTATCGCTACATGTTTAATTTTGGAAAACCGAAAACAGCAGGCGACTGGATCGTTCACATCGCTGGCGCCATTGTTGCGCTATTCCTTGTCTGGTGGATGCTACGGATGTACGTCCTGTAACGCAGACAACTCGCGCCTCAGCGCCTGAGGCCCGCGCGAAACGCGAACGGGTGGTGGCACCTACTCCGGGAATAGTGTGGACAGAAAGCTTGCAGGGAAGCGGCAGGCCCTTGTCCAGAGGGAAATGGGACATACTGCGAGCTGACATCCTCAGGCGTAGAATGCCAGCGAATGGCCAATGACTTTCCTCGCTTCGATCTGGCTGGTGATGTGGCCCTGGTGACCGGCGCCGCTCGCGGCCTGGGCCGCGCCATTTCGCTGTCTCTTGCTCATGCCGGCGCCGATGTGGCGCTCGGTCTACGGGATGTGAAAACCGGAAGGGACCTGGCAAGAGAGATTGAATCCATGGGCCGTCGCGTATTGCCCTTGCAAATGGACATGACGCAACTCGATCAAATCACGCGCGCGGTTGACGATACGGCGGCGCATTTCGGGCACCTCGACATCCTCGTGAATAACGCGGGGCTGTCGCCGGAGAACCTTGCGGAAAATGTTCGAGAGGAAGATTTTGATGTGACGCTGAGGGTGAATCTCAAAGGGACATTTTTTACGAGTCAGGCGGCGGGGCGAATCATGATCCTCCAAAAGCGGGGATGCATCATAAATATGAGTTCGCAGGCGGGGTTTGTGGCGCTGCCAACCGAATCCGTCTATTGCATGACGAAAGCGGCGATCGTACACCTGACCAAATGCCTCGCGGTGGAGTGGGGCAAGTACAACATCCGGGTCAATGCGGTTGCACCCACATTCATTCGCACGCCCGGTACGGAGCAGGCCCTGGCAGACCCGGCATTCCGAAGCAATGTAATCGAGAGTATCGCGGGGCTACACCGTATCGGTGAGCCAGTGGAAGTCGCTGGCGCCGTCGTATTTCTCGCATCCCCGGCCGCAGCATTGATCACGGGGCATACAGTTCTCATCGATGGCGGCTGGACCGCAGTGTAATTCCCCTGACTTAAGGGGAGATGTTCGATGCGTCCTGCTCGATCGATGCATCCTGGTCTAGTGTTTTCACCCGGTTATTGATCACTCCGGTTACTTCTATTACTTCCGTGCCACGTTGATAGCACGCACGTGCCTTGTTGCGCCTAAAGAGCATTGATATTGTGCCGATAGTGCAAGTGAGTTCCTCCCCTGAACCGATACGAAGGTGGGGGGTGCGTATGCGATTGATGCAATTCTGCTATGTGGCAATTGGCTTTGCGGTGGCCCGCTGGATCTTCCGGCGGGAAGCAGTGCCAGTGGTCGATCCCGTCACTCGTTTTCGGTCCCAGGGCCTTTTGTAGAACGGCTTAATAGGCTTGGGCGCGCGCACCCGTTGCGCCTCCATTTCGTCGTCGCGCGCCCGTTGCTTACCCTTCTGAAGTAAAACCATCTGCAGCTTGGGTTAAGACCGCCGGCTTCGGGACGCGTCTTCTTCGCTTGGCTCCGAAGGCGCGGGGCGGACGAATGCGTCCGCCCCTACACAGGAAGCCATTACCTCTGCCCCTACACTGGCAGCTATTACCCCGGTTACTTCTGCTCCTCTCTCATTCGTAACTACAATCGAAGTTGGTTGGAGCCATCTGCCGGCAGAGGTTCGGGTGCGTTATACCTTGGAAAAACGTTTCGCAATGATGCTGCTCGCCATGGCCAGCCTGATGGTCGCCTGGGCGGTTCCTTGCGCCGCGCAAGATGACGCGAACGACGTTCCGTTGGGAGACGTGGCGCGCAACCTGCGCAAGAAGCCCGCTCCGGCGCAGAACGTTATCGATGACGACAACTTCTCAAAAGTGCTGAGCCAGATCGAGAGCAAACGTGCTTCAGGCGCGTCCCTCAAGTATGTGATGGGAGGAGACAGCAAGAGCTTCCAACTATCCGCTCCCGACGCTACCTGCAGCCTTTCTTTCAGCGCCAACGCCAAGGCACTGCTTTCGAGCCAGTATGCGCAAATGGGATTGCCCGCGGCTGAAGTTGAGAAGCTGCGGGGTCCGGCAACGATCGAAGGCGACGCCTTGACGCTCTCGCTATTCAACGGGACCGATTGGCACGTTAGCGAAGTGGCGGTCGCATTTACATTGGTTCGCAAGAATGCGCCCGCCCCGTCTGCCTTCGGGGAGGCTACGGGGATCCCAAACGTGAATCCAGCGCCTGCACTTTCCGATGTTCCTTCGGACGTGGTTCGTCCGGAGAAAAAGCCCGATGTCACGGTGATCTATCACATGCGCGCGGTGGCGCCTCCATTGAGCCGCGCGGTCTTCAGTGCGCCCTTGAATCTGGATTTCGCCCCGGGGGATGAGTGGCACTGGGCGATT